>Ga0314774_1000142_pt1 | contig 64307 bp, 56 predicted proteins | sample MetaGCBIA2018_FD_204515 | JGI IMG/M metagenome (GOLD analysis project Ga0314774, IMG submission 204515) | Cryopeg brine microbial communities from Beaufort Sea near Barrow, Alaska, United States - CBIA 2018 | ecosystem: Environmental > Aquatic > Marine > Coastal | place: USA: Alaska | collected... | reverse complement strand
TAGATTTTTCCAAGCCATTTTTTCAGTTCCATTGATTGGTTTTAATGGGATCTATTTTAAATGTAATGATCAGATCTGTCATGCAAATTATTTGAGTTTAGGTCCTTCTCGTGCAAAGGTCTCTTATTCATTAAAATTCCTTACCAAATTTGATGCTAAGCGCATAACGTCTTGCTAAGCGGCTGATAATAGTTGGCTAAAATGCGTGAGGAACGAACCGCAGCCAACTGTTAGCAGTCCGTTTAAGCAACTTGTTAAGTGTTATTTCTCAGCCAGTATTTTTTTCTTTTCTGTTTCAAATTCTTCCTGACTTAAAACACCACTATCTAAAAGTTCTTTAATTTTGGTTAAACGATCATATTTATCAGTCGCCGCAACAGTTGTTTGAGTTGCTTCTTTATCAACACATACAAAAATCATTTCTATTCTTGGAAAGTTACCAAGGATGTATGGTGGTGCCGCAGTGTGTTCTGATACGGTTAACATCTTTTTATTACGATCTTTTTTTCGACAAAAATCATTTGCTCTTTTAGTAGCTGAACTTCTAATTCCTGATGTTCCGCTAAAACCAGTAGATGCCTGATGAAAAATTCTATATCTTTCCCCTTGAATCTCTTCATCAGAAATATAGAAATCTTTCCCTTCATATACAGCCCCATCAAAATGTGACGTGCTTTCATTTTCTTTTTGAATTGGCGACATACTTGAGCATGCACTAATGAATAAAAGCATTGGAATCAAAAAAATTATCTTTTTCATAAACACCTTACAATGATGGGATGGAAACACTTAACTATAATTAGACATCCTAAACTAGTTAGACTACGTATGTCAACCATGTCTAAAAATGACGCTTTACGACTTTATTTAGTTTTGTGAACTTAACTAACTTAATGTTATTATTAAGTTAATTGTTTTCATGAAGTCATTTAGGAGGCATATGCCATGGTTAATAAACCTCGTTTTTTGGACTTGGTGCGTGAACGCATTCGAGTTAAGCATTATTCTATACGAACCGAAGAGGCTTACGTAGGCTGGATTAAGCGTTTTATCTTCTTTCATAATAAGCGCCATCCCAAGGATCTGGGCAAGATCGAAATGGAACAGTTCTTAACCTATTTAGCCGTTGATAAACAGGTAGCGGCCTCTACTCAAAATCAAGCGCTGGCTGCTTTATTGTTTATGTATCGAGAGGTGATGCAAATTGAACCTCCTTGGGTTGAAAATGTCACCCGTGCAAAAAAACCGATACACTTGCCGGTTGTTTTGACTAAAAGTGAAGTGAAGCATTTATTTGAGTACATCCCTATTTCGCATCAACTACACGTTAAGTTGTTATATGGCTGCGGATTGCGCTTGATGGAATTGGTCAGGTTACGGGTTCAAGATATTGATTTTGGCTATAACACCATTACGGTTCGATCTGGTAAGGGCGATAAGGATCGCCGAGTGATGTTGCCAGAAAGCACAGCTTCTTTGTTGAAGGATCAGCTTAATGAAGCACATCGAATTCATTCTATCGATTTAGAAAATGGTTTTGGTGAGGTGTATCTTCCCAATGCGTTAGCTCGGAAATACCCCAATGCTAATAAAGCCTTTGCTTGGCAGTTTTGCTTTCCTAGTAGATCTATTGCAACTGACCCTAGAACAGGTGTTAAACGTCGTCACCACATGCATGAGCAGAGTTTGCAAAGAGCCATTAAACAAGCCGCTTTTAAGGCGGAAATTCATAAGAAAGTCACTCCACACACTCTACGCCATAGCTTTGCAACCCACTTGCTAGAGTCGGGCTATGATATTCGTACCATTCAAGAGTTACTGGGTCATAAAAATGTAGAGACAACTATGATTTACACCCATGTGCTTAATCAAGGTGGCCGGGGCGTTATAAGCCCTTTAGAGGATTTATAGTAAAATAGGGGCTTGCCCACCTTCTGCTCTAATTGTATTCGACCACATCAAACCGACTATAATCTTGTTAACTTGACTCATTAGCGCCCTTTTAACTTACCTCTAAAGTGCAAAATTGAACACACCTTACTTCCTCCCCCTATTCCTGCAAATGTCTCATAAAGCGTAAAGGTTTTTACCTGAGATTTACGGTATAATAAGCGCCATTAAAATTACTGTACTTTTCTACTCAAGTTTATACTTAAGGAACTTCACCTATGCAACTTTCAGAATTAACCGCAATCTCTCCTGTTGATGGTCGATACGGCCCGCGTTTGGACAATATTAAAGCCATTTTCAGTGAGTTTGGTTTGATTAAAAACCGCGTTAAGGTCGAAGTTTTTTGGTTGCGTATGTTGGCGAACCACCCTGGTTTTCCAGAGATTCCTAAGTTAAGTTCTGAAGCAGAACAGTATCTGTTTAAGTTGGTGGACGAGTTCTCTCTAGAGATGGCGCAGCGCGTTAAAGAGATTGAATCCACCACTAACCACGATGTGAAAGCGGTTGAATACCTGATTAAAGAACATTTTGCGGGTAACGCAGAGTTGCTGGCGATTGCTGAATTTGTCCATTTTGCCTGTACTTCTGAAGACATCAATAACTTGGCTTATGCGTTAATGCTTAAGGATGCGCGTGAGTTTGCCATTATTCCTGAGATGGATAAATTGATTGAACGTCTGGTCGAGATGAGTGTTGAGATGGCTGAAATCCCAATGATGGCACGTACTCACGGCCAGCCAGCTTCTCCGACGACTGCGGGTAAAGAGTGGGCGAACGTTGCTTACCGTTTACAGCGTCAAGCTAAGCAGTTAATGAATGTGCAGATTATGGGTAAAATCAACGGTGCGACGGGTAACTATAACGCTCACCTGGCTTCTTACCCCGATGTTAACTGGTATGAGTTATCAGAAACATTTGTACAGAGCCTAGGTCTACTTTGGAACCCATATACCACTCAGATTGAACCACATGATTACATCGCTGAGTACTTCCACGCTATGTCACGTTTCAACAACATTGTCATCGACTTTGACCGTGATGTTTGGAGCTATATCTCGGTTGGTTTCTTCAAGCAAAAAACCATTGCTGGTGAGATCGGTTCTTCGGCTATGCCACATAAGGTTAACCCGATTGATTTCGAAAACTCTGAAGGTAACCTAGGGATGGCGAACGCCATCTTCGAACACCTTGCGATGAAATTGCCTATCTCTCGCTGGCAGCGTGACTTAACGGATTCAACCGTGTTACGTAACCTAGGGGTGGGTGTTGCACATACGATGATCTCTTTACAGTCGACCATGAAGGGTTTGAGCAAGTTGGAAGTTAACGCGCAATCGATGGCGAATGACTTAGACAATAACTGGGAAGTATTGGCGGAAGCGATTCAAACGGTCATGCGTCGTTACGGCTTTGAGAAGCCGTATGAAAAACTAAAAGACTTAACCCGTGGTCAACGAGTTAATAAAGAGATTATGCAGAACTTTGTGGATAGCCTAGAAGGTCTTCCAGAAGAAGCGAAGCAAGAGTTGCGTGAGATGACGCCTGGTTCTTATACGGGTAATGCCGCTAGCCAAGCCAAAAACATAGAGTTAGCTATTATGATGCTTAAGGGAAGATAGGGCTTAACCACGAAGACACGAAGGCACGAAGTTTTTTTCTAAAACAACTCGTACCTTCTGTCATCAGGTTCGGTCATCGTACCCTGGCATCGCCCTCTTCCATAACCAAACTGCAACCCTCTTTTAACACCACTTTTTTATCTCCTAATACTTCGTGTCTTCGTGACTTCGTGGTTCAAATTTCTTGAGAATAACTATCATGATTCAATTTAATGACACTGATTTAAAAACCTTTTTGAATGAATTCTGGCAGAAGAAGCCATTAGTCATTCGCAATGCCCTACCTGACTTTGAGTCGCCGGTTTCTGCTGAGGAACTGGGGGGACTCTCTTTAGAGGAAGAAGTTGAAAGCCGTATTGTGATTCAGAATGGTGAAAAGGATTATCAGCTTTTAAAAGGCCCATTTACCGAAGAGACTTTTCAAGGTCTGCCGGATTCTAACTGGACACTGTTGATTCAAGGTATGGATCGTTTGGTGCCAGAAGTCACCGATGTTTTAAATGACTTTGATTTCTTACCGCGCTGGCGTATTGACGATATTATGATCAGTTACGCTACCAAAGGCGGTAATGTCGGCCCTCATTTCGATCACTACGATGTGTTTTTACTGCAAGCGGCGGGCAAACGTCAATGGACACTCTCCTCGCAAGACTGCTCTGAAGACAACTATATTCAAGGGGTTGATTTACGCCTGATGGAAACCTTTAAAGTCGAAGACGACTTTGTCTTTGAAAAAGGCGATATTCTGTATATCCCGCCTAAATGGGGACATCACGGAGTGGCGTTAGATGACGAGTGCATGACCTACTCGATTGGTTACCGCACTTACCGTGGGCAAGAACTTTGGGACAGCTTTGGCGATCACCTATCGGAGATGGGCTCTTTTAAAGACCTCTATATGGACCCGACTTGGACGGAAGGTTTAAATCCAGGGGAGATTACCGATGCCGCCAGTGAACAGGCGCAAACTTTACTGAAAAGTGTCTTAGATGACAAAAACCTGATGAAGACTTGGTTTGGTCGCTTTGCCACGCAACTTGATCCCGTGGCGGCGCGACAGTTGCCAGAACCTTTGACCGAAGACGAAACCTCTGACATTGAAGATTTTATGGGGGCGATGCAAGTTGAACCAGGCCTGGTCAAAGACCCAGTTTGTCGTTTTGCTTATAGCGAAGTCAATGGCAACACCCTGTTGTATATCAATGGCGCGATTTGGGACACCTTTGGCGCGAGCAATGAGTTTATGGCGAAGTTGGCCAACCAATCTTACCTGACGCAAGATGAGCTGCTTATGAGTGGCGACAATGAAGGTAATATCAAACTACTGTTTGATTTGTGGAAGTTGCAGTACTTGGTCTTTATTGAGTAAAGAGCAGACATAAAAAAGGGGAATAATATTCCCCTTTTCACTTTGAACGATTTGATCTTGTGACCAAACCTCGCATTGAAAGCCCGCCTTAAATAGACAGCACTTTTTTAGAATAACTCATTTCATCCATCTCAATCACTTCAACCGTAATCACGACTGCTTCGCTTAAACCGTTTTGTAACGAGACTAATAAACTCTGGCTAAGTAACAGTTTTTGCACATCCGTCTTACCAGCATGAATTCGGCACATCACGTGTATAAAACCAGAATCAGGCAAACCCAACCGATAATCCATCACCGGATGAGCACGCACTTTGATATTGTCACTCTTAAACAAACCCGTTGCTTTAACCGTTTCAAAAGCCCCATCCACCCAACTTTTCAGTGTGGTCGATGCAAGGCTGTCTTGGCTGTATTCGATAATAATATGTGGCATATTTAAGTGAATACCCCGTTAAAGCGTAATAATTTCAAATTCGGTGTCAGCCAATAACTCAGCGCCACCGGTGTTGGTTAACACCACCGATGAAGCATTGTCGCCACTTAGATAACGATCCGCCATCAGACGCAACTCATCCAGCGACGCTGAAATCACACCATGGCGATACGCCATACGCACTTCTAAAGTTCGGCCATATAAACCTTGGAAGAAGGCTTTTTTGACCTCTCCTGACGGTGAACCCGGAGTATCCATAGCACTGATGACATTCAAAATCGCTTCATCGACTTTCGCCTGAGTGGCTTCAGAACTCATTAACCAATCTTTAGCCAGTTTGAAATCCTCATAGGTTTCTAACAGACGAGGATCACGGTAAGAGAAGAAGACAAACGCGCCGGCTTCGGCGTTATAACTCGCACCACCGCCATAAGCCCCACCCTTTTCACGAATACTGGAGTGCAAGAAACCATTACGTAAGCAGGCACCCAATACCGCTAGTTTAGGCGCATCTTCGTGATCGGCCATGACCGCTGGATAAGCCATGGCACAGAAGTTAACTTGCGTGCTCGTTACCCAGGCCTGGTTGACCGGTTGTTGAGTTGTTTCAATCGCAAACTGAGTCTCTGCCGTGCTCGGCATACTCAGCGCTGGCCACTGTTTTTCTAGACCACTTAAAGCGGTAGACAGACCGGCTTCATCACTGATAAGCAAGGCTTGTTTAGGCGCTTTGCAAAGCTTCATTTTAATCCCTGCTAAACCCTCAGCAAAGCTTTCAACGGCTTCATCCGAAGACTGTAACTCATCATTTAAGCTTTTGATGTACTGAATGCCCGCGAAACCAGAACGCTGGAAGTTCCATTGCGCCGCTGGGGTAAAGTTTTGTGTCGCCGCCATCATCGCTAAAGCATGACCGTTACCGGTAATACCATGATCGACAGAAGCACGGATTTGACCGACTAAATCTTTTAGACGTGCTGTTTCATCAAAACGCGCGGTATAAAGCGTCTCTTCAATCAATCCAGACATGGCGTCTTGATTGCTGTTCAATGCTTTAGACGACAACATAAAGTGGCTGTGACACTCATTAGGTGCTTGTAGTTTAGAATGCACCGCTGAACGCGCCGAAATCCCACCTGAAATTGCTGCATGGTAAGCCTGTGTTTCAAGATAATCACGACCGCCACTACCGACCTCGGTGAAACAGTTATTGAACAACGGCATTAAGGCTTTTTCGGCATCCGTTAACGTCGGCAAATCAATAATAACTTGCTCATAGGTAAGACCATTACTACCGCACTCATAACGAGTTACCGGCACAGCACCAACCATTGAATGCTCGGATTTATAACTCTTAATGGTTTCTGGAATATCGTCTTTAGTGACTTCTGGCAAAATATCAAAATCATCAATCTCAGTCTGACGTTTTTCTAACGCCACCGCTTGATCAATAATCGCCTGCTTTTCAGCATCGCTTAATTTGGCTTGAATCGCGGCTAATTTAGCTTTTTCAGCTTGGTCTCTTTTAGCAGATAACTCGGTATCTGGCTGCATGGTTAAGCGCACTCGATGCGAATTATCCAATAATAGTGATTTGACCAGGCCTGGTATAAACTGCGGATCTTTAACTTCGCTTTCTAATATCTTAAGCGCTTGATCAGTGTCTAATAACGCAATCGGATCACCTTCATGTAGTGCGCCAGACAAAGAGTGCACAATCAACTGCAAACCATATGGAAAGCCATCACCACCGACTTCACGTTGAGAAAGTTCCACTTGATGTAACATCGCGTCAACTTGCGACTGCTCAACGCCCTCTTCGACAATGCGCTGTAACTCATTCAAAATCAAATCTTCAACGGCTTGGGCATGTTCTAATTCTGAACCTTGCACACCGACCACAAACGCCATCTCTTTATTAGACTCTTCGAATCCGCATAAAGGTGAAGGTGCCGATGCAAATGGACACTCTTCTAACGCCATGCGTAATGGTGAAGCACTGTTATCGAGTAACACAGCAGATAACAAGTGACCCTTTAAGACCTCAATTGGATCTTTGTTCTCACCAAGTAACCAACCTAGGACGATGTGAGTTTTGCTTTTAACATCCTCTTCATCCAAGGCATAAAATCCATTCACTACTTTAGGTTCTGTCATTCTCTGCTCAAGACCGACATGCACTTGCTTGACCTTGTCTTTAAAAGCCGCCAACGCCAACTCTTCAAACTGAGTTTGATGCTGCAGTGCAGGAATATCACCGTAAGTCATAAAGACTGAATTCGAAGGATGATAGTGATCTTTATGGAAATCGACTAACTGCTTATGGGTTAAATTTGGAATGTCTTCCGGCTCACCACCACTGTTGTAGTGATAGGTATTGGTCGGATATAACTCGGTTGAAAAAGCCTGCCACAAAGTTGAGATAGGCGAACTCATCGCGCCCTTCATCTCATTAAAAACCACCCCTTTATAAGTTAAAGCAGATTCTGGGTTAGTCATCTCTTCAAACTCAAAACGGTGACCTTCTTGAGCAAAATCTAAAACATCTAATTTAGGGAAAAACACTGAATCCATATAGACTTCCAGTAGATTCTGAAAGTCTTTTCTATTCTCAGTCGCAAAGGGATAAGCCGTCCAATCACTGGAGGTAAACGCATTCATAAAGGTATTTAGTGAACGGCGAATCATCATAAAGAATGGGTCGCGCACTGGATACTTCTCACTGCCGCATAGCGTGGTATGTTCTAAGATATGTGCCACACCGGTTGAGTCCATTGGTACGGTTCTTAAGGCGACTAAAAAGACATTCTGCGGGTCATCTGCTGCTAAGTGGTAGTGAGTTGCACCCGTCACTTTATGCTCATAATGCTCTACTGTTAGATTCAAAGAATCGATAGTGTGTTGACCAATGTACTCAAATGCGGGATGCGTTTTAGACATGTATTATTCCAATTTTTGTATGAATGCGGAGAATGCTTTGCATATTAATTCAATGTCATAATTCAACATTAAACGTCAATTTTAGACTTAATATTTAAGCTGAATTGTTATGCAAAAAACTCTGTGGCATATTTAGTTTGTAGGTAATTAATGGGGATTTAATCTGATTATTCAACTTATAAAAAAGGCCATTTCAAAATGGCCTTTTAAGCTTTCGACATAGCCGTTTTTAGTGAGTCAGATTGCGTCTAAAACAGTTCAAATCAAGGCGAAAAATGAGAGTGTACAATTGTACTCGACCATTTTTCAACGCAGAGTTGGAGTGTTTTAGGCGTGATATGACCACTAAAAATTACTTGTCTGCGTCTTTTAATGATAATTTCACTCGACCTTGCTTATCGACTTCAGTCAGCTTAACGCGAATCTCTTGACCTTCTTTCAGGTAATCTTCAACGTTTTCTACACGCTCATCTGCAATCTGAGAAACGTGAACTAGACCTTCGCGACCCGGCATATAGGCAACAAATGCACCGAAATCAACGATTTTCTTAACGACAGCATCATAGGTTTTACCAATTTCTGGCTCAACTGTGATCTCAGCGATACGCGCTTTAGCCGCATTTGCAGATTCATCATCTTTCGCTGCTATCTTAACGTTACCTTCGTCATCAATCTCGATGATACAACCGGTTTCTTCAGTAATCGAACGGATGGTCGCGCCACCTTTACCGATGATTTCACGTACTTTCTCAGGCTTAACTTTCACCATAAAGAAGCGTGGTGCCGTTTCTGCAACACCGGTGTTAGAAGAGCTAATGGCAAGCGCCATCGATTCTAAGATAGTCAAACGACCTGCCTTAGCTTGCTCTAATGCGATATGCATGATCTCTTCAGTAATACCGGTGATTTTGATATCCATCTGTAAAGCGGTAACGCCTTGCTCAGTACCGGCTACTTTAAAGTCCATGTCACCTAGGTAATCTTCGTCTCCTAAGATATCAGACAATACTGCAAAACCAGAATCTTCTTTAATCAGACCCATGGCAATACCCGCAATAGGTGCGGCAATTGGCACACCAGCGTGCATCAATGACATTGAAGTACCACAAACCGATGCCATTGAACTTGAACCGTTAGATTCAGTAATTTCAGAAACAACACGAATGGTGTATGGGAACTCTTCAACCGTTGGCAATAGAGCTGCCACACCACGACGAGCCAACATACCATGACCAATCTCACGACGACCCGGCATACCGACACGACCACACTCACCGACCGAGAACGGAGGGAAGTTATAGTGCAACATGAAACGATCGTGATAAGAGCCAGCAAGATCGTCAACAATCTTAGCGTCTCTTTCAGTCCCTAAAGTCGTTACAACCAATGCTTGCGTTTCACCACGAGTGAACAGTGCAGAACCATGAACCTGAGGTAATACACCCACACGACAACTAACTTGACGAACGGTTTTAGTATCACGACCATCAATACGTGGTTCACCCGCAATAACGCGGCCACGAACGATCTCTTTTTGAAGTTTACCGAAGGCGTTATGAATATCCTTGGCTTCAAAACCGGTCGCGTTGCTTTCAGAATCCGTCAACTCAGCCATCGCTTTGGCTTTGGCGGTATCTAATACCGCATTACGATCCATTTTATCAGCCGTGCTATAAGCAATTTCTACGTCTGGGCGTACCAAAGTATAAACAGCCGCCTCCAAATCAGCATTGGTCTCTTTCGCTTGCCAATCCCACTGAGGTTTATCGACTTCAGCCGCAAATTCAGCAATCGCGCTAATCGCAACTTGCATTTGTGCATGACCAAACATGACCGCACCTAACATGATCTCTTCAGACAGCTCTGCCGCTTCAGACTCAACCATCAGAACGGCATCTGCAGTACCGGCAACACTTAATTCCAAATCAGAGGTTAGTAAACTTTCTGGCGATGGATTTAATAAATACTCATCATTACGGTAACCGACGATTGCAGCACCTAGAGGGCCTGCGAAAGGCACACCTGAGATGGCCAATGCAGCAGACGTTCCCAACATAGCAACGACTTCAGTCCCCACTTCAGGATCTAATGCAAGTACTTGAGCAATGACCTGTACTTCGTTTTTGAATCCCTTAGGGAACAAAGGACGAATAGGACGGTCGATCAAACGCGACGTTAAGGTTTCCTTATCGGAAGGACGTGCTTCACGCTTTAAGAAACCACCTGGGATTTTTCCGGCCGAATAGGCTTTTTCTTGATAGTTAACTGTCAAAGGGAAAAATTCTTGACCTTCTTTTGCAGTTCTGGCTGCAACAACGGTCACTAAAATCCGGGTATTTCCCATACCGACCATAACCGCGCCGTCTGCTTGACGAGCGATTTCACCAGTTTCTATTGTGACTTCATTGTTTCCGTACTGGAATGACTTGGTAATCTTAGCCATGCTTGTTCCTTTAATTTTTTATCGGTTTCATTTATTCAATAAGCTATTTACAACAGATTGACTGAAACCTGAATCCCTAAATTAATCAGAGAAAGTCACCGCTGGTTTTGACCAGGCCTAGTTAACTTAGGGATTCAGGTTCAATTGGTTTGCAGACAATCATAAAACAGAGAGGCCCTAAGGTGTATAAAGGTCTCTTATAAATAGCTGTTAATTCATTACTGAATTTAACCCAACCATTCTACCCTTTATTGCTAACTCTTCTAGCTCATTTGAGCCCTTTTTCATGAAATTTGGGCACAAAAAAACCCTCTTTCGAGGGCTTTTTTTAATCCAACCGTTTTGATTACTTACGTAAACCAAGACGCTTAAGGATTTCTAAATAACGCTGTCCGTCTTTTCTATGGATATAATCCAAAAGCTTACGACGACGACTAACCAAACGTAATAGACCAGTACGAGAATGGTTATCATGCTTGTGAACTTTAAAATGCTCAGTTAAGTCCTTGATACGTGCAGTCAGAAGTGCAATTTGCACTTCTGGGGAACCTGTATCGCCTTCTTTAGTCTTAAATTCTGCAACGATTTTTGCTTTATCTTCTGCTGTAAACATACTACTTTCTCCATATCGGTTTTAAATAAAGTCCGCTTCCACAACCGATGACAGGAGCGAACCCGCGTATTATACTGATTTTAATCAAAAACACCAATGCCTTTCATCAAAAATCAATGAAAGACGTTTAGTTAGAACACTAAAATTGATTTTCAGCTCAGATTGCCCCCGAAATCGAATCAGTTCAAGACGGAAACAAGGAGCTTACAATCGTAAGTGACGACTTCCCAACGAAAAAATAGCCAAAACATGAAAAATCGATTCAGATTGGACATAAAGTAAGTCAGGTCAAGGCAGGTAAACGTCCATTTATCAACGCAGAGATGGCTAACTTTAGGGTCAATCTGAACGATTTTTTAGCGCTTGCCGTAACCGTGTACGTAATGCCCTAGCAAGGAGATGTCATCGCCCATATGGCGAACAAGGTGATCCAAACTAACAATCGCATTTTCAAGAATATTCACCGCTATAAAAGGCTCTTCTACTTTCAAACGGTCATACATCGGACGTGTTAGCACTAAAAACTGCACACCTTTTTTACTGGCGCTCATTCTTAAGTTACGTGGTTTACGGTCAAAGAAAGACATTTCACCGATTAGATTACCAACAATTTGCTTGCCAACGGTGTTATTAGGCTCTTCAGCCACTGTAAACTCAACCTTTCCCTTTATGATAAAACCAAGTAATTCACCAACTTCACCAGCATCGAAAATAATTTCACCGCCTGCATGGGACTTCTCTTGTAGGTAAGGCATTAATTTGCCGACTTCATTTAGCGTCAGCGATTCACATATTGAATTTGTTTGAAAAAAGTTAAACAACTCTTTGTCTGTCATTGAAATCATTTTATCTCCTTAAAACAGAACCTGTATTAGGTACTAATCACTTTGCAGGTTTCTGGGCTATAAAGGACGCTACTGGGCGCCCATCTTCTAATTTATCTATTCTATCAACAATAATTCGATAAGCTGCAAAAACTTCACTCAACTCACCCTCTTGCAATATAAAGTTAGGATTTTTAGGCGAACCAAAAGCTTCTGCCCCACTACTAAAGGTTTGATAGACAATATATCCACCTGGTGTAATGGCGGCATCAATTTGACTAAAAAGATCACGATTCAAATAGCGAACCACTGTCACCAAATTAAACAAGCCCTCTGGAAAACAGCCGGACTTCTTTAAATCACAGCACTTAAACTTAACGGAGGCACCCGATTTGGTGGCAAGCTGCTTCGCGCGTTTCAATACGCGTGCTTCTTGATCTATACCAATGACCTGCCACCCGTGAGATGCTAAGAACACTGAATCACGCCCTCCGCCACAGCCTAAGTCTAAGGCTTTTGGACGAGGTTTCAGAGCTTTCGGATCAAAATCGAGTTGTAACATGAATTCTTTAACCAACGGGCTTGGAGACCATAAGTTTTTGGACTCTTTTCCTGAAACGACCTGGCCTGGCAACTGTTTTGACCAACTTAACATCGCCTCAGAACTTTCAATCACGAGAGAACCGTTAACCTCATAGCCTTTGGCATCCAAAAAGAGACTAGCGGCTTCAATCTCTTCTTTATCACCCACCAAAAACAGTTTGGCAGGCGTGGCTGGCAACTCATTTAAACACTCAGGCAACTGCTGCCAAGTTAACCAAGTGGAATCCTGAAGATGTCCTGCCTGGTACTCCTCGGCTTTGCGTAAATCTAAAATACCATCTGCTTGCTGAAAACGCATTAAGACGTTTCCTCAATAGCAGCCTGCTTAGTCGCATCGATCTCGGTATTTAAAGCTTGAAGTGCATCAAGCTTCTGCTGCTCTTTCGCTAGATGTAAATTGAAAATGCGCTTAGCTTTCAGCATCAGTTTTTTATCAGACCATTCGCCGACAGCAAAACACTCACCATTATCATACAAACGCACGAGCTCACCTTCTGGCTTAGGATAATTCAGCATTTGACCATGCTGGATCAAATCCACTTCCTCAGGCGTTAAGTCAATTCGCTGTAGATGGGTTAATGCAATGTCAATCGGATGAACACAGGCCAATTGTTGGACTTCAATCTCTTCAAAGGTCAACATATCATCGCCCTTTAAGTCACCGGTTTGAGTACGATGTAAGGCAATCAAATGCCCTACCGTGCCCATCGCTAAGGCCATATCTTCGCCTACAGTTCTGACATATGTCCCTTTGGTACACAACACATCAAACACGATTTCATTATCTGTAAAAGAGATAAGATTCAACTCTTTTATGGTAATCGGACGCGCTGGACGCTCAATCTCAATCCCTTGACGGGCATAGAAATACAAAGGTTTGCCTTGATGTTTTAAGGCGGAATACATGGGCGGAATCTGCTCAGTAGTCCCTTTAAATTGCTCAAAAACAGACTCTATAAATTCAGTCGTTAATGGCGGGACGGCAAGTTCTTTAATGATCTCGCCTTCGGTATCACCAGTATCACTTTGCTGCCCGAGTTTCAGGGTCGCTGTATAACGCTTATCTGACTCTAACAGCAGTCCAGAAGCTTTAGTTGCCTCTCCTAAACAGATTGGTAACAATCCGGTTGCAAAGGGATCTAAAGCCCCAGTATGACCGCCTTTCTTGGCTCTAAAGATACGCATTACGCGTTGCAGGATGCCATTAGATGAAACGCCAACGGGCTTGTTTAGTAAAACAATACCGTCGATGTGTTTTTTAGGTGGGTGCTTGAACTGAGCCATTTACGAATTTAGTGCCTTTTGAATCAGTGCTTCCATATGCTGCGCATGCTCTGGAATACTGTCATAAAAGAATCGAACATCGGGCACGATACGTAAACGCAATCTTTTACCCAACTCACTTCTAAAGAACCCTTTGGCTTTTTCTAAAGCCTCTAAAGTTTCTTGCACTTCAGGATCGGCTTCATTAAAACCAATCAAGGCAAAATGGACACGCACGATACTTAGATCTTTGCTGATTTTGCAATCGGTAATATTGACTCTTTGAAAGCGAGGATCTTTCACTTCACGCACCAATAACTGCGATAAAGTTCGTCTGATTTCTTGAGCGACCCTTGTAGGACGACTCACTGCTTGATTACTCATTTTTAATTCTCTTTTAAATACAAAATGCCCCAAATGGGGCATTTTTGATGCCAGCCAATAAAAGTGACCAGGCCTGGTCGCTTTTATTGGCTGATAGTGAAGACGATTAATCTAAAGTACGCTTAACCTCAACACGTTCGTAACACTCAATCTGATCACCGACTTTAACGTCGTTGTAATCTTTAACACCGATACCACATTCCATACCTTTGTTAACTTCTTGAGCATCATCTTTAAAACGACGTAGCGACTCTAGATGACCTTCATAGATAACCACGTTGTCACGTAATACACGAATTGGGCTGTTACGTTTAACAGAACCTTCTGTCACCATACAACCAGCGATTAAGCCAATTTTCGGTGCTTTAAAGACTTCACGAACATCTGCAACACCCAAAATATTCTCGTGAATTTCAGGGGCTAATTTACCTTCAACGACACGCTTTACGTCATCGACGATTTCATAAATAATGCTGTAGTACTTTAAACCAAGCCCTTCGCTATCAATGATTCGTTTAGAAGCCACATCCGCACGGACGTTAAAACCAAAGATGTGTGCATCTGAAGCAATCGCCAAATTCGCATCGGTTTCAGTGATTCCACCCACACCAGATGAGATGACACTTACTTTAATTTCTTCATTTGACAACTTAACAAGTGCATCTGTAATGGCCTGAATAGAACCTTGTACATCGGCTTTAAGAATGATGTTAACGTGCTGCATCTCCCCTTCAGCCATTCTGTTGAACATGTTCTCCAACTTAGATTTTTGCTGACGAGCAATTTTCAAGTCTTTGAACTTCCCTTGACGGAATACTGCCGCTTCACGCGCTTTACGATCGCTTTCAACAGTAATCATTTCGTCACCAGCGACTGGTACCCCAGAAAGCCCCAACAGTTCAACCGGAATAGAAGGCCCTGCTTCCAATACTGTTTGACCAGCATCGTTTATTAAAGCACGAACACGTCCATATTCCATTCCACAAAGAACGATATCACCTTTTCTCAAGGTACCTGATTGAACTAGAACAGTTGCAACAGTACCACGTCCTTTATCAAGACGAGATTCAACAACGACGCCTTTAGCAGGACCTTCAATCGGTGCTTCAAGTTCCAGCATTTCTGACTGTAGTGCAATCGCATCTAACAGATCATCAATCCCCATTCCTGTTTTAGCAGAAACTGGCACAAACTGTACATCACCACCCCATGCATCAGGAACGACTTCTTCTGCCACTAACTCTTGCATGACGCGGTCCATATTGGCCGCTTCTTTATCCATCTTATTGACGGCAATCACTATACCAACGCCAGAGGCTTTAGCATGTTGAATCGCTTCACGCGTTTGAGGCATAACACCATCATCCGCCGCAACCACAATAACAATCACATCGGTGATTTTAGAGCCACGAGCACGCATTGCCGTAAAGGCCGCGTGACCCGGAGTATCGATAAAGGTAACACCACCCTTATCAGTGTCTACATGATAAGCACCGATATGCTGGGTAATCCCACCGGCTTCACCGTTTGCAACTTTTGCTTTACGGATGTAATCCAGTAAAGAGGTCTTACCATGATCTACGTGACCCATAATGGTCACAACCGGAGAACGAGTTACCGTTGCACCGTGATACTCTTGATTTACGACTTCATCTTCAACCGTTGTTTCGGTAAAAGCGAATGCTTTATGACCCATCTCTTCTACAATCAACATCGCTGTTTCTTGATCTAAGATCTGGTTAATGGTCGCCATAGAACCCAGTTCCATCATCATAAACTTAATGACTTCACCGGTTTTAATTGACATTTTTTCAGCCAAAGCAGACAAAGAGATGCTTTCTGGAACTTGAACTTCCTTAACAATCACTTCAGTCGGCTGTTGGAAACCATGCTCGTTATCCATCTGCAACGGTGCACGAGATGCTTTACGTCCACCTTTACGGCCGCCACGTTGTGGACGACGATTACCACCAGGCGGACCACCACGACCAGGAGGTGCACCACGACCAGAAGGAGCTCCACGACCAGCAGGCTTTTTAACCGTTGCTTTCGGACCATCTGTGCCATCGTTTACTTTGCGGGTTTCATGATGTTTTTGATCTTGAGCTTTTTTAGCTGCCTTAGAGTGATCTTCTTTTGCAGCCGGAGGCGCTTCCGAAACAACCACTGGTCTTGAAGGCATTCTAACTGGCCCAGACTTGGTGTCGGCCTTAGGCGCTGGCGCTTTAGCCTGACTCTCTTCAACCTTAGTCTCTACAGGCGTCTCTACAGGAGCTTCAACTTTAGTTTCAACAACCGCTTCAACTGGAGCGATGACTTCTTCAACAACAGTCTCTTCTACCGCATCATCTTTTTTAACGTAAGTACGTTTCTTACGAACTTCAACTTTAACACTACGCTTGTCACGTCCTGAACCAGCAGAAAGGTTCATCGTTTGAGTACGACGTAGAGTCACCTTTTTAGGAGCGTCGCCTTCTTCACCATGCAAACCTTTTAGATAACCTAAAAGCTTACCTTTTTCGTCATCATTGATTGAATCGCCGGCTTTTTTGCCTTTAATCCCTGAAGCTTCAATCTGCGTTAATAACTTATCTACAGAAAGGTCGAGTTTTTCCGAAAATTCTTTTATTGATACATCTTTCATTGAGTCTCTCCCTTTTATTCTTCAAACCATGGAGCGCGTGCTTTAAGAATTAATTCTCCAGCCGTTGCTTCATCTAGTTTTAGGAACTCAAGCACTTCATCAGTGCCTAATTCTGCTAAATCTTCTTGTGTAATGATTCCGTTACTGGCTAATTGCTTAGCCATTTCTTCGGTCATGCCTTCTAAACTAAGAAGGTCTTCTGCAGGTTCTGCTAATGCGATTCTTTCTTCTTCAGCAATCGCCTTAGTCAACAATGCATCTTTTGCACGCTGTTTAAGTTCAGCGACGATATCTTCATCAAAACCATCAATCTGTAGCATTTCATTCGCTGGAACGTAAGCTACTTCTTCAAGCGTTACAAAACCTTCGTTTACTAACACATCAGCCATTTCTTCATCAATATCTAATGCATTAACAAAAATTGCAATCTGATCTTTAGATTCAACATCATGTTTCTCATTCATCTCTGTTTGAGTCATAACGTTCAACTCCCAGCCCGTCAATTCACTGGCTAAACGGATGTTTTGGCCGTTTTTACCAATTGCTTGAGAAAGCTGTTCGTCCTCTACTGACAGATCCATGGTGTGCTTGTCTTCATCGACCATAATCGACAATACTTCAGCAGGTGCCATAGCATTAATAACATACTGCGCATCATTAGGATCCCAAAGGATAATATCAATACGCTCACCAGCGATTTCATTGGTCACTGATTGAACACGCGAACCACGCATACCAACACAAGCACCAATCGGATCTAGACGTGGATCATTTGCACGAACAGAGACTTTAGCGCGGAATCCAACATCACGAGCCGCGCCCATGACATCGATAAGATCGTCGCCAATTTCAGGCACCTCAATCTTGAATAACTCTGTCAACATCTCTTTACATGCACGAGACATAATCAACTGCGGCCCACGTGGACGGAAAGTAACTTCTTGCAAGTAAGCGCGAACACGGTCACCCATACGGAAGTTTTCACGTGCAATTAACTGATTACGTGGAATCACTGCATCAACGTTATCACCTAAATCTAAAATAACATCGCCGCGTTCAACACGCTTAACCTGACCCGTGATAATTTCACCAATACGTTTAGAATAGACTTCTACAACCTTCTTACGCTCAGCTTCACGAACTTTTTGAATAATGACTTGCTTGGCCGTTTGTGCACCAATACGACCAAATTCAATGGACTCTATTGGCTCTTCGATAAAGTCACCGATTTGGGCATTAGGATCTTCATCAATCGCATCCATTTCACGAAGGTACCAACCCACATTATCTTCAATCGCAGTAGCATCATCAATCACTTCCCAACGACGGAAAGTTGCGTAGTCACCGGTAATACGGTTAATTTCAACGCGAACATCAATCTCATCGTCATTACTTCTGCGTGTTGCGGTTGCTAAAGCGGTTTCAATTGCGTCAAAAATAATTTCTTTATCAACGCCTTTTTCATTCGCCATGATTTCTACGACGGCTAAAACTTCTTTACTCATCTGTCAACGTCCTAATATTTTTATAAACTGTTACAAACCGGATTCGAATTAACGAATCCGATTAAAATTCTGCGACCACATTGGCCTTATCAATGATGTCATAGGTGATTTCATATAATTCACCATCTATCTCAATTCCAATCATAGTGTCGTCTGCCAACACTAAAGGGCCTTTAAACTTTCTGCGACCCAACACACCGATTGCGGTTCTGACTTGAATCGGCTTATTAAGATAGAGTTTAAACTGCTCAGGCTTAAATAATAAGCGGTCCATTCCAGGAGAAGAGACCTCTAGCATATACGCGCTACTGATTGGGTCTTCAACATCCATAATGGCACTGATCTGGCGACTTACCGCGGCGCAATCATCTACGGTAATACCCATATCCGACTTTTCGACAAAGACTCTTAAAATCGAATGACGACCGGCTGGTAGGTACTCAAAGCCCCACAATTCAAAGCCCATTGATTCAATCGTAGGCTTTAACAAGGTTTCTAATTTTTCTTCTAAATTCAAAAGGTTACTTCCACTACATTTCCAAATAACATTATCTGGATTCAAATAACAAAAAACCCCGTAAAGACGGGGTTTTTTTAAAATTTGAGCCGGGGTTCGTTCGTTCAAAACCCCGCTCAATAAATTTTTTAAAAAAGCTGTGGTGATTATATCTAAAACTCACCTTTTGTCAAGGTATCTACCTTTATTTATTATAGAATTCCGCGCATCTCTAAATTCTATCTTGTTGTAATTTAACAAAAATCAAGGCGGTCATGAGTGCATCGCTAAACGCATCATGCTGCCCTAGGTTCGGTAATTTCAGTTTATGCAAAATTTTATCAAAGCTTAAATCGATATCCGGTTGCTCAAGACCTTGCTGTCCTGAACGTTTTACAAGACGGATCATATAGTCATAATAAAGTGCTGATACCTCAATTTGTCGATTCGGCAAATTCACTCCCAGCCAAGGCTTAATGACCTGATTCACCATAGCAATATCAAACTCTAAGTAATAGCCCACCAAAGTCGATCCCGTTATAAATTCTAAAAACTCTTTAAGTGCTTGCTTCTCTGTCATTAGCCTTGCTGAACTTGACTCCCTTTCTACGACATCAATATTACGAATATGATGCACCACTATACTGTCGGGTGTTATAAGGGCATCTTGCTCAATTAACAAGTTTAAACTTTGACTGGTTAAAACCTGATTTCCTTGAATTTTAATGGCACTTAACGAGACAATTTTATCTTTTTTGGGATCTAATCCAGTTGTTTCGCAATCAAAGCAGACATAAGAACCAGGCACCTTCTCACTGAAGATGAAATTAAATTCGGGTTCTTTTAATTTTCGTTTTTGGTGACTTAAATAAAGATCGTTCAGCCAAGCAAACATCTATAACACCTCGTGTAGTTTAAAGTGTTTAGTAACTCTCTTCTTAAAGCCCTCAACCACCATTAAAGACTGTTTGAGTAAATCTTGTTGTAGATGTGATAAGTCACTTATATCAATATAATTATTCGGTATAACGCTCTCCTCTCTATTCTCTCTAAGCACACCGCTAAAACCGTCTGTTTCTGCATTCAAGTGATTGGTCTGCTTTAGCATCGACTCCAAACGTAAGGTATTTAAAAAGTTCAGGGTTTCTCCCAGCTCTATGCCAAAACTCTCTTCAAACAGACCCAGATCAATTAGGGATTTTATACGCCAATGCGTATTGGTGGGGGTAATTCGATGCTCCAAGGCATAGCAACGAATACCATGCACGATTGGAAAAATACCCCCCTTTTTAAGGTCGATATATTCGGTGCCAGAGGTTTTTTCAGTGCGCAAGCCACCAAAAAAACTCACCGGCGTTGCGAACTGAATCACTGCTTTGGCGAAATGCTTTAAAAAAATTGGATTATCGGTCATGCGCTGTTGTAGCTTGCGCTTAAGCGCTAACAGCCAATCTGCGTTACCATAAATAGACTCGGCATCAAATAAGATCGCGATATACATAAAGCCTTCATGACTTGGAGTGTCAAACCACTGCCCAACTCTTTCTGAAAACTGACTCACTGATTGGCGCCACACTGGATTAGAAAGCATAATATTTGCCGGACAGGCTGGAAAACCAATGGTGATCATGGCCTGAGTAAAAGAATCGGCAAAGATCGCCAACTGCGCCTGCGCTTTCTCAGATAACTCATTAGAAAACATCAGGGCATTATCCTGATCTGTTCTTACTACTTGCTCTGCACGACCTTCACTGCCCATAACAATCAAACAGACTTCTGAGTGCAACTCTGCTGGCAAGAGTAACTCCACCAGTTTGCGAATCATCTTACGATGCAGCTCATTGACTAACTTGGCAATATAATGGGTTTTAATTCCCCTGCGATTTAAATTCTCTATTAATTGATCGATCTGCTGGGCTACCGCGTGTAAATCATTAACGGATTTCGCCTGATCTACCTTTAGCAAAGCCAAACCCGATTGATTAGCAAACAGACTCATTAAATCTTTTAGATTTAAAAAGCCTACCAAACCTGTATCACTTCTTACAATTAAACGATCAACTTGAAAGCGGGTAATTTTAAGCAAGGCATTAAATAGATAGTCAAACTCATGCACCGTTAACAATGGCCCATGAGCCAAGCCTGAAGTCGCTAAATCTTGTTGCAACAACTCCATTTGACCGTCCGCAATCAGCTTGAGAATATCAGTTGAGGTGATAATTCCATAGTCAACTTCATTCACTTTATCACCGTCTATTTGGTCATCCATAGCAGTCGCTACATGAAGTGCAACCACACAAGCATCTGCTTTAAACTCAACCATTTTCTGAATAGCGACCTGCAATGTCTCAGTATCAGAGACCATAACCAAAGGCTGAATCGGTGCTGAACAAACGGTATCCATCATGACTTCAGTCGAAGTCGTTGTTTGCACGGCATGATGCATGGCGTTTAATTTATCGACAATACTGGTGTTGAAATGCTGTTGAAAATCGTCATATTGCTGAAACAACTCTAAAAAGACTGCAGCAGGCATCCGATACAAAATCGCTTCTTCCAACACTCTAAAGACAGAATCTGAATTCGCCATCTCCTTTGACTTTAATAGAGTGGTGGCATTTTGCATTTTTAAAATATTACGCTCACCAAAATAACCTCGCACACTATATCGTCCAACCACTAAACTCTGAGACTCTTCTGCAATAACACCCTTAATGACAAAATAGAGATACGCTGGAATTCCAAACTCAGTCGGCTTTTCATTTGCCAATAGCGGCACTAATGCCCCTGTCGGTAAATAAATAACGTCCATACTCAACGCGGCTTGCCTGAGATCCGGGAGATCAATCAAGCCAAAAGGGGGAATTTGTTGTAAAAACTCTGCTTGCTGTTCTATAGCCATAAGCTCCACTCAATGGTTGAAATTAAATCATTTATTTATTTTACACATAAAAAAAGGGACGGTTACAAAGTAACCGTCCCTTTTTATTTGAATCGCTTTGAAAGCTATTCAGGCTTAAGAATGAATAATCATTCTTAACCCATCAGACTAAATTAATGATCTGATGAACCTTCAGCGCCAATACCCGTTTGAGAACGGATGAACTGAGCTTCAAAACCTTCTTTATCTTTAGCTGCACGCGCTGATTTATCTGTAATTGAGAAGAACCAAATACCGACAAATGCAATCGTTACAGTGAATAAAGCTGGGAACTTATAAGGAACAATCGCAGCACCCATATCTAGGATTTGCGTCCAAACAACAGGCCCTAACAACACCATAATAACCGCTGAGCTTAGACCTAACCAACCCCCAATAACCGCACCACGTGTGGTCATGTTTTTCCAGTACATTGACATAATCAAGACTGGGAAGTTAGCTGAAGCCGCAATCGTAAATGCCAAAGCAACTACGAAGGCGATGTTTTGGTCTTTAAATCCAATACCAAAGATAATAGCTAAAGCACCAATTACGATTGTAGCGTAACGTGCGACTTTAGTTTCTTGCTCTTCTGTTGCATTCTTATTGATAACATTTGCATAGATATCATGAGAAATTGCTGATGCACCTGCTAGGGTTAAACCAGAAACAACCGCTAGAATCGTAGCAAACGCGACCGCGGAGATAAATCCTAGGAAGTAATCACCCCCAATCACACTTGATAAGTGAATCGCGGCCATATTATTACCACCAATCAACGCATCACCAGCAAAGTACTCACCACCGACGATTAAAGCAACTGCTCCAAAACCGATAATAAACGCTAAGATATAGAAAAACCCAATGAAACCAGTTGCATAGAATACTGACTTACGTGCTTCTTTAGCATCAGGAACAGTGAAGAATCGCATTAGAATATGCGGTAGACCTGCTGTACCAAACATTAGAGCAATACCTAATGAGATTGCATTGATAGGATCAGAAACAAACCCACCAGAGAACAGGATACTCATATCACCATCACGCTGCTCAACCGCTGTCTTAAACAACGTATTAAAACTGAAGTCCATTTGGTACATTACGGCAACAGCGATAAAGGTCGCACCAGAAAGCAGTAGAACCGCTTTAATGATTTGCACCCAAGTCGTTGCCAGCATACCACCAAATGTAACATAGGCAATAATCAAGATACCGACCATTACAACAGCGTAGTCAAAGTCTAAACCGAATAGTAATTCAATCAACTTACCTGCACCTACCATCTGAGCGATCAGATAAAGGATAACGACAGCAATACTACCGAAAGCCGCTAACACACGAACAGGTGTTTGCTTAAAACGGTATGCTGCTACATCGGTAAAAGTATATTTACCTAAGTTACGTAGACGCTCTGACATTAAGAATAAGATAATCGGCCAACCTACCAAGAAACCAATGGCAAAAATCAAACCATCGTAACCTTTAAGATAAACCATACCTGTAATACCCAAGAACGATGCGGCTGACATATAGTCACCGGCAATCGCTAGACCGTTTTGCAAACCGGTGATACCACCACCCGCTGCATAAAAATCTTTAGCTGACTTAGTACGTTTTGCCGCCCAATAAGTGATGTAAACGGTTAGACCAACAAATGCGACAAACATCGAAATTGCTGGCCAGTTGGTCGGCACTTTTGTACCATCGGATTCGATGGTCCCTGCTGCGATTGCGACCATTGGCAATAATGCCAGAAGCATAAAGCTAAATAATGTTTTTAAAAGTGAGTTCATCATTCAACCTCTTTCTTAATTTTAGCAGTCAGTTCGTCAAAATCGTCATTTGCTTTTTTAACGTAATAACCCGTTAATAAAAAAGCAAACACAATAATGGCCACCCCAATAGGGAAACCGATTGACACATACTCTCCACTGACAATCGTCGTGAAGAACTCAGGGTTAAATGCTAATAGCATAATATAACCGTAATAAACCACCAGTATAGCAATCGACAACGTCCAGGCTAGACTGGTACGTTCCTTTACTAACTGCTGATATTCTGGAAGACTTTTAATCTTCTCTATCTTAGCTTGATCCAATGTATCTCTCCTCGGTTGAGATATTCTGAATATGGTAAATTATTGCCCCTCCTAACCTAAGCCCTAGTCGAAACTTGACTTGGTAGAGAGGCATAAAATACACACCTTTTATGGCATTAACACCAATAAACCTATCCATTATCAGCCTTTATCTCTCCTAGTGACAATAGGTATTACTGATAGGTGGCTATAAAAATTTTATGGCTTCTATCTAAAAAATACTCGTAAAAAATTATGATTATTTTTCATAACGTTAAGATTTTAAAAACTTATAACTTCTTCTGTAAAAGAATCACAACGTCATAAAAAATAAAAAAAAGCCCTATTTGACCAGGCCTGGTCAAATAGGGCTTTTTCGATAGCCACTTAGCTAAACAATATTCGCTTAACAAGCGTATTTAGTTTTCAAAACGAGCTTATTTCTGGTGTTTAAACTGCTCCAAAATACTTGGATCTTCCAGTGTTGAAGTATCCTGAGTAACTTCCTCACCTTTAGCAATCGTTTTCAATAAACGTCGCATAATTTTGCCGGAGCGCGTTTTCGGTAAATTCGTTCCAAAACGGATTTCATCTGGCTTAGCAATTGGGCCAATCTCTTTGGCAACCCAATTACGTAACTCTAGGATTAATGCCTCGCGCTCAGCGCCTTCAGGAGTGTCGACATTCAATACCACAAATGCTGAAACCGCTTCGCCTTTAATATCATGCGGACGTCCTACTATGGCCGCTTCTGCCACTAAAGGATGAGAGACTAAAGCCGATTCAATCTCCATGGTTCCCAAACGATGGCCTGAAACATTCAAAACATCATCAATACGGCCTAAAATCCAAAAATAACCATCCTTGTCTTTATGGGCGCTGTCTCCGACTACATAGTAATTATTCCCCTCTAATGGAAAATAGGTGTCTTTATAGCGCTGATCATCGTTCCAAATAGTACGGATCATCGAAGGCCATGGTTGCTTAATGATTAATAAACCACCATCACCCGGCCCTAATTCATTACCATCTTCATCTAAAATTGCGGCATCAATGCCTGGTAAAGCTTTGGTACAAGAACCAGGTTTAAGCGGCGTGATTGGGAAAGGCGCAATCATGTGCGCACCGGTTTCTGTCTGCCACCAAGTATCAATAATCGGACAACGACTGCCACCAATAACTTCGTAATACCACATCCAAGCTTCTGGATTAATCGGCTCACCGACTGTCCCCAAAATGCGTAATTTAGAAAGGTCATACTTATTCGGTAAATCCCCACCAAACTTCATTAATGCACGAATCGCAGTGGGTGCCGTATAGAAAACAGTGACGCCGTGATCTTGACAGACCTGCCAAAAACGCCCAGCATCAGGATAAGTTGGTACGCCTTCAAACATTAACATCGTCGCGCCGACCGATAAAGGTCCGTAAGCGACATAAGTGTGCCCAGTAATCCAACCTACATCCGCAGTACACCAGAAGACATCACTGTCTTTCAAATCGAACATCCACTCATTGGTGACGTGCGCATTCAATAGATAGCCGCCGGTACTGTGTTGAACGCCTTTTGGTTTACCGGTTGAACCTGATGTATAGAGCAAAAATAGCGGATGTTCTGACTCCACCATAACAGGATTATGATAGTTACTCATACCCGCTTCAGCCTCAAACCAATCAATATCACGCCCTTCTTTCATCACTACGTCATCATCTGTTCGGCGATATACAATGACTTTCTTAATACTATCACAGCCTTTTACAAGCGCTTCATCCACCGCATCTTTCAGAGGAATCGTCTTGCCACCACGACGACTACCATTGGTCGTAATAACGAGCTTAGCGCCAGCATCTTCTATGCGATCTTTAAGCGCCTCAGCAGAGAACCCCCCAAACACAACTGAGTGAATCGCTCCAATACGAGCACACGCCTGCATAGCGATAACCGCTTGTGGAATCATTGGCATATAGATAACAACGCGGTCGCCTTTCTTGATCCCTTGTGCCGCCAGCGTATTGGCAAAACGACAAACGTGATCATGTAACTCTTTATAGGTGTAACGTTCAATATCACCCTGATCGCCTTCAAAGATAATCGCCAATTTATCGCTCTTAGTTTCCAGGTGTCGATCAATACAGTTATAAGAAACGTTTAATTCACCATCCGTAAACCACTGGTAATGCGGCGCGTTTGAGTCATCTAGACCGACTGTAAAGGGTTTTGACCAAGAGAGTTTTTCACGCGCTAAGTCAGACCAGAAGCCAACATTATCTTTCGCAGCCACCGTATACATTTCATCTAGCTTATTTTGTGTAATTGCTACACTGGCTAGGGTTTCAGCAGAAGGTTCAAAAACACGGGTTTCAGTTAGGATAGATTCAATTTTAGACATGGAAACACTCTCTGTGATTTTTCAAGAATTGATGGCAGCGCCATTTAATAATATTTATCTCATAAGTTTACCTTGCTCCCTCTCAAATTTAAAGGACTCCCCGCAAAGTTTCCAATAATAAAAGCGAATAATTTAACTTCAATCACTTAAAATTTTCATGGGTACGTTATATTTGGTTTAAAACTCAATTAAGTCTTACTTCACTCAGTTTGTTTTTGATGCAATAACCTTAATTTAAAAATGAATAATCTGACTTCATTAAAATTCTCCGTTAAGATTGATTTAACAACGAGATCAAAAGTTTTAGTCTAAAAGCTGAGAGAATAAAATGCGTGCCTTTATCCCCATAGACGAACAGACAACCCAACTCTTAGATAATCGTGTGCAAACTTTAAAAAGTACGGCTTGGGGAAAGCAAATAATTTGGTTTCCACCGAATAACTACCACTTAACTCTACAGTTTTTAGGGGTCAATATTGAGCCTCAGAAGGTAGCCGATATTGCAGCGAGTATGCCTACCTGGTTTGCCGAAGGTATGAGTTTATTTGAGGCTGAAATTAAAGGTATTAGACTCTTTCCTAGCACGCGCGCGCCACACACTATTGTCGCCAGTTTGCAAAACACACTGTTATTGCAATGCCTTGTTAGAGGGATAGAAGAGCAACTCAAGCCGTTCGGGCTTAACCGCTCTAAGCAAGCCTTTAGACCACATATCAGCTTAGGTAAAATACCCAAAAAAGTTGATGCAGAAACCATCACACTCCCTTCTGATCTACAAAATTGTCACGACATTAGAGTGACAGTAGATCAGTTGACACTCTATAAAAGCGAACTGACCAATAGCTTTCCCTGCTATAGTGTTTTGCAAACCAAATTACTGGAACGTTACGATTAAATACAAAAGACAGACAATAAAGGATTCACTCAAATGAACGTCACACAGGCCATTAAACAACGTCATTCGACAAGAGCTTATTTAGGTAAGGCCGTCAGCCAGCAGCAGGTACAGGATATTTTAGAGGTGGCGCGTTTTGCGCCTTCTGGCGTAAATACGCAACCCTGGCAGGTTGCGATTGTCAGCGGACACAGTAAATTATCACTGCAACAACAGATGCAAACGGCTTTTGAAAGCGGTGAAAAAGAGTCCATGGATTATCACTACTACCCGACCCAATGGGTGGAACCTTATAAAAGCCGCCGTATTGCAACCGGCACAGAACTCTATACCGCCTTAAACATTTCACGAGAGGATAAAGAGCGACGTATTCAACAATGGCAAGCCAATTATCGCGCTTTTGACGCCCCTATTATGTTGTTGTTCTTTATGGATCCAAGTTTAGAAACCGGCTCGTATTTGGACTATGGCATGCTTCTACAAAACATTATGTTGCTGGCTGAAGAAGAGGGATTAGCCACTTGCCCACAAGGCGCTTTAGGGGAGTTCCCTAAACTGATTAAAAACTTCCTCAACTATGATGAGTCGCTGATTTTATTAGGCGGGATGGCGTTAGGTTACGAAGATAAAGAGCACGCGGTCAATCAATACCGCACCACTCGAATGGAAGTAGCTGAGTTTAGCCAGTTTTTTGAATAATCGAGATGATTTTGAATAACGTTATTTAATTAAAAAGAGAGCCATGCATTTCCAAAGTGACCAGACCAGGCCTGGCATGTCCTGCGGCTTTACAAAACCATGTGAGCGTAGGGCCACTTGTGAAATCGCCATAACTTATGGTCTATACGACCACTTCCGGCTGCCAACCTTGTGCCGTAAGCGCTTCCAGCAAGTCGTCTTCAGGCAAATACAAGTTGCCGTCATTGCTTTTCATCTGAACATTCGCAATTTGATTGGTGTAATCAATGACCACTGGCAAGCCAACTTCGGCACTATAAGCGCCTAATAAGATTTTTAATTCATCGATTTTATTCGATTGCACTGTCGACTGATTGACCGATAACTTAATCGCCCTGGCCTTTTCGACTCGCGCCTCGGCCAAGGTGACAATCTGTTCGGCATCCAGTTTGATACCACCATTAAAGGTGTCCTCTGCAACTTCACCATAGGCCAAGACCACCATATCTACTTTAACAGTGTCTTTAATTGCTTCATAAACCGCTGGGCGCATCACAATATCAAGACGTGCTGTTTTATCATCCAAAGCCGCGAAGCCCATTCTTTGACCATTACGTGTGGTTTTATTACGCAACTCCATGACTAAACCCGCTACCCAAACTTTTTTCCATTTTTCCGGGCGTAAGCTAGACAATTTACCGTTGACCAATGTGGAGAGCTCTTTTTGATACATATCAATTGGGTGGCCTGTCATATAAAGACCAAGCGTCACCTTCTCACCTTTCAAACGCAGCTTTTCGGACATTTCTGGCACATTTAACAGTTGAGAATCACCGCTCTCTTCAACCGACAACACTTCACCAAACAGATCATTTTGACCAAACTCGTCATTTTTGAGTTGCTGATCCGCCTGTTTGAGCGCCATTGGAATACTCTCCAATACCGACTGACGATTATCATGCAGACTATCGAAAGCGCCTGCTCGTACCAGCGCTTCTAAGACACGACGATTGACCTTTTTACCAACACGCAAACAGAAGTCAAATAGATCTTTGAACTCCCCGTTGGCAGTACGCTCAGCAATCATGCCTTCCAAAGCCGCTTCACCAGCGCCTTTTATGCCGCCCAAACCGTAATTAACCGTTCTCTCAGCGTAAGGTTTAAAGTGCACCTGACCGGTATTGATATCGGGTTGAAGCACCGTTAAGCCCATTGAATAACACTCGTTCACCATGTGAACGACTTTCTCAGTGTTATCCATATCCGATGAAATCTGTGCCGCCATAAATTCAGCCGGATAGTGGGTTTTTAGCCAGCCAGACTGATAAGAAACTAATGCATAAGCGGCCGAGTGGGATTTGTTAAAACCATAACCCGCGAACTTCTCTACCAAATCGAAGATCTTCATCGCCAGCTGGCCGTCAATGCCATTTGCAATAGCGCCCGCCTCAAAACCAGAACGCTCTTTAGCCATCTCTTCGGGCTTCTTTTTACCCATGGCACGACGAAGCATATCCGCTTGACCTAATGAGTAGCCCGCCAATATCTGAGCAATCTGCATAACTTGCTCTTGATACAGAATAACCCCGTAGGTTGGTTCTAGAGTCTCCCTAAGGCTCTCATGTTGGTACTGTGCATCCGGATAGGAGACCTTCTCTTTACCATGCTTACGTGCGATAAAGTTATCAACCATGCCTGACTCAAGCGGTCCGGGACGGAACAGGGCGACCAAAGCGATAATATCTTCAAAGGAATCGGGCTTCAGGCGCACGATCAAACTCTGCATACCACTGGATTCCAACTGGAAAACGCCGGTGGTTTTACCGGTTTTAATCATTTCAATGGTTGGCTGATCGGCTAAAGGGATACGCGCGATATCGACAAAGCCTTCATCGCCGACTTTTTTATTGACGTTAATCGACTGCAATGCCCAATCAATAATGGTTAGGGTTCTTAACCCCAAGAAATCGAATTTAACCAGGCCGACTGTTTCAACATCATTTTTATCGAGTTGCGTCACGACACTAGAGCCATCCGGATCAGATAATACTGGGCAGAAATTATCTAAAGGCTTAGGCCCAATGACCACGCCACCAGCATGCTTACCGGTATTACGCACAGTGCCTTCTAGCTTTAGGGCAAACTCAAGTAACTGACGGGCATCATCATCATTGTCATATTTATTCTGTAGCTCGGCTTCTTGCTCTAAAGCCCCTGCCAATTTAATACCTAATTCATTCGGAATCAGTTTAGCAATGCCATCGACCACGCCATAACCCAAGCCCAGCACGCGCCCGACATCACGTACGACCGCCTTAGCCGCCATGGTACCGAAGGTGACAATCTGAGAGACGTGATCACGACCATAATGTCGCGCCACGTAATCAATGACTTCATCACGACGATCCATACAGAAATCGATATCGAAATCGGGCATGGAGACACGTTCTGGGTTTAAGAAACGCTCAAAGAGCAAGTCATATTCAATTGGATCTAAATCGGTTATTTTTAAGGAATAAGCGACCAAAGAGCCCGCCCCCGAACCACGACCTGGACCCACCGGAATCTGTTGGTTCTTACCCCATTGAATAAAGTCAGCAACGATTAAGAAATAGCCAGGAAAACCCATTTCCAGGATAACGTCTAACTCGAACTTGATGCGAGTGTAATACTCAATGCGCTTAACTTCATAGGTCTCTGAATCTAAATGGCCAAATAAAAAGGCTAAACGCTCTTCTAACCCTTTATGACTCTCGGCAATAAAAAACTCATCCATCGTCATGCCTTCCGGCACGGGGAAGTCAGGCAAGAAATAGGTATCTAAAGTGAGGTTCAAACTACAACGTTTGGCAATTTCAACGGTATTGGTAATGGCTTCTGGCACATCAGCAAACAGGTCAACCATCTCATCGGTCGTTCTAAAGTACTGTTCTTCTGAATAGAGTTTAGGGCGATTTTGATCGTCAATGATATAACCGGCGCCAATACAAGTACGAACTTCGTGAGCTTCAAAATCTTCAGGTTTGGCAAAACGCACATCATTAGTGGCGACCACGGGTAAGTCATAACGCAGTGCGACGTCAATCGCTAAGGTCAGATAAGCCTCTTCCTGTGGGCGACCTGTGCGAATCAATTCCAGGTAAAACCGATCGGGGAAGTGTGTCTGCCACCACTTAATACGACTTGCGACTAGGTTCGGTTTTTCAGCCAATAAAGCGACCCCAACATCACCTAAACGCCCTCCCGAAAGGACAATTAAACCTTCGTTAAACTCTTCTAACCACTCGCGTTTTATTAAACCGAGCATATTATTTTGATAAATCTTCTGGTTCTTTAAATAACTCTGCGAAATAAGGCGTGATAGATTTAAATAACCGGCTTCATTTTGAACCAGCAATACCATCTTAAAAACCTCACCATTTTCATCTTCAATAAAGACTTCCGAGCCGATAATAGGTTTGATACCCGCGCCCATTGCCGCCTTATAGAACTTAACCAAAGCAAAGAGGTTATTCTGATCCGTCAATGCCATAGCGGGTTGCTCACAACCTTGCACCAATGCCACCAATGGCTTAATGCCTAAGGTACTGTCGACAATTGAATATTCTGAATGGACGTGAAGATGAACAAATTGAGTCATAATAATAGAAAGTTCGCTACTGGGCTTTGTACTGATTTACGCACTAAAACATGGGTTATAAAATAGGGTTAATATTAAGGCTAGATTTAAGGCTTCAGTGAAGCCTTAAATAATTTAGGTTATTCTAACGGTTTATGGTCTCGTTAGTGCTAAAATTACAGAACATTAATTGTTTAAAACCGTTCAAATTTATTGTTAAACAATCACAAAACCACCATCAATCGAGCTATGCCAGTAAAGCACTATGACAGACATGCCTATTAACACTCCTTTCTGGCTAGAACCCAAACCCGTAATGTTTCCGCCGACGAATTTGGCTTTAACAGAACCTGACGGATTGCTCGCCGTCGGCGGTGCTTTAACAGCTGAATGGTTACTACAAGCTTACAGTAATGGCATATTCCCTTGGTTTAATCCTGGTGAGCCGATTCTCTGGTGGACCCCCAACCCGCGCAGCGTTCTATTCATCGATTCATTAAAAATCAAACGTAGTCTGCGTAAAACCATCCAAAAACTGGAGTGGGATGAATCACTCACAGTGACATTAGATCAAAACTTTACTGATGTCATGCAAGCCTGTGCAACCGTTCCCCGTGATGGTCAAGACGGCACTTGGATCTCCCCTGAAATGTTAACCGCCTATCACTCCCTACATCAAGCGGGTCATGCCCATTCAGTTGAAGTCTGGCAAGAGGGCCAATTAGTCGGAGGCCTTTATGGCATCGCCATTGGGAAGATGTTTTTTGGTGAATCCATGTTTGCCAAAGTATCTGACAGTTCCAAAATAGCCTTAGTCGCATTAGCGATGCAATTGAAGGCATGGGGCTTTGAGTTGATTGACACTCAAGTTGAAACCCCCCATTTAATTAGTTTGGGCGCCTCGGCTATCTCAAGAGTGGAATTTGAAAGAGTGATTCGCCAGCAAATTAATCAGCCTTTTAAACCGCAAAAATGGCAATTTTCAATCGATTGGGCAGATGCGGCCTATGGGCACTGCCAGACACAAAATAAAGCACCTTAATATTTAATTTGACCAAGCCTGATCAAATTAAATTTACGGCTAAATTATTCGTACAATTATCACCACCTGCTTTAAAATTCGCAGTAGAATGGATTCGTTGAATAACGACTTGTAAGAGGCTGAAAAGACTATTTTATGTACTCGCACCCAAGAAACCGTCCCCGCTTTCTAAAATTAAGTGCCATCCATTTTCCAATCAATGCACTGTTATCTGTCGGACATCGTCTGAGCGGATTGGCACTGGTTATTAGCCTGATTGGCTACCTGACACTGGCTAACCTCATGCTGATTGATCCCAGTGTTAGCCTTATCTCCATCTCTGACCATTGGCTTCTACTTTGCCTGCATACAGCTTTCTGGATGGCGCTGAGTTTTCACTGGCTCACTGGCGTGCGTCATTTGTTGGCCGAGCACTTTGTAACACCCAAACCCTACCAAATCATTAATAGCGGTTTAATCAGTATTGTGCTGATTACGGTTTGGATTTTTATTAGCCTATTTATAACTTACCAGGCCTGGTCATGATTGAATTTAATGTCAAACTCAAAAACCTTTCTGGTAAGAAAGCGCATCTTTGGCAAAGAATCAGTGCACTCTACCTTCTGTTATACATCCCCTTTTTGGCCTGGACTGTATTGCAACAACCCAAATTTCACACATTGTATGCGCTCGCACACAATCTGGCCGAACCGATTTTCAGCCTAACCAGTCTAATCGCCCTGGGATTCATATTGGTACATGCTTGGGTTGGTGTCCGTGACATTATGATTGATTATTTACCTCGCAAGAATTTGGCACTCTGGCTGACGATTTATCACAGTTTACTGGCTTTATTATTAATCAATAGTCTATGGTTGGTCGTCACTCTTTTCGGCACCATTTAATGAAAAAATGCGCTCAAACTACCCTGCATAACACCCTATCAAGACACTTCAAGCCAAGCAGACATTAAGTTTTAAAACAGATTAGGAACTCTATGAACCTGAGCGAAAAATTTCCGATTGAATTTTACGATGCCCTTGTGATTGGTGCTGGTGGAGCCGGTATGCGCTGTGCGCTTAAGCTTACCGAAGAGGGTCACAAGATCGCGATGGTTTCCAAGGTCTTTCCAACCCGCTCACATACTGTAGCCGCTCAAGGCGGTATTAATGCCGCACTGGGCAATGTAACGCCAGACAAATGGCAATGGCACATGTATGACACTATTAAGGGCAGTGATTATTTGGGCGACCAAGATGCGATTGAATTTATGTGCCAAGAAGCGGCTGAAATCGTGCGTGAACTGGAACATTTTGGAGTGCCCTTTTCTCGCCTGGAAAACGGCAAAATATATCAGCGTGCTTTTGGTGGGCAAAGTCAGAATTATGGTGAAGAACAGGCGTATCGCACCTGCGCTGCAGCTGATCGAACCGGTCATGCAATCTTACATTCGCTCTACCAACAGAACATCCGTTTAGGCACCACCATTTACGATGAGTATTACGCTCTTGATCTATTAAAAACTGCAGAGGGTGAAGTCGGCGGCGTCCTGGTGATGAATATTCACGATGGCGCTTATAAAATTTTGCAAAGTCCACATACTTTATTAGCCACGGGTGGTGCAGGACAAGTGTTTCGCAACAATACCAATGCCAGCATTAATACCGGTGATGGTTTGGGCATGGTGTTACGTGCAGGCCTGCCTTTACAAGATATGGAGTTCTGGCAATTTCACCCGACCGGGGTGGCGGGTAAAGGCATGCTAATTTCTGAAGCGGTACGCGGTGAAGGCGGTAAGTTACGCAATGCACTGGGTGAAACCTTTATGGAAAAATATGCACCCCATGTTAAAGATTTAGCCTCTCGTGATGTAGTCTCTCGTGCCATTGCTATTGAAGTCAAAGAGGGCCGAGGATGTGGCCCAGATAAAGATTATGTGCTACTAGACCATTACTCACATCCCAGAAGAAGTCATAACTGAACGCTTACCGGGGATTCGAGATATTAGCCAAACCTTTTTAGGCATCGACCCTACCAAACAACCGGTTCCGGTATTCCCTACCTGCCATTATATGATGGGAGGAATTCCGACCAATATACAGGGGCAAGTCCTGTCGCCAGACGATTTAGGAGAACAAAAAATTGTCAAAGGAGTGTATGCCATTGGCGAATGCGCCTGCGTTTCAGTCCACGGCGCGAATCGTTTAGGTGGCAACTCGCTATTAGACATAATCGTCTTTGGTCGTAAAGCGGCATTAACCATCTCAGAAGCCCTGCAATCGCAGAGCTCTAGCCAAAGTAATGCCGATCTAAACCTAGATACCGTTAGACAACGCCTACAACGGTGGCAAAAGAGAAACGAAACTTCTGCCGAGGGATCCGTTCAAGCCGACAGTGTCATTCAAATCAAGAAATCACTACAACAAACCATGGATACGGGTTGTGGTGTTTTTAGAGACCAACAAACCATGCAACAGGCCTTCGATGATTTACAGGAGATTCAAGTACGTTTGAATAGCGTCTGCTTAACGGATTTTAACGACGTCTTCAATTTAGAACGTCTCGCAGGGCTTGAGTTAGAAAACCTAGTCGCCATCGCCTTTGCAACGGTAGCATCAGCCTTAGCCCGCACTGAAAGCCGAGGTGCACATTCACGCGTTGACTTTACAGAACGAGATGACCAGGCCTGGTTGAAACATACACTGTATTTTCAAGAAAAGCATCGATTGGAGTACAAGGCTGTTAACTTACAACCAAAACAGCATGCAGCATTTGAACCAAAACCTCGTATTTATTAATGTCTAGCAAACTTAACGTCCAAAAACTCAATTCAGCGTTAAACTCGCTTCGAAATTACCATGGATGAACACAAGTGTTTAATGTAAGGAACTGTCATGCAATTTATTATAAGTCGTTATAACCCACAAATCGATAAAGCGCCTTATGACCAAACCTTTGAGTTAGACAATAAATTTCTCTCTGCAGACAGTATGTTGCTTAATGCCTTACACCTATTACGCGAGCAAGACCCAAGCCTAGCGTATCGCTCATCTTGCCAGGAAGGCGTTTGCGGATCAGATGGTATGAACGTCAATGGCAGCAATCGCGTCAGTTGCATTACGCCTTTATCTGATTTGCCACAAAAAGTCATCATTAAACCCATGCCAGGCCTGCCGATTATTAAAGATCTGATTATTGATATGGACCTGTTCTATCAGCAATACCAAGGCGTCAAGCCTTTTTTACAGAGCGAACCGTTCGATCCACAACATGAACATTTACAATCGCCTGAAGAGCGCGCCAAACTCGATGGCTCTTATGAGTGCATTTTGTGTGGTTGCTGCTCAACCATCTGCCCCTCTTTCTGGTGGAATCCTGATCAATTCGCTGGCCCGGCTGCTCTATTGGCCGCACACAGATTTGTCATTGATTCTCGCGACATTCAGAAAATAGACCGTTTAAAAGAATTGGATAGCCCAACACAAACGTTTCTCTGTCGCCACATTCAAAACTGTACCGCTGCTTGCCCCAAAGGACTCAATCCGAGTCGCGCGATTCAAGAATTGAAATCAATTATGGTTAAAGAACTCTAATGCCCTTGAGTCTCGAATGGTATAGAGCACAAAAGACGGAACTTTTAGTGGATTTTGAAGCCAGGCGCAGGAAGCTGCTATTCTTATGTAAGCGTGGTAATTTAGAAAGTGAGTTACTGTTAATCGCTTTCGTTGAAACGCTTGACCTACAACTCTCTCCTGAAAAAAGTCAGCTTTTTGAGACGTTTTTAGGGGAAAGTGATCAAAATCTACTTTGCTGGCTGCTCAAATATAATCCGCAAGCACCCACCGAAAAAGTTGGCATTCCCACTCAATACCAAGAAATTATTGAAGAAATACGCCTTAATTACCTAAAGCAGTCCTTATTAGTCGATAATTAATTGAATTTAAACAATTAAGTTGGTATAATCCGCGCAAATTATTACAAGGGTTTATATAAAACTTATGGCTAAGCAAGACGTTATTGAATTCGACGGTGTCGTATTAGAAACATTACCAAATACACTTTTTAAAGTAGAACTAGAGAATGGGCACAAAATTTTGGCGCACATTTCTGGACGCATGCGTAAAAACTACATTCGAATCTTAGCGGGTGATACCGTTAAGGTTGAACTAACCCCATACGATTTGACTAAAGGTCGTATCACTTACCGCGGCAAGTAATTCCAGCGCAACCTTGACTGCTTTATGTTAATTAAAGCCGTTAAAACCTGGAATACATAGCTCGGATGAAGCACTGAAAAGCCCCTTAATGTCATTTCATTAAGGGGCTTTTTGCTTTCTTGGATTTGAATTTTAAGCCAAGTTGCAATCAAATTTAGGCGTTTTTTTCAAACAGACCATCACTGAATTTTGGGTAAATACTGGTAAATAACGACCTTCAAACCTCTGCCCGGCATCGCCTCTACAAACACCTCGGGCGTTGAAATGGATTCGACATACTCACAATCGGGACATTCTATAGCGACAGTGTCATGCAAAAACTGCTCATTCAAATGAGGTGAATTTAAACAAAGCATTATCTTACTATTAGGCTTCATAAATTCAGGAATACGGCGGATTATTTTTTTGTAATCGCGTTCAATGTCGACACTGCCTTTTTGAAACGATGGCGGATCACAGACGAACAACTCATAAGGGCCATGCTTTTTAATGCGTCCGAAAGACTTGAAGATATCAACACCTTCAAAAAACACCTTATCCGTATCTTGCTGATTCAAGCGGTGATTTTCTCGCCCCATGGAGAGCGCAGCCCGACTCATATCCAGATTGACCACCTTGGACGCACCACCGGCTATAGCCGCGACAGAAAACCCACAGGTATAAGCAAACAGATTAAGCACAGCCTTACCTTGAGCATGCTCCATCAGCCAGTGACGCCCATTCTCCATATCCGAAAACAGTCCGCTATTTTGTGCTCTGCCCAAACTAATGTGATATTTCAGACCAGACTCTTCTACCACGGTTTGTCTAATAGACTCGCCTAAGAGCAACTCTATCGGTGCTTTGGGTAGGTAGCGATATTGAACCTGCACCGAGCTGCTCCCCGTTACATTGGCCAATAATTTCTCAGCCAAAGGCAACAGGAGCTCTTCAGGCATGGCTTTATATAAGGTGATGAGCACAACCGGATTAAGCCAATCAATAGAGAGATGTTCAAAACCAGGATAGGCGTGACCGCGACCATGAAACAGACGTTGCGCATCGAGCGTACTGGGAACAATAAACGCAGGGAAGTTGGGCATGATTTCGGACATAATATATTCTTATTTAGAAAGCGAGTGGAAATTGGAAGAAGCGACTCTTTAACAAGATGCTATTCATAAAATTAAAGGGAGATTATTTATCTTTACCTTTTGTCTCTACCTTGCCAATAACTGGCAAACAGTGAGCCTGACAAGTTATGCCAGATACTGAATAAAGCACCTGGCAAGGCGCTGGCGGCGCTAAAATACTGTAGGGCGAGCGCCACGCTCAGGCCAGAATTTTGCATACCGACTTCAATAGCAACAGTACGTGCAATCACGCTGTCGTAACCGAGTTTTCGAGTCAGCCAGTAACCACTCACCAAACCGATTATATTATGCAAAATGACTGCAAGCAAAACCGTCCAAGCCAGGGTTTGTAAATTCGTCTGGTTGAGTGCAACTACAATGGCAATAATCAACAGAATAACCCCCATTGAAAACAGCGGGAAAACAGGTATTATTTTTGAAAGTTTTTCATGAAAGAGTTTGTTTAAAGCCATACCCAACAGCAATGGGAGGACAATCATTTTCAGTAACATCCACAACATAGAGGTTACCGGCACATCAACCGATTGGCCGAGATAGAACCAAGTCAGCAAAGGCAACATAATGACTGCAACCAAGGTTGAGATCAACGTCATGCTCACCGATAGTGCGACATCGCCTTTGGCCAGATACGCCATGACATTAGAAGCTGTGCCCCCTGCCGTGGCGCCGACCAACATCATGCCTATGGTCAACTCTAACGACAACCCCATCAACAGTGACAAAAACCAAGCGGTAAAGGGCATGATTAAGAATTGAATGCCAACACCCAATCCGACCACCAACCGATTTTGCCAGACTTGCTTGAAGTCTTGCCAGTTTAAGGTTAACCCCATGCCGAGCATAACTGCCATCAATAAGGGAACAATCCAAGATTTTAAATCAACAAAAAACTGCGGGTAGAACAATGCGATGCCGCTGATTATCAGAGCCCAAAAAGGAAAAGCCATTAATAACATATACAAATCTCCGTGTGGCTGTGAGAGTCATTTAGATATTGAGAATGGCCAGGCCTGGCATGTCCTGCGGCTTTACAAAACCATGTGAGCGTAGGGCGTGTCCTGCGGCCTTACAAAACCATGTGAGCGTAGGGTCATTCTGCATAGAAGACTATTTTTTAAAAAAAGCTATAAAACAATCAGTGCTGAAGTCAAACCGATTAGGCCACCAAATATACCACCCCAAACCACTAACCAACCTAAATGCTCATGAATCATCTGCTGAATCATCTCTTTAACCAGTTGTGGCGTCAGTTCTTCTAAACGGGCATCAATAATTTCAGCGACCTTGCCTCGAATGTCGGCCATCACATCTGGTTGATCCATCTCTTCTTGCAAGAGTTTATGAAACGACTCCGTTTGGCTCATTTCAATCAGTGATGTTTTCATATTCTCAATAAAAGGTTCTTTTAACGGTGTTAAAGCATCTGCCCCACCAAACATACCCAGCATGCTGCCAAAAGAGGAGTTCATAATCACTTCAACCAGCTTTTCAAAAGAGTCACTTAAATCAACCTTGGCGATGACAGGCTGTAAATCGAACTTGGACTCTTTCGCACTGCTGGCGACAAAGCGATCAATATTCTCTTGACTGAAAAACTGCTCCATCATTAAGTTTCTAATAGCGGCTTTAAAGGCTTCAAAGCGGTTAGGAATTACGCCAGAACCGATCAGGCCGGGTACCTTTTCAAATAACATATAAACGGCTAACCAGTTGGTTAAGGCGCCTGACAGGGCAAATAATCCGACCATCATTACAATAGAATTATCTAAAAACCAACCCGTTCCAAGAATGGCGGCGGCGAAAATATTAGTCAAAACACTCTTATTCATCTCTTACTCTCTTCATAATTAGACTTACTTGTTATCAGACCATTGCATCAGCAAGGTCTTTTTATAATTCATCTGCGGTAGATTGGACTTCAAATGCACTTAAATCGACCTTAATCTGACCCGTTTCAGATACAGTAAAAGTGGCTTTATCTTTCATCTCACCCGTTTCATCCAGTCCTATACAGCCTTGGAAAATATGCCAGCTATAGACAAAATGGAGTTGATAACGATTAGCTTGCAGATAGCTAACATGAGAAATTTGCATGCCGTCTTTATAATGCGCCAACTGACTAATAAAACTTAAATCTCTTACCAATTTAAGATGAATATTAGCTAACTGTGCCGTGAAAAACCCCGCTAAATAGTCACACCGATTTGCATCGGCCATAAATGGTTCATGATTCGCAAGTTCAAGCTGCAATAACATATCAACCCTTAAAAAATTACTCAAAAATTGGTTATAAAAAAGGGCAACCAGACCCGGCTACCCTTTTTTGAGTGAAATCACTCTCGTTGTTCAGCCACCACAAAAGCGACCGTATGGTGCTTTTCATCACTAACACTAATTGACCAATCAGTAATACCTAATGAGACCGCTTTATCTAAAGTCGACCCCGTTAACGAAAGAATCGGTTGCCCAGAAGATTTATGGCCAATCGTCATATCCTTAAAACAGACCCCTTGTGCAATTCCGGTGCCTAATGCTTTAGAAACGGCTTCTTTCAGTGCCCAGCGTTTAGCCAGAAAACGTTCAGGGTAATGCTGATCTTGTAGTTCCATTAACTCATCAACCGAAAGCAGTCTATTGGCAAAGGCTTCACCCTGTTTTCTGTAAACCTTGGCAATACGCTCAACGTCGACTATATCGGTTCCAACTCCAATAATCATCGTATTCCCTCTTTCATTAACCCATTCTGCGAACTACTTATTTCAAATACGCTTGTTGGCGGGCTTCGACCATAATGCGCTTCATTTCACGCACCGCTTCAGGTAAACCAGAAAACACCGCTTGAGCGATAATAGCATGCCCAATATTCAACTCTTCAATCTCTTTAATGGCGGCAATCGCTTGCACATTGTGATAATGCAGACCATGTCCGGCATTGACCACCAGTCCTAAACGTACCGCATAGGCCGTTGCATGACGAATACGTTCTAACTCTGCTTCGATATCGACAGGATTAGTAAGCTCTGCATAGGTTCCAGTATGCAATTCAACCACCGGTGCGCCACATTCACTGGCGGCTTCGATCTGAGTTTCATCCGGATCGATAAAAAGAGAGACACGACAGCCTACATGCGCTAAACGCTCACAAACCTCGGTTAACCAAGGAACTTGACCAGCAACATCCAAACCACCTTCCGTAGTGAGTTCTTCCCGCTTCTCAGGCACTAAACAGATATCTTCAGGCTCAAATTTACAGGCAATTTTGACCATCTCTTCTGTAGCGGCCATCTCCAAGTTGACTTTGGTCTGACGCATCGAAGAGATCAACGCAACATCTTCATCCTGGATATGGCGGCGATCTTCACGTAAATGCAGCGTAATACTATCTGCCCCGGCCATTTCAGCATCTAATGCGGCTTTAATAGGGTCAGGATAAGTAGTACCGCGCGCTTGTCTTAGAGTCGCAACGTGATCGATATTCAAACCTAAAAAAATTGGATTCATGATTATTCCTTGGTAAATTTGAACGTTAACTCTGCCAGAGTTGACGTTCTATGTTTATTGTTATATCTGTACATTTTATCTAAAAAGTTGACGTGTCATCAATGGCTTATCACCTAAATATTGATTGAGAATCGCTCTGAATAGCCGCTTCCATTGTCCTAAGCAACTTTCACAGAAAGTCGCTTCTGCTAACGCTAACAAACACTCTCCTTGAATCGGGATGCCATTGCCAATACCGTCCATATCCGCTCTAATCGCCCCATTTTCTGGGTAAAAATGATACAACACATCCGCTTCAATAGGCTGTTGCTGAATATCTAAATCACAGATCAGGCCTTGACCGAGCTCATTAAGCAGATGATATTCAAATTGACGCAATGACCAGGCCTGGTCACTTCTATTTTTGGCCGCCAACAATTGATACAAGGCTTGTTGGTAATGGGTATAGAGTGGTTCTACCGGTACTTGTGCAAACAATAGACGATATAACAACTCATTGAGATAGAGACCACAGATACTGGCATCACCAGACAAAGGGAAACGTAAACTATTGAGTTCGACTTGTTGAATGGAGACTAAATCAGAAGGTTTGTGGGTTCGTTCACGCCACAAGACGGTCAATTGCTGAAAAGGCTGTAGTAATGCGGTTTTTTGAGTCGCTGCTTTCCGACCTCCTCTAACACCCCGTACTACGCCATTAAACTTGCCGTAATCAGGCGAGAGAAACGTCACCAAAGCACTGGTTTCACGATAAGGGCGAGAATGAAGGACAAAAACAGACTGTTCAATCTCCATTTAAACCCCTAAACCTTAAAGACAGACTACAAAAATCATGCATTCGAAGTAAGTTTTTTGAGGTGTAAGAGAGTATCTTAACACCCATTTAAAAGCACTTATAACAACTGAAAAACAAGCTTAACTGCTGTAGTTATCGTCATAACCTAAACTGGCTAAAGCACGCGCATCATCCGACCAGTTCTCTTTGACCTTAACCCAAAGCTCTAAATGAACACGGGCATCTAATAAAGTGATTAAATCTTTACGGGCTTGAATACCCATGGTTTTAATCATTTCACCCTTTTTACCAATAACGATCTTCTTTTGACCTTTGCGCTCAACTAAAATCAGCGCATTAATAATCCACCGATCTTCTTCTGTATCAAATTTGAATTGTTCAATTTCAACAGTCGAACCATAAGGCACTTCTTCACCCAAGGTACGCATCAATTTTTCACGGATGATTTCAGCCGCTAAAAAGCGCTGAGAGCGATCCGTTACATACTCTTCTGGAAAGATTCTTTCTTGTTTAGGCAAATATTTAAGCACTTCTTTCTTGATTAAATCCAAGCCACTTTTCTTATAGGCTGAGATCGGAATCAGAGTATCCATTTGAACATTGGCGGCAACGGTCTGTAAAAACGGAAACAGATCTTCTTTGTTTTTGTAGTTATCAATTTTATTCATCAAGACAACCACTGGCGTTTCGATACCTTCTAGTTTCTTGGCAACGGCTTCATCTTCTTTAGTCCAACGTCCAGCTTCGACGACAAATAAGATCACATCCACATCAGCAAACGCGCTATTGGCGGTACGGTTCATATATTCATTAATGGATTTATCACCGCCTAAATGCATACCCGGAGTATCGACATAGATAATTTGGTGTTCATCAGTGGTATAAATACCATGAATACGGTGACGAGTGGTTTGTGGTTTATGTGAAGTGATACTCAGCTTTTGACCGAGCAACTCATTCATAATGGTCGATTTACCCACATTTGGGCGACCAATCACGGCCGCAAAGCCCGTTTGATACTCCGTCGGTTCTTTAGAACCTGAGTCATCGCCACCGGCTAAAATAGCCTCTAGATCGAGTGTGCGTTTTTCTTCAGTCATTTTAGTCTTCTCTTTTACAGGTTATCCAGAGCAACAATCGCGAACTCAGCCGCTTTTTGCTCTGCTTTACGTCGATTCGAAGCCGTTGCTTCAAATTTGGTATTTAATTTTTCTACGAAACAGGAGACCGTAAACAGTTGTGCGTGTGCGGCTCCGTTAACACTAATAATGCTGTATTCAGGTAAAGGTTGATTCTTTGATTGCAACCACTCTTGCAAACGAGTCTTAGCATCTTTGCCTACTTTTTTAGGGTCTAAAATTTGTAAACGCCCATCATACAGATGATTCACCAATTCACGACAGAGATCCAAGCCACCATCTTCATAGACAGAGGCAATAATCGCTTCTACGGCATCGGCAATAATCGAATCACGTCTAAAGCCACCACTCTTAAGTTCACCAGGGCCTAAAACCAAATAGTCGCTCAAGTTATATTCACGGCCAATCACGGCTAAGGTGTCGCCCTTAACTAAATGCGCTCTGACACGGCTCATATCGCCTTCTGGCAAGTTTGTAAACTGATGGAACAGAATGTCGGCAATCATGAAATTAACCAAACTATCGCCTAAAAACTCCAGCCGTTCATTGTTTTTAGCGCCAACACTACAATGGGTTAATGCGTGTTGTAAGTATGAAATATCCTGGTATTCATAACCGAGTTTTTTAGCTAATTGATGTAACTTAGCTAAACGTTCAACAGGGAGTTTTTCTGTTTTTTTGGTCACCATATTATTTTATCCCCTGACCCAAACGATCTAACTCTAAACCGTTATCCCAGTGCATCCAGATTCCAAACGCTTTACCTTTAAGGTTTTTCGCAGGGACAAAGCCCCAAAAACGGCTATCATTACTGTGATCACGATTGTCGCCCATCATAAAGTAATGCCCTTCTGGAACCACTACAGTATCCAAATCGAGACTCGACTTATCCATATCCAATAAAACTTTATGTGTCGAACCGTTTGGAAAAGTCTCTTTAACGACTGAGGCACCGTTCATAATCAAGCCCGAGTTCGTACCGTGATACTCGCCCATAAACTCACTTTTGACCGGATTACCGTTAATAAAAATGGTGCGTCCAATATAGGTAATTTTGTCGCCTGGTAGACCGACGACACGTTTGATGTAATCAACCGCTGGATCATTCGGATATTTAAAGACCACGACATCACCACGTTCTGGCTCACCCACCGGAATAATAGTGGTTTGCAGAACAGGTAATTTCGCACCGTATGCAAATTTATTGACGGCAATAAAATCTCCAATCTGCAATGTCGGATACATAGAACCAGATGGAATTCTAAAGGGTTCAATAATGAAAGATCTTAAGACCAATACGACCAAAAACACTGGAAACAGTGAACGCGCGTATTCCACCAAGATAGGTTGTTTAACGGTCATCATGGCACCTTGGCGCTTTGGACGCCAAACAAGGTAGTCTACATAGGTGATGACGCCAGTTATCGCGGTAATAATGACAAGAATAAGTTCAAAACTCATTAAGACTCTCCCGTACTTAATATGGCTAAGAAAGCTTCTTGTGGAAGCTCGACATTACCGACTACCTTCATGCGTTTCTTACCCTCTTTCTGTTTCTGTAATAATTTCTTCTTACGGGAGACATCGCCACCATAACATTTCGCTGTTACATTTTTACGTAACGCTTTAATGTTGGCGCGGCCAATGACCTTAGCGCCAATGGCCGCTTGAATGGCGACATCAAACATTTGACGAGGAATAACATCCTTCAGCTTGTCAACAATCACTTTACCGCGCTGTGCGGCAAACGCTCGATGCACAATCACCCCCAACGCATCTACTTTCTCACCATTGATTAGGAAGTCCATTCGGACTAAGTCATCTTGTTGGAAGCGTTTAAATTCGTAATCCATTGAGGCATAACCACGACTACACGACTTAAGGCGATCAAAGAAATCAAGCACCACTTCGTTTAATGGCAGTTCATAATTAATAGAAACCTGACCACCCGAATAGTGCATATTTCTCTGGACGCCGCGTTTTTCGATACACAACTTCATAACCGCTCCCACATGTTCATGTGGTACCAGAATATTCGCTTGAATGATCGGCTCACGAATTGCTTCAACCAAACTCAGATCGGGTAGTTCTGAAGGATTATCAATTGTAATGACTTTGCCATTTTTCAATTCTACTTCGTAGATAACCGTTGGTGCAGTCACAATCAAATCAATATTATATTCACGTTCCAAACGCTCTTGAACGATTTCCATGTGCAGCATGCCGAGGAAACCACAACGGAAACCAAAGCCTAAAGCTTCAGAGCTTTCTGGCTCAAAATGCAAAGCCGCATCGTTCAAGCGCAATTTACGCAATGATGCACGCAGATCCTCATACTGTTCAGAAGAGACCGGAAAAATCCCTGCAAAAACGCGCGGTTGCGCGGGCGCAAATCCAGGTAACGCTTCTACATCAGGTTTAGAGGCATCGACCAAGGTATCGCCCACTGGCGCACCATCAATGTCTTTAATGCCCGCAACCACATAACCTACTTCTCCCGCATTTAAATACGGAGTAGGCGTGCGTTTTGGAGTAAAGATACCGACATCATCGACCAAAAATTCATCTTTGGTCGACAGGACTTTCATTTTAGTTTTCTTACCAATACGACCGTCAATGACGCGTACCAATGAAACCACACCCAGGTAGTTATCAAACCAAGAATCAATAATAAGGGCTTTTAAGGGTGCATTTAAATCACCTATTGGCGGTGGGATTTTAGCCACAATATCTTCTAGCGTCTCTTTAATGCCGATACCCGCTTTGGCACTCGCACGCACAGCATCAGAGGCTGAAACACCGATAATCTCTTCGACCTCTTCAATCACACGATCAGGCTCGGCAGAGGGTAGATCAATTTTATTCAATACGACCAAAACCTCTAAACCTTGCTCTATCGCCGTGTAACAGTTCGCTACGGTTTGCGCTTCAACCCCTTGAGAGGCATCCACTACCAATAGAGCACCTTCACATGCCGCTAAAGAACGCGAGACTTCATAGGAGAAATCAACGTGTCCCGGGGTATCGATAAAGTTAAGTTGATAGGTTTCACCATTATCCGCTTTGTAACTCAGGGTCACACTCTGCGCTTTAATGGTAATACCGCGCTCTTTTTCGATATCCATTGAATCAAGCACTTGTGCTTGCATCTCACGATCAGATAAACCACCACACAGATGAATAAACCGATCAGCAATCGTTGATTTACCGTGATCGATGTGGGCAATAATCGAAAAGTTACGAATATGTTTTAAATCGTCTGACATTGATACTCCAGGTAGTGTCTGTTTGAAAACCGCTTAGATTGATTTAAGCCGATTCAAAAAACAGACAATACGGTCTATAAAAAAAGGGGACTATCGTCCCCTTTCAGCTTATTCTTTAAAACGGATGTTTTTACAATTATTTTCAATGAGTTAGCCTTTCAAAAAAGACGCCTGCACATTCAATAATGGAATAAGGTTTGGTTTAAATTTAATTGCGCGTATTTTACGCTAATTTATGGCAAGTCGCATTGATTAATCGCCATATTAAGAACAATGTAAACTTAACCGAGTTTAAGAACACCTTTTCTCATTATTAAATAAAGACAAGAACTCTTTAAACCTTACTTATCTAAAATCAACGGTAAGAATAGAGAGTGCCCTTCTCTCAAGACACGTACTGCGACAGATCGATTCTTTGGTAAATTCTTCAACAAATCATCTAACGTCTTAATATTTTTTACTGGTTTAAAATCAATCGTCACGATAACATCGTCTTGACGTAAGCCAGCACTTAAAGCCGGATCAGCAAAGACGTTTACCACTCTTACGCCAAATGGAACTTTCAATTTACTTAAGTCTACTTTACCCATGACTTCAACTTCAGCGCCTAAAAGATTGTACATTTTACGACTGGCTTTTTCTGCAGCTGCGGATTCTGACTTATCCAAGGATGCTAGTTTAAGCCTAAGAGTCTTTTCTTTACCTTGTCGCAGCAACTTAACATCAACATCTTTATCAATCGGTGTTACGCCAACAATGGGTGGTAAATCAGAAGATTTAGTGATTGCTTGGCCATCAAATTCTAAAATAATATCACCTGGTTCAATTCCGGATTTTGCAGCAGGCGTATCAGGATAGGTTTGCCCGACCAATGCTCCCGTTGGCTTCGATAAACCAAATGATTTAGACAACTCACTGGTCACTTCTTGCACTTGAACGCCTAAGTAACCACGGATGACCTTACCGCTATCTTTTAACTGATTAACCACATTCATTGCAATTTCGATGGGAATTGAAAAGGACAAGCCCATTGCACCACCACTATTGCTATAAATCATCGAGTTAATACCGATTACTTCGCCATCTAAATTAAATAGCGGCCCCCCTGAGTTTCCTGGATTGATGGCAATATCTGTTTGAATAAATGGCACATAAGTATCTTCAGGCAAAGCACGACCCAAAGCGGAAATTATGCCATGCGTCACGGTATGATCCAAACCAAATGGCTGACCAATTGCCAAAACCCACTGACCGACCTTGAGATCTTTCAAAGAACCAACTTTAGCAAAAGGCAAATTCTTAGCAGAAATCTTCAACAACGCAACATCCGTGCTCGGATCTGAACCAATCACTTCTGCCTTTAACTCTTTACGATTACGCATACGAACAATAATTTCATCTGCACCATCAATAACATGATGATTGGTTAAGATATAGCCATCCGCACTAATCACAAAACCTGAGCCTAGCGAATGAGATTGCTGTTGCTCTTGAGGAACCTCAGGATTTTTACCACCAAATCGATCCCTAAATTGATCTAAATCTCCATCAGGAATTCCGAAAAAATAACGCAATAACTCCTCTGGCATACCTTGAAACGGAGCGTGTGTTTGCGACTGACTGCGAACAACCTTTTTTGTGGTACTTATATTCACTACCACCTTATTATTTTGCTCAACCAATTCGGTAAAATCCGGTAAACCGTAACTATTAACCGATGCAGCCATTAAAGGCTGAAAACTTAGCCATGTAACAAGTACTAAAGACGTTAAAACTGATATTTTCTTCACAATCGTGTCCTCTTATATTTTCAAAACTTTAAATATTCTTTACAAACAATGCCTTAAATCATGCGCTACAAACCCTGCTTAATGACTAAGTCTAAAAATTTCATTTTCAGTTATTTGCTACTAAAATCTGATTCGCAGCTCGTTTGACTTATATCAATGGTTTATCACATAATTTTAACTCTTAAGTTTTACTCTAACTCTTAGGCAAGCTTATTTCAGGCAATACCGGTTCATAAATCGTATGTGTCAACCACCAACCTAAAGCAACTCCCAGAAAACCGCCAATAATGGCGGCAATATCTGCAGCAGTGTCACCCACATCTAGAACTCGTACACTCAACACACTAAACAACCCTGCAAACAAAAACAAGCCTATTAATGGTACACCGTAGGCCATAAAAGAATGCTTAATCAATCGTGACTCATCCAAGGTTAATATGACGTGATCACCGACCTGAACATTGAGTCTGTTTCTCACTTTAATGGCACTTTGAGAAGTATTAGCAAACAAGGTAGCCAGTGCAGACGTACCGCACCCCGATGACGAAGCGCAGCCGCTACAACCCGATTGACGCTGGGCATCCACATAAGCAAACTCTCCTTCAATAGAGGAGATAATGCCAGACTCACGTAATAAATGTGATTCATCACCAGTCTGATAATCAAGTTCAGCACCTTTATCTAAGTCCATCGGACTGCTGTCGGGAAAAGACTCCGTCTGCTGAGTATTTTCAATCACATTTCTATTCATTACTTAACACCACTTATTTTCCACTCAAATTAGAAAATTCATCTGCAACACTCGCTTGCAGTTGCACACTGCTTTGACCATTAAAAAACAGTCCTTAGTCAGTATTTAAATATAATATGCTACCATTAATTAAATTATTCAAGTTTAGTTCGCTATTTACGACTCTCATGAAGATCAAATTCACAGAAATTAAAAGGTTCCTGCGTGGCCACTCCAAACCATAATCATAGTTTAAAAACCGACATATTAGTCATCGGTAGTGGTATCGCCGGACTTTCAGCTGCACTTAAACTTGCCACAAATTACTCCGTAATCTTATTGGCCAAAGCCTCTTTAAATGAAGGCAGTACAAATTATGCACAAGGTGGCATTGCAGGTGTTCTAGATCCATTTGACAGTATTGATGCACACATTAGAGACACCCTAGATGCCGGTGCAGGCTTGTGTGACCCTAAAGCGGTTACTGTCGTCGCAACCCACGCAACTGAAGCAATCCAGGAACTCATTGACTTAGGCGTCCCCTTTAGCAAACAGTCTAATAGTGAATCCTCCTTTCCGTTTCACTTGACTCAAGAAGGTGGTCACAGTCATCGCCGAGTAATTCATGCCGCGGATCATACCGGGCAATCGGTCATAGATACGTTGATTTCCTGCGTTAAAAAACACCCGAACATCACCATTTTACCAGAACATATTGCAATTGATTTGACCTTGAATCAAAAGCGCAATCGTTGTTTAGGGGCCTATGTTTTAAATAAAACTAAGAAAACAATCCATGGCATTTCGGCTCGTTTCACGATATTAGCCACTGGCGGTGCAAGCAAAGCCTATCTCTACACCAGTAATCCAGACACCTCTACCGGAGATGGCATCGCCATGGCTTGGCGTGCGGGCTGTAGCATTGCTAATATGGAATTTAATCAATTCCATCCGACTTGCTTACATCACCCCAAGGATCGTTCATTCCTAATCAGTGAGGCGATTCGCGGAGAAGGCGGCATTCTAAAGCTGCCAAATGGCAGCGCGTTTATGGAGAACTATGATTCACGCGCAGATCTTGCCCCTCGAGATATTGTTGCCAGAGCGATTGACCATGAGATGAAAAAACACGGCATTGATTGTGTCTATTTAGATATATCACATAAACCAAGCGACTTTATTAAAAATCACTTTCCAACGATTTACGAACGTTGCCTTAAGGTTGGTATTGATATCACACGAGAGCCCATTCCAGTAGTGCCTGCGGCGCACTATACCTGCGGTGGCGTAATTACCGATTTAGAAGGGCAGACTTCTTTAGACGGTCTTTATGCGATTGGTGAAACGGCTTATACGGGTTTACATGGTGCCAACCGTCTTGCCAGCAATTCATTGGCCGAAGGCTTGGTGTTTGCCAAAATGGCCGCTCAAAGCATTAAAAAGGCCTTTCCTCTCTCTGAGGAAACTGAGCATGAAATCAGACCCTGGGATTGTACCGGCATTACCGATCCCGCTGAAAAGATTCTAGTGAGTCACGATTGGGATGAACTGCGCCGAGTCATGTGGGATTATGTGGGTATAGTACGCACTAACGCACGTCTCAAACGTGCCCGTCAACGGTTACGAAATCTACATAAAGAGATTGATGAATACTACCATCAACATACTGTGACCAGCGATCTCTTAGAGTTAAGAAATCTCGTTATGGTGGCTGAATTAATGGTGATGAGTGCACAACGTCGTAAAGAGAGCCGTGGTCTACATTATAATTTAGACTACCCTCATACCCATAAAAAAGCCAAACCAACCATTTTAAAACCAAAGTAGAAGAGGAATTTAAGCACCCTTGACACAAAAAAAGCGCACTAGGCGCTTTTTTGTCATCTCAAATTAGACGTTTCTTAAAATTCACCAGGCCTGGTTCAACCATTACCAGTGGGTATTCCACCATTATCAGCCACAATAGACTCAATCAAACCTTCTGATACCAGCTTGTCTATATCGATTAGAATCACCATTCGACCGGTTGATTTATGACGGTTTTCCTCCGCACTTTCTTGAGCAAGCGCTTGCTGAGCAGGCGTGTTTTCGATTGTTGCTAACCCTAGAACAAATTGATTTTGGACAGACGTTGAAATATCCGGTGCCGGTTGTAGCCTATCAAGGTCAAATTCATGCACATCAGAAACGGCATCAACCACTAAACCTACAATACGTTCTCCTTGACTGGTAATCACATGCACAACAATGACCACTGTTGTGCCATCAAAACTGGACTTTAATCTGAACTTTTCTCGTAAATCAATAATCGGTACAATCGTGCCACGTAAATCCACCACGCCTTTTACAAAACTAGGAACATTTGGCAAAGGACTAGGCTCCTCCCAACCCCGGATTCCCTGAACACGAAGTATTTCAACCGCATATTCTTCGCTACCGATAATAAAGGTTAAAAACTCTTTTTTTGATTCAGACACGCTTCAACTCCGTTACACAATGGTTAACTTGACTTCGAAAGCCTCTGGGCCCGCCAAGGTGAATTTCTTGGAAAATATTGTTCCCCATATTACTACACTTTAGAGAGAATTAAACTGCTTTTAATACTGTTTGTGAGGAGTAAAATCCAGGAGAGAGAGCAATAAATTAGCCAAGATATTTTGTGATTTTATGGTCCTGCGGTATCATCAGCACACTGTTTAAGAATGAAGGATAAAGCAATGAGTTCCAGCGCAAATTTAGACCCACAATGGCTAGACTTTCTAGCAGAACAAAATGCTCAGTTTGACGAAGCAGGCAAGATCGTCACTTTCGGGCAGGCCGAATTAGAACGTTTTTTAATCAAAAACGGCCCAGTTTTAACCAGTCTGACCCACCAAGCACTCCTTAAAGTTACCGGTAGCGAAGTCGAGGATTTTTTGCAAGGCCAGTTAAGCAATGACCTTAAAGATGTAACAGACAGCAAAGCACAACTTTCTGCCTATTGTGACCCACAAGGCCAAGTACTGGCACTGTTCTTAGCCTTTAAATACCAAGGTGACTTGTATTTAAACTTTGATGGCGCTTTAAAAGAATCCATTTTAAAACGCTTAAGAATGTTTGTATTGCGTTCCGATGTGCAGTTTACCGATGTTTCTGACAGTCTAATCCAGATTGGTTTTGCTGGAGAGTTCGGTGATTTGGATATACAGCGTCGCTTAAGCACTAAAGTAAAAGACGTTTATGAAACGGGTTATATCGACATTGATGGTATGCGAGATATCTGCGTGGTTAAGGTACCCGGTCCATACCACCGCTATGCTTTATTTGGGCCTGCTGAACAAATGGTTAAAGCTTGGAAAAGCTTGCGTAGCAATGCCGATGTGACCAACTCTTATGATTGGAATCTACTGAACATTGCCGCTGGCGTACCTGAAGTTAATACCGATACCACAGGAAAATTTATCGCCCAGTTTTTAAACCTAGATAAACTGGACGCCATTAACTTCAAAAAAGGCTGCTTCCCAGGCCAAGAAATCATTGCACGCATGCATTATCGCGGTAAAGTCACCAAACGCATGTTCCGCATTCGTTTTGAAGAGAGTATTGATTTAAAAGCCGGAGAAAAGCTGGTTTTAAAAGACTCAAATGATAAGAGCCACAAGCTGGCCGTCATCAGCGCCAATCCAAATATCTACAATGGCACACTTTGTTTAGCCATTGGAACGGTAAGATCTTTAGGTGCGGTTGAAGGCGACTTGCTAACCGAGTCCGGCTCACCTGCCATTATTGAACCGCTGCCTTATTCGGTGACTGACGACGAATAAGCCGACTCTTACAAAGCGTTAGAAAATAAAAAAGCCCGTTAAGGTGGCCAAATTTGGTCATCTTAACGGGCTTTTTTTATGCCTAAATAAGGACTCAATTTAGGGCACGCTTCCAGCCCTATTCCAGGCTAGAAAATTCACTACAAATGTTTACTGCTTGCGCATGTGCGGAAAAAGAAGTACATCACGGATAGAAGCCGAATCGGTAAATAACATCACCAAACGATCAATCCCGATCCCTTCACCCGCAGTCGGCGGCATACCGTGCTCTAAAGCTTTAATATAATCTTCATCATAATGCATCGCTTCATCATCACCGGCATCTTTTGCTTCTACTTGTGACATAAAACGCTCAGCTTGATCTTCTGCATCATTCAACTCGTTAAAGCCGTTCGCCAATTCACGGCCACCGATAAACAGTTCAAAACGATCGGTAATAAATGAGTCTTGATCATTACGACGTGCCAAAGGCGAAACTTCTGCCGGATACTCAGTAATGAACGTTGGATCCATTAGCTTTTCTTCAACCGTTTCTTCAAAGATTTCAGTAATGATTTTACCTAAACCATAACCCTCTTTAACATGAATTTTTAAGCTATTGGCCAATGCCGTTGCTGACTCAATCGCCTCTAACTGAGAAAGATCAATGCCTTCGTTGTACTTCACAATCGAATCTTTCATGCTTATACGTGCAAACGGTTTGCCAAAATCAAACTCTTGTCCTTGATAAGGCACTTTAGTCGAACCGACCGCTAATTCCGCTAACTCCTTTAGCAACTCTTCAGTGTAATCCATTAACTCATTATAGTCCGTATAAGCCGCGTAGAATTCAACCATGGTGAATTCTGGATTATGACGCGTCGAAAGCCCCTCATTTCGGAAGCTACGGTTGATCTCGAAAACACGTTCAAAACCACCGACCACTAAACGCTTAAGGTAAAGCTCAGGCGCGACACGTAGGTAAAGCGGCATATCCAACGCATTGTGATGCGTATTAAAAGGCTTAGCCGTTGCGCCCCCTGGAATGACATGCATCATTGGCGTTTCAACTTCCATGAAATTATGACGAATCAAGAAGTTACGCACGTGCTGTACAATTTTAGAACGTAACATGAACGTTTCACGCGTTTCCTGGTTAACGATTAAATCGACATAACGCTGACGGTAACGTACTTCTTGATCTTGCAGACCGTGGAATTTATCTGGCAGTGGACGAATTGACTTAGTGATTAGCTCAATATGCTCAACGTGAATTGAAAGCTCGCCAGTATTGGTTTTAAAGATAAACCCTTCAGCCCCAACGATATCGCCTAAATCCCACTTTTTAAACTGAGTGTTATAGAAGTCGGTTGGTAACTCATCACGAGTAACATAGAGCTGAATACGCCCAGTAGGATCTTGCAAAGTCGCAAAACTTGCCTTACCCATAATACGACGTAACATCATGCGTCCAGCCACCTTTACACGTACTGGCTCTGCTTCTGCTAGGGCTTCTTTGCTCATAGCATTATAAAGAAGGTGTAACTCGGCAGCATTATCCTCACGGCGAAACGTATTCGGGTATGAATGCCCGTCTTCTCTTAATGCATGAAGTTTTGCACGGCGTTCGGCAATGATTTTATTTTCATCAACTTCAGGCACTGTATTTTGTGTTTCGGACATGGGATAACTCTCTTAACTTTAATGGGTAAAACCACCAGGCCTGGTGGTTTTAAAAACGACCAGGCCTGGTAACTTAATAGATTGGAATATGAACGGTATTTTAAGGCTTTAAGTCGTTAAAAACCAGTTAAACAGCACTTAACTTGGTTAAAGAGACTCTTTAAAAGGGTCTTAAACCCCCGCTTTTAAACTGGCGACAATAAACTGATCTAAGTCACCATCTAAAACAGCACCGGTATTGCCGGTTTCAACATTGGTTCTTAAATCTTTGATACGCCCTGAATCTAAGACATATGAGCGGATTTGACTGCCCCAACCGATGTCCGATTTAGAGTCTTCCAACTCTTTTTTATCGGCATTACGACTTAGCATTTCTAATTCATATAACTTAGCGCGCAACTGTTTCATCGCTTCGGCTTTGTTTTGATGCTGTGAACGACCATTCTGACACTGGGTCACCGTATTGGTCGGTAAGTGTGTAATACGTACCGCTGATTCGGTTTTGTTAACGTGCTGTCCACCCGCGCCACTGGCACGATAAACATCAATTCGTAAATCCGCAGGATTAATATCTACTTCAAAACTATCATCTATTTCTGGTGAAATAAACACCGATGCAAAGGAGGTATGGCGACGATTACTCGAATCGAATGGCGACTTACGTACCAGACGATGTACGCCCGTTTCGGTGCGTAACCAACCAAACGCATAATCGCCCTGAACGTGGATTGTGGCACCTTTAATGCCCGCCACATCACCCGCTGTTATTTCTATAATCTCAGCCTTAAAGCCATGACTGTCCGCCCAACGCAGATACATCCTTAAAATCATATTAGCCCAGTCCTGAGCTTCTGTACCACCCGAGCCTGACTGAATTTCTAAATAGGCATTATTGGGATCCATCTCTCCCGAGAACATCCGTTGGAACTCAAGTTTTTCAAGTTTTTGACCCAAAACATCTAAATCGACAACGACTTCATCGACCATCTCCTGGTCGCTTTCCATCTCGGCCATTTCGAGCAACTCTTTGATCGATTCGGTACCTGATTCCATCTGATCAATGGTGGATACAACCATCTCTAACTGAGATTTCTCTTTGCCTAAGGCTTGCGCCTTTTCAGGATCATTCCAAACATTCTGATCCTCTAGCTCTCGTAAAACTTCGTCTAAACGCTCTGAACGGGTTTCATAGTCAAAGATACCCCCTAAGCACTTGCGTACGCGCCTGGTAATCATCAATACGAGTATAAACAGGATTAAGTTCCATTTTCTTCCACTTCCAAATCACACTAAAAATATCCACGCATGATACCAGTATTCGCCCTATACTGCTGAAATTATGAGCGAATCTATTTCTTTCTAACGGTTTTTTTGACACTGATATTCTGGGCGAATGCCATTCTATTTTGCCTAAAAGCTATCATTAACTTCAGCTTTTATTTCATCGGCCGATAAACACTGTATAAGAATTTATCTCTAAAGTTGTTTGAAGAGTTATTTAGAGACATTTCCCAACATTATAAATAAGCGTTAAAATAAACGCACTCAATACTAAAAATACTCGACTAGAAAAGAGGTTCTATTATGGCTGTTGAAATGAATAATCTAAGTTCCATCCAAGCCTATCAAAAATCAACTAGGCTCGAGAATTCAAACCCAGATAATCAAGGTAGACGTGCCTTAGGTCAGCCTGAACAGGCGAACCAAGCGCGTCAAACTAACCAAGTAAACCAACCTGATTTGCCAGAAAAAGCATCCCTGCAAGCAACCCAAATGACGATCCGTACTGAACGTCAGGCCAGTTTGGTTGCACACCTGTTTGGAGATGGGACATCCGCTTCTGCGGATTCATTAAAACTGACCTTTCAAGCCGCCATGGAAAAAATCAATGAAGTACTGAGTGCTGAACTTGGTATGACTGAAGGTGATAGTGCGCCCATCAGTGAAGAAGCCCTAAAGAGACAAGGCGGTATGGAATACTGGACGCCTGAAAATACAGCGAAACGTATTGTCGATGGTAGCACGGCTTTCTTTGCGGGTTTTCAAGCCGCGAATCCTGAACTTGAAGGCGAAGTTTTAATGGATCGTTTTATCGAAGTGGTCGGTGGAGGAATCGCTCAAGGTTTCGAGGAGGCTAAAGGACTGTTAGGTGATTTGGATGTCCTTAAAGGCGATATTGCCGATAATATCGAATCAACCTTTCAATTGGTACAAGATGGATTACAAAATTTTCGTAACCAACAGTTAGGCATTACCGAAACGGCTGTGCCTATTGCTGAAACAGTCAAATCTGATACTACAAACAGCGACAACACATAAAACAGTTCAAGATTGCTTAGACTCTCTATCAATTAAATGACAGACAATAAAAAAGGGCCTTTCGGCCCTTTTTTATGAGTTAAATATTAACGCTCTCTATCGCCAAGGCGACTCGAGCTATTAATTACTCAATCTCTTCCAATCTAACTTTTGTTAGACCCGTTTCATTTGCATAGTTGGTTAACTCTGCCGTTGAAGTCGCGCCCATTTTGGTCATTAGGTTCTCGCGGTGTTTAGAAACCGTACGATCACTGATTTCTAACATTTCAGCAATCTCTTTAGTTTTATAGCCTTCTGCAACTAACTTAACGACTTGTTTCTCACGAACCGACAAGCGCTTATTGATTAAGCCAGCGGCTTCTTCCAAAATAGGTTGAATTTCAGAATGGATAAATAACTCACCCTTCATCACTTGACGAACACCCTGAATCAACTCTTTTGGCGAAATTGATTTCATGGCAATACCACTCACACCTAGTTCAAGAACTTCATTCCAAACATTGGTCGTTTCCGCGGCCGTTAAAACAATCACCTTAGTTTCTGCATAACGCTTTTTAATATGATTAATTGCGTTTAAACCACTTAACTTTGGCATTGATAAATCCAAAAGTACCACCTGAGGAGATTTCGATCTAACCAATTCCAAGCACTCTAAACCATCTTCAGCTTCACCAACGACCACAAAATCTGCTTCTGCTTGTAAAATAGATTTGAATCCTGCTCTCACTAAAGCATGATCTTCAGCTAGTAAAATACTAATTTTTTCAGACATTTAAATCACCCAATTTGACGAATCTTAAGTAACAACACTTATAAAAGTGTACGTTTTGTTCATTTTAATCCATTATGACTAATCATTAAGGACTTCTCAAGGTATTTCAGGGAAAATTCTAGTTTTTCTAATACTAGGTCTACCTTTTGTAGCTTAACTTGTGGAAGATTCCCATTTTTTACGACCTCTTCAATAGAGATAAGTAGTTTTACCATGATATCTAACTGAAACAACATGCAATTACCTTTTAGATAATGTGCTTTGGCCGCTAATTCAATACCGTTATTGGCTTTATTCAAAGAATTCATTTCAGCCAGGCCACCATTCATTTCAGATAGAAACGAATCCATTAAAGCATGAAACTGGACAGGGACTTTATCAAACGTATCCCAGCCATCTTCTGGATCTACCTGTACTGTTGTCGGTTGTTTTGATTGCTCTGATTTTGATGTCATAGATTGTGGCTCGGCGATTTTCGAAGAGCTGGAAAAGTGGGATTCTTGTAATACACCAGCAATTTGTGCTTGAGTAACGGGTTTTACAAACCACCCATCGAAACCATTTGAAACCAAAGACTCGCCTTGCGGAATAAAACTCGACTCATCTCCACCGGCCGTAATGGCAAAAACCCCTTTTAATTGTTTTGCATGTGAAGGATTTTGTTTGACACTCTGTTGAATTTTTTTACTGACTTCAAGACCATCTAAAAAAGGCATTTGAATATCTAGAAAGACGAAATCAAACGCCTCTTTTTGGAAAAGATCCCAGGCTTGCCTACCGTCCTTTGCCTCAGAGACAGTGCAATTTTCTTCTTCTAAATATCCCACTAACACCATTCTATTTATCTTAGAATCATCTGCCACTAAAATCTTGCAGTGCTTTCTAGATTTATTGGTTTTATTCTGCTCATCCATTTGCTTAGCGAGGGAAGCCTCAGTTTTAGTTTCATTTTCAACTTGTTGTGATGCGTGTGATTTTAATTTCATTGGCTTCTGTATTGCCGGCCCTACAGCCTTTATCACAGGAAGGATAGGTAGATTAGAGAGCTCTTTATCAACCCTAATCTCATTGACTGGAGGCAGAACCAAATCCACATAAAAAGAGGTGCTTACGCCTACCTTTGATTTAACGGAGATCTCCCCTCCCATCAACCGAACCAATTTCTTAACAACAAATAGACCCAAGCCTGAACCAATATTAAGACTACTACCCCGACTTTCTAACTGCTCGAAAGGGTCAAAAATACGCGCTTGCTGTTCCGTCGAGATGCCTTCTCCTGAATCCGTGACTTTAAACAAAAAGTGACTATCGGCTTTTTCACTGACCTCAATTGATACGCCACCAAACTCAGTAAACTTGAGACTATTTACAATCAAATTTATTAAAATCTGCGACAGTCGAACACTGTCGCCAACCACTAGATCGCGCTCTCCCAAATAGACCATTGAGACAATTAGGTTTTTATCAGAGGCAATGGACTTCGTCAATTGCTTTACATTTTCCAACACATCCTTTAAAGAAAATGCCATCGGATGCAAGGTAATCACATCATATTCCGTTTGCGAATAGGTCAAGATATCATTCACTAAAAAGATCGATTGCTCAGCGGTCACATGTATTGTCTTTAAGGCCGTAAGCACATCATCTGTAGCGGGTTCCGCCGTTAACTGTTCTTGCAAGCGTTCTACTAGACTACTGATTCCCAATAGCGGCGAGCGTAACTCATGACTTAGCATCGCTAGAAAACGGGACTGCTTTTGATAAGAGTCAGTAATAAATTTATTCTGTTCGACTAAGAGCGCTTCCCTTTCATGCACTTGATTGAGTGAGAGGCGACCCTGAGAATCCACCAGTTCACGTTCAAACTCAACCATTTCGGTGATTTCGATACAGAGTGCCCAAACATAACGAACCCCACCACTCTCAAAAACTCTTAAGCAATGCTGAAAGGAGAGCTTTCCCAGTAGAGTGTCAAAAGAAGCCGGAAAACGTATATTTTCAGTAGGATTATCCAATATCTCTTGGATTTTGATGGACATCAGTGACGTCGTATATTGCCCCGTCAAATCGTCCAGTTGTTGAATTGGTGTTTCAAACAAGAGTTGCAAGGCATCAGACAACTCAAAAAGTTGACTGTCACCGTCAATCGAATAGCGCCACCATAAAGCCTTATCCAACATTTCGTTGGCAAAGACACTCTTATCAAAACTCATTCAAAAGCCTTCTTATGTTGTTACTGTATTTTTGAATTAAACAGGCGTAAAATGAGCCCCATTCAATATTATTTATAGGTTATTAAACCACGAATAACCTTCAATCACTTATATTAAAAGACCCTTCTAATGACTATGTCAGAAAATAATAAAAAACCGCAAACTCGAACCGAAAAAGATAGCATGGGGAGCCTAGAAGTTCCAATAGATGCTCTTTATGGCGCTCAAACTCAGCGTGCTATCAATAACTTCCCTATCAGTGGCATCCCAATGCCTAAAGCCTTTATTAAGGCGCTTTGTTACGTTAAGTTTGCCTGCTCTAGTAGTAACCATGAACTAGGTCTATTAAGTGAAGACAAGGCGGATGCAATCCAAGCGGCGGCAAAAGAAGTCATTCAGGGGCATTATCTCGAACAGTTCCCTATTGATGTCTTTCAAACAGGTTCGGGCACCAGTACCAATATGAATGCCAATGAAGTACTCGCCTCTCTAGCCAAACAACTGACGGGCCTGGAGATTCATCCGAACGATGATATCAATATGAGTCAAAGTTCAAACGATGTCATCCCAACGGCCATTCATGTTGCCGCTGCCATCGCTTTAGAAGAAACCTTACTTCCCGCCCTAGAGCATTTAGCTCTCACCATTAAAGAGCGTGAAAAAGAGCTAAGCCACGTCATTAAAACAGGCCGTACCCACTTAATGGATGCCATGCCGGTCAAAATGAGCCAAGAACTTTCAAGCTGGCGCGTCCAAATAACGGACAACATTAGCCGTTTAAAAGAGACACAGAAACGCATTCAAAAATTGCCTCAAGGTGGAACTGCGGTCGGTACCGGAATTAATGCAGATCCCGAATTTGGTCGATTAGTGTCGGCCAACCTAGCGACCATCACGGCCGTTGAATTTGAGCCTATGGAAAACCTGTTTGTCGGGTTAAGCTCTCAAGATACCGCACTAGAGTTAAGTGGCCAATTAAATGTCCTAGCGGCAAGTTTGATGAAGATATCCAATGACTTACGCTGGATGAACTCAGGGCCCTTAGCAGGCCTGGGTGAAATTCAACTACCCGCACTACAACCTGGTAGTTCGATTATGCCTGGTAAGGTAAACCCTGTTATCCCGGAGGCCGTCGCGATGGTTGCCGCCCAGATTATGGGGAACCATACCGCTATTACAGTGGGCGCTCAATCAGGCACTTTTCAGTTAAATGTTATGCTACCAATGATTACGCTGAACCTGTTACAAAGTATTGAGATTGCCGCAAACGCCTCTGTGCAATTGGCTGACCTGGCAATTAAAGGTTTCACCGTTAATCAGGCAAACCTTCAAAAGGCCTTAGATGTAAACCCTATTCTAGTGACCGCCTTAAATACTGTTGTCGGCTATGAAAAAGGCGCTGCCATTGCTAAAGAGGCTTATCGTTCTGGAAAGCCTGTATTAGACGTTGCTTTGGAGATGACTGATTTGGATGAAGCCACTTTAAAACAATACTTAAATCCTGCCTTATTGACAGAAGGAGGCAATCCTAAAATTTAAATAACTCAATTTTAAATCGTTAATTTATTAAAAACCAAAAGGAACCAATATGGCTGTTATCAACTTAAAAACGGATCAATTTGAAGAAACCATTAAAAATAATGAAATCGTTATTTTAGATTTCTGGGCAGAATGGTGTGGCCCATGTAAGCAATTCGGCCCTGTCTTTGAAGAAATTTCTGAGAAACACCCTGAGATTGCCTTCTGCAAAGTCAACGTAGAAGAAGAACAAGAGATCGCAGGCATGTTCCAAGTCCGTTCAATTCCGACCATCACTTTTATGCGTCAAGGCATTGTCGTTTTCTCTAACCCGGGAGCGATTCCTGCTAATGCATTAGAAGACGGTATTAAGCAATTACTTGAGTTAGATATGGAGCAAGTCCATAAAGATTTAGCGGACGCTCAATCTAAGCAAGAATCTGAAGCTCAAGCTTAATTCACTTAAGCTAAAGCTCTACTGACCCTACAAATCAACGACCACGTTTTGTAGGGCCACCCCCTTCCCAGAACATCCTTACCAAACACTTCTAATAAACCGTACAGAAAACCAGCCTACAAAGCCCTTAGTTGCGGATAATAAAGCCAAAATAAGCTAACATAGCCATAATTTATAAAAGTCGCTACAAGACACCCGTAATACACAAAAGGAAAACAGCATGCTCGTAACCCATTCAGGTCGATTTCACGCCGACGAAGTCTTTGCAATATCCATGATATTAATGATTGAAGAGCGAGAAGTCACGCGCACAAGAGATGACGAAATCATTCAAAAAGCCGATATAGTTTTGGATGTAGGCGCTGAATATAATCCAGAAACATTGCGCTTCGACCACCATCAAAATAGCTTTACCAGAGCCAGAGAGGATGGTACACCGTACGCAACGGCAGGACTGGTCTGGGAACATTTTGGTGAACGTATTTTGGCTAAAAAAGGCCTTAAAGGTGATTATGAAAAACAGTTTGCATTGCAATGGGTCGATAACAAGCTCATCAGTGACATAGATGCCGTTGATAATGGTCTGTTCACCGAAGACCCTCGCCCATCAGTCTCAATGTTAGTCGGCATGATGAATGCATCGTCCTCTGATGATGCTGAGCAACAAGAGACAGCCTTTAAAGAAGCGGTCAGCTTCACAACCGGTATCTTAAATAATTTCATTAAAGCCGCAATAAAAGAAGCCGAAGTGGTGGTAGAACTGGAAGCCTGTGTCAAAAATATTGAGGACGGTATTCTCACGCTAGAAAAGAACCTACCTTTCAAAGATTTTATCCGTTCACATCCTGAAATTACCCGCGTCGTCTATCCAAGAAGTGCCGAGCAATTTGGTGTTTTCTGTAATGGTAAAGAGAATCATCTGCCTGAAAGGTTTCGTGGATTAAGAGATGTTGAGCTCAATGAAGTCACGGGATTAACAGACACTATCTTTTGTCATAAGTCCGGCTTCATGTCGGTTTGCTTAAGTTTAGAAAGTGCTCAGTTCATGGCGAAAAGCCATTAAAATCAGGTTTTCAGAGTTATAACAGACTTTTTTCAACGATTGGATTAAACCAAATAAAAACCGACCAGACCTGGTCGGTTTCAGAACCCTCCTTTAAATTAGCCTAATATAATCAAACAGCAAACAACCCGCGACAGATAAACCGTTGATGACCTATAGATATAAACGACATGATAGAAGATGCTTTAAATAGACTACCGGAGATCCTAACCAGGGATTTGGAGCGCAACCTCTGCATTTGTAATGAAGTGCTTAGAATTGATGTCATTAAAGCCATTGATGAGGGTGCGGATACGCTCGAAAAAGTGCGTGAAAAAACCTATGCCTCCGATGGCAATGGCTGTTGCAAGCGTCAAGTACAACGCCTTTTAGATTGTTTAGCCGAGGATGAGGCACGCTAACCACACCCTAAAATAAAACCAACGCTCCCATCACATAAACTCTTGATGTAACTCTAATACCACTTTAAACGCTCACCCATTCGCAAATTTGCATTGGTTTAGTGCCTTAAAGAGACTTTTTATAGCAGACACAAAAACACTCGAACTACGTAAATGGATAAATAAATGGCTATCATGATCAACTGCATAGTTGGTAATAAGGAGTTTATTTAGTCGTTTTTCTAGAGCTGATTGAGCTATAAAAAATTTTATGCATAAATAGAATAAGTAAGAGCAAGAAAATGGAATTGAACAGATTTAGAAATTAAGAGAAGCTCTTGATTTTGATAATCAAACTGATGAGTTTGGAATTTAGTAAGACATTGAAATGGAATTTAGTAAGACATTGAAAACAAGAATAATATGGGGCGAGCGACGGGGTTTGAACCCGCGACAACCGGAATCACAATCCGGGACTCTACCAACTGAGCTACGCCCGCCATAGTAGATATTTACTTTGAAAATAGACAACAAGTAAATGGTGCGCCCATCAGGACTCGAACCTGAAACCCTCGCCTTAGAAGGGTTTTTCAATCAACATAACAACTTGTTTGAAGTAACATCATACCTCAAAACCCTCCTTATATCCAATTTAAAAACCCCTATAAAAAATAACACAAGTAGTTGATATATAACGTTTTATAAATAGGTTTCACTTATCTTTATTATATAAAGAGACCTTTGCAAGAACACCTTAAAATTCAGCCAAAACTCAGTTTGGGCATTTTTTAACGTTATTCTCACTTTTTGACTCTGTTTAAGCTGAATAATCCAGCTATTTGTTGGTTTATGTGGGTGT
>Ga0314774_1000141_pt1 | contig 64331 bp, 45 predicted proteins | sample MetaGCBIA2018_FD_204515 | JGI IMG/M metagenome (GOLD analysis project Ga0314774, IMG submission 204515) | Cryopeg brine microbial communities from Beaufort Sea near Barrow, Alaska, United States - CBIA 2018 | ecosystem: Environmental > Aquatic > Marine > Coastal | place: USA: Alaska | collected... | reverse complement strand
GAATTGATTGCCGAGACCAACGATAAGATCCATGAATTTTCGCAAGCCAAAACTGTAAAAAAAAGATAAGATCGCTACCGGTGCGAATGGATCTAAAGTAGACTGTCCCAACAAAGGCGAAGTGATCATCGATGAACCCCATGCGACAAACCCGCAGAGAAAGAAGCCCAGAACCTACCGACAGGAGGCCAGAAAGCGCTATCTCAAGGTTGCCCAAAACAAAAATCCCTCTCGAAAAGTCATCCGAAAAGGCATCAAATTCCAACTTCAGTATGTAAAAAGGAACTTCAAGACGATTGAAAAACAACTGGATTCCTTTGCCGTTTTTCCGCTCACCCACCGAATGCAGCAGAAGTACTGGATCATTCAGACGCTGTATGCGCAAGCAACTGGCGATGTTTGAAGCAGGAAGCCATCAGGTGGAGCAGGATAGTGAGTATCGATCAGCCCCATGCAGGTCCCATCGTCCGAGGGAAGGCCCGGGCCAAGACCGAGTTCGGAGCCAAGATCCATCTGAGTCTGGTGGACGGATTTTCCTTTTTGGATACCATCTCTTGGGATGCGTTCAACCAGGGCAGCCATATGAGATGGCTAGGTGGAAAATTACAAAAAGCGTTTCGGCTTTTATCCTGCAAAAGTACTGGCAGACCAAATCTACTGCACCAGAGAAAACAGGAAATGGCTGAAGGACAAAAATATCCAGTTGGCGGCCAAACCCTTAGGCCGTCCATCCGCAAAGGCAGTGGCAACCCACGTAAGACCCGCAGAGAGGAACCCGATTGAGGGGAAGTTTGGACAGGCCAAAAATGCATACGGGATGAACCGCATCAGGGCAAGACTAAAAAACACCAGCCAATCGTGGATCGCCTCCATCATCCTAGTGCTGAACCTGGTCAAACTGGCCGGGATGGCACTGGTGTGTCTGCGTTTTTCAGCATGGAAGAGGGTCAACTACCTGTGTTTAATTGACCTAAACGTAATCTCTGACTACACAAAATAAAAAAACCCAGTCCAAATGTGATTCTGGACTGGGTTTTATAACTTGTAGAACCTGAGTTTTTCAGCAGAGCCTAGATAGGTTTAAAGGTTACTTTCAGGGCAAATCGTAAATTGATTACTAATTCCTTTGGATAATTATGCTCATTATGTAGAAGTCAATACACACCTAATTAAATTTTCATTACCAGTGGAATTTATCTTAATTCGACAGAGGTGAGTTTTGATTTTCGATCACTTAATGTGCCTAATTTTCAGTAACCGATGCTCATGGTCAGTTCTTGTGAGTCGGCTAGCTTTTGCCATCCAAAGCTATAAAAAGTTGAGGAGTTTGCGCTTAAGATTAACCTCATCGAATTCTACTGGTTAATATAGTACACTAAGGGTTCTAAAATCAGAATTCAGCGCTCAGCTGCCTTAATACTTGTATCTGAATTTTCAATGTTTCAACCCCATATCCTTAAGCGACAAAAAGCGAAATCAAATAAATAACTGAGATAGCGGTAAGGGACATTATCAAAGTGCCAAGACTTTGAGTTTGATTTCCCTGTTTGATTGTCAGTCCTGATAATTGGGTCATCGCCCAGAAAAAACTATCATTTGCATGTGAGATAGCTATAGCTCCTGCACCTGTAGCCAGCACAGCAAATACCCGCATCGTCTCTGAGTCTAGACCTAGTGGACCCAGCAATGGAGCAATGATTGATGCGGTCGTGATCATTGCTACTGTGGATGATCCCTGAGCAGTTTTCAGTGCAAAAGCTATTACGAATGGAAGGAAAATCCCCCAACTTGCTCCACTCAGATTTGCAGTTAACAGATCACCAATTCCTGAATTTTGAAGCATCTTCCCGAATACTCCTCCGGCACCTGTAATCAGAATTACCGGAGCAGCCAATAAGATAGCTTCACCTACCCAGCCACTCGCAGAAAGCAATTGCGCATCAAATTTCTTTGGAAGGGTAAATGACATGAATGCACCCAGTAATAAGGCTATCACCGGACTTCCGACAAAGGTAATTAAGTTGAAAAATCCACCTTCCCCGAGTGGTCTTGTTGGATAATTGGCTATTGAAGCTACAATGATCAGCACTAAAGGAATGATGATAGGTAGAAAAGATGCTAAAGCGGAGGGAGGTTTTACAGCTTTTATTTCTTCGGTTTTCAGGGCAATTTTTGGCTGCAAAGGTATTTTATAGACTACTTTTTTTATAAATATGAGGCTAGGAATAAGGGTAGCTATACTCACTATTATCCCATAAAAAATTATCATTCCCAGATCTGCTTCATAGATTCCTGCGGTTGCAATAGGACCTGGAGTAGGGGGAACTAACGAATGACTGGCAGTAGCGCCCAGAGCTAAAGCCAACGTTGTGGCAGCATAGGGAACTTTGCTTTTGAGTGAGAGAGATTTGCTGATGGGATTCATCATGATAAAAGTACTGTCGGCAAATACAGGTATAGAAAGAATGTATCCTGAAAGCATCATCGCCACAGTCACGGATTTTTCGCCGATCCACTTAAGGATCTTTTCAGCAATCACTAGAGCTCCGCCGCTCTTTTCTAAAAATGTCCCCATCATCACTCCCAGTAGTATCAGTAAACCAATATTTCCCAATACGCCTCCAAATCCATCAGAAATTGATTTAAGAATTAGAGTTCCTGGCATTCCAGCCAATAGCCCAAAAAATATAGCTCCGCAGAAAAGTGCCAAAAAAGGATGTATGTCAAATTTAACTATGGCTAGTACTATTAGAACCAAAGATAGAATGATAAAAAGAAGAGTGAGCATTATAGGTTAGGTTGGGTTCAAGGAAAAGTAATACCTAGTGGATTCTGATGTCAATAGTAAAAATTAGTCAAAAAAATGGAATATTTAAGTGGACGATGTAATTAGCTCCTCTATAGTTTGACGAGTGGCACTGCCACCCATGAATATTCGGTATTTTAGCCAATTCAATTTTATTGTAAACTCTAGTTCATATTATGCAAGTAATCCAAAAGCTGTGCTTCGGGTTGTCAGTCCTATTAATCTTTGGATGCAACTCAAAAACTTCGAAACTTCCTCAACTTAAATTGCTTCCCAGTCCAATTTCGATGCAAGTATCAGGACCATCAGAAATGTCAGCTAAAAACACAGCAGCAATTGTGGAGACGGCCAAAAAATATTATATCTCCGGAAAAAAACTTGCTGAGTTTCAACATGACCACATAGCATTCAAGATCTCTCCGGATCTAACTCTTAAATCAGAAGGGTATGAATTGAATATTCTGGACGAATCTATAGAGATTAATGCGACGACTAACGAAGGGCTATTTTATGGAGTAATTACTCTTGGACAACTTGCGCAGGACGCATCAGATCAGGAAGCTGCCTTGCCTCAAGTAAGCATTATTGATGAACCAGCATTAAAATATCGAGCTGTCCATTTAGATGTCAAACATCATATGGAGAAAGAGGACTATTATTATGGGATGATGGATAGACTTTCAGATCTTAAAATCAACGGAATAATCTTAGAAATAGAAGATAAACTCGCCTATGAATTACAGCCAAAAGTTGGGTCCTCCGACGCTTGGTCGATTGAGAAATGGAAAAAATTGAGTGACTATGCAATGGCGAGAAATATTAGAATTTCACCTTTGGTACAAGGTTTAGGTCACGCTTCTTTTATCCTGAAGCATGAAGAATACCAAGATCTCCGAGATGATCCTGAAAGCGACTGGGCATTCAACCCCTTGGACGAGCGAACATACAAGGTTCAATTTGATCTCTACGATGATGCGCTGAAGGCATTTCCTTATGCTAATTATCTACATGTAGGAGGGGACGAAGTTCATACCACTGGAAGAAATAGTGGGAAGTCTGAATTGGAGCTCCAACTCACCTGGCTGAATAAAGTGAGCGCTTATGCAGCCCAAAAAGGCTTGACTCCTATATTTTGGGACGATATGCCCTTGAAAAATGCGGGGGTATATAACTCCATTTTCAACAGGAATCTCACCGAATTACAAGTTGACAGCATTTGGAAAGTGAATGAACCAAATTTGAATAAGTACATAGATATGTTTCCTAAAAATTGCATATACATGAGGTGGAATTATGATATGCCTGAAACGCCTGGAAATAACCGTGCGATGAAGTGGTTTACGGACCATGGATTTCAAGTCATGGGAGCCACAGCAGGACAAACGCGTTGGAATCTTATGCCGCTTGACGGCAGTAACGATGCTAATATTCGTGATTTCTCCTTGATCTCGATTGATAATAGAGCTGATGGATTGCTTTTGACGCTCTGGGATGACGATTCTCCACATTTTGAATTATACGCAAGAGGGATAGCCATTTTTGCTGAATATACTTGGGCTGGCCAAAAAAGAACCACAGAGGAACTGCAAGTAGCATACAGACAACGAACTTTTGGACCAAAGCTGGCTGATTCAGCTTTTGCATTTATCAGCGATTTGGAAGGTCCAGTAGGTTTTTGGAAGAATGCGTTGTTAGAATCAAAAGATAGAAATAATCTAAGGGGCCTGTCTGATCCAATGCAGGAAGCTGTCATAACTTTTCCGGATGCAAGTAATCCTGGAAAATGGACTCAAGCCAATATGGAGAAATTGACTAAAGCAAAAGAGAATGAATTCTTGGTTGATTCGGTTTTGAATAAAATAACAAATTCTAAAAAAGCTGCTCTCCGAAATGAATTTACACTAGAAGTATATGAGCAGGTGGCGAAAGTGACTCAATTTTCAAACAAGTCTCTACTGCTTCTAGCGGAATGGGATTCTTCTCAAAGTGATGAAGAGCGTGAAAAGGCGAAGGGTAAATTATTGAATTTGGAAAATGAATGGAATGAACAATTGAAAGAGTTGGAGCAAGTATATGGTAAAACCAGAGTATTGGATAAGCCGGATGACTATATTTTGGATCAAGATCACCATTCCCATTTGGCAAACCAAGCCAAGAAGTTCTCTGATTGGCAGTTTTATGTAGAAGATTTATTTCTGCAGAAGATCAAAGAGGGAAACAGCCTTGAATTGAAAGGAGATCTTAAAAGTAAATAGGATTTCAAATGGGGAAGTCTTAGAAGGTCCTAAAAATAGACAATGTATATCCGCTTTTCTGCCAGTAAAGAGGCAAAAGCATCATAGAATTGGGTAAACTCAAGCAATTACGCCGCTTCGGTGAACCGACATTTATGCTGAGCTTGCCAAAGTACTAGTCTTCCCGCCAAGTAACCAAAGAAAATATAACTACTGACAACATTGCCTATAATCCTAAATAGAGTAACCCATCATTATCTTAGTTATTGATATAAATAAAGAAAGCTCGGCAGTTAACCGAGCTTTCTTTAGTATAAATTGAAGTAGGAAATGGCTTATGTTTAAAATACTGACTCGAAGCTTTCCATTTTCTGATCTACCTGAGTATCTACTTTGAAGGATAGCATTACTTCTGCCCACATGAAAGTAACTGAAGCTACTTTGTTGTCTTCTGCTGAGATAAAGTAAGAGAGTCTTTCAAACGTTTCAGGAGCTGCAGTTGGTGATACGTTGATCGTTACAGCATCGTCTTTTAACAGTGCGGCTTCATCCACTTTGCCATCTTTTGTGTAGGCATAAACTGCATTTGCTTTGCTGTTCAAGTGAATGGTCCAGTCGCCGGATTCTTTTGGAGTAATGAAAATCGAATATTTGCCTGCTCCTATATTTTTGCCAGCAATACTAACCCCAGTGCTAAATTCTATGATGGTAGGGTTATTTGCACCAGCTCTCCAGGTAACACCGTATTTTTCCAATTCACCAAATACTTTTCTTCCCTTTACTGCTGGAGAAGAGTACTCAATGCTGATTTTGGTGAATCCTACCACTTGGGAAATTGAAGAAGCCGGACTTGGTGCTGGTGCCTGAAGCTGCGCAAAAGAGGTGGATGAAACTGAGAAAAAGAGAATTGCGGCAAATGCCGATAAAAAGAAAGTGTTGTTTTTCATGAGTGTGTTGATGTTTTTGGAATATTACTTAAGCAATCTAGTAAGTATTTTCCATCTCCAAATATCCATAGGATCTATCTATGAAGATCCTCACTTCTTATCATCTTAATATGTCCCGTTTAAGTATCAAAGTTAGTCACATTGATACGCTGTAATTTTATTTTCTTGTACAGAAAATTTTCTCTATTCACAGGAATTAGATCTAATGTTTCAGTATAAACATTTAATACATAACTCTGAAAATCAATTGATTGAAGTTATTTTTTAGGTTTAAGATAGTGAAGTAAACTTAAAATGGAATTGGACATAATTACATGAGAACTTTAATTACTCATTGAAAAAAGGCTGCATCTCATTATGAATGTTTTCTCTAAGATCTTTAAGTTTTTTCGCGTATTCTTCCAATTTAACCTCTTGATCGGTCTTAGGAATCCAAGGTTTCACTTTTTGAGGTTTTCCATGCTCATCTACTGACACAAAAATAATAATACAATGAGTCTTCTTATGAAATTGCTGTTCCGAAAAATCTCTGGAATAAATCTCTACCATAATATGTATACTTGAGCTCCCTGTATAAATCACGGTAGCATCCACCTTGATTACCTCACCAATATTGATCGGTTTGTAAAATCTAATACCACCAACATAAACTGTCACACAGTAAGTCTCAGACCAAGTTCTTGCACAGGTATAAGCTGCCTGATCTATCCATTTCATTACTACACCGCCATGTACTTTGCCTCCAAAATTAATATCTGAAGGTTCGCTGATGAATTGAAAAGAAATTTTGTGGCTGGTTTCCATTAGAAGTATAGTTTTTGAAAGTGCTAATCTAAAGGATATTTTCAGTTCTCCTTGTCAGATTGATCCTTATAGGAGGTTGAATTCCAGAAACATTATTACTGCAACTTTTTCCCCAATCTATGTAGATGATGGTTAGGTGAGTAAGTGGGATTTAGAATTGTTAGGTATGACTTTCCTTATAGTTTTTTTTGAAATCATTGGCTATGATGAAGAAAGCTATTGTTTTAAGAGATAAATTACTTATTAATAAATTGGCCTTAAGCTGGCTGATGCTTTGCACATTTCATCATAACCTACCACTAAAAACTAACAATTATCATGAATACTATCAGTAGAAATCAAGATGATCCAAGCCTAAAAAATCTATTTGGAAAAGAGGCAGTCGCCAAAATGAGAAGTCTAATAGATTCTTCTGGTTCCACCTGTTTTTTTAGAACAGAAATAACCATTCATGCAAACCATACGGCTCGACCAATGAGTGTTCAAAAAACGGATGAAGAAGGAAATTTATGGTTTCTGAGTGCATTAGACAGTACCAAAAATATTGAACTCACAACAAGTCCTGATGCGAGTTTATTTTTTCAGGGTACAGGACATGCAGATTTCATGGAGCTTCAAGGGCATGTAATCATCACCAAAGACAAACATAAGATTGAAGAACTTTGGGATCCAATCGTAAAGAATTGGTTTGAGGGAAAAGATGATCCACGAATTACAGTTATGCAATTTATCCCGGATTATGGATATTATTGGGACAATAAGCATGGCAATGCGGTAGCCGGGGTAAAGCTACTCTTGGGAGCTATGGTAGGTAAAAAAATGGATGATTCAGTCGAGGGTAGATTGGCTTACTGAGATTTTCTGATATTAGAAATAAAAGGAGGTGATCTGCTATTGGATCACCTCTTTTGTATAAATGTATTTTAGGAAAGAGAATTTGTATACCTACCAGCTTTCACTATTTTCTACCTAATACCATATTAATATAAGCTACACTCTGAGGGATTTGTGAAACCGATCTTGAACTTTCATCTTCTATGGTTAAAAAGTCCGTGCCTTGTTTTTTAGCTTCCAGAATAATTCCCTTAATATCAATGTCTCCAGTTCCCAACACTACGTTAGTTTCCACATCACCTTCACCATTTTTTGTATTGGCAGTTCCTTTTTCACGGTCTTTCAAGTGAAGTACTGGAAATTTGCCTCGATATTTTTTCATCATTGCCAACGGATCTCCACCACCCATTTTGATCCAATATACATCTAGGTTAAAGGAGAAATCTTTTGCATTTTCCAACAGATAATCCATCACCACACCTTTTCCGGCAGGAGCAAATTCATATCCATGAGGATGATATAGAAGAGTAATTCCAGCTTCTTTCAACTTGGCTCCAGCGCTATTAAAAAGTTCAGTAGCTTTTTTGCCTTCCTCCAGGCTGATTGGACCTGTAGTGTGAGGAATCCAATAACAGGTGGCATAGATTGCATTTGCTCGCTTAGCGGCATCGATGATTGGTTGCACATCTTTTTCAAGTTGATCATAATCTGCTCCTACACCAATTGTTCGCAGGTTATTTTCCGCCAATAGTTTTTGATATTCAGTTTCTGAGTAGCCATAACCTCCTCCACCTTCTAGCGCGTTGATTCCCCAAGTAGGGATCATCTGTAAATAGTTGGTTGGATCAATTTTCATTTCATTCCTGAGACTATACATCTGAAGAGCGATTTCCTGAGCCTTCATGCTGAATGAAATGCTTAGAAATAAAAACGAGAAAAAGAGAGGTTTGAGTAGAGGTTTCATAAGATATGTTGATTAAGAGACCTTAAAATATGAATTATTTCGGAGTTTTCAGAAGAAAACAGTAAATTCAATTTTTACAAATAAGCAATGAAATCAAGCAGAAGAAACTTTATCCAAAAGACCTCTATAATCGGGCTAGCTATGAGCGTATCTCCATCCATTTCCTTTTCTCAACTTCGTGATAAAGTACTAGGTCAAGGGGATTTCCAGTATAAAGTTGATATGAAATGGGGTATGCTCGATGCTAACAAAGTCCCTGTTAATAATTGCCATGAGATGATCATGGACAGAATAGGTCGTATGATTATGGTAACTGACGAACCCAAGAATAATGTAATTATTTATGATCAGTCGGGCAAACTTCTCAATACCTGGACGTTAGGTATGGATCGTGCCCACGGGCTTACTTTAATAGATGAAGGGGACGCAGAATATCTTTGGATCTCTGACAATGCTGGAAGAGTAGTCAAAACCTCCCTTGATGGTAAAGTGGTAGCAGAAATAGCCTCCCCATTGAAAGAGGGAATTTATACAGAAAAAATGCCTTTTGTTCCTACCGAAACTACAGTCGCTCCAAACGGGGATCTGTACGTGGCAGATGGATACGGCTCTCAATTTTTCCTTCAATATGATAAGAATGGTAATTTTATTCGAAAATTTGGGGGCAGCGGTTCTGCCGATGATCAATTTAGCACTGCTCACGGAATCACTATTGATCAGCGTGGAGGAAAGGAGCCGACATTGATGTGTACGTCTAGAGGCCACAATTCCTTTAAGCGTTTCTCTTTGGATGGCGAATACATGGAGACGATTTTTTTGCCGGGTGCTTTTGTCTGCAGGCCGGTGATTCATGGAGAAAATCTCTATGCAGGGGTATGTTGGTCGAGACTAAGGTATTTGGAGCAAACCCCTGATTCTGGTTTTGTCACTATTTTGGATGGAGAAAATAAGGTTGTTTCTAACCCCGGCGGAACGGCTCCGGAATATAGGAATGGTGAACTGCAACTGATGGTGCAGTCCGAACCGATATTCAAGCATTGTCATGATGTGTGTATCGATCAAGATGAAAATATCTACGTATGCCAATGGAATGCAGGTAAGACTTACCCAATAAAACTCACTAGAATTTAACCTATACTGAACAATTCTTTTTGCTCCACAATACCGTCCAATTGATTGAGTAAAGAAATAAAGATCAATCAATGGGCTTAATTTATTGTGTATATCCGCTTTTCTACCAATAATGAGTCCAAAGTTTTAAACTATTTGGCAAACTTAGCGATTGAGGCCACTTCTGACACCCGTCATTTATGCTGAGTTTGCCGAAGTACTTGTCTTACAGTTAGATAACCAAAGAAATAAGGGTAATGGCATGATTGCGGATAATCAGGTTATTCAATACTGTAAAATGTGAATTCCACCTATTTTTTAATAGAGTCAGGTTGTTTTTTGACAGATACGTCACAATGCTAAAGTTTCAATCTCTATTCTTTACTATAAAAAAGCTCGATTTAATTATATTGCTGACTAATTGAATTTTAATGCTTCTCACAAAAGGAATTAGTATATCTGAAGATAAAGTCATGAATATGGAGTACATCCATAAGCAAGTTGCTTTAATGTTCACTTTACTGACTTTTGTACTTTTAAATCTATTAGGCTTCACTGATTTATTGATGGGGATGTCACCGATGATTGCATGGGTGAAAATTGGGCTCTCTCTTCCTTTTCTTCTTGTATATTTCTTAATAGTCAACTATGGAAGGTTTAGAATTGCGATTCACTTTTTGCTGTTTGTCGGTCATGGTCTGATTATCTTAAATTTTATATACAATGATGGAAGCAATGGGCCGACCATGAATTCCTTTTTCCTTATGTTGGTGGTATATAGTTTGCTGATTCAGGGATGGGCGAAGGTAGCGTGGTTTATAGGCTCATTTTTAATGTATTTCAGTCTTTTTTATGGTGAATCCGCTGGCTATATTACGATCCAGAATTTCTATGAGAATAACGAAAAACTTTTTATTGATCATACCATGACGGTAACTTGGATGAGCCTTTTTATTTTTGTGGTGCTCCATTTTTTCATTGAAAGTTATAGAAATCAGAATGAATTGCTCAATTCAATTAAAATTAGACAAGACAATTCTTTGGAGGAAGTGAAATTATTGAATGATCAAAAAAATCGTTTAATCGCCTTGTTGTCTCATGATTTAAAAAATCCTATCGGAATGCTCCATACCACTTTAGGATTAGTGGAAAAAAATGCGTTCGAAGCAGGGGAATTGGAGTTGATATTAGACAATCTGAAGCGGCAAAGTTATCACCTAAATCACGTCCTCAATAATACGCTAAATTGGGTGATGTCAGAATTAAATGGAGAGGAAAAAGTGTTGGAGGAGATCAGCTTAGTACACTTAGTCGAGGAGATTCAATCTATGATGCTTGTGCAGTCCATGGCAAAAAACCAGTCATTAGAATTGTCTGTATTTGGAGAGGATCGACAAATTCATCTTCCAAGTAATGAAGTGAGAATCATACTAAAAAATTTCTTGGATAACGCGATTAAGTTTTCTGAGGAAGAAGCAGTTATTAATATTTGTTTAGAAATTAAAGATGATTCAGTACACTGGAAAGTTTCTAACTATGGGAAGGTGATTGAAAAAGAAGATCAACTGAAACTTTTCAACTTTGTGGTCAAAACTTCCTACGGAACAAAAAAAGAAAAAGGAACTGGAATTGGGTTGCCTTTGTGTAAAAGGATCGCAGATAAAATTGGATTTGAAATAAAATATAATTCTCCAGAAGATAATCTGAATTGCTTTACCTTGAGTATGAACCTTACTTAGGTCAACACGACTCTTAAGCTCATAGCGCCATGAGCTCCAATTACCAAGGATTGCTCAATATCAGCAGTTTTGGAAGGACCGGCCACAAAAATCCCAAACCCAGATTTGGCTAGACCTACTTTTTTATAGCCTTCATGCATATTTCCTACTAGGTTTTTACGCTTCAGTACGATCACCAAATGAGCGGTGATGAAAGGAACAGCACGGAGTCCAAGATCAGTGTCATCCATCCAAATTGCCCCATTTTCAGCTACTCCAAACTGGCCTTCTATTATGGCCAAATCTAACTCTGCAAACTCGGATGCTTTCTGTGGGAGCGCACAGTTTGAATATTGGCTGAAAATCTCAGAAGAGCTGTAAATTTTCTTAAACCCACTTTTCTCAATCAAGAGAAGGAGGTCGGATTTGGATACTACTTCTCCTTTATTGCCAATTATCCCTTCAATAAATGCAGCTTCTAAGTCTGGGGCTACCTCAAAATCAGGAATGGAGGGAAGTAGTTTCTCCTCCATTACCAAGGCTCTGATATTTGTTAAAATGCTGTTTTTGCTGCTCATCCTCTATTTTTTTTATACCAACTTTGAAAAGTCTCCTTAGGTAATTCCGGGAGATTCCGCTGAGTTCCCCATGTGTTTAGCGGATTATAAATGAGTTTGTCGGGCAGATTTTTTAGTGACGCTCTCATTACTTTTCCAGAAAGCTTATAGACCAATGGGTTCTTGAAAATCGTATCGGCTATTTTCATAGAAGCTCCTTTTAATGATGCTCCTTGAGCCTTCGTGATTTCTTGGCGCCATTCATAAAGTTGCTCGTGAATGTTGATCTTGACAGGGCAAACATCGGTACAGCTTCCACAAAGTGTAGATGCAAAAGGTAAAGAGCTGTATTTTTTAATATCAATTCCCGGAGAAAGTATTGATCCTATTGGTCCAGGAACTGTACTTTCATAGCTAAAACCACCACTTCTTCTATAAATAGGACAGGTATTCATACAGGCCCCGCATCGGATACACTTTAATGAATTTCTGAATTTTTCTCTTCCCAGCTGTTTAGTTCTTCCATTATCTACCAAGATTAGATGTAGTTCCTTACCCGGCGCCGGACTTCTGAAGTGTGAATTATAGTTGGTGATGGATTGTCCAGTTGCGGAGCGGGCGAGCAATCTTAAAAATACTCCTAAATGTTCTCGTTTTGGAATGACCTTTTCAATTCCCATACAAGCAATATGAGTATCGGCAAGGTGTACTCCCATATCCGCATTTCCTTCATTGGTGCAGACTACAAATTCTCCTGTCTCTGCTACTGCAAAGTTGACTCCGGTGATGGCAACTTTAGCATTCAAAAATTTATCTCTTAGGTGGAGCCTGGCAGCATAAGTCAGATATATTGGATCTATATTTCCTTTTTCTGTGTTCAGTTCTCTATGAAAAACCTCCGAGATGTCTGATTTTTTCAAATGAATCGCAGGCATTACAATATGACTTGGTGGCTGCTTTAAGAACTGTATGATCCGTTCTCCCAAATCAGTATCTACTACTTCAATTCCTTTTGCCTCCAAATAGGGGTTGAGATGGCATTCTTCTGTTAGGATTGACTTGCTTTTTACAATGGCATTACAGTGCTTCTCTTCAAGAATTTTACCGACTATTTCATTGTGCTCTTGGGCATTTTCTGCCCAGTGGACAATTATTCCATTTTCAGTAGCCTTCCTCTCTAGTTCTTCTAAATAAAAATCTAGTTTAGATAAGGTGTGATCTTTTATTTGTGAACCTAGCTCCCTGAGTTCTTCCCATTCTGGGATTTGCTGAATGGTAGCATCTCGATTTTTGCGAACAATCCAGAGTGTCTCATCATGCCACTTGGCTCGTTCCGGATCTTTCAAAAACTCTTCTGCTAACTTAGGATGGCTCATGACAATGCCTGGTTAAGCACTTCTGCGAAATGCATGAATTTAATATCGTTTTGATCTCTAGTGGCTATTCCCTGCATGTGCATCAGGCAGGATACGTCACCACCTACCATTATTTCTATATTTTTGTCCAGGTGATCTGCTATTCTGTCTTTGCCCATTTGTACGGATATCGCTTCTTCTGTGACCGCGAAAGTTCCTCCAAATCCGCAGCATTCATCCTTTCTGGTGAGACTCACCCATTCCATGCCTTTCAGATCTTTCATCAGAAAATGCACTTTGTTGAATGAAGGAGTATTTCTCTCTGTATCACTGGCTAATCTCAGACCTCGCAAACCGTGACAGGAAGAGTGAAAACCTATCCGATGAGGAAAATCTCCCTGAATACTTTCGACTTTCAAAATATCTATTAAAAACTCGCTGAGCTCAAATATTCTTGATTGCACATATTTCTGATTCTTTTCCAAATTGTCTATCTCAGGTTGATGATCTTTGATATGTAAAACACAACTTCCAGAAGGCGCAACGATGTAATCGAATGAGGCAAAATCTTTAATGAATTTCTCTGTAGTTCCTTTGGATAAATTCTCAAAACCAGCATTTGACATAGGCTGACCACAACAGGTTTGCTGGAGTGGATAGCTGACTTTGCAGCCAAATTTTTCCAGCAATTCTAACGTCGCAATTGCTACGTTTGGATAGAACTGATCAATATAGCAGGGGATAAATAATCCAATATGAGGCTGAGTAATTTGCATAGTAGTGATAAGTTAGACCTTCTGTTTTGAAGAAACCAACATTGCTGCACCTAATGCTGATCCATTCGGAAAATCACTGGTGATAATAGAAAGGTGAGGAAGTTTCCGACGCAACATTTCGACAAAAATATCATTGGCATTGAATCCTCCATCGATGTATAACTTTTCTACTGGATTATCCTTTAAAACTAACTTGATTGCAGCTACCTGCATTTCTGTTAGCTCATGAATAAATGTGTAATAAGCTTCATGGAATTCTCCGAATATATCCAAATCAGAACAAGCTGCCTGACGCAATCCATAAACCTCAGGGGTCAAATGCTTAAAACGAAACCTTTTGGTGGGCTGTCTAAAGATCTGCTTTGCAAGCATCGCGTTAAATCGAAGCTTCTTGTAAGTTCCCTGCGGTAATTTGAAATGTTGATAGAGTTTTTCTATTTGGAATTTGTGTTCTTCACCGATAAATAATCGACTGATCTTGATTGGTAAGCCTTTGACACTGAGAAATTGAAGGCAATCTTGTTTGAGTTCTTTTTTAGTAAGGTTGGATTTATTGAATGGGTTGATGCAAATAGACCAAGTTCCCGTAGATAGCAAGGCAAAAGGATCTTTATTTTGTTCCAAATAGGGAAGTAATGCAGCAGAAGAATCATGGACACCGATGCCACAAGCAATATTTCCCAAAGGTTCAAGTGTAGTCAGGATGGTATTTCCAGGAAGAATTGGTGGCAGAAGATCAGTGATATTTTCACGCTTCACCCACTCATGGTATTCATTTTTTTCAAAATCCCAGAGTGCGGTATGACAACCAATGCTGGTATAATCTGAAACCATTTCTCCAGTGAATAGATAACAGAGATATTGAGGAAAATGAAATGAGTGTTTGATCTTTTTGAATAGTTCTGGCTTAGCATATTTAATGAAATATAACTGTAAACCCGAATTTAACATCGCTAAGGGAGGTGAAGAAGTCTTTCTACAAAAATTCATTTTACCCCCATTTTCCTCATAAAATCTTGCTAATAATTCCTCAGGATATGGTTTGAGGTAATCATAAAGTGGTGTCGCTGGGTCACCATTATCATCGATGTGGACAAATGATGCCCCATGGCAGGAAAAATTTAAATACTGAATTTCATATTCTAGATTTTCTAATGCGTTTTTGAAGGTGCTCAGCATCCACTCACTCAAGAGAAGAAGTGGCTCGCTGGGGAAATCATCCTCGTCAAGAACAGCTTCGAATCGAGTGTAAGTGCTAAACACTTCGTTCAGCTCAGCGTCGAAAAGGAAAAATTTTTTGTTTGTTTTGCCAATATCAAAAATGGCAGTCACAGGAATTTTACTCATTATTTTGGATTCAAAGAGATTTCCGGATGATCATTTTAAATGGATTTTTGAGCGGAATTTTATCTTCTTCTCCCAAGATCTGATTGGCAATAGATCTCCCCATATGGATAAAATCTGTAGAAACTGTAGTGATTCCATCCGCAAGGATTTCTTTCAAAGGAGTTTCGTTGTAGGAAATAATTCCAATGTCCTTACCCAATTCGAATTTTTGTTCCCGAGACTTCTTTACGATATTGGCAAGATCCGTCTCCGCCAATACGATGAATGAATCACCTTGATACAACGGCTCATCATCTATACCATCCAAGATCATATTGTTGAAATTATGAAAATAGCAGAAGCGCTTGAATCCATCAATGATCTCTAATGGATACATGTCACCTTTTGAGAAAACCAAAATCAATCTAGAATACTTTCGTAGATGCGTGATACCGGATTCTAACGCTTCTAAAATATCTCTAGCAAAATCTTGATATACTCCTGGGAATTCATTTTCGTGATCTTTGACATCCCGGTCTAAAATCAAAAGCTTCTCTTTAGGAATCTTTGAAATCAAATCATAGGCAGTTTCGGGGTGAGTGTTTTCATCGAAAAAATGAGGAGCCAGCACATAATAGTTGTAGTGACCCAGATTATTTTCCAGAAGACTTTCAAATACAGCCCTGTTGTAATGGTGAACCTGCAAATCCACCGTCGCCATATCCCCTAAGGTTTCTATGATAGAATAGTAGATGATTTTTTTATATGAACTGAGCTTGTTGAAAAGCAACAATACCTTCAACTTATTAGCCATGTTAGTTGAGCTCACATAAAACCCTTTTCCTCGCACTGAAGTGATGATTCCTCTGTCCCTAAGTTCATTGTAGGCTTTTTCTACAGTATCCCGGGAGAGGAGGAAATCAAAACTAGTCTCATTTATTGAGGGTATTCTGTCTCCAATTTTCAGCTTGCCACTTTCAATCTCACTTAAAATAAGATTGACGACTTGCATGTATTTAGGAGTTCTAGAATCTGTATGGATTTTATCTGACTTGTCAACTAACATGGCACTAAGGGTTTTTTGGGGTTATTGTTACTTGGTAGTCGTTGCTTCTATCTTGGGAAAGCAGCCGCAAGTCCGCCATCTACATTCAGCATATTGCCGGTAGTTTTGGATAGTTGGCCACTTACAAAGACAAATGCAGCGTCTGCGATATCACTCGTCTTTACACTTTCTTTGAGTAAGGTACGATTTGCGTAATACTGAGGCAGATCTTTCACTTCAATACCATAAGCTTTAGCTCTGTTTTCTGCCCATCCACCTTCCCAGATGTTGGAATTTTCGATGACAGCATCAGGGTTTACTACATTTACCCTTATTTTATCTTCCGCTAATTCTGCTGCCATGAGTCGAGACATGTGAAGCTGAGCAGCTTTTGAAGTGCCGTAGGCTACATTTTTAGGTCCAGCCACTAATCCATTCTTGCTCGCAATGTTGACAATATCTCCTCCTTGGCCTTGAAGTTTCATGATTTTCACTCCTGCTTTGGAAATATGATATTGTCCCATTACTAGGATATCATTCAGTCGCGCCCAATCTGAGTCAGTATGAGCCTCAAATGGTTTGCTGATAGAGATTCCAGCATTATTGATCACTATGTCCACACCACCAAATTGCAGGCAAGTTGCTTCTACAGCTTTTTCGAGGCTTTCTTCATTGGTCACATCCAGCTGAACAGCGAGTAGGGCATCTTTTCCATATTTTTTCAACAGAGCTTCTTCGGTATGCTTTAACCTGGATTGGTCTATATCAGTGACCACCACGCAAGCACCTTCTTTGATGAATTTTTCAACTATTGCCAAGCCAATTCCGCCTGCACTACCAGTCACCAAAGCGATTTTTCTAGAGAGGGGTTGCTCTTTAGGCATACGCTGAAGTTTTGCTTCTTCCAATAGCCAATATTCGATGTTAAAAGCTTCCTGAAGTGGAAGTGACACGTATTCAGACACGGCTTCAGCACCGCGCATCACATTGATGGCGTTGATGTAAAATTCACTGGCGACACGACTGGTTTGCTTGTTTTTTGCGAAGCTGAATAATCCTACTCCAGGCCAAATGATGATTACTGGATTTGCATCTCTTACCGACGGGCTATTACTATGTTTATGATTTTCATAGTAATCACCATACATTTTTCTGTATTCCTGGAAGTCTGATTCCAGTTTTTCTTTGAGATCAGCAAGATCCGATAAATCATGATCGGCTGAAATGTCCATTACAAGTGGACGGATTTTGGTTCTTAAAAAGTGATCCGGGCAACTGGTACCCATAGGAGCCAACTTTTGTAAATCCTCACTATTGATGAATTGAAGCACTTCTTCCGCATCTGTGAATGTTCCTACCATACGATTTTCAGAAGATGCCAAACCCCTTAATAGCGGAGCTAATTTTGCAGCTTGTTTTTTACGGGCGTCCGGAGCAAGAGATTTGACTTTCTCCCCACCAAACACCGGTCGGTTTTTACCATAATTCTGCGCTAAATATTCAGAAGCTTTTTCGATCACTTCCAAACTGTTAACATAGCATTCATAGGCAGTGTCTCCCCAGGTGAAAAGGCCGTGTCCACCAAGCATGATGCCACGAATTCCCGGATTTTCATCCAGCGCTTGCTTAAGTTGGAGACCTAAATCAAAACCTGGCTTTTGCCACGGAACCCAAGCTATTTGACCATCCCAAAGTTCATTCGTGATTTTCTCTCCATCTTTTGCGGCAGCTATAGCAATAGCAGCGTCAGGATGAAGATGATCTATATGCTTAAAAGGAAGAAAAGCGTGCAAAGGAGTGTCGATAGACGGAGCCTTAGACTTTAGGTCATAGATGCAGTGGTTGAAGAGTTCTACCATCTCATCTTCAAACTCCAGCCCTCTGTAAATTCCTTTGAGAGCGCGAAGTTTATCTACATAAAGACCCGCTAATCCTGCTTTGGTTAAGGTGCCAATATCTCCTCCAGACCCTTTAACCCACATGATTTCTACTTCTTCATTCGTGAGAGGATCTTTCTCATAGGTTTTGCAGCTGGTATTTCCACCACCATAATTGGTAATGCGAAGATCCGCTCCAAGGATATTAGACCGGTAGATCAATAAATCAACCTCATTGCCAGCTAGCTTAGATGCTACAGCTTCGTCCCAGAGGTAACTTACGTGCTTATAATTTTGTGTTGATATGCTCATTGAGTTTGTGCAGATTGTTCTGATAGTGAATATGGGCGAAAAGAAAACTTATGGTATCCTGTGCTGTCTTGACTAAGGTTTTTAGAAAGCTAAAATTTTCATGGGTTTAATAGAAAACCTGGTCTATTTAATAGTCTCGATTTTTGTAAAGAACTCCAAATTTTAAATCACATCCAACCTGCATATATATAGATGATTGATTTTACATGAAATTGGACACTATATATAGGGTGATAGTTTTTCACCTTCAAAAGCTAAAAATCCAGCGTTGGCGGGATTTTGAACTATGCTATTCTCTACAGAAATCAGATAAGATCATTTCTTAATTTCTGATATTTATTTGTCATATTACATTTTTCGACTCTTCGAAAAACCGCTGTCTTCAAGGATACTACAGGATACTCAACCAGCAGTACTTCTATTACTTAAGTGATAAATGTAATAATATGGGTAATAGTAGGTTTAAAAAAATTATTTCCGAAACCAATGAGTATGAAAGGACTCCTGTCCCGGCAAGCAGTCTGAAGGGAAGTAAAAGTTTTCTGGGAATGTACGCTGGAGAGCATACGGCTGGGACTGAATTTGTAATAGGTCCCTTATTTGTTGCTCACGGAGTATCAGCAGGTGATTTTATTTTTGGATTATTGATAGGCAATCTTTTGGCAGTGTTAAGCTGGGCGTTGATTACCTCGCCGATTGCCACTGTAAAGAGGCTAACCTTGTATTATCAGCTTGAACGCATTGCCGGCATCAAAGTCGTGCGTTGGTATAATCTGGTCAATGCGCTTATGTTTTGTTTTTTAGCGGGTTCCATGATCGCTGTTTCCGCCACAGCTGTGGGCATCCCGTTTAATCTCGAAATGCCTACTCTTCAGGATTATTTCCCAAGAAGCTTTGGATGGGTGGTAATCGTTCTTTTGATGGGAGTGGTCATTACGTTGGTAGCTATTCGGGGTTATAATACAGTCGCCAAATTTGCGAATGTAATGTCTCCCTGGATGATTTTGATATTTTTGGGTGCAGGAGTCATTGGGCTAAAAGAATTAGGAGTTTCTTCTTTGGAAAGTTTGATAGTCACTGCCAAAGAGGTGATTTGGACTGGAATTCCTCTTCCAGGCATGAGCAAATTTACGATCTGGCACATTATATTTTTTTCATGGTTTTGCAATATGGCCATGCATATTGGAATGTCAGATTTGACTATTTTGAGATATGCCAAATCGTGGAAGTATGGATTTTACTCCTTTGCAGGCATGTACATTGGGCATTTCTTGGCGTGGATCGCATCAGGGATTTTATACACAGTATTTCTTCAGGCCAATTCTGGATCGCAGGAGTTTGCACCGGGAGCAGTGGCGTTTCAGGCGGCTGGTGTCGCAGGTGCAGTATGTGTAATTGTGGCTGGCTGGACTACTGCCAACCCTACTATATATAGAGCGGGACTTGCCTTACAGGGAATATTTCCCAAAGTTCCTACTTGGAAAATCACAGCCATCGTTGGCGGCATCACTAGTTTGGCAGCATGCTTTCCTGCTTTGGTCATGAAATTGCTTGATTTTGTTGCCCTATATGGGTTACTGCTGATGCCGATGGGTGCAGTGATTTTTGCGGATTTTTACTTTGCAAAAAAAATTGGATTTGTGGAGGAGCAGGCGATATCCACACAAAGTAATTTTAGTAGCCCGGTATTTCTTTCATGGATCTTAACCTTGCTGTTTTGTCTTGGTTTGAATCTATTTTATGGTGTAGAAATATTCTTTCTGGGCTTGCCTGGATGGTTTGTAGCTGTATTTATATTTGTAATTCTATCCAAAATGAAGTATCCTGTATCTAAAACCGTTGCATCATGAAACCATTTTTGAAAATACTTTCGCTTTTAGGATTGCTTCTTACCGCTTTGCCACCCATACTGTATTTCATGGATAAAATTGCGCTTTCGTCCTGTAAAAGCTTGATGTTAATAGGAATGATCGCTTGGTTTGTAAGTGCCCCTTTTTGGATCAACTCGAGTACACCCCCTACAGAAAAAGAATCAATATGAGAATAAAACAAGAACAGATAGAGTCCTTTTCATCCAATGAATTTCATGATCGATCGCTTGATCTTTTGGGAGAACAGCTGGCAAAGAAAAGTGTCGACTTGGAGTCCATCCTGGATAAAATTCAAAAATTTCAAATTGCTATTCCGAGCTGGGCTCTGGGAGCAGGAGGAACTCGCTTTGGCAGGTTTCGAATGGGCGGAGAGCCAAGAAATTTAAATGAGAAATTAGAGGATATAGCACTTTTAGCTCAGCTCACTAAGAAGACGGATTCTGTATCATTGCACATTCCTTGGGATATTCCGAATGATTACGCAGAGATTACCGAGCTGGCAGCCTCATTGAAGCTTTCTTTTGATGCGATGAATAGCAATACATTTCAAGACTATGGGGAGTCTGAATCCTATAAATTAGGGTCATTGGGAAATCCACTAAAATCCATCAGGGATCAGGCAATTCAGCACAATCAGGAAGTAATTTCAATTGGTAAAAAATTGGGGAGCAAAGGGCTTACCGTGTGGCTGGCTGATGGAAGCAATTTTCCTGGCCAATCCAATTTCCGAAGTTCTCTGGGATGGACACAAGATTCCCTGCAGCAGATTTACGATTTCATGCCGGAAGATTGGAAGCTTTTATTGGAGTACAAACCTTACGAGCCAAATTTTTACCATACAATTATTCCCGATTGGGGCACTTCGTCTATGCTTTGCAAGCGGCTAGGGGAACGTGCAAAAGTACTGGTGGATTTGGGACATCATCTTCCAAACACCAATATTGAGCAGATTGTGGCAACACTCATGTATCAGGATTTGCTTGCTGGATTTCATTTCAACGACAGCAAATACGGTGATGATGACCTTACTACGGGGAGCATCAAACCTTATCAGCTTTTTTTGATTTTCTGCGAGCTCATCGGCGGGGACAGTGATGGATCTCAGGCTTGGCAGAGTATATCTTGGATGATAGATGCCAGTCATAATACTAAAGATCCGCTGGTAGATTTGATTCAGGCATTAGAAGCTATTTCAATTGCATTTGCAAAAGCTTTGCTAGTGGATAGGGAAAAATTGAAAGAATATCAAATCAGCGGAGAAGTTTCTTCTGCTCAGGAATTGCTTCAAATGGCCTATTTGACTGATGTTCGCCCTTTGGTGGCGGAAGCCAGGGTCAGGTCTGGAGGAGTTTTTGATCCAATGGATGCCTTTAGGACGCTCATGGTTAGAAATCAATTAGTTCAGGAAAGAGGGCTTACCACCCGGGCAACGGGGCTTTAGGGAATTCTCCATAATTTGATGATTTTGTGGTATGGTTAAGAAACATCTGTTTTTGATAAGCGCATATTGCCTTGCGTTTTCAATTTTTTTCTCAGGCTGTAGCCAAGAAAAAGGCATTGATGCTCCAGAAGTTACTTCTAGCAAGCCCAATATTATCTTTATTCTAGCGGATGATCTGGGCTATGGAGATTTGGGATTTTTGGGACAAGAATATATTGAAACTCCCAACATTGATAAGCTCGTAAATGAGGGCATGTTTTTCACAGATCATTATGCCGGAGCTACCGTTTGCGCACCTTCAAGATCTGCGTTTATGACTGGACTTCATACTGGCCATACCCCGATCCGAGGCAACAGAGAGATTCAGCCTGAAGGTCAATTTCCTATGCCTGACTCTATTCCATCTATAGCCACAGTTTTAAATAAAGCCGGTTACAAGACGGGAGCATTTGGCAAATGGGGACTTGGATTCATTGGAACTACGGGAGATCCCAATCAACAGGGGTTTAATCGCTTTTATGGCTACAATTGTCAACGTTTTGCACATCGGTACTACCCAGATCACATTTGGGATAATGAAAAGGAAATAAAGCTTGAAGGTAATGGCTGGAAAGAAAAGACAACCTATGCTCCAGATTTGATTCAAGAACAGACGCTTGCTTTCATTGATGAAAATAAAGACGAGCCATTTTTTCTATTTATGCCTATCGTGATGCCCCATGCAGAACTGGCTATTCCAGAAGATGACGTATTCCAAAAATACAGAGTCAAGTTTGGGGATGAGAAACCCTATCCAGTTCGTAACGGATCTGAATATGGCAACGATATGGATATTTCCACCTATCAATCCCAGCTTTATCCGCATGCAACTTTTGCTGCCATGGTGGAGCGGATTGATAATTATGTGGGGCAGGTGATGGTGAAATTGAAGGAACGTGGATTGGATAAAAATACTATTGTAATTTTCTCTTCGGACAATGGTGCTCATCAGGAAGGAGGAGCCGATCCTGTGTTTTTTGACAGCAATGGAATTTACAGAGGTTTTAAGAGAGATTTATACGAGGGCGGAGTTCGCACTCCTATGATTGCGTGGTGGCCAGGCAAAATTAAGGCAGGATCTAAGAGTGATCACCTTTCTGCATTTTGGGATTTGATGCCCACTTTCGCTGACATTGCCGGTGTTGAAACTCCTAAGAATATTGATGGGATCTCATTACTGCCAACTATGCGGGGGAATGAAAATGAACAGAAAGATCATAATTTCCTCTATTGGGAATTTCATGAGCAGGGGGGCAAGCAAGCAATCAGAAAAGGTAGCTGGAAAGCTGTAAGACTAAATGTTTTTGGAGGTAAATCTTCAGTTTTGGAATTGTATGATTTATCGGTTGATCCAGCTGAGGAGAATAACTTGGCAGGGGATAATCCTGAAATTGTCGCTGAAATGGCCAGCTTAATGAAAGCCTCACATACTCCTAATCCAATATTTACTTTTTACCCAGAAGAAAAAGACAACGAAATCAATGGTTAGTAATGGGCGATAAAAAGAAAAAACGAAGATTTCTCTCCGCTTTTCGATTACCCAATCTATTTACTATATAATTTCATTGATGTAATATATTATTAATTAATAAACTAGGTGTCCTTGTCTATCCTGTTCGTGCATTGCATGGCTTTAATTTTTGCTATAAACTTTTAGTACTTCGTAATCAATTCAATAAAATGATAAAGAGCCTATATTTTTCGATTCTTATAATACTAGTTATTTCCTGCAATGGTTCTCAATCAGATCATGAAAACGAATCTCTTACTAATAGCACCTACGAGTCAACAGGAGCTATCATAAGGCTGGATTCAGCGGTTAATTCTTTAATTCCTGCCGATGCTAAAATTGAGATTATTGCCTCAGGATTTGATTGGGCAGAAGGACCGCTCTGGCTGAAGGATCAGCAAGCTTTAATTTTTTCTGACGTTCCTAAAAATAAGATTTGGAGGTGGTCGGAAAAAGATAGCTTAACGGTGTATTTGGATCCTTCGGGTTTTATGGGAAATATAGTTGGAATGAAAGAACCCGGTTCCAATGGATTAGCTCTTACTAATGAGGGAGAGTTGTTGCTGTGTCAACATGGCGAAAGAAGAATAGCTAAGATGAATTCCTCACTTGATACTCCTAAGCCAGATTATATTAATCTCGTTGGTAAATACGAGGGAAAAAGGTTTAACAGTCCTAATGACTTGGTGATTAATTCTAACGACCAATTATTTTTCACTGATCCGCCTTATGGTTTGGATGACTTTAATCCTAAAGAATTAGATTTTCAGGGAGTTTATAGACTCGATTCCAATGGTGATTTGACCTTATTGATAGATTCACTTAGCCGACCGAATGGTATTGGGTTAAGCCCTGATGAGCACACATTATACGTAGCTCAGTCTAATGCCAAGGAAGCACGTTATTATTCCTTTCAACTAAATGACAATGGGGATGTGCTAAGTGGAAAGATTTTGCTGGATTTATCTTCAAGTATTAGTTCTTCCAATGCAGGATTGCCGGATGGATTGACTATAGATATAAAGGGAAACTTGTTTGCTTCTGGACCTGGAGGAATTTGGATTATTGATCCGGATGGAAAAGTGTTAGGGAAAATCATTACCGGTCAGGCAGCTTCCAATTGTGTTTTCGATGACAAAAACCAGTATTTATATATCACATCCGATGATAAACTATTAAGGCTTCAGGTGAGCTATTGAAACTACCGAGTAAAAATAACCTAAATTGTTCATAACTTGTTGATAATATGATAACTAATGTGGATAGTACTGTTATTTTAACGTATAATTCGGTGGATAAATTGTGGATAATAGAGAGGTTAAAAACTTGTCTTCGCTATAAAATTAGCTCATCTTTATAAGACCAAGTAAGAGATACACTGGCCGGAAATACGATTTCGGATTACAATTGAAAGCTTAAGAAATTACACAAAAGAATATATTCCATCGTGAATATGTTTGAAATGGGAAACCACCAAAGTGTTGATGGAAAACTTCAGAACTGTAAAGTGCTGAAAAAAAGCAACTAAAAAGTATTTATCAATCCGGGCAACTGGACGAAAGCCAATTAACAGTAGCTTGGCTCTTATTCAAGATTACGATCATGAACTAGAGAAGGGGAGACATTCGCAAGAGGGTTTCCCTTTTTTGTTTTCTATGTAAAACTCTAAAAGACACTTATCAGATTTAAAAAGGGTTTAGGTTTGAATAAGACCCTATTCTACAGCAGATCGCATCTTGAAAGTTAATCCGATAGCTACCGCAATTTTTCGTATTCTACAACTGGTTGATTTAGAGATGAAATAGGATTAATTGAGATGAATTTTGCGAAATTATTCTGAGAGCATCAGCGGGAAAGTTGACAGTAGATATAATCAGTAAAACATATCAATTACCAATCAAAAAAATCTAACATCAACTAGTCCGAGCACTTACAGTACTTGTTAGATTAAGATTAATCACTTTTCTAACAGTAGCTCGGTGATTATCTAAAGGACTATACTCGGTCAGTCTTCTTATCACATTTGTTGTGAAATATAAAACTCAGGGAAACTGCAATTTTTATCCCTATCAAAGACATTTTGTGATTCCTGCGAGCATTTCCTTCCAAATAGGCAAAATATGCCAGGGAGCTTACTCAATTTAACCCTTGAAGAACGCTATAAAATCAAATTTTGGATTGTCGAGTAGGTAAGGGGAATTTCACCCCAAACCTCTCACAGCACCGTGCTTGATAGTCTCCCATCACACGGCGCTTCCAAAGTCAGGTCTCCTGTTCTTTACAGGATGTTCCTTTGTTTCATAATAATCATTCATCCCCTTTTACAAGTTGTTGGCACTATGTAAACCGACTCTGGTTCCACCCTTCGCTCCTCTCTGCTTTCACAGAATATCGTCACTACTACGGTGGAGTCCGCCCCCTTTCAGCATTACAGTATTCGCCTTGCAGGTTCGCTGCTTGTACTTTCCCTTAACTCCGCTGAAAGAGTTCCCTTGTTCCGTTGAAAAGCCTGTAACGGGTTCTTGCCTCCTTTACACCGCATACTGTCCGACCAATAGCAGCTTACCCCTGCCGGACTTTATTCCTGAGAACACATATACCCCCTCAGTTTCAGTATGGGCTATGGATATATCGATGTTTTACTATGGAGGTTCACTTTCGTTCAACTCCCCGTTACTCATTTGACGGATAACTCCGCCTTTTCTTTATCGCTCAATACGAATACCTTTCGGTTAAACGCACCATAAAGTGGTTTGTGAAATCTGGCTGACAGCTTCCACGATGGGCCTACCATCATCTTTTCAACAGCATGCGTTGGACTTATTCCTCCGCTTCAAGGCACACATATGATTATCCGCTTTATTGTCAATAAAGACATCCAAGCAGGATGGGAATTGGGTAGCAGTATTGATAATTGAAAATTCGAATATTTTGGGTACATGTCCGTCCCAAGAGCTGTCTTGGAGAGCCAAACTATTCATCACTCTTAATAAAGTTCCTTGCAAAAAAAATACTGCTATTCTAGGGACTGACCAGATTGCCCCTTGGGCACAGGTGAGGCTTTATACTTACACTTCTTCATGGCTTTTTAACTATTTTCTATGCCCCACGATTTCGCTTAAAGATACAAATAGTGTCAATTCTTAGAATCTTACTTCTGAAAGAAATGAAGGAAACATCTCCACTCCTTAATTATAAAAGTAAAATATAAGTTGCATCAAGGTGATGTTTGGTCGTTTTACTAAGCCGACTGGCTCCCTAACTATATTCTGTCCACCGAAGTGCTGACCAGTGTCAAATGTCGAATCTCCTCTTCTCTTTACATTCTTGTAGGCAAGGATGTCAAAAAGCTAAGAAAATACGACTAGTGCCTCCAGTTCGAATAATCCTATTTTAAGACTAATTCGAGGGGAATCTACATCTTTTAATAAAATAGTTGAACTGAAAATTAATTATTTTCATAGACAGCTTCTCTTTTTTGATCAACGGAAATTACTGTCCACTCATTTTTACTTACATTTTCGGCCTAAAACCAACACCATGATCAGATCAATCAAAATCGCTATCTTTTGTCTCGTACTCATTTCAACTCACTATACTGTGGCTCAGACTGCACATTTTCCTATCGTTAAAGGCTTTGGAGGGATTTTCGAAGTTCCCAACGCTTCAGAGAGTCCTGATCCCTCTCTTTATTATCAAATTATCGTAGATATGTCAACTGCAGCTGCAGACAATGCGGAAATCAGTAAATGGGTGGATAACGTAGCAAGACTGGTTAATCTTCATGGACTTGCCGGAGTGCCCAAAGATAAAATGCACGTGATAGTGGTCGTTCACGGTGGAGCGATCTTCACTGTAATGAATAATAAACAATATCAGGATAAATTTAAAGTGGACAATCCTAATATTCCAGTGTACAAAGCGCTTCAAGATGCAGGTGTGAAAGTCTACGTCTGCGGACAATCAATGCACGCCAGAGACCTTAAGAAGGAAGATTTATACGATGGGGCTGACATAGCTTTATCGGCACTTACCACCATTACCACCTATGTGCCTAAAGGTTATACCATGCTTAAATTTTAAGTAACAACGCTTGGAATAATTTTTGGTGTATAAGCCATAGATATTATGGAAAAAAATGCACCTTATTCTAATACTGCCGGAAAAGTTGTAATAGGTTTTATGCTGGCCGCTGTATTCCTTGTTGGAGTAGCTGGTCTGACGTACTATACCTTCAATCGGCTTCTGAATACGATGGGCGAATTGACCCAACCTAATCAGAAGTTGAACACACTGAATGAACTTCAAGGAGAGATTATTCAAATAACACAAGTAAATCAGTCGGGAATTGATAGTGATTTTAGAGTTCAGGACTCTACTATTTTATCCATTCACCAAAAGCTGCAAGAACTTCAGTTGCTTGTTGAAGATTCAATAGAATCATCCTATATCCAGAGTATCAGAACAAATCTAGATACTTTGATAATTGGTTACATCAGTCTTTATGAAGTAAAAACGAATCTCGCTACAAGGAATTTCACCCAAGAAGCGCTTCGTAAAGTGGAGGTGGGGATTCGTCGAAGAGCCTCTAATATCGAATTTCAGTCATTATCGCAGTTTAATCCAAAAGATTATCTTTTCAATGAAGTGCAAAAGGACGGTGCGGCAAATAAAGAAACTAATACCACCGTTACTTCTAAAAAAGATGACCTGGGTCAAATCACCAAAGAGGAAGATAAATTAATTTCTTACCTCAAAGAATTACAAAAACAGAATTTTAAAGGTTCTCCAGCCCAAAATGAGCAGACGCTCGATAATATTCTAGTCAACATCAAAGAGGTAATCAAACGAATTTACCGAGAGGAATCTACCCAAAGACAAAAGCTAGCCATTTTGGAAGCAAGCATTTCTCAGGATCAAAGTATGGTTATCAATACTATCCAAGGATTAGTAGGTTCTCTTCAACATAAGGCGTTGGAAGAAGCAAATTCTCAAAATGCCTCAGCTATTGGCCTGACTAAGGAAATGACTTATTTTCTTGTTGCGCTTGTACTTTTTGCCATCCTTGGTTCGGTGTTGATGGTATATTCTATTTTAAAGGAGATCAACGTCACCAGAAAATATCAGGAAAATCTAGAGGTTTCTAGACAGAAATCGGAGCAACTCGCACGTTCCAAGCAGGAGTTTCTGGCTAATATGAGTCATGAAATCCGCAATCCACTTCATGTGATACAGGGATATAGGTCTGTGTTGGAAAAATCTAAGTTGGATAATAGCCAACAATCTCACTTGAGAATGATAGGATTTGCCTCTGATACGCTGATGGAAATAGTTGATGAAGTGCTAGATTTCTCTAAACTAGAAGCCGGAAAATTAAAGCTAGATGCTCATTCATTTGATCCTGAGGCCTTATTCGGTTCATTGCAAAGTTTCTTTGAGTTGCAGGCAAATGAGAAAATGCTGGATTTCGTATGGACACTTGATTTACCTGAAGATAAATGGTTGATAGGGGATCAGCTCCGCTTAAAGCAGGTGTTAAATAACCTCCTAAGCAATGCATTCAAATTCACTTCCCAAGGATCTATCCAGGTAAATGTACAGTGGGGAGATGATCTGCTACTTGTAGAAATAAAGGACAGTGGAATAGGGATGAGCTCCATAGAGCTTGAAAAAGTATTTAAGGAGTTTGATCAAGCGGATACTTCAATTTCAAGAAAGTATGGAGGTACTGGATTGGGATTGGCGATCGTGCAGCGATTAGTGTCTCTGATGAAAGGGGATTTGACAGTCAATAGTCAGAAGGATGAAGGAACGAGTATGCAGGTGAAATTGCCTATGGTTACCACCGAGCCAGAAAGGGTCATAGTTGACATTGGCGATATTGAAAGTATAGATCTTACCGGCTTAAATATTCTCTTGGTAGATGACGACAAAGTAGGTATAAGATACTTAGAAACTATTTTGAATTATTTTGGTGCCTCAACCATGGCTTATCCAGGAGGAACATTTTTTAGGGATGAATTTATTGAAGAGCATTTCGATCTGGCGATTCTAGATATTCAGATGCCTGAGTTTTCAGGATTTGATGTAGTAAATCGTCTTAGAACTCTTCCCCCTTATTTAGCTCTTCCCATTTTGGCGATGACTGCTAATGTGTTTGTTGAAGAGAGAGAGAAAATGCTGGAAAATGGGTTTAATGATATTATTTTCAAACCTTTTCAAGAACGGGCATTAATTGAGTGTCTGGGGGGATTCTTTCCTGACCATTTGATCAGAAAAAATAATGTGGTAGAAAATTTGGCCTCAGAATCCGCTGAATTATTTCAGTTATCTGATTTATCTAAATTCTGTATGGGTGATGAATTATTACTTCAGGACATTGTTCAAGAGCTTATACATGAGACTCGCAAGGATCTTGAGTTGCTAAAAGTGTATAAAAGAGAAGATAACTTTGATCAGATATTAGAAGTATGTCACCAGTTGGGAAGTAGGTTAGGACAGATCAAAAGCAGCACAGGGCAAGTAGCCAGGAAGATTGAGAATAGTATCAAATTGGGCAAAAAAAATAGTCTCCAAGAAATACTCAATCAATTGGATAATGAAGTGAGTATCTTATTGATTGCCCTTCAGGAGACTATTGATAATTCCGTAACTAAGGTTGAAAGTTAATCCAACCCGTATTTTTCCATCTTACTATAGAGTGTTTTCCTATCCATTTTAAGTATTCTCGCAGTCTTAGATTTATTAAATTTGGTGTCGGATAGCACTTTCTGAATTAATTCTTTTTCCTGCTCTACCCACTGAGATTTGTAATCTTTTGGAGAGGGAAGGTCTGTATTTGTTCCTGTTTGAAAAGTTCGGTTTTGAGTAGAATTGCCGATCATATTCATTGGCTCATATAAGTCTGGCGGTAAGGCATCTTTATCTACAAAATCACCTGAGGTCAGCAACACGGCCCTTTTAATGATGTTTCTCAATTCACGAAGATTACCCGGCCAATCATAGCTTAAGAATATTTCCCAAACCTCAGGTTTAAACCCTTTGATTGACTTGTTCAGTCGATAGTTACTTTCTTCCAAATATTGGTAAGCGAAATCTTCAAGATCTCCTTTTCTTCTATTGAGAGGAATGGCATGAAGGGTAAATTCATTTAAGCGGTGGTAAAGGTCCTCTCTAAAATGTCCATCTCCAGCTTGCATAATTAGATTGTCATTGGTTGCAGCTATTATTCTTACATCGATTTGAATTTCTTTATTTCCCCCGATTTTCCGGATTGTTCGTTCTTGGATGGCTCTCAATAGTTGGATTTGAACGTCATAGCTGAGATTTCCGATTTCGTCTAAGAAGATCGTTCCTCCATTTGCCATTTCAAAATGACCGATTTTATTTTCTAAAGCTCCCGTGAAGGCTCCTTTCACATGACCAAATAATTCGCTTCCTGCCAATTCTTTTGGTAATGCTCCACAATCAATGGCAACAAATGGCCCATCCTTTCTTTGAGATAGGTCATGTATTCTTCTTGAAATAAATTCTTTACCTGTACCGGTATCCCCTAGCACCAAAATACTAAGATCAGTAGGAGACACGAGCTGAATATGTTTTTCAAGTTTTTGTGCTTCTTCCGAATCACCAATTACGTAGTTGCTTTCTGAGCGAAAAGAGTTTTTAGTACTGCTTTCTGTTTTGGCAACAGGGGCTTTATCAGGTAGCTCGATGGATTTTGCAGAGAGTGATTCCCTTACAGTGGCGAGTAGTTCATCAGGGTTGATTGGTTTAGTAATGTATTCAAATGCTCCTAATTTCATTGCCTTGATAGCAATTCGGATGTCAGAATAATGGGTGATTAAAATTACTTGCGTGGAGGGGTGATTAATTTTGGTCCACTGAAGCATCTCCATGCCTGTGCCGTCAGGAAGTCTGAAATCCGCTATGATTAGATCGAACGTGGTATTCGTAAAAAGAAGTTGAGCTTCTTTTACCTTCACGGCTGTCTGAACTGAGAACCCGTTTTTATCCAAAAAAGTCTTCACAATCCTTGAATAAGTGAGATCGTCTTCGACTAACAAAATATTTTTCATGAAAGAATTTCTTTAATTACTCTACTCAACAAAAAAAGCACCAGACAAGTGTCCGATGCCTCTTAATTTTTCTATAAGTCCGTTTGGCGCTATACTTCTTCGCCTTTATCATTGTATTTTTTAGTGATTCTCATCTCCGCCCCGCCGTCAAAAATTACTTCGTAAATGAACTTGCCATCTGACTGAGGGATCTTCCAGATGTCTAATAGTGGCAACGCACCTACTATCGCATCACCGGTAATTTTGCTTTTGACAGGCACCGGTAAATTATCTGCTTTTATTTTTATCTGTTGAAAGTGAGTTTTTTGAAAGTCAGAATTTGCGAATACTTGAAATGATGATAATCCAAGTCCAACACTGAAAATGGTTGCGAGAACTAATGTCTTTTTCATAATCGATTTCATTTAATCCTTCATTGCTAGCTTACAATTTCCAATAGGAAGACATCGATGGCTTGGATTGCTCGTGTTTCCAGAGATGGGCTAGAAGCGTACCAATGGTGATTATAGCAGATCAGACTAAGATTGAACAGTCAATTTGTTTCATTTTTAGGGAAAGTTGCCTCACTTTGGTGGTAAAAAACAGTAATTCTAAAAATAATTTTTCCAAAAAATAGAGAAATAGAAGAGATAGGCTGGGAGCTGATAAAATCATGGTTTTTCGAACCAATTTTCACGGAATACTCTTCTAGAAATCAATTACCTTTGATTCACCAAACACTATCTGGCAAAATCCATGAGTGACGCTATCAAACACGAGTGCGGCATAGCAATGATACGGCTGCGTAAACCTGTTCAATATTACATTGATAAATATGGTACAGCAGCTTTTGCTTCCAACAGACTTTATGTCTTAATGCAAAAACAAATCAATCGCGGACAAGATGGGGCCGGAGTCGCCAATGTCAAGATTGATACTAAACCCGGAACTCGGTATATAAGCCGATATAGATCAGTGGAGCCATCCGCAGTCAATTTTATTTTTGACAAAATTGGCAAAAAATTTAAAAAAGCTAAAAAAATAGGAGGTCATGACGCGCTTTTTGACGGGGAGTGGCTCAAGGAAAATATTGCGTTTACCGGTGAAGTTTGGCTAGGACACCTTCGTTACGGTACTCATGGGGAGAATTCTATTGAGACCTGTCATCCTTTTCTTAAGCAAAATAACTGGAGAAGCCGCAATTTGGTGATGGCTGGCAACTTTAACATGACCAATGTGGAAGAGCTTTTTAGTAAGCTCGTGGAGATTGGTCAGCATCCTAAAGAGAAAACCGATACCGTCACGGTGATGGAAAAGATTGGACATTTTCTCGATGAAGAGAATCAGCGAATATTTGACAAATACAAGCATCAATTTTCCAACGAACAAATCACTCATTTGATAGAAAATGAACTTGATCTTGGAAGAATCCTCCGTAGATCCTGCCGTGATTTTGACGGTGGGTATGCTATGGCTGGAATTGTTGGTAACGGCTCTGCATTTGTAGTGAGAGATCCTTCTGGTATTCGTCCGGCATTTTACTATGCCGACGATGAGGTGATCGTGGTAGCTTCAGAAAAGCCTGCTATAAAGTCAGCTTTCAATATAGATTTCAATTCCATTAAGGAAATTAAGCCAGGTCATGCATTAGTGATCAATAAGGACGGAAGCTATGAGGAGTCTGAAATTATGCCGGCTAGGGAAAAGAAGGCATGTAGCTTTGAGCGAATCTATTTTTCTCGGGGTACAGATCCAAATATTTATCAAGAGCGAAAAAATCTTGGTAGATCTTTAATTCCTCAGATCTTGAAAGCCATAGATTTTGATCTTAAAAATACCGTGTTTTCTTATATTCCCAATACCGCTGAAACTGCTTTTCTGGGAATGATTGAAGGCTTGGAAGATTACTTGGCTACCAGAAGAAGGGAAGTACTTCTCGATGGTAAGCCTCACGTAGGTGACTTGGAAGAATTGCTTAATTTCCGTCCAAGAGTTGAAAAGTTGGTAAGCAAGGATGTTAAGTTACGTACGTTTATCACCAACGATACAGATAGAGAATCCATAATTGCAAATGTTTACGATACCACTTATGAGGTGATCAAATCTCATGTGGATACGTTGGTGATCATTGATGACAGTATTGTGCGAGGTACTACTTTGGAGAAAAGTATTTTGACCACACTCGATAAACTTAATCCTAAAAGAATCATCGTCGTTTCTTCTGCTCCCCAAATCCGATTTCCAGACTGCTATGGTATCGACATGTCAAAAATGAAGGAGTTTGTCGCCTTTCGTGCAGCCCTTGCGTTGTTAAAAGAGAGAAAAATGGACAACGTACTCGATGAAGTGTACGATGCTTGTATAGCTACTCCCAATGGAAACGAGAATTTTGTAAAAGGAGTCTATAGCCATTTTACAGACGATGAAATTTCAGAAAAAATCTCTGAAATAATTAAAACTGATGACATCAAAGCTGAAGTTGAGGTAATCTATCAAACAGTCGACAATCTACATAAATGTTGTCCTGAGCATCTTGGTGACTGGTACTTTACGGGTAATTATCCTACTACTGGCGGAACACGTGTGGTAAATAAGTCTTTTGCCAACTTTATGGAAGGGAAAACCATCAGAGCGTACTAGGGACAATTCAGCATTCAATAATCCTAGCACAAGGGGTACAGAGGATTTTCTTTGTACCCCTTGTGTTTTTAAGAAATCAGAAAATTAATTCAATAAACTCAATAAATATTATGGACATTAATGTGGCACTTTTAAAGCAAATCTGTGAAGTTGCAGGTGCTCCTGGTTTTGAAAAAAGAGTTCGTGACTTGGTGATCGAACTAGTCACTCCTCTAACTGACGAAGTTTGGGTGGATAACATCGGGAACGTAATTGCTTTGAAAAAGGGAAAAAGAAATCCTGAGGGCAAAAAAGTAATGATTGCTGCTCACATGGATGAGATTGGATTCATTGTCACTCATATTGATGAAAATGGATTTCTTCGGTTTCATACGCTGGGAGGTTTTGACCCCAAAACACTTACTGCTCAGCGCGTGATTGTTCATGGCAAAAAAGATTTGGTGGGGGTAATGGGTAGTAAACCAATTCATGTTATGTCTGCTGAAGAGCGCACAAAACTACCCAAGACCACGGATTTTTTCATTGACCTGGGAATGTCAAAAGAGGAGGTTGAGAAATTTATTTCCATAGGAAACCCCGTGACTCGTGATCGGGAATTGATCGAAATGGGAGATTGTGTGAATTGTAAATCCATAGATAATCGAGTTGCAGTATATATTTTAATTGAGACACTCAAGAAATTGCAGCATCCTGCTTATGATGTATATGCGACTTTTACCGTACAGGAAGAAGTGGGACTGAGAGGAGCAAATGTTGCAGCTCACAGCATTGATCCGGATTTTGGAATTGCGCTAGATACCACGATCGCTTTTGATGTGCCTGGTGCGCAGCCTCATGAAAGGGTGACTGAGCTTGGCAAAGGAACTGCCATAAAAATCATGGATGCAATGACTATCTGTGATTATCGTATGGTTGAATTTATGAAGCAAACTGCTGATAAAGCCGAAATCTCTTGGCAACCGGAAATTTTGGTAGCTGGCGGGACAGACACTGCTGGGGTGCAGCGAATGGGTAAGCAAGGAGCAATTGCCGGGGCTATTTCGATTCCTACCAGACATCTGCATCAGGTGATTGAGATGGCGCATAAAAAAGATATTTCAGATGCTGTTGCCTTGTTGATCGCTTGCTTAGAACAGATAGATCAATATGACTGGAGCCACTAATGAAATGGGCTAAAACTTCTTTTCAATTTCCGGAAGCTATAAAATTATCTCTGGTGATTGTCTGCGTGGTTTTTGCTGTATGGATGCTTTATCAAATAGCAACCTTTGTTATGAGTTTCAGTAAACACGATAAAATCAAGGTAGAACCATTTCTGGCGTTTGGCAACGACACTGAAGTATTCTTTAAAGGAAGAGTAATCAATGCCTACAAACAACGAAGGCCTTCTTCCAGAAACAATTGGATCTCAAATATTGCTGCTGCTATCAAAAGATATTCGGGTTCTTCTGTGGCTAATGCTATGGTTGAAATTACGTTTCAACATCACTCAGTAGTGGTTTCTACCGATGAAAATGGGGTTTTTGAGTTACATATCGAGGACGTAAAACCCATTCTAGGACAGCATGAAGTGGTCACTTTTAAAGTGTTGGAGCCAGTTGGCAAAAAGACGCAAATTGCACATCTGGAGGTAGCAAGGTATTCTGGTAATATTGGCGTAATCTCTGACATTGATGACACCATTATCATATCACATTCTACCGAAATAGGAAAAAAATTCTGGTTATCAATTTCCAAAAATGCCTATACCCGGCGGCCTCTCCCGGGAGTATCTGCGTTCTACAAAAAGATTACTGAAGATAACACCTTGCCGATTTTCTATGTTTCGAGTAGTGATTGGTCATTGTTTGACTTGGTTAAAGATTTTCTCAGATATCGACATATTCCAGAAGGACCAATCTTGCTGAAAGATAATCATATTAATCTCAGAAATATCTGGAAATCTGGAGGAGGGGATCACGACCATAAATTCAAAAAGCTGGAAATAATCTTAAAGATGTATCCTAAGATGAGATTTTACTTAATTGGAGATTCCGGACAGCAAGACCCAGAAATTTATGCAAGGTTAATTGATAAATACCCAGGCAGGATCAAGGATGTTTTTATCCGAGTGGTAGGAAAAGTCGACTTAGATCGACAGGATAAATTTGAAAATCTGGAGAATTTTGAACATTTCCATTTTATCCACACCTCTGAAGAAGCTATCGAAATAGCGACTGAGGAATCAATTATACACTAGAATGTTTTATGAAAAAAACCTGCCTACTCGTTTTTAATCCGTTCTCTGGAGCAACAAATTTATCTAGTAAAGAGATCAAGTCTATAGCGAATAGTAAATTTCCAGCGTATAAAATTGATTTTTTTGAAACTACGGGTGATAATGATGTTGAAAAAATCCTTGTGAAATTCAAGACACTGTCTCCAGAATTAGTAATTATTGGGGGTGGGGATGGCACTGTTAAGTTAGTTGCAAAAAGCCTCATTGACCAGCAATCTGTGCTTGGGATTTTGCCATTGGGCTCTGCGAATGGTTTAGCTAAGTGTCTGGGAATAAATTCTTTGGAGGAAGCCTGGGAGGTAATATCTGAGTTTCGGGTGAGTGAGATAGACGGGGTCGACTTGAATGGTGAGCTCTGCCTTCACTTGGCTGATTTCGGCATCAATGCTAATTTGATCAGTAAATTTGAGCAAGATGAAGGTCGGGGAATGCTAGGGTATGTAAAGCATTCTCTCTCTGAAATATTTGGTTCTGTGACAAAGAAATTTACGCTAAAAACGGCTAATGAATCTATAGAACTGGAGGCAAAAATGATAGTGGTAGCTAACGGTGACCGCTACGGAACTGGTGCGCTTATTAACTGTAATGGCAAAATGGATGATGGATTATTTGAAGTTATCGCACTCAATCCCCAGACGGCAGAAGATTATATTAGAATTACAGTTGAATTTTTTAAAGGTGGTTTGAGTGAAGATGAATGTGTGAAAAGCTGGTCTTTAAGCACCTGTGAAATAATCAATCTAGAGCATGCTCAATTTCAGATCGACGGTGAACTGGTAGGGAAGCCCAACTCATTAAATGCCAAAATTATTTCCCAGAAGTTCAAATTTTTAACTGGAGAAGACTTTGCTTCTTGCCGTACATCCACCACTACTAAAGCTCATCTCAATTGAATAGAATACGTAGCAGAAAATAGCTATATTTCAGGCTATCCCATTTTTCTTACTGAACTATAATCTATGAATTTTAACTCTTTAAATCTCACCTTTTTAGTCCTGATATGTGTGTCGTGCACGACTCCTAAAGTTGAATCCACAGAAGAAAATAAAGTGGTGGAATCCGAATGGCAAAACCTTTTTAATGGCGAAAATCTAGATGGATGGATCCCAAAAATTTACCATCATGAGACTGGTGATAACTATGCCAATACTTTTAGGGTAAAAGATGGAATGATTGAAGTAAACTATGACGATTACAATGAAGGATTCAATGATCGCTACGGACATTTATTTTTCGAGAAATTGTTTTCTTCCTACCACTTGAAATGGGAATATAAATTTACCGACCAATGGCTGGAGGATGCAGCAAGCTATACCTACAGAAATAGCGGAGTGATGTTTCATTCCCAATCTCCTGAAAGCATTTTGAAGGAGCAGGATTGGCCAATTTCTGTGGAGTGGCAGATGCTCGCAGAGGAAAAAGAAGGCGTTGCTAGACCAACTGGAAATATGTGTTCACCAGGTACAGACGTCTTTTTCGAAGGTGAAATGGATCCTAGACATTGCATCAATTCCACCTCGCCAACTTTCAAATGGGACGAATGGGTGCAAGCTGACCTGATCGTATTTGGTGATTCTTTAGTGATTCACCTTGTAAATGGCGACACTGTATTGAGATATACCAGTCCTCAGATCGGCGGAGGAGTCGCAAATGGATTCAATCCTGATATTAAACAAGATGGAAAGTTGCTGAGTGAAGGATATATTGCGTTGCAAAGTGAGGGTCAAGGCGTGATTTTTAAAAATATCAAGATTAAGGAAATGAAGTAAATGTTTAGTGATAAGAGGCATGGATTAAGAATCGAGAATCAAGTATCAAGAATCAGGAGAGAAGAATGAAGAGATAACAAACAAGGGACAAGAGGTATGAAATAAGAAACAAGAGGCAAGAGGCAAGTATCAATATTTGAGAATCAAGAGACAAGAATTAGGATATGAGAAGCTAGATTTTAGAATCAAGAATCAAGAGTTTGGCGATTCAGCTTTTAAGGACAGTTTTCCACATCAGAAAATAAAGATGAAATATCCGTTTATGCTTCGTGAATTCTACTTCAATCATCCTGATAAAAAACTTTCCATCAGCTGACACCCGTCATCATAACATCGGACATTAAGACTCATTTCTTTAAATAAACAGTCTTCCCAGTTTTTGCACTTTCTACAGCGGCGCTTAAAATCTCTACTACGATCATGTTGTTTTCCAAAGATGGTAAGGCATAATCCTCTAGCACAAGATCTCCATTGATCACGGCCAAAAACAGTGTGAATGGATCTTCAAACGGGGTTTTCTGATACTCAAGTTTGAAGTCTTCTTGTTCGAAATCTGAGTAACCTTCCGCTATTCTCATACTAACGTCCGTAGGAGTATCAGCATAGATAGCTCCTGATAGCCCATATATTTCCATATCCTTTCGACCAATTGGCCAGTTCCACGATGCTTGAATAATGGATTGTGAATCCTCATAGTTCAAGATGATGGTCGCCTCGTCATCCACTTTTGGATTATTTTCTGGCTGAAGTTGTTGCGTGACTGCTGTAACTGAAACTGGTCGTTTTCCATTTTGTAGCCAAGTAGTGAGATTTGCCCCATAGCATCCAAAATCTATAATTGCTCCTCCGCCATTTAATTTAGGATCAGTCAGCCATGCTAGGAATTCTTTGCTTACCCCGATTCTTTTTGGCCCCTTGTGTCCGTCTCGAACTATGATCTTTTTCAGTTTGCCAATCTTCCCAGCTTCAAGTAAATTATAAGCCTTGAACGTGCTGGGATACCACGTCGTTTCGTAATTGGTGATCAAGTGAATATTATTATTCTCAGCTAAGGCTTTCATTTTTTGAGCATGCTTTAAACTGACTGCCAATGGTTTCTCTACCATCACATGGATTCCTCGTGGAGCACAAGCTTCTACCACAGCCAAGTGATCATATATATTTCCAAAAGCAGTGACCGCTTCTGGTTTGGTCTTCTCAAGCATCTCCTCTAAAGTATCAAATACTAAATCCATTGATATTCCATGAGCCTCTGTCAGTCTTTTAGCCAGTTCACGATTGGGTTCTGCTATGCCTACCACCTCGAGATCTTCTCGATCTTTTGCGTCCAAAATCCATCCGACATGTCCGTGAGTAAGGCCTGCCACTCCGATGCGGGTTCTTTTTTGCTGAGAAAAGGAAGAAGTGTAGAAAAGTAAGAAAATGGAGAATATCAGTATAAGGTTTTTCATAGTTCAGTTTGTTAATGGAAAAGAAATTACATCCGCTCAATAGTCAATCCTCCGTCCACGTTGATCACCTGGCCGGTGGTGTAGGGAAGATCTCCTCTCACCAAGGCGGCCACCACTTTCCCCACATCCTCTGGCTTGCCAATTCTGGGTTCCAATGTCGCTCCGCTTCTGGTCAGTTCAAGATAAGTTTCTCTCACTTTTTCGATCATATCAGTATCCATAAATCCCGGACGGATTTCATACACTGAAATTCCTGCCGGTGCCATCCGGATAGAGAGTGTTTTGGAAAGCATAGCCAAACTCGCTTTTGACATGCAATATGCAGCTCTGGTAATGGAGGCAAGCGTTGCAGAAACTGATGTGATAGTGACAATAGCGATGGCAGTAGTTGGGTTGGATTTCTTCAACTCGAGCATCCATATTGCGATCTCCTGAGTCAGGAAAAATGTCCCTTTTTCATTTATATTGATCAGATGGTCGTAATCCTCCTCCGTCACTTCCAAGATATCACATCGGGCCCGTGGAGCTACACCGGCGTTATTTACCAGCACATTTATCCTTCCAAACTTATCTTTCAACCCCTGTACAATTGCTTTTCTGTCTTCTCGCATAGCAATGTTGCCTTGTAGATATTCTACTTTGGCCCCAAGACCATTTAATTCTTTTAAAACTGCAGTCACCTCAGTTGCTTCCCTTACTCCATTGATCGCCAAATCATATCCTTCTTCAGCAAGTTTTCTGGCTATTCCCAAGCCAATTCCCCGGCTTCCTCCTGTGATTAGTGCTACTGGTTTCATTCTTGTTTGATACGTTTAAGTTGGGCAGATTCTTCCATTTTCTTATAATAAGGATCTAAAGGAAAGCATCCCGAGATCATTCCGTTTCTTGGTGCAGTGGTACAATCAGAAAATGTACGACAGATTTTTGTGCGTTTCAGTGCCTTGCCGAGAAGTATATCTGAAGGTAATTCGGGATAGCTCAACACCATCCTGCCTAAACCTATGGAGTCGGATTTTCCGGCGTTTAACACATTTTGAGCTACATTTGGCAACCATTCCTGAAGATAGGAATACGCCGATCCTACCACATAGAAATTTGGAAAAGCTTTCTTCACTTCCGCCACAGCGGAGATTTGCCGAGCAACTCCCCGCAGGGGATCTTCCGGTGGAAAATAGCCGTCTGATGGAGGAAAAATAGCTGGTCGCTGAATGTGTGGATTGTAATAAGGGGAGCCGGCAGTGGTACAAAGTAGTTCAATATCAAGTTTTTCCAGTTCTCTCAAAAACTCAAAGGTTTCAGATAGATTTTCTCCTTGACTGGATTCATCACCTCCAAAAGCATAGATATAAGGATTTTGGGTGGCCGGAACTCCGATTCCATCTGGACCTTGCTTGAAAGGCATCCAATCAAAAATACTCATACGTACTCCAATTTCCAATCCTGGCGCTTCTGCTCGGATTCCCGCTACGATCTCCCGGATAAAGCGACTTCGGTTTGCTATCGACTTACCGTAGTTGCCTTCTCGATCGTAAGCGCTCAGAAATTCATGTCCCAAATATCCATGGCAATGCTTAATATCAACGAATTTGTAACCGGCTTTTTGCGAACGAACAGCAGCGATTACATACTCATCAATCAATTCTGAGATTTCCCCATCCGTCATTAGCGGATAGTCTTCAGGCAATCCAAATTTCTTATTCAGTACGGGGTGGGAATAGAGGATTTTAGGCTCCATCTGGGTTTTACTGTTTGGTTTGCAGAACCTTCCTGAATGTGTCAACTGCAGTCCTACCAATAAATCTGTAGAATCTCCAAAAGTAGCTTCATGCTCTTTTTCCATCATCTGATAAAGCTCTTCAAAATCACCCATATTCTTCTCATTCATCATGAGTTGATTGGGATTGGCTCTACCAGCTGGCTGAACAGCGACCGCTTCGCACCCCCAAAGTAATTTTGCTCCGCTGATCGCAAAATTTTTCCAACGTCGCCTGGTGAGTTCTGTCGGCTTTCCATCTGTGGTTCCGTCCCAACCTTCCATGGGGAGAATGCTAAAAGCATTGCCGATCTTATTGCCAGATCGCAACTTATGAGAGCTGGCAAAAGGAGACTCTTCACCCGATTTTAGATGGTCATCAAAATTGAGATCAATTCCTTCTTTTTGAAGATGTTCGCGAAGTTGCCCGGCATTTTTCAATTGAGCAATTCTGGGAAACTGTGGCTTATATTTTCCTGAGCTCATTTGCTGATGCAGTTATAAAAGCTGTAATATCTTTCACCTTTTTGCATGCGCTGTAGAAGCAAAGCCAATTCACGTGCGTGATAATCCCCCCACATACAAGATTCTCCATAGGGAGCTTTGGTTGGATCAGGGAGATAATCCCAGCCGTTAGGCTGATGGTAAATAGCGTGTAAGATCAACCCTTGATGACCAGAGTCAGTCGATAAATAGGGATCGCTGAAAAGTGCATTGGCAAGCTGCATCCCTGTTAGAAGGTAGCGATCCGAAGTGGTTGGTTCTGTTGATTTGAGAAAATTCCCTATTCGGATAAAGCCTTGGGCAGCGATGCAAGCCGCTGAAGAATCTATCGGTTCAAAGGCATTATACGGATTTGATTTCTCATTCAGATAATTCCCAATTTTTGATAAATTCGGTGCTGCTGTATCCCAATAGGGAATCCCGTCGGTGGGAGTGTTTGCAAGATAAAATTCAGCTGTTGCTTTTGCAGCAATGGTGAGTTCACTTATCAGTTCCGTTTTTGAAATGATGTCTGAATAATCCGATTCCTCAATTTGATCCAGTATTTCCAAAGTTTCTCCCAACCCACAAATTGCCCAAGCCAAGCCTCGTGTCCAAGTGCTGAATCCGGTATAACCTTGCTGGGAATTTGGACAGCGGTAATTGCCGTCATTGGTGTTGAAAATAATTTCGTGGGCTGTTCTGCCTGCTATATCATAAGAATCTCTTCCTTTTCCATAATAAATAGAATATCGAACAGTACTTAATATATGCTGAATGGCACGCTGGATCAAAGAAATCCTCTTGTCATTTTCTCCCTGAAGCATATGACCCAATCCATGAGAAACGACTAATGCCCGGCAAGAGCGTATGGTGTCCACAAACAGAGAATGTGGCCCGTTGAAAGAATAAATAAAACCGCCGTTTTGAGTGGAGGTCCAGCGCATAGCCTGTACCGCCCCACTGACTTTCAAGGCTAATTGGTAGAAATTTTTTTCCCATTCGACTGCTTCAATTTTTTCTTCTTCGATTAGACGGAGGAGATTTCCGTAGGTACTTACATTATTGAAGCCATGATCGTGAACTCCAGTGTGGGTGAGATGTGGAGCCATTTTGTGAAGCGTGTTGTCTCTACCAATTTTCAAGAAGTTCTGATCTCCTGTGGCATCAAACTGAAGTAGGGCAGAACCGTACTGAAAACCCTGAGTCCATTCCGTCCAACCTCTGGTAACATATTTTCCTTTTTCGGTAAATACCGGAGCGCCTTTCGCAGGATCAAATGTATGTTCGATCAGATTTATTTTTTCTCCAGAAAGCTTCCAAAATCTCTCCAATGAAGCCTCAAGGTCATTAATAGTAAAATTAGGATTGAGTTGCATGTAATCGTTTTTGGGTTTGAGAATGACTGATCATGATGATCGATGTGATCAGAAACAGCGCTATATACATAAGATAGTCGAGTGGATAATCGGCTATTTTTCCAGGAATAATTTCTATTAAGGAAAGAATAAAGGTTAGTAGAGCTCCGGTTGAAAGTATAATTAATGATTTCGGGGGATGGGAAAATAAAACCGCTCCCAAGACCACTGGAGCAATCATCGAAGTTCCTGTAAAACTCACTCTAGCCAGCAAAACCAGCTCATCACTCATGTAGGTGGAGAATACCAGTACGATGATGGAGAATACCAAAATAGATAGTTTGGTCATCCTCATATTGAATTGATCTGAACCGGAAAGCAGGGATCGAAGCTCTGTTCCCAATGCGAAAATCTGCGCATTGGTCGTAGAAAGACAAGCTGCAAAAAGCCCAACTACAGCTAAAGCTGCCACTGGTACTGCCTGATCAAACAAAAGAGCTTGGGTTAAAAAATCGGATGTGCTGGCTTCGGGATATTTGATTGCGCCATACATCCCTATAAATGCCGTAGGAAGGATAACCAAGATCGCAAAGATACCGACAGCATAAGCCATTCGGTGAACTGATTTTAGGCTTTTGATGACCACTAGTCTGGTGGTAAATTGAGGTTGTGAAACCGGAATAAGTATAATGGCTATTGCTGAAGCGATCAGAAAGGGACTACTAAAAAGCCCTTTGGGACCAGGAAGAGAAAGCAGTTTTTCGTTGGAAGCTGCCACTTGAGCCAAGCCAGATTCTAACCCGCCGGACATTTTCAGACAAGTCAATCCAATGATCCAGATCACGGTAAGCATGATTACTCCTTGAATGGCATCGCTATAAACTATTGCTTTTAATCCACCTATCTCGGAATAAATAAGCATGATAAAAACTAATAAAACAGACCAAGACCAGTAAGGCAAAATGTCAGGAAAAGCGGCGTCGAGAAAGATGGAGATTCCTCTGATCTGAATGGCAACATAGGGTATAAGAAATAGAAAGGAGCTGGTGAATACCAGGTAGCCTGCATAAGAATTCCCATAGCAGGATTTCATTAGTCCAGCGACTCCTTTATATCCTTGAATTGCCGCTCTTTTACGCAGGGAATATCCAAACCAAATCAGAAAAAAAACCATCAATGCATCTGAAAGACCTAGAAAAATCCATGCTCCTACGCCGTGAGTTCGGAAGAAGTCTGGCATTCCCATAAAAGTAAATGCGGAGAAGAGTGCTGCTGAAAAGGTAAGAAAACCTAGAATGGTACCGATGTTGGAACCGGCAAATATGAAGTCATCCGAAGTTCGCTCTTTTTGATAGGAGCGATAGGACGCATATCCCAGCATGGCCAGAAAGAGAAGGAAGAAAAAGGCCAGCCACCCAATCATGGCTTTTTGGAGTCATTGGATGCAAAGAGTTTTGAACCCAGAAAGGTCGCAAAAACTACCAGTACAGAGAGTAGAAAACTTGTCCAGAATATGAATGGAATGCCGGCAAGCTCAGGCTCGATTTTGTTTTCGGTGAATATGAAAAGAAATGATCCTGCTGTTATCGATATAGTCAGCAGGACCAAGATGTTCCAGGATTTGATTTTCATTAGTGGGCTACAAGCTTAGTTGGTAAAGGTTATTCTAGTGATAGAATACTTAAATAAAACCTTAAAATAGCAAATATATTTTTAGGTACTAACCTGTGCTTTGTTTAATCTGAGATATTTTTTTGACCTCGTCTGAGCTTATTTATTTAGTATTCTCAGCTTGGTAATCCCTTAGGTGTTGATGAAATCGTATGCCTCATCAATTTTAGAGATATCGAAATATCGCTCATGTCGTCCCTTGCTGGATCGTTCGAAAAATACGTTGTCAATCGGTACCAGCGCTTCGAGAACTTTGGAATGTGCCACTACCGCAATGTGACCCATATCAGTAAATCTTCTGATGATAAAGATCCCATCTTCAAAAAATGCTTTAATGTCACTGTTTGTGATTTTCATTTCGTCTAATTTGACCAGGATGTTGATGGGTTTTTTTCCGGCATCGGATTTTTGTTTGAATAGCTTTTCACAAAATGATTCATCAGCTTCGGTATATCCATCAATGATCTCTATTGCTAATCTATTGTCTTCGAAGGTTTTTAGTTGTTCTACCATGATAAGTTGATTTTGGTTAAGACTTTAAGGTAAAAAAAGGAGCAAGAAAAATGAAGTTAAAATAGTTTAATTCTCCTTTTCTGAATCTTGGAATTTGCAAACCCGAGATCGGGTTGTTGTCTTTATAATCCACCTTAGACTATTTTTTTGATTACCCGCTATACCCTATTAAACAGGTAAAAGCATTATAAAAACTGGTAATACTTAATCTTTCCAAAAACTTTCAAAACCTCCTCTTATAAGGTCGCGGGTTAACAGCCCAATTGAGTATCACCACTCACGTATGAAGGCTTCAATGATTTCTAACTCACAAACACTCTAAGTTGGCTTATTTAGAATAGCGGATTATATTGGTCATAAAAAAAATCTTCCCAGAAATAACCGGGAAGATTTAATGCTCTTTTATGAAATTGGTAATTATACTGATTCCTCTCTAGGAAGGTCGCCCTCTTGAGAATGACCTGAGAGATCACGATCCAAATCATATAAACTTGTGTTTCCTTTTATTTCAGTAGAAGCCAAATCGTATTTATCAAGAACCTCATTGATCAAACTTTCTTCTTCAATCTGTTCTTTTACAAACCATTGGCCGAAGTTGAAAGTCGCCCAATCCTTTTCTTCATGAGCCAGATTGACAATTTTATCGATTTCTGCCGAATTATCTATTTCATGCTGTAAAATCTTTCTCAGACAGTCACCTATGTTTTCTGGATTGACTGGCGCTGCCTCTATAGCTTCAACTCTAGCACTTCCGCCTCGGTCGTTAATGTATTTTAAGATTTTGAACATGTGCTCACGCTCTTCACTCATGTGACCATATAGAAAAGTCGCAATTCCAGCAAAACTATTCACTTCCGCCCAAGAGGCATAGGATAAATAAACTTGTGCCTGGAAGGCTTCTCTAGTCATTTGGGTGTTTAGCAATTTCTCCATTTGGTCGGAGATTCTTTTAGTTTTCATGTGTCAGTGGTTTTGTATATTGTAACTTACTTAATCTAGAAAAGAATAGAAATAAAGATAAATGTCAGTTCATTCCGCTTCTAAATTGTCTTCAATTAGCTAACGATATAGAACGTTATGAGTTCCGCCCAGGAGTGTAATTTATGGCTTTCTGAGTCATTTAAATTGATTCTTAGTAACATTAAAAAATTTCTGCAAGAATGACAGATCTCCAATTCAAATGTCTGAGCATTTGCTTTAAATATGTCATAACCTTACCTCAATTGCTTTAATCTCAATGGATGCAGAATTCACACATTTCTAACTTTTTTTTGATTAGGGAAATTTAGTCATCACGGGGACTGCAGCCATTAATGCCAGACATCAGTTCAATGCTGACAAGAGAATATCAGATTGATTAAAGTAGTTTTTTTTCTAAAATTTTACAGAATGGTTGATAAAAAATCAGCATAATTGATTTACTGGTTTTCTGCCAAGTCAGTTTGGAATACCTTCGCTAGTATGTCGTAAAGCTCAGGATGCTTTTCCTTCAACAGTGATGGCCTCTCAAAGAAGTACTCACTGACTACCGCCAAAAATTCTTGATGATTTGTAGCTCCATATACATTGATGTCACTTTTCCCTTCTAGCATTTCAGCAGTATTCTTTTTGATCAAATTTAGCCAAGGAATCACAGATTGATTCTTCATAATAATGCTGGGAATGCCATCTATTGTGCCATCCTCCTTATCAAAAAGATGTACAAATTCATGAATTCCTACATTGCTTTTGTCGCTCTTATTATCAAATCCTAATCGAAGGGCTGGTTTGGAAAAGATCACCACATGGTTCATCGAGCCACTACTTCCGACCATGCCGGAGGTATATCGATCATTTCCTTCCAAATCAAAATCTTCCTTAAACAAATCAGGGTACAAAAGTACTTCCCAAAGGCTGCTGTATTCCCATTCAGAAAATCTAAAAATCGGAATCACCGCACTGCTTGCGACCAAAAGCCTATCCTCATCATCGATGCTTGTCTTTACTCCAGTGATTTTAACTCGCTTTAAGAATTTACTTATATCTTCTTCGAAATCAGATCTTTCTATCTGGTTAAGCGAAGTATAAAAATGAACCTCTTTCTCTAGAAAGTTTCTCCATTTTTCGGGAAAAACATCTGGTATCTCAAGACCACTTTTCTTGACTGTAGATCTATACACAGCCCAAGCTATCATCAAGACTAAAAATGCTGCAAATAAAATGGTGAATAAATTCAAGTGAGAGGAGGTTTTAAAATGAAAATGACTGCAATGATCGAAATTATTAAAATGAGTATCCGTGACCTTGCACGTATTAATAATATGTTTGGTTCTTAGATGTAAAAATCCCCCAAGCCCCCTTTGGAAAGTGGGCGTTGCCGAAATTGATCCTCAAGCATTGATTCCTATGATTTACGTGCAACATAGAGATTCGTCTTACTATTGAAAGTTGAAAGTATCTAAAAAACAGAATAAAAATCTTGATCAATTAATTCTTTGTTGCATGCTGCACCAGCCATAGTTCCAAAAGCCACTGCCTGTGATACTGATCGAAACATTGTTGAATTATTCCCACAAGCAAAAACACCTGGAATATTTGTCTTTTTAAACTGATCAGCCTTATTAAATCCATGATCATTTACAGCGCATCATACTTCGAAGGAATGGTTGAGCTTTGTAGAAATTCACTTTTTGCATACCTAGCGTCTAATGAGAATTTTGTGCAGTTTGATAAATTCAAAATCTCCAGCTTTCCCTTATTATGATTAATACGCTCAATCATTGATTCAATGATTGGAACTCCTTTTGATTCTAGGTGATAGGATTGTTAGTCTGCTAAAGTTGATTTTCCGTGCGTGAAAAGCGTAAGGTCCATCGTCCAGTTGGTAATCATCTTTGCGTATTCAAAACCAAAATCTCCATTTGCAAAAATCCCGGTTTTTTGATTCCTATTTTCATATCAATGGCAATAGGGGCATGAGATGGCAGAGATTCCCCAGCACGCTGCAAAGTCAGGAATATCAGGCATTCTATCTTTGATTCAAGTCGCAAAAATTAATTTTTTAGATTCAAATACTTCTCCTTTTTCCGTTTTTAGTATAAAATCAGTAGATACCTTTTCACCTTCCACCGCAAAACCTGTATGAAAAGTAATGGTATCGTATTTCGCTACTTGCTTACGGGCAGCTGCTGAAATCTCAGCGGGAGTTTTGCCGTCTTGGGTTAAAAAATTATGAAAATATGGAGTGTGCTTATTACAGGGGTTTCTTGCATCAATTACTAATACATCTCTTATAGATCTGCCTAAGGCCATCGCTGCAGAAAGCTGCATAACTCACGCCTATGCTTATTACCTCAAAGTGAGTAGAATACATTTGGTGCGTCATTTTTTTTGGTAAATGACATCTTGAAGAGAACTTTTAACTAACATCCTTTTTATGGGTTTGTAGACCAAAGACCGACATCTTTTACTAAGGCTCTTCTAGGTAATTTCAGGTGAGAAACCAGCAATTCTGCAAAATCTTCAGATTGCAATACGCGGTCTGGATTGCCATCGGTTAGGTTATTATCCATAGCCAAATCAGTAGCGATAGTGCTTGGGCTCATGCTGAATACACGAATATCTGATTTGCGTACTTCCTGCATCAGCGATTCTGTGAGACCATTCAGCCCAAACTTGGAAGCACTGTATGCACTAGTCATCGCATTACCTTTTTGTCCAGCGGTGGAGGAGACATTCACGATATCGCCTGATTTGCGATCTAGCATGCCCGGAAGTACTTCGTGAATAACATAGTAAACACCTAGCAAGTTGACCTTGATGATGTTTTCCCATTCACTTACTTCCAGATCGAGAAATTTCCCAAACTTCCCAGTTCCAGCATTATTCACTAAAATATCCGGTATGCCCGCTTCTGATATCAATGATGCAATTCCAGTCTTGATGCTGGGGAAATCAGACTGATCTGCAACAGTTATAGCTACTTTCAAAGAAGGGTTTATTCCTGCTACGATTTCTTTGACTGCCAGCAAGTCTGATTCTGTTCTGGATAAAAGAGCCAAATGAACTCCTTCTTTAGCTAATTCCACAGCGATAGCTTTGCCTAACCCTTTTCCTGCGCCGGTGATGAGCGCTACTTTTCCTTGAAGTGATTCCATTGTTTAGCTTTTTTAAAAGTTACTAATTCTAAGTCAAAATTAAAGTAGAGAGTTCATCCATGTAATTTCTTTAGAAATCCCCTTATAAATTTTTGTGTATACCCGCTTTTCTGCCAGTAATAAGTCAAAAGCGTTAAAAGATTTGGAAAACTTAGCGATTAAGGCCACTTCGGTCTTACCCCAATATTGCTGAGCTTGCCGAAGCATCGGTCTTCCAGCCAGTTTATCAAAGAACTACGGATACTGGCAAAGTAGCGGATCATCATATAGATTTTTCATGAAGTTTCAACACTCAAAGCATTTTAGGTATTCTGTTTATAACATCTTGACTCCTAAACTTCATTTTCGCTATCACCACGATTGATTTCAGGCAATTTTCTTCATGGGATTACGAACCTAATAGGGAGTGGGGACCAAGTACTGAAACTTGAGAATAATCATAATGTAACTGTTCAAATCCTCGGTACTTCTCGGGGGTATATTTCTCCAAAAAATCCCAGTCTATGCACATAAACGGGGATTTAATATCTATCTGAATTCAGTGTTTTATTTTTTCAAGGTTCGTAAATAGCTCACCAAATCCATCAACTCAAGTTGCGAAAGTGGGAATTTTGGCATCAGCGACTCGTCAATGTGAGTGACGCTTTCTACTTTATCCAACGTATAGGTAGTTTGCTGGGAGGAACCAACCAGCTTTACGATCAGGTCAGTTTCTGTCTTCGAGTTGACGATGCACTTAAACTCAGTGCCGTCCTTGAGCTTGACCAACTGAGTCTCATATCCAAAACCCATTCCTTCTGAGGGATTGATGATGGCATTGGCAATTCCTTCTTTAGAAAGTTTGTCGCCAATCAGGCTTAAAGCTGGACCAAAGTCAATTCCTTCGTTGCCAATCTTATGACAGGCCAGGCAGTAGTTGGAAGCGATCGTTTTTCCATTTTCAATATTTCCATCCTCAGCCAACAATTTGCTCATGTCATAGGTTTGCGAAGCAGTCTCTCCAAAAAACTTGTTTGCATCTTCACGAATACTTCCATTCCAACTGCCCAACAGGATTTTTTGAGCGATTGGCAATACGTCTTCCGGAATTTCATTAGCCTGAGCAAGTTGCCAAAGATAAGCCTCCGAATTGTAGCCTTTGGCGGCCTGAGTAGCAGCTGTTCGCACTTCGATTGCCTTGGATTTGTCTTGGTAGATTTTGGCTAAAGCTTTAGCCATTTCTTCGTTGTCGATGGTTCCAAATTTCTCTATGGCCAAGATGGATTTATTTTTATCCTCGTTTAGGAAAAGTGGCTCAATTGCGCTACCTCCATATAATGAAATATAGGTGTTGGCTGCCATTTGCGAATGCTGGTCATTTTCACTCTGGTAAACCAATTTTTCCAGTCGAGCTTTCTGATCTTTCACCTGATACTTGTTCACGATATCGAGAAAGTCCCGGTCATCAGCAATACTTGCTGCCGTATTTTGAGCGAGTGCAAGAATTTTTTGATCGGGATTTTTTGGTTCAAAATTGATTTGCCTCAGAATAATAACCTGATCTTCTTCGGTAGCATTTGCCAAAAGAGCTTTTAAGGTTTTGTCCTTTGAAGAAGGAGCTTGGAAATCCAACGCTCTGTAATATCGTAAATTATTTCTTCCAGGTTGAGATAGAATGAGTTTACCCATCAAGGTAGAAGTTTCATCAGCTCTTGATCTCCAGACGATGTCTTTTGCAGCATCATTCTCCATCCAATTCTGCTGCTTATCATTGAGATAAAGCGAAAGATATTCATTCCAGAATCCTTCAGCGCCTATTCCCAAAGCCTCCAAATACCAGCGGTCGTCGCTTTCATATCCTGCAGCTAGTTTTAGCCAGACCTCAGGCTGATAAGTATACCTTATCGCCAAGGCAACTTCTCGTCTCACTTGTGGTGAAGGGTCAGCGGCCATTTCTGTGAGGAAGGTAACATCAGAGATTTTATTTTCCCGATAGGCACGTATTGCTGCCACACGAATATTTTCGTCGGTATCGGTAGCGGCTGTTTTGATGTAATCATCACCATTTGGCAGTTTCGTCAAAAGCCAAAATGCCCTCGCTCTCATTCGACTTTCCCCATTTGCATACAGTTCTTTCAATGCATCTTCTGCCTCCGCTCCCTTGGCTTTCAACGTCATAAAGGATTTGTAATGCGTGTCCCGGTTTGGGTTTTGCAGCAAATTTATAAGGGAAGGAACGTTGGAATAATCTGGTGTAGTTAAGGTGTAATTCACCCCTTTTGGTGCTAATCTATAGACTCTTCCTTTATCCAAATCTCCCATGGCATGCCCGCCAACTCCCGGATCATACCAGTCAGATACAAACACTGATCCGTCAGGAGCCACAGTTACATCCGATGGTCGGAACCAATTGTCACGAGTGCTTCCGTCCAAGAGATTGATGATCTTCGCTTCAAAGCCAGCACCTGAAGGCACCGTTGGATAGGCTCTCACAATGTTGGGTCCTGCATCTGAGTGGATGAGTTGGTTTTGATATTCCTCAGGAAGCAATTTGCCCTCATACATCAGAATACCAGTTGGCGATCCTGCATAAGTTTGAAGTAGGTTTGGCACTACGCCCGGGTCATTCAGATGCCAATGCTGCTGATACACCGAATCTTCCATATTGACTCTTCTTGCCCTCCAGTCTTCGCCTGTAAATTCATCCTTATAGCCATAGTTGCCATAGTCCATCACGTAGTTTATCCTGGTGCTTCTATTTCCATCGTCGTCATTGTCCGATTGCCACATACGACCATAGCTATCTGTGGTGACTTCAAAGTTATTTCTGAAATTCCACCCAAGGATTTCTACCTCAGAACCGTCTGGATTCATCCGGTACACCATTCCCTCACGATAGGGAGCAGATTCATTTTTGACTACTCTGTCTAGGGGGTCAAGAATTGGGGAACCATCGGCATGCTGAATGCCTTTGCCTTCGTTTCCGTGATTGAAATATAATTTACCGTCGGCTCCAAATGTGAAAGAGTGCATTCCATGGTCATGCTGCACGCCTTCCACTCCGGTGAATAGGATTTCTTTTTTCTCAGGAATATCATCTCCATCCGCATCAGTAAACACGAAAACATTTGGACTGACGGAAACATATACTTTGTCGCCCAAAATGCTAATGCCTAACGCAGCATTGATGTCCGTGCCTTGGTAAAAAACCTTCGACTCGTCGGCTATGCCATCGCCATCTGTATCTTCCATGATCAAAATCCGATCTCCTTCTGCCTTGGTTGGATTTCTGGGATTGAGCGCAGTTCTATAATTATATGCTTCCGCTATCCATACTCGCCCCCGATCATCAATATCCATATTCGTAGGATTAGTCATCATAGGTTCGGAGGCAAAAAGAGTCAACTCTAACCTATCGTCGGCTACCACAATACCATCTAATGCGTGGTCAGGTGATCTTTTTTCTTCGTCAGTAAGCTTGGTGTATTCCTCATCGTTTAGTGCTTTTGGAGCTTCCTTGCAGGAAAAAAATATACCCAACAGGAGAGCAATCAGGGAAAGTGATTTTTTCATAAAATCGAATTAGTAGGTTTAAGGTAATTTGGTATTTTGCTTGTATAATGCAAATTATACTATTGGATTGATTCAACCATCCCCGTTTAAAAAAAAGGAGATTCTGTCTTTTACGGAATGAAAGTTTCAAAAATGCTGTTTTTCTGAGCAAAATAACAGAGCGATATTAGAGAGGGCTCAAACTTTTTTAAAAAATTCAGCCAAAAATCAGATTGATCTGAGCATAATTAGTTAGACCATTCTTGAGATCTTTTAAATAATTAAGTCATATTCTGGATGAAATTTACTTTTTTGCGGTCCAAATGAAGAAATCTGGATTTATCACGCTCATTTCGCTTTTTCTGTTGCTGGTGAATTTGAGCTTTGCACAGCAAAAGGCAGGATTTTTACCCATTTCAAAATTAGTAGATGGAGATTTATTTTGGGTAACTAATGAAAATGGTAAAGCAGAAAAAATCAGTTTGATAGGAGTAAATACTCCAGAATCCAAGAGAACTGAACGCACTGAAATCGAATACTTTGGAAAAGAAGCCACTGCTTATGTGAATGGCATCTTGGAAGGAACGAAAGTACGGCTTGAATATGAGGTGCAACATTTTGATAGATTTAAACTACTACTAGCCTATGTTTATCTGGAAGACGGTACTTTTCTCAATTCACATTTGGTAAAAGCAGGTTTTGCTCAAGTCGCGACATATCCACCAACTATAAAATATGTCGAGGTGTTTGAAAAACTAGAAAGACAAGCCAGATCCAATAGACGAGGGCTTTGGGTATAAGAATAATTATTTTAAATGAATAGATATAATTTTTTAGTTCGAATTGGCATTGTTGTTTTTTCCCTACTGGTTTCTCTGGGAGTTCTTGCAGATGTGACTCATTGGGTTGGTTTTGGGTACAACAGTTCAGTCCAAGAGTTAGCAACACCGGTTGCAAATTTCACCTTTGCTCCAAATAGTGTGTGTGCAGATCAGACGATCACCTTCACTAATACATCCAGTGGATATGACTTAACTTATTTGTGGAAGTTTGGCGATGGTCAGACTTCTACTGCAAAACACCCGACACATACATATCTGACAGCCATCGGAGGAGGTATTCAAACATTCGATGTTATTCTAGAAGTGAAAGAAAAGGATATCCCTTCAACAAAAAAATCACCAGTTACAGTCAAGGAAATCCCTTCATTGGCCATTGACAGTGAGCAAAATACCAATGATTTTGAAGGCTTAAAGTATTATATAGTTTGTGAGAATACACCTTCTGAATTCACTTTCTATAATAAGGTAGCAGAAACAGAGAGTAATTTAAAATATCAAATCGATTGGGGAGATGGTACTCAGGCTTTCGAAGGTATTACTTGGGCTGACTTAAAACATACATACGCCGTTGGAATTTACAACATCACCTACACTGTAACTCCTATCAATGGATGTAAGGTTAGTAGGAAATTTGGTGTTTTTGTAGGATCTAATCCAGCAGTAGGTTTAGGAAATCCTGGAAATACCAATGTCTGCGTTTCAGAGCAACTGACCTTTCCCATCACAGGAACTACAAATAATCCGACAGGGACAATCTATACAGTGACGTTCTCTGATGGCTCGACGCCACAGACTTTCACTCATCCTCCTCCAGCTTCAGTGACACATATTTTCACCAAAGGGTCCTGTGGCGAAACTGCAGATAATTTCACAAATTCCTTTTCTGTAAAAATACTAGCACAAAATCCCTGTGCAGTTTCTCAGGCTTCTGTTGTTCCCATTTACGTTTCTGAGCCCCCAATTCCAAAAATAAAAATTTCGTCAGATGTGCTGTGTTTGGATAAAAGTATAAGAATCGAAAATACTACCGATTCTGAATCAGAAGTAAGTGCCAACGGAAAATGTAATGTAAATAAGAAATTCGTTTGGAAAATTTCTCCATCTACCGGTTGGACCTTACCAAGTGGATCATCTCTGGGATCTCAAACTTATCCAACCTCTCCAAATTCTTGGAGCTCAGGTTCGGATATTCTTAATCCTACCTTTACCAAATCAGGGAAATACACGATTAAACTTATCGTCGGTAATCGCTGTGGTGTGAGGGAAGAAATCAAAACAATTACAGTCATTCCCACTCCTGAGCCGTCGTTTACTTTTGGTGATTCGGAGGTTTGTGGTCCTGCAACAGTGACTGTGACGAACACCTCCAATATTCTGACAATTCCAGAAGCCAACACACCAACCACTTACAATTGGTCGGTGAATTACACTACTGGAAATTGCGGCACTTCTCGCGGAGATAGTTTCGCCCCGGGCTCAGACAAAAACTCTGTTAGTCCTACTTTCAATTTTACCAAGCCTGGAATATATACCCTGACTTTAACCATCAAAGAGAGTTGCGGTACTTATATCGAAAAGCAAACAATAACTGTCACTGCTCCTCCAACCATACGTATAGCTCCAATTCCTGATAGCTGTGAGCCTGTAAAAATTACTCCAACAGCCGATGTAAGTGTGTGTGAAGCTGGAACTCCCGCCTATAAATGGACTTTCCAAGGAGGGACTCCAGCAACTTCTACTTCACTTATTCCGGGTGAAATTGAATTCTCCGCTGTTGGTGATCACAAAATTACCTTAGAAGTAACTTCAAGTTGCGGTACCACCATCAATGAAACCACTTTTAAAATCTCACGTCCACCCACCATCTCTGCAGGTTTGGACGATAAGATCTGCAATGGAGAGGAAATCGAATTGAAAGGGTCCGCCTTAGGTGGAAGTGAGAATTTTGAATATAGGTGGAAAAGTATCCCTTCTATTAGCATTGCGAATGCTAACACGTTGAATCCGAAAGTCAAGCCATCTCAGACTACCCAATTCACACTTACTGTCAGGGATAAAGATACAGGATGCGAGTCTGTAGATGTAGTAGAAATTATAGTTATCCCTGCACCTACCATAGAATTTGATCAGCCAGACCAGAATAGCTGTTCCGGAGAAACTACCAACCCGGTAAATGTCATCTCTAATCCTTCAGGTGAGGCAATTACTTGGACCTCAGTTGCTAGCGGAGTGATTGGAGTAGAGATCAGTGGTACAGACAAAATTCCTGCTCAAACGCTTGTAAACAAAACAGCCAACCCTATAACGGTAACTTATACTGCACTAATCAGTGCTTCCAGTCTGGGAAACTGCGCAGTGACTTCGGTGAAATATACCATCACGGTAAATCCAGAGCCTGATTACAAAGACGATAAGCTCTCAGTGTGTAGCGACCAGAATTTTAATTACACACCTATTAATATAATTTCGGGATCAAAATTTACCTGGACAGTGACTACTCCTGCAGGAATTTCTGGAGCATCAAATTCAACTCAGCCAGCAGGTACTATTTCACAGCAACTTACCAATACAACCAATGCACCCATCAAAGTTATTTATACAGTCAATCCGATATTAAATAATTGCAAAGGCAAATTATTTACGATAGAGGTTCTGGTCCAGCCAGCTCCTTCAACAACTTTTTCTGAATCAGAGCAAAACTTATGTACTGGTTCTGATTCTAAGCAGGTTCAGCTAAGTTCCGACGTTTCTGGCGCCACATTTAGCTGGAATGTCGATCCTAAGGGAGTGTCTGGTGTAATTACTTCTGGAACTGATGTTATTCCGGTTCAGTCGCTGACCAATACGACCAACCAGCCAATCACGCTGGAGTATAAGGTGTCCGTGAAAACAAGTGCCGGCGGTGCCTGTGCCGGTGTTCCCAAAACCTATCGCATTACGGTCAATCCTTCAGTGAAACTATCCCCAGCTATTTCTGACTTTAACGGATTTGAGATTAGCTGTACTGGAGAAAATAATGGACAAATATCATTAAATCCTTCTGGTGGCAATGGCGTCTTCACCTACGAATGGAAAGGTCCGAGTGGCTTTGTGTCCACGCAGAAAGATCTTATTAATCTTGTGCCTGGGGTATATGAAGTGAGAGTTTATGACGAGTTCGGATGTTCTACTAATGATAATTTTGAATTAAAAGAACCTCAGAAACTCGAAGCAAAGGTTAGAGAAATTACAAAAGTATTGTGTGCTGGAGATGAGTCAGGGGCTATTGATTTGGATGTTTTTGGCGGGGTAAAAGCATATAGTTTTGCATGGAAAAGAGATGGTATTTCGATTACAGAAAACACACAAAATCTTTCTAGTGTAGCTGCAGGTGATTATGAAGTTGAGGTAAAAGATGCGAATGGATGTGTGTATCCTATTTCTGGAATAGTAATTACAGAACCTGCAGCGGCGATAGTGATCAATTATACCAAAGTAGATATTAGCTGCTATGGTGCCAATAACGGTTCTCTGGATCTGAATGTAAGTGGTGGCATACCTCCATATGCTATCAAATGGACTTTTGGTTCTGATCAGTCGGGATTCACCAATTTGCGCCCCGGAGATTACACCTTGACAGTTTCTGATCAAAGTGGTTGTATCAGATCGCAGACGATTACCATTGAAGATGCTCCGCTTTTCAAAATAGAACCAGTGGTGAAAAATATTTCATGCTTTGGAGAAAAGGATGGTTCTATTGAATTAAACCTACTTGGTGGAGTGGGAGAGTCGACTATTCGTTGGGATCATGGTGAGCAGCTGGAGAATTTGTATAATCTAACCGCAGGTGCGTATGGAGTGACCATAAAAGAGGCAACCTCATGCGAAATACGGAGAGAATTTAATATCGTAGAACCTGCCATTTTAGCTATAGAGCCAAAGGTGAGTGACGCCTTGGACTGTGATAATCCTCAAAGTGGAGGAATCAAATTAGGACTTTCGGGAGGAACTCCACCTTATTCTATACTATGGAGCAATGGGTCTACAAGTGAATTTTTAGACAATATTCCTGCAGGACAGTATTTAGTTGAAATTGTAGATGCTTCGGGTTGTACTATTAGTAAGGTATTTGAGGTGAAGCGTCCACCACAGATGAGTATTGTGGCTTTTCAGAATACAACTGTGCAGTGTGAACCTAGAGTCATAGAAGACAAAGTTTCCATCACGATTTCAGCAGGAATAGCGCCTTATAGTATTTCTTGGTCTGCAGGTGATATTTCTGCTGATCAAAAAACCATGACCACTACTACCCCCGGGCTCTACGTGGTGACCGTGACCGATGGGAAAAATTGTACAGAGACTCATTCTTTCCAAATAGATAATTCTGAAACCATAGCCAGATCAGAGATCGAATCCACTGCCTTTGATCAATACAATTCCTATTTAGTGAATTTTGAAATACAGTTTTGGAACCGATCTTTTGGACAGATTCTCACCTATCACTGGGACTTTGGAGATGGTCAGGAAAGTTTCGAAGAAAACCCAAAGCACACCTATGCCATCGAAGATAACTATGAAATAGTGTTGACGGTGACTGATATTTTTGGATGTCAGTTAAGGGTGAAAAAAGAAATTGAAGTTTTGGATTATTATCTGGTCATGCCTAACGCTTTTACTCCAAATGGAGACGGCATCAATGATTATATTTTTCCACGGTTTGTAGGCATTGAAGAAATAGAATTCTGGGTTTTGAATAAATGGGGAGAAACCATTTTTCATACAAATGAGCCCAGCTCTCAAGGATGGAATGGTAAAGTGTACAATGAAGCTGCTACTCCTGGAAATTATGTGTACAGACTAAAATACAAAACTCTTGATGGAAGAATTCAGACTGAAATTGATCAATTTATCCTGCTGAAATGAAAAAGCTAAGCGTACTCTTCTTACTAATGTTAGTTTTCAACTCGGGCTTATATGGTCAGGAATTTCATTACTCCCAGTTTTATGCAGCTCCGCTTTACTTAAATCCTGCGTTGACAGGGAGTACAGAACTTTCACGGGTAGGAGTCAATTACAGAAAACAATGGCCAGGTTTGGATCAGGATTTTAATGCCTATTCAGCTTATTTTGATCATTATAGTTACGATTTGAGAAGTGGCTTTGGAATATCGGCGAATAGCTTTCAAGAGCGAAACATGAATGTAAAAACCTCAGATGTTTCCTTTTATTACGCTTACAATCTCAAACTTGCTGAGACTTGGAACTTCAGAATGGGCACTCAAGCTTCCATTGTGAGGAGAAGTGCTTCTCTGGATAATCTGGTATTTGGAGATCAGGTGGATCTTTTCAACAGGACTATCAGTGCCAACACCATAGATAATATAGCTGATTTCCAGCCTTATTCTTACCTCGACCTTTCTTTCGGCGCGCTTCTGACCAATGAGAATTTCTGGTTGGGAGCGGCTTTTCACCATGTCAATGAACCAAGATTGAGTTTCTATCCGGATGATGAAGTTGGTTTTCTTCCGATAAAATGGAGTGTACATGGAGGTTGGAATTTTCCCCTCGGGACAAATCAATATTTCGGTTCCAAGTTTGACAACATGGCTTCTGTAATGGCAAATTATAAGAAGCAAGGACCATTTCAACAATTAGATATTGGAACTCAACTTTTATATAGAGGCGTAATCTCAGGAATTAGCTATCGTGGAATTCCTGGATTAAGAAACATGCCCAACCAAGATTCTATTATTTTTATGTTGGGGCTGAAACTCGAGTCAGGAATGGTGATCGGATATAGTTATGACTTTATGATTTCCAACATTGGAGTTCAGACTAAAGGTGCCCATGAACTTTCTGTCAGGTATCAATTTATGATTGGTGAGCCAAGATATAGAGGGCAAAGGAATAGAAATTTGAAGTGCTTTGACTTCATGATGTAAAACCGAATTTTGAATAGTACTATGATTATCCGCTTTATTATCAAAAGGAAGAAGTGAGTAGCGTATTATTAGGATGAAGTCGATAGTTGAGCGATTCTGAGGAAGCCACAAATAATTCCAATTTCATAAACATCACAACATTTATTCATACCATCAGTAGAATCATTCTGTTTCCGGAAAAATTTTCATGGTGTGAAACGTGAACAAGTGTGCAGGAACAGAACTTATTCTCCCTTCACTCAAGAAATAAAACGCACGTATGTGAGCTCGGCGATGCTAAATTGAAGTATTGAACCATGGTCAATAATTAAATACTCACATATAATTAGTATGATTATCCGCTACTTTGCCAGTAGCCTTAGTTTCTTCGATTAACTGGCTGGAAGGCCAGTCTTTCGGTATGCTCAGTATAAATGTCTGCTGACCGAAGTGGCCTCAATCGGTGAGTTTACCAAATCTTTTGATTCTTTTGACTCTTTAATGGCAGAAAAGCGGATATACACAATAATTATACTGCTTACGGAAATTTTACCGCTCATTTCTTAACTTCCATTTCCAAGAATCCACTCCCAAGTCCTATGAAATTTAAAGTTTTTCCTATCATTTGGCTGTGCTGGCTACTACTACCAACCCTGATTTTTGCACAAAATACCACACCACCTTCTTATTATAAGATTGACAGAAAGCTATCTGAGCAATTGGAAACTATGGTAGATGACGTGGGTTTGAGTGGGGACTTCACCGTTGTAGAAGATGGCCAAGAGCAGATTTCTTTTGCAGTGATTGAGTTGGGCAAGGGTAAACCCAAACTTGCCGGAGTGAACTATGACAATTTCATTTACCCTGCCTCGGTCTATAAAATGTATGTGGCGGCAGAAGTGCTAAATCAGGCATCGAACAACACGTTTGACCTCAATGATTATTATGTAGTCAAATCTCCAAATTACGTAGATCGATCCAAAGAACTACCCTTTGATCCGCGACCATTATTGCATCACGGAGATTCGGTTACCTATAATTACCTGCTGGATCTGATGATCACACGAAGCGATAACTCTGCTGCAAATTGTATGATAGATATTGCGCAGCGAACTAACATCAATCAGTTAATAGAACTGTATAATTGGCAGGGTTCTGCGGTGACGCGTAAATTTCTGGGAAGAAAATTGGAAGATTCTGCCTACAAGGATGCACCAGGAACGATGACTTCGGCACTGCATGCTGCGGATTTTATGTATAGAGTTCAGACCAATCAACTGATCAATCCATGGGTAAGTTTGCAGATGAAGGCGCTTTTGGGACGACAATTAGATAAAAGTAAATTGGCAGCTGGACTTCCTGACCAGGTAATGTATTATCACAAGACAGGTTGGTGGGCGGACTAGACCAATGACGTAGGTATAGTAGATGATGGTGAAATTCAATACATCATTGCTTGCTTTGTCCCCCTAAAAGAAGAGTTAGCCGGTTCAAAAATGAAAGAGCTTTCAAAGCGCGTATACGAACTGATGAAAGCAAGAAAATAAGCCTCTCAGCTATTAATGAACACTTATACAACGTTAACCTTAATCCGATTTTCCTATGAATAAAGTTATCTCTTTTACATTTTCGCTTCTGATTCTTAGCAGTATTTTTTCATCTACTCACTTATCAGCTCAAACTAATCAACCTTATCAGCAACCTGTATTCAGAAATGATCATAGGGTAGAAAAGATAAAAGCGATTCTTCCGCAGCTTGAAAAGTTGTTGTCTGACTACGCTGCTGAAAATCATATTCCCGGGATAGCTTATGGCATCGTGGTGGATAATGAGCTGGTGGTAGCCTCAGCAACGGGAGTATTGGATGTGACCTGGCAAACTCCCGCTACTACGATTTCTGATTTTAGAATAGCTTCCATGACTAAGAGTTTCACTGCCATGGCAATCGTACAACTCAGAGATCAAGGGAAACTGAATCTTTATGATCCTGTTGCCAAATACATTCCAGAAGCTTCTAAGTTGACTTTATTGACGGAAGATGCCTCACAGATCACTATTGAGAATCTGCTGACTATGACAGCGGGATTTCCAGAGGACAATCCGTGGGGCGACCGTCAACTCGAAGAATCAGATCAGATGCTTCTTGATTTGATCAACGGGGGACTTTACTTTTCCAACATCCCTTCGAACGGCTACGAGTACAGTAACACGGGTTTTGCCATGCTTGGAAATATAGTTTCAAAGGTTTCTGGAATGCCTTTTCAAGAATATATCACTAAAAATATTCTTTTGCCGTTGGGTATGAATCATACTTATTGGGAAATAGATGAGGTGCCAAAAGACAAATTAGCTATCGGCTATCGCTGGGAGGATGAGCAATGGAAGCTGGAGCCAATGCTTCACGATGGTTCCTATGGAGCTATGGGAGGACTGATTACGACCATTGAGGATTTTAGTAAGTACGTGAGCTTTCATCTTTCGGCTTGGCCTCCTCGGGATGGGGCATCTGAGGGCCCCGTAAACAGAAGTTCTCTACGAGAAATGCAATCACCTCAATACCCAAGACTTTACCCCAAATCCACGAATTTTAACCAAGAGAAATGCCCAGTCATGAGTGGCTATGGGTTTGGACTGGGAATCTATCAAAATTGCGAAGGCTTGAAATGGGTTTCTCATGGGGGTGCACTTCCGGGTTTTGGAAGTAATTATGTGTTCTATCCTGAATATGGAGTGGGACTAATGGCATTTTGTAATCTAACCTATACTACGCCTTGGCCTTTGAAAAAAATCGAGCAACTTCTCTTTGAGACCGCTGGAATTGAGGCTCGGCAGTTGCCTGCTTCGAAGATTTTGGAGCTGCGCAAAAGTCAGATCATCCAATTATTTCAGTCAGAGAATCCTGAGCTGGAAAATGAGATTCTTGCTGAGAATTTCTATTTGGACCTATCCCGAGAAAACCGAGTGCAAGGGTATAAAGAGATATTCGGAAAAGCTGGAGAAATCTCAAATAGCACAGACTTGATTCCAGAGAATCAGCTTCGGGGAAGCTTTCAGTTGATAGGCGAAAATGGCGATGTACTCATATTTTTCACATTAACTCCGGAGCAAGATCCTAAAATCCAGCAACTGGAGGTGATTTTTGAAGAGAAGAAATATAGACGCTGGTAAACAGAAATGGTTATAGTCTGATGAACTTCGGATGAACAAACCTCCCAAACTTAGTTGATGTAGTGGCATTACAACCAAGTTTTGAGCACCTCTAATCTGAAAATTCTCTTTGCCAGTTATTTTTTTTCCGGAGTGAACATGCTCAGATCCCATTTGTTGTGCCAGTGAATTTCCATTCCCCCCTTTTCTGTGATGGTAATCGGTAGGAATACATATTCAGAATCTGGTTTTCCGCCCCCGTTCCACCTATCTCCCATATAGAGATAAGCGTCTTTGTACCCGGGTATTTTGAAAATAAAGCAAGGTTGGGAGTTGAAAGAGTTATTTCCCGCATCGCCTACGAATGGATTTCCATGCTTCGTGTATGGCCCCATAATATCATCTGCGGTATAATAAGTAGCAGGATTTGGAGTCCATCCGGAGCAGCCGCTGGTGAGCAGGTAAAATTTGCCGTCCTTTTTTAAGATTCCCGGACCTTCACAGTGCGCTTCTATATCCACATCTTTGGCAGTGGTCTCTAAATAATCATCAGATAATTCCGCCATTCTTATGGTTTTATTGATGTGATCGGCAGCATAGCCTATGTAGGCCTTTTTAGTATCTGGTTCTACGTACATTCCGATGTCTCGGGACTCATGACCATTTGGTCTGTAATGATTCTGAACTACAAACGGACCCGTTGGCGAATCGCTTGTGGCTACTCCCAATTCAGCAGTGAGGTATTTCGAATTGTCATAATGAAACCACATTACGTAATTTTTATTCAATTCATCATAAATTACTTTTGGACGCTCAAAAACTTCTATTTCCCCTTTTTCCAACACTATCCCTTCATTCTCCCAGTTGTAAAGATCTTTGGACGAATAGCAAGCGGCTCCCCGGGGAGTGCCCCGACGCTCACCATACCAATAGTAAGTTTCAGTATCCTCTACATAAATAATATTCCCTCCATGGCTGTCAATATGATTTCCTTCTGTGTCCAGCCATTTGCCTCCAGGTTGAAAGGAGGTGAGTGCCGCTGTAGCTTGGGAAAAAGCAAGGCTGCTGGTCAAAAATGTAAGAAGCAAGCAGAAAACAGTTGCGCTGAGAAAAGCATTAGTTTTATGATTTTTCAAAATACCAGTAATTTGTATCCATCCGAGGAACCCATATGTTTTGGATTAGGAATTGTAAGGAATTCAGTTAATTCTGTGCTGGTTCCAATTAGAGGGTAGAAGTTGATAAAGGTCTTTTTGTTTATGGCTCTGGATTCGTT
>Ga0314774_1000140_pt1 | contig 64596 bp, 48 predicted proteins | sample MetaGCBIA2018_FD_204515 | JGI IMG/M metagenome (GOLD analysis project Ga0314774, IMG submission 204515) | Cryopeg brine microbial communities from Beaufort Sea near Barrow, Alaska, United States - CBIA 2018 | ecosystem: Environmental > Aquatic > Marine > Coastal | place: USA: Alaska | collected... | reverse complement strand
AGCGGGAAAACGACCAATAAAGAAAACAAATAGAGCTAAAAACCACATTTTTTGACAAAGACCAAATAGAAATCCCTCTAAATAATGGATGCAAGTGAATTATTTAATTTTGCAACGGTCTTAAATCGTATGGAATTTGCAGACGACACACATCTGGATGTGGATATGCTTATTATTTCCGCAGGTATTCGCCCCAGGGACGAGTTGGCACGAGAATCTGGTTTGCAGGTAGGATCCCGCGGTGGGATCTGGGTAGATGAATATATGAGAACTTCAGATGCAAATGTGTATGCAATAGGTGAAGTTGCTTTGTATAATGAGGGAATTTATGGTTTGGTAGTGCCGGGTTATGAGATGGCAGATGTTGCGGTACAACAGATTACCGGAGGTACTAAGACGATGGCAGCTTAAATTAATAGGTACCGAGGTAGCTAGTTTCGGGGATCCTTTTATAGAAAATAAAGACGTTGTTGCAATTACGTATGAGAACAAACACAGCGGGATTTATAAGCGCATCAATGTCGCTAAGGACGGTACCCGTTTGTTCGGCGGAATATTAGTAGGCAATTCTTCAGATTACAATACCTTGTTTCAGATCTATTACAATGCGATGAAACTACCTGAAAATCCCGAAGATTTAATTCTGGGATCCCGCGGTGGCGAAAGCATTTTAGGCAGCGTTTTAGATTTGCCAGATGCGGCTCAGATTTGCTCGTGCGAGAGTGTTTCTAAAGGTGCTATTTGTGGTATTCTTGAAGACGAAACCTGCACAGGTTTAAAAGGTGTTATCAAAAGCACCAAAGCAACCACAGGCTGTGGGGGATGTAAACCTATGGTAGTTGATCTGGTTAATGAAACGCTAAAATCTCTAGGTAAAGTAGTTAAAGATACGATTTGTGAGCATTTTGAACACAGCAGACAGGAGTTGTATGATCTAGTTAAAGTGAAGCAGATTAAGACCTACGAAGAATCTTTAGCGCGATTAGGCAAAGGCTGTGGCTGCGAAGTCTGTAAGCCGGTTATGGCCTCTATTTTCTCCAGATTTATATGGAAACTGCCAATAAACAACCCACAATTCAAGATTCTAATGACCGGTATTTGGCAAATATACAGCGTAATGGCACCTATTCTGTAGTGCCGCGTGTTGCCGGTGGTGAGATAAGTCCCGATAAATTAATTGTATTAGGCGAGGTGGCTAAGAAATACGACCTCTACACCAAAATAACCGGAGGGCAGCGTATCGATTTATTCGGTGCACAATTACACGAGTTACCCATTATCTGGAAAGAACTCATTGATGCTGGTTTTGAGAGCGGTCACGCCTACGGAAAGTCCTTACGTACCGTAAAAAGCTGCGTGGGTTCTACGTGGTGCCGTTACGGGATGCACGACTCGGTGACTTTTGCCATAGAGATCGAAAACCGCTACCGCGGCCTACGCTCACCGCATAAATTGAAAGGTGGTGTTTCGGGTTGTATCAGAGAATGTGCAGAAGCGCGCGGTAAAGATTTCGGACTTATCGCTGTAGACGGCGGCTGGAATCTCTATGTATGTGGAAACGGCGGGGCAAATCCCAAACATGCCATTTTAATGGCAGAACATCTGGATGATGCGACGGTTGTAAAATACTTAGACCGTTTTCTGATGTATTACATACGTACTGCAGCGCCATTGATGCGCACCGCGCCGTGGTTAGAAAAACTGGATGGCGGTATAGAATATCTTAAACAGGTGGTAATTCATGACAGTTTGGGCATTGCCGAAGAACTTGAGATCGAGATGCAGGGACTCGTAAATAAATTTGAATATGAGTGGAAACAAGCGATCGAAAGCCCTGAGATGATGAGTCGTTTTAAGCATTTTGTGAATTCAGAAGATACCGATGACAATCTGGTTTTTGTGCCTTTGAGAGATCAGAAAATGCCGAAACCCTGGTAGGAAACCTTGTATTCTTAATCATTAGGCATACGCCGAAACCAAAAAGCATTAATTCAGAACAATAACTAATGGAAAAATTACTAAATCAGTATCAGACCGTCACCCTTAGCGATGCCACATTCTGGGTTAAAGTGGGTAAAACCTCAGACTTTCCTGAAAATGGTGGAGCGTGTATCAAACATGAGAATAAGCAAATTGCGGTATATAATTTTGCACTCACTTCGAGCTGGTACGCCTGTCAGAACCTGTGCCCGCATAAACTGGAAATGGTTCTTTCACGGGGGATGGTGGGTGATTTGGAAGGAAATCCAAAAGTCGCCTGCCCCCTTCATAAGAAAACTTTTTCTTTAGAAGATGGCAGCAACCTCAATGGCGAAGATTATAAAATCGCGGTCTATCCAGTAAAGATTGAGAACGAAATGGTGTATATTGGTTTTACTGAATAATTAATGACTGGTTTTAGACTTCAAGCATTAAAAATTCAGAAGAATTAATTTTTGAGTGTATGCTTAAAGGCCTAAAATGTACCTGTGAATAAAAAACTGATGACTCCTTTTGATAAAGCTATAATTGCAATAGACGCCCATAATTCGGAAGATCCTAATTATGAGATGCTGGGTGAGACTAAAGTTCCTAAAGAGCTGTTGTACTCGCAGCGCATGACAAAACAGCTAGAGACTTTTGAGCCCGAAGCTTGTCAGGAACTCAGGATTGCAGCCCGGGCACAACACATTTGCAGGTGGAAGAGCCCGAGGGAAGACTACCCAATGAACAGGGTAGGCTATCTAAAATGGCGGGAGGATTTAAAGAAAATGCACGCAGAACTTACGGGTTCTATTCTGAAAGATTTCATTTTTGAAGAAAGCTTTATAGCACGCGTTCAGTTTTTAATTAAAAAGAAAGGCATCAAAAAGGACATCGATACGCAAACGCTTGAAGACGTGATTTGCCTGGTTTTTCTACAGTACTACTTTGAAAATTTTGCAGCAAAACATCCTGACGAAAAAATCATAGACATAGTTCAGAAAACTTGGGCAAAAATGTCTGAAAAAGGTCATAAAGCAGCTCTAAAAATCGATTTTAGCCCTAAATCTTCAGAATTAATACAGAAGGCTTTGGCCTAATTTACAAGTATGGGTACTTTAGACGAAAAGACCTTTAAAAAATTAAGAAGGCTTTATATCATAGCCTTAAGTCTTATCGCGATTTCAGTTATCGTAAGTCAGATTCTGGTAAGTAAATTTCTTGATTCCCAAGCTTCAGACTCCAGTGTGATAAATATTGCTGGGAGGCAGCGTATGTTGAGTCAGAAACTTACTAAAGAAGCCTATCAGCTCTATACCTTTAAAGAGCTTACACGCAAAGAAAAACTACTCGATACGATTTCCGCTACGCGAAAACTCTGGAAGCTTAATCACCTGGCGCTTCAGAATGGGAACGACAGTTTAAATATTCCCAAAGTCAACAGCCCTAAAGTTTCTGCTCTTTTTACGCAGATCAATCCGTATTTTAATGCCATCTATAAGGTTTCGGGCGAACTGGTACGGAGTATTGAAGTTTCAGATTCAGTGGCTGCAAGTAAGGGGGAACTTGCACTATCGACAATTGAAGATAATGAGGGGAAATTTCTAAACCTGATGGATCGTATTGTAAATCAGTATGATTCTGAAGCCGAAGCCAAGATAGACCGGTTGCGCTCTTTTGAATTTTTGCTGGCAATACTTACCATTCTCATTCTTCTAGGAGAGTTTATATTTATTTTCCTACCTACTGCAAAAGCGGTGCGCAAAGGGATGTATGATCTGATTATAGCCGAAGAACGTTCTAAAAAAATGGCGCGTGATGCAGATGCCTTGAGCGATTCAAAAGAGAAATTATTGTGGGAATCTAAAGCCCTCAATCAGGCGATGGATAAAAGCCTGCTCTTTGTTCGCCTGGATATAGATGGCAACATCCTGCACACCGGCGAGAAATTTAATAAGCTCTTCAAACATAGTTTCATAGGAAGTAACACCAAGCTTAAGGATCTCATTTCTAGAAAAGAGGCAGAGCGCAATACTCTGGAGCGCATCATACAGGAACACCGTAAAACCGGTTGGCAGGGCGAATTAAAAGGGACCACCCCAGACGGGAAAGACCTTTGGTTAGAGATGACTTTGCTGCCGTTTACCCACGAAGAGGAACGCAGCGAATTGCTCATCATATTTCTGGATATAACCAAACGTAAAGAAGCACACGATGAGATAGAGCGCCTCACCAAAGAAGGTTTTGAAGAACTGATCAAGCAGCAAAAAACGGTTTCCAGACAGATTATAGAAAACCAGGAAAAGGAGCAAAACCGCATCGCTCAGGATTTACACGATGGCATAGGGCAGATGCTCACAGGGCTTAAATTCACTTTAGAAAGTATCGATTTAAGTGATCTGGATAAAGCTTCGGTAAAAATCACCAATCTCAAAAAGCTCGCACTCGATATTATTAAAGGAGTGCGGACAGCGACCTTCAACCTAACACCTCCTGAACTTTCAGACCATGGTCTAGTACCGGCCCTATCTAAACTGGTTAAAGAATTGAGCAATCTTACCGGTAAAACCATTCAGTTGCATAACAAAACAGATTTCAACACGCGCTTAGATACCCTATTAGAAATCAATACCTACCGCATTACTCAAGAAGCGATAAACAATGCCATTAAATATGCAGAATCCAACTATATCATTATAAGTGTTGCACACAGTAAAAATTTACTCAGCGTAACGATAGACGATGATGGTAACGGATTTAACCTTGAAAATCAACAGGAAATACGACGTGGAGACGGCGGTATGGGAATGACGTTTATGCGCGAACGCACCAATTACATTAATGGCAGACTTTTCGTAAATTCGGACGTTGGTAAGGGAACCCGCATCACGCTTAATATTCCCATCACCTCATAAACGAGCAATTAATGGCAGCAACCATAGAAGTTATTTTGGCAGATGATCATGTGCTGGTACGCGACGGTATCAAAGCTTTATTAGAAGACGAGCAGGATATTCTGGTTATTAATGAAGCCTCAAACGGCAAGGAAGCTTTAAATGTATTAAAAACACATCAACCTCATGTGGTTATCATAGATATACGTATGCCGGAGATGAACGGTATAGAACTGGTAAAAGTTATTAAAAGCAACTATCCAGATATTAAAACCCTCGTGTTGTCTATGCACGACAGCGAGGAGTATGTTTTACAAAGCATACATGCTGGTGCAGATGGATATTTGTTGAAAGGCTCCAGCAAAGAAGAATTTTTAAAAGCCTTGCATACCATTGCCAGTGGCGAAAAGTATTTTGCCGGCGAGCTGTCTTCGATCATCATCAATAATTTTGTAAACGGAAAAACTCCTGCTACCCAAACCGAAACAAAAACCACGATTACCGAAGAGTACAGCCTTACCAAGCGGGAGCGCCAGATTCTGGGACTTGTATTGCAGGGCAAGAGCAATAAAGAGATAGGCGAAGATTTAAATATAAGCAAGCGTACCTCAGAAGTGCACCGGTTCAATTTGATGAAAAAACTAGATGTCAAAAATCTGATGGAACTCGCGAACAAGGCCACTCAATATGGTCTAATTTAAAATAGCGCCAATTTAACCAGCTCATTTTTAGGATTTATCACTTTAAGACTGAAAAATTGGAATTTCCGCAAAACTAGATACTACGTATTTTAATTAAGTATATATACTTATATTTGTAAGTGTAAACACTTAATTATGAAAACAATTCTTTCCGAAAAGGCTACGCGCCTCAACTTAACAGACTTTAGCAGCGTTCCTATGAGAACGTTCTGGATCACTTCGATTGCATTCTTTTTATGCTTTTTTGCCTGGTTTGGTATTGTACCGTTTATGCCAGATGTGGTTAAAGATCTTGGATTGTCTCCCGATCAAAAATGGAATTCGGTAATACTTGCGGTAACCGGTACGGTGTTCGCCAGATTAATCATTGGTAAACTTTGCGACAAATATGGACCGCGACTTTGTTATACCTGGTTGTTACTCTTAGGTTCGATACCTGTGGTTTTATGTGGCCTGGTGCAAACTCCTTTGCAGTTTTTAATCTGCCGACTATTTATAGGTTTTATTGGGGCCAGCTTTGTAATTACACAGGTGCATACCTCGCTTATGTTTGCCTCTAATATTGTAGGGACCGCAAACGCGACATCTGCTGGTTGGGGAAATTTAGGAGGTGGCGCGAACCGTCTCGGAATGCCTTTAATCGCTGCAGCAGTAATAGGAATGGGTGTTGCCGAACTTGATGCGTGGCGTTATTCGCTTATCATTGCCGGTGGAGTTACTTTCTTGATGGGAATTGTTTATTTCTATTTTACACAGGATACACCAGAAGGTAATTTCGCCGAATTAAAAGCAGAAGGAATTGAAGTTAAGGGGAAAAATAAAGATGAAGTTGGTTTTATGGAAGCCTTAAAAGACTACCGTGTGTATATCCTTTTTATAGTGTATGCAGCGTGTTTTGGCATAGAACTTACCGTTTACGGCACTATGGATGATTATCTGCAAAATACATTTCAGTTAGATCGGTTTACTGCCGGTAATATCGTGCTCTCATTTGCATTGATGAATATTTTTGCACGTACAATGGGCGGGTACTTTGGGGATAAATTCGGAAAACTAAAAGGGCTTAGAGGGCGTGTCTTATTTTTAGTAGTAATACTTACAATAGAAGGTGTGATGTTAGTAACTTTCTCATCCATAACCAGTTTAATGGTGGGTATTGTGTTTCTTATTTTATTTAGTCTTTCAGTACAAATGGCAGAAGGCGCTACATTTTCAGTGGTTCCTTTTATCAATAAAAAAGCAATAGGTTCAATTTCAGGAATCGTAGGAGCAGGAGGTAATGTAGGTGCATTTTTGGCTGCTTTACTCTTAAAATCAAAATCTGCAGCTGCAGAACAGGCAGCTTTAACAGCCAATTCGAGTCTGGGAGCAGATGTCGCAAAACTAGCACAATCAGAAGCAGCGGCATCCGCGGTATCCAGCGGGTATTTTGTGATAGGCATTGTCGTATTTGTAACAGGAATTCTGGCGCTGGCAATTCGTTTTTCTACGGCCGATGAGAAGAATGCAGCTTTAGATATGCAGGTTATTAGTCACGATAATTTGGTCCCGTCAAATGCGTAGTTTTTAAGGTACTAAATCTGCAATTCGTATAATTCATCAAGGTTTTTTAAAGAATTTGTAAATCGAAGTGCGACGCTTTGATTCTACTTAGAAAACAACAAACTTAGTAGTATAATCTCAGCTTAATATGCCTGAAAAAGCTATAAAATCTACCTGTTCTTATTGTGGTGTCGGTTGCGGTATCTTGATTACAAAAGATGCCAAAGATAAGGTAATGGTGGAAGGTGACCCCGATCATCCCGTTAACCGTGGCATGTTATGTTCAAAAGGGCGTAATCTTCATTATGTGGTGAATGACACTTCAGACCGCTTATTACATCCGCAAATGCGATGGAGTAAATCCCATCCGCTCGAGCAGGTAAGCTGGGATACAGCTTTAGACCGTGCTGCCAGTGTTTTTAAAAGTATTATTAAGCAACACGGTCCCGATAGTGTGGGGTTTTATGTTTCAGGACAATGCCTTACAGAAGAATATTATATCGCCAACAAACTGGTTAAAGGCTTTTTAGGCACCAATAATATTGATACCAATTCCCGCCTGTGCATGAGTAGTGCGGTGGTGGGTTACAAGAAAACCTTCGGGGAGGATTCGGTGCCCATCTCGTATGAGGATATCGAGCTTGCCGATTGTTTTTTAATTACCGGTGCAAATCCTGCCTGGTGCCATCCTATTTTATTCAGAAGATTAGAGCAGCACAAGGAGAACAATCCCAACGTTCAGATTATTGTTGTAGATCCCAGAAAAACGGATACCGCGATGTCTGCAGATCTGCATTTACAAATCATTCCCGGTACAGATATTATTCTCTACAATGCCATAGGCAGACGCCTTCTGGATCAAGGCCTTATCGATAAAGATTTTATAAATAACCATACCGAAGGTTTTGCTCCCTATAAAGAGCAAGTCAATAAAATTTCGCTTAAACAAGCTTCAAAATTATGCGGAGTTTCTATTGCTGAAATTAAAAAAGCGGCTGATATCATAGGTCTTTCCAAAGGCTTTATCAGCATGTGGGCCATGGGACTTAACCAAAGTGTCATTGGCACCAACAAAAATTTTGCACTGCTCAATTTATCCCTAATTACCGGGCAGGTAGGTAAACCGGGCTCAGGACCTTTCTCACTCACTGGTCAGCCTAATGCGATGGGTGGTCGAGAAGTAGGCGGTATGGCCAATTTACTCGCGGTACACAAAGATTTAATGAATCCCGAACACCGCCGGGAGGTCGCCCAGTTTTGGGGAGTAAATGAAATCTCTCGCAAACCGGGATATACGGCTACCGAAATGTTTAAGGCTCTGGAAACCGGAAAGCTAAAAGCCATTTGGATCGTTTGTACAAATCCTGCAGTAAGTCTTCCTGATGTGCGGCGGGTAGAGAAAGCACTGAAAAATGCCAAGTTTGTTGTGGTACAGGAAATTTCCAAAAATTCAAATACGCTAGAGTTTGCAGATTTAGTGCTTCCGGCAGCGGGATGGTTAGAGAAAGAAGGCACGATGACAAATTCAGAACGCTGCATTTCACATTTACCCAAAGTTGTTGAAGCGCCCGGTGAAGCAAGACCAGATGTTGAGATTTTATGTGATTTTGCCCGTAAAATGGGATTCCGTGGGTTTAATTATTACACTACTGAGGAGATTTATCAGGAGTATTGCGCAATGACCAAAGGGACAAACATCGATATTTCTTATTTAAATTACGACCGCCTAAAGAATGAAGGTACATTTCAATGGCCAGTAAATGAATACAGACATCCAGGTACGCCGCGGTTGTTTGAAGATAGAAAATCTTATACGCCGTCGCAAAAGGCAATTTTTAATATTCCGTATACTGTATTCAATAAATCGACCATGCCCGATGCAGAATATCCACTTATTCTAACCACAGGAAGAGTGCGGGACCAATGGCATACAATGACTAAAACGGGAAAAGTATCCCGTTTGAAAACGCATTATCCCAAACCTGTTTTAGAAATCAATCCTACAGACGCTTTTGCGCTTAAAATACGGGAAGCCGATATTGTTGAGGTAAATAGTGAGAACGGGAATGTGCGCGTAAAAGCAAACCTGACAGACAATGTAAAAAAGGGAGTGGTTTTTTTACCTATGCATTGGGGCAAAAAACTGAATAACGATCTTAACCGGGCGAACAACGTAACCCAAAATTTAGTGGACCCGCAGAGTATGGAACCTGATTTTAAGTTTACCGCGGTTAAAGTTGAGAAATTTCAGAAAAAGAGAGAAAAAATAGTCGTAATAGGTTCGGGCGCTGCAGCCTTTAGGTTTGTGCAAAATTACCGGGAATTCAATAAAACCGATGCGATTACAGTGTTTTCAAAAGAAGAACATCCTTTTTACAATCGGGTGCTTTTGCCAGAATACATCACCGAAGAACTCACTTGGGAGCAGCTTTTAAAAATAAAAAGTTCGCAGCTCAAAACCTTAGATATCAAAGTTCAGTCTAATAACTGTATAGTTGAAGTTGATAAAAAATTCCGTACGATAAAAGACAGCTTTGGCATTTTCCACGCTTACGACAAACTGATTATCGCTACAGGAAGTCGTGCGTTTATTCCGCCTGATGCACGCATAGATCTACCCGGAAGATTCACGATGCGTGATAAAACAGATGCAGACCGTTTTAAGGAATATCTGGATAAAATGGGACTTCCTGCAAGCGAACAGCGTGTTGTTATCGTAGGCGGCGGCTTACTTGGACTGGAGCTTGCTGCGGCATTGCACCACAAAAAAGTAAAGATTACGATTATACAACGCTCCTCATATTTGATGGAGCGGCAGCTGGATAATATCTCAAGCCGAATGCTTTCTGCAGATGTGCAAGAGCGGGGAATACAGGTGTATTTTGACAATGAGGTGAGTACCGTTTTTGAAGCAGAAGAGCCCCGCACGCTTGAAGTTACTTTAAAAAGTGGTAAGGTATTAGAAACCAATGCTATTGTGTATGCGATAGGCACACGACCTAATATAGAAATCGCACGTATTGCCGGTTTAACAATGGGCCGGGGAATTAAAGTGAATGAATTTTTACAAACTTCAGATCCCAACATCTTTGCTTTAGGAGAAATAGCTGAATTTAGAAACCAAACCTATGGAAACACCGCAGCTGCAGAAGAACAAGCCGATATTCTGGCGAATTATATTGCCGGGGATATCAGCAGCAGTTATGAAGGATCTATCCTAATGAATATTCTCAAATTTGATGATCTGGATCTGTGCAGTATCGGTAATATTTTTGTACCTAATGACGATTTATCATACGAGGAAGTCATTTTTATGGATGTCGCCAAGCGGTATTATAAGAAATGCATCATCAAAGATGATTTGTTGATAGGTGCAGTACTGATGGGCGATAAAAAAGAATTCGCAGAATTTAAAAACCTGATTGACAGTAAAATTGAACTTGCCGAAAAGCGCGATCAGCTTTTAAGAGGCGAAGGCAAGCAAGAACCGGTAAAAGGACGTTTAATTTGCTCGTGCAGTCAGGTGGGTGCTGGCAATATTGAAGAGGCGATACGAGGCGGTTGTACTGATTTTACAGTATTATGTAATGCTACCGGTGCTGGTCTAGGTTGCGGTAGCTGTAAGACTGAAGTGCGTGATATTTTAAATCAAACAGCAATAGCGATATGACAGCCCATTTATCACGAGTCATTGTAAAAGGAGGCGTCCTGTCTCCAGGAGAATTAAGAGCCATCCTTGAAGTAGCGGAGAGCGTAGGTTTACAAACGATCGCATTCGGTTCCCGTCAGGATATTTTGTTTTTAAAAGATGTAGATAAAGAGCGTTTTGCTTCCGAAAAATTTGAGATTATAACTTCAGATATGCAAAGGGTGGAGAATATTGTTTCTTCGTATGTATCAAGTGATATTTTTCCCAGCACTTCTTGGTTAACCGCAGACCGCTATTTATATATTTTAGAGCAATTTCAGAATTCACCCACGTTAAAAATCAATATTGTAGATCCTAAACAGCGTCTAGTTCCATTATTTACGGGCAATTTAAATTTTATAGCTTCTGAGCACGAGGATTACTGGTATTTGTATCTGAGACTGCCCAACTGGGAAGAAACGCAGCTATATCCCGTTTTAATTTACACGTGGGATATGGCAACTATTGCCACGGTAATTGAACGTATGTTGCAGGAAGAACCCAACTCTGCAAAGATGGTTTTTGATCTGGTGATTGATGCCATAGAGCTCAATAGCCGTAATATTTCAAAACCTCTGGAAGTCGACTTCAGACCATTCCCGTATTACGAGGGAATGAACCGTCTGAATTCAGATCGATATTGGCTTGGTTTGTACTGGCGAAATAACGAATACGATATTAAATTTTTAAAGGAACTGTGTGATTTGTGTGCAGAATCAAAGATTGGTAAAATTTCGATTACTCCTTTTAAATCTTTTATTGTAAAAGGTATTCCTACGGAAGATAAACTGAAGTGGGAGAAGTTTTTAGGTATGTCGGGGATCAATGTAAGGCACAGTATGCTGGAGCTCAACTGGCATATTCCAGTGGCAAATGCAGAAGTTTTAAAACTGAAAGATTATTTGGTTAATGAGTTTAACAAGAAAGATATAAGTACCTACGGGTTGACCTTTGGCATAACTGATTATAAGCGCAGCCGCTACTATTTCACTTCCATAGTTATTGAAAAAAATGCCACTCCACAACTCCCTCAGAGTTTTGAAATCAGGGAAACGTATAATATTTTGTACGCGTTTAATTTTGACCCCAACACCAGGGACTATATCGTATATGTACAAGATGTAGATCAGGTAGAATTGCCTGCTTTACTGATGGAATTAAGCCGCATGTATTTTAAAAATCTGGGATCTGAGAAAGAGAAAAAGCAAACTGCACCCATTAACCCCATAAAAACCGAAGAATTTACCGCGTTTCAGTGTAAAGCCTGTGAGACGATTTACGATTCTAAGTTCGGGGATTATACGCAGGATATTTTGCCTGGAACTTTATTTACAGAGCTTCCTGAAATCTATGTATGCTCTTTATGTGAAGGATCTAAGGCCAATTATGTAGAAATAAAATTAACTCATGAGGTGAATTAATTCAATTTTAAAAACACTTTTTACATTTAAAGCATCTGCGCTTCGCATAACCTTGCATTTTCAGCTATTTCAAGCATTGCACCTCGATGGTTAACCACTTCTCCCAAAATGATAATTGCAGGATTTCCTAAGTTATTGGTCTTATAAATCTCTTCAATCGTAGCAACAGTGCCTATACCTACTTTTTCATTTTCCGTAGTACCGTTTTGAATTATGGCTACCGGTAATTCCTGTTTACTTTCCGCTTTAAAAATTTTTACAATTTCTGACAGCTTCGCGGTTCCCATCAGTATAACTACAGTTGCGTTACTTTTTGCGGCAGTGTATACATCTTGCGAAAGCTCATGATCTTTGGTCGTTCCGGTAATTACCCAGAAACTCTCGGCTACGCCACGCTGCGTGAGCGGGATGTTTTGCAATGCAGGTACAGACATAGAGGAAGAAATCCCAGGAATAATTTGGGTTTCAATACCGTGTTGAGCGACATACTGCATTTCTTCAGACCCTCTGCCAAATATAAACGGATCGCCGCCTTTGAGCCGTATTACTGTACCCTTGCTTTTAGCTCGTTCAACCAGAAGTTCATTAATCTGATCCTGATGATAGGCATAACAACCTTTGCGCTTACCCACAAATATAAGTTCTGCTTCCGGCTTTGCATAATCCAGCAATTCGGGATTGACCAAAGCATCATAGAGAATAGCATCGGCTATTTTCAACGCTTTCACGGCTTTTAAGGTTATCAGTTCCGCATCTCCTGGACCGGCTCCTATAAGTATCACTTTGGATTGTTTAACTATCATATCTAATTTGAATATTTAATACGTATATAAAAATAATATTTTCTAAATATATATAAGCATAAATACGTATAATTTATTCTATATTTCCTTCATATTCATAAAAATTCTCTATATTTCAATTTAAATATAAGTATATATACGTATATTATAAGTATCGCTTTACTTTTGAGATTACTAACGAACTTTTACAACTATGAAAAAACAATATCTACTTCTTTGTCTTGCTCTTTTAAGCGTCATCAAGGCTTTCTCTCAGGAATTTAGTCTGGATGCTGATATTAGACAGCGATTTGAATACCGTCACGGGTATAATACTCTATTTGCAGACGGTGCAGATCCTGCTGCTTTTGTAAGACAACGGTCCAGACTTAATTTTGGCTATACTGCTGGAAAATTAAAAGTATTTGTTGCGGTGCAAGATGTGAGTACCTGGGGCGATACGAGGCAGATTTTGCCATCAGATGGTAATGATTCGTTTATGCTTTTTCAAGCCTGGGCAGAAATCGGTATTAATGAGAACTGGTCAACTAAGCTCGGAAGACAGGTAATCGCGTATGACGATCAGCGCATTTTTGGAGGTCTCGATTGGGCGATGCAAGGGCGTTTTCATGATGCAGCCTTATTAAAATACAAAAAAGCAAGTTTTATGATCGATATCGGGTTTGCCTACAGTCAGCAGGGAGAATCCAATACCGGTACTTCGTATCAGGTTCCCGGATTTTTCACTTATAAAGCGATGCAATACGCTTATTTAAAGAAAAGTTGGGAGAAATCTTCCATCAGCGTATTGGCTTTGAATACTGGTTTTCAAAAATTTGATACTACAGATCCTACATTGGCAGACGGCGTTTATTATACCCAGACCGTAGGATCATATTTTACATTTCCTGCAGGGCCGGTAAATTTTACAGGGAGCGCCTATTATCAATTTGGTGATGCCTATCCTGTGAACGAGAGTCTCAGCGCGTATCAGGTCGCTTTAGATGCAACTTATAAAGTGGGTTCTACCGTTCTCGGGGTAGGTGCCGAATTACTTAGCGGTTCAGATCAAAGCGATACAGACCGAAAATCGTTCTTTCCATTATACGGTACCAATCATAAGTTTAACGGATTTATGGATTATTTCTACGTGGGGAATCACGCAAATAATGTGGGCCTTAATGACATTCATGCCAATGCCGTCTTTAAAACCGGCGCCGAAACTGCTTTACTGATTGTGGGTCACTATTTTGGAGCAAACGGAAAGTTGGAAAATGACGCAGATTCCTATCTGGGTACCGAAATTGATATTGTTTATACGCAACCAATTATCAAAAATGTAAAACTAAATCTGGGATATTCTCATATGTTCGCTTCTAAAAGTATGAGTTTAATCAAAGGTGGTGTAAACAGTGACAATACCAATAATTGGGGTTGGGCACAATTAATCATTTCTCCAAACTTGTTTAAATACAGCTTCAAATAAAAATATGTTGTTGAATTTCTAGCGGCCTTTCCCTAAAATGATTTAAACTTATTCATTTTAGGAGTCGGTTTGTAAGCTTTCCTGAAATACTGAAAAGCAAACACCTCTAGGCCGTTGGAATTTCTGGAGATGGACATTAAAACGGTAAGCCCCCCAAGGTCGGCAAAAATGCCTATCTATTATCCATAATTGACGTCATACGTAAGATAGTGAAAGACTGTTTTTCTACAGATAAATACCTGGTCTTATTGAAAAAATTAACCGCATAACTCAAAGTTGAAATTTAAAAGATTACTCTTGTTTTATAGGGGTCAAAACAGTGACTAAAATGCTTTTTGAGCCGTATGAATGTATAAAAATCAATTAAACCCTGATTTTCGAGTTATAGAGAAGTACTTAAAAACGGGTGCAAATCACTTATTCACTTTAAAAAAATAATGCTCTTTATAAAACTATAAATCACGAGTACATAATTAGATCTTAAAAATGAAATAATAAATATGCTTTTTGTTCAAAAAAAGTTTATTTTGATGAGATTCAATCTATAATGATTTAATTGAAAATTTTACTTAAAAAAGAATGAATACAGTTGATAGGCATAGAGCTATAATCGAAAAAATAAATAAAAATGAACAGATTAAGGTTCAAACATTATGTCAGGAATTAGATGTTTCTTCTGTTACGATTAGAAAAGATTTACGATTGTTAGAAGATAAGGGTTTTTTATATAGAATTCATGGAGGAGCAACGCTGAACAACCCTTACGCAATAGATAAATACGTCAGTGAAAAGGAAAAAATCCATTTTGCTGAGAAAATGAAAATAGGAAAAGAAGCTGCGCAAAGGATAACTACCAATGATTCAATCTTAATCGCCTCAGGAACCACGGTATTGGCTTTTGCAAAATGCATTACACCCAAAGAAAATTTAACGGTTATCACCTCTGCACTAAATGTATCCCTTGAACTAAATACAAACCTAGCTATTGACGTAATCCAACTCGCGGGCAATCTAAGAAAAAGATCATCCTCCGTGACCGGAATGTACGCGGAAAAAATTTTATCAGACTTTTCATGCACAAAACTGTTTCTGGGTGTTGACGGAATAGATCTCGATTTTGGCTTCACAACCACAAATATGATGGAGGCCAAGTTAAATCGTGAAATGATGAAAATCTGTCAAAAAACGATTGTTCTGGCCGATGCCTCCAAATTCGGGAAACGAGGCTTTGGAAAAATATGCAATATTGATTATATCGATGAGATCATCACTGACGATCGCATTTCTGATTTTACAAAAAATGCTTTAGAGGATTTTGGAGTAAGTGTAACTATTGTTTAGGGCCATTAAGCTATGGTATTTTTTGTTCTTTGAGGAAAATACCATCTTTATCTACATGACTTCGGCAGACTGGCTCCGCTCTTCCCCTAGGTTCGGGAGCCAATTCGGAAAAGAATTATTACCCTGTTTTAACCCGAAAAAAGCCGTTCATTACAATTATTATTGTCAATGAAGATACTTTTCCAGTTTCAGATTACTTTTGTTTGCTTTGATTTCCGGTTGTTCAGGTTTGCGAACTTTCGGCAACATCATTACAGTAAACATTAAGCCTCCATTTTTATGCCAATACTGCTTTACTGAATAACATTCCATTTTCCATGCGTGATCCCTTTTTCTATTTTTTTATCATCGGGATTCACGATTAGTTTAATGCCTACAGATTCGTTCATCATTTCTATATCGCCCCTGCTGTTACCGACCATAAATAATGGTTTTTTTTTGGAGATCTGAATGGTATTGGTCTTCCCAGCATCTTGAGGAATAGGTTCAACCAATTGATTTGTGACCCTACCATGACTGATATCCGATTTGACAACCAAAATCCTGTTTTTGGAATGCCCAGGTTTTCATATACAAATTGCTGGTACAGCAATTCTGTGAAAGCGGTCAAGAACCAGATCTCAAACCCCAATCGTCGAAGTTGGCCAGTAACCGGAGCATTTTAGTCTAAAATTTCATTTGGTACTTTTCATGAAGTTCTGATCCCATATTCTCTACATTGGCCACCGTCAGTCCAGAATGAAAGTTGATCCTGCGTTTTACATACTCCATCCCTACGTTGTCCCCATGCAATAAAGCGCCAATAATTGCCGTTTTGGCCCGTGAAAGGCTGTCTTCTTTCACACATATCGGGTTTCCACATAGTCATAAATAGCCTGGTTTGCCAGATAATAGCGTACCTGTACAAATAAGAACTATCACGATCAAAGACCGCTATCTTCTGTTCCTTTATAATGATCATTGTATGGAGGAAATTCTCTAACTTATGATTGACAGAAGCGTCCCAACCGGCGATATTTCTATAGTTCTGTGAACTTATATTCCATAGGCTAAAAAAAATATACCGGCCAGCAGGGCACTTCTCAGTTTAATTTTCACGGTCATTGTTTTCTCTTTCCCTAACGAGATCGAACAGCATCTCCGGTTCGTTGGTGGTAATACACTCTACATTTTGATCGAGCAGTTTTTTCATCTGCTTCGGTTTATTTACGGTTCAAACATTAATGGTCATCCCTATATCATGCGTTTTTTTGATCAATTTAGGGTTCTTTTCGTAAACTGAAAAGTGATAATACAACCGGGTATATCCGGCACCCTTTGTCTCTTGAGGTGTTTTGTCCCCATTAAGGTACACCACCTGGGCTTCAGGTCCCAACTCGTGAACCAGTTTACCTACATCATAATTAAAACAGATGTATTCCACCCATTTTTGGGCATTTGGGTTTTTGACCAATTCAACCGATTTTTTTGGTCAACTTTAAGCTGCGCTCTTTGCCCTGTGTCGAAGTTTTGATCTCGAAAATCAGCTTAGTTCCATCTTGATCCATTCCGGCTTTTATATATTCCCTGATGGCAAGTATATTTTTACCATTGGAAGGTTTTTTCACCAATAGTTTTTATACGTGGCGGTTTACGACAAGAATATCGTCTTTGTTAAGGTGAACATCAAATTCAGGGCCATGACACCCAATTTTACCACATGTTTTAAAGAAGCAATCGAATTTTCGGGAAAGATTGGCCTTTTTCCATGTTTTCCGGTGAGCTATAAACCTCAGTTCGAGCTAAGCGAAATATGCCAGTTTGAGTGAAATTCTGAAAGAATTTTGTATCGAAAACCGTATTTTTTGATTGAAAATGGTCATTCTCGATACGATTTTTTGCAAAAATCACTCGAATTGACAATTTTCAATACTTTCGAACCTTAAATCGAACTCAGGTTATAATGGAATTATCATTGAACTGGCAATTGCAGTTATCACAGCACAGCAACAGCGAAAAGGAGAAGTCTCTACATAATTACACTATTTCAAAGTTAATTTTGATTTGATTCGGACTTGTGGATCGAAATTTCACTTACCGAAATGAATCCTAAAATATTGCTTCCAGCATCAATCCTTTTGAGATCAAAAGGATCGTTTATCTACCTGTTTCGGTAAAATAAATTGAAATTTTTACTGGAATACGAACATGAACTACCCTTATTTATGTTTAAAATATCATCCAAATCCTGTCAAATTGTTCACGGCACAATTATTTCGATCTTAATATCATCTAAAAAAATTCGATTTTTACCTTTGCCCACCCCTTTAAGTTCGAATTTGTTGGACAGAAACCTTATTTGTGTTTCCGCTGTTGCACCTGTAACCGTAAAACTAAAGGCTCTTGCAGGATCCCATATATTGTTTTCGACACCCTGGTCATCCTCCTCTTTGCTGTTGGGATAATTATCTATTTCAAATACAGAAATATCCGTTTCCCCGGGCCCAACCGGAGAGACCCTTAATATATTGTCGTCTTTTGTACCGCCGGCAGAAATGTAACCCGCGGCCTTAAAGGTAACCTTAATGCTAGCACTATCCTCAATTTCCGTAAGCTTAGGTGAAATGAAGTCACCTCCATATCCTGTTTTACCCAATTTCACAAAACCATTTCGTGCATATAATACCGGCTGATCCTTAGAAGCTTCATTGGGGCTACTGATCCAGCCCATGGCCAGTTCTTCTGGGGTCCAAGAATCAAAACGTTTTTCACCATCGGTCACATAAGGGATTTTTGTGCCATAGGTAAGCCAATTGAAATTCTCTTCGAATATCACATTTCCGGAGGACTGGATAATCTTCACTTCTTTCGACAGATCGGGATACTCGGTTGAACTGATACTTATGACCGCCATTCGTTCAGGCCCAATATTCTTTTTGACCAAAACCTTGATCTCACCGTCGGCCCCTTCCTGTTTGTCCAACCATTGTACATCACCAAATGAATAGGACCAGTCCACATTTGCTTTAATGGGAATAATAATGGTTTGTTCATCAGAAAGTGCGCTTAATTCGGTACCACCCTCAATTTCCAAAAAGGGAGCGTTTTTTTGCTGGGATATCGTAAATACGGTAGGTTGTGCCACACCGCTTATAAAAAATTTAAAATCCACACTCCGGTTTTCAAAGCCCAAATTCTCCTTTACAATAAACCGGAAGATCCCATCATCTTCCCCTTTGTTTGGAAAAGCACGCACCCAGTCTGCATCGGTCTGCGGTACAACCTCCCATGAACCATGGGCGCGCACCAGATATTCCTCTTCCGCACCTTCTATACCAGCGGATAATTGGGTAGGGGCTCCCACAATTTCAAAATAAGCTTCCTGGGTATTCTCATCATCACTGGAACAGGAAGAAAAAGGAGTTGTAATAAGCACTAAAATCCCAAGAAAGATAAAATGATCCAGCTTCAGACGTAAAAAATTAAAGATTTTCATTATTCATCGTTTTAGTATATTTCAAAAAAAAGATTCAGCAGGCCATTCTTTTCATTTGAAAAAGATTATTTACCTTCTTCAATAGCCTGTTTGCTCCACCACACCGGCGTTTTCATAGTATTTTCACCGCCCATTCGAATTAGTGCTTCTTGGGCGTTAATACCATTGGTCGCCATTGTGGTGTTAGGATAGGCAAACCTTGTAGGTAGGATAAAATCATTGAAATTGGCCCCATCTCCAATGGTCAGTTCTGGATACCCGGTACGCCGGTATTCATGGTAGGCCTCCATGCCTATCCAAAATAATGCAAGATATTTTTGACTGCCAATCAGCTGTAGTTTATCAGAGGCTTTATCCCAAGAGGCAAGGTCAGATGCCAAAAATGTAGTGATATCGCCTTCAGAAACCGTAACCTGCGGATCGCTGTACTGCCCCAACTGTGCCCATTTATCGACCGAAGCCGTAACAGCTTTGGTATAATGTTCCTTTGCTTGAGATGTACCCCCAGGTATCAGCCCGCGCTGCGTGGCTTCTGCAAGGATGAACTGTACCTCCGCATAATCCATAAAAAAGCCCGGGGCTGCCGGTCTTGCAAGGTCTGCAGCATTAAGCCAAGAGGTACCGCGATCTACATCGCTCCGGTTTTCCTCCTTTACCCCAGCCACGGTGCCTATCCATTTATTCTCGGGGTTAGTCTGAGCGCTCGGATTTTTCTTTCCTATAATCGCAAGACGAGGGTCTTGATAAACCTGCTTCTCATCTTCTGTTACAACCGTCATTTTAATGAGCTGTTCGGTGAGTTTACGTCCAGAACTAGTAAAATCGCCTTCATTCGTATTTGCAAAGTAGTTACGGTACGGGTCAGTACCCGTATATACCACGGTAGCGTTATCATCGTTAGAATTGAAAACAGGAAAGACCTTTGGATTGTTGACTATTTCGGTCAATTTCGATCCCACGTTCATTTCACTGCGCCCACTCACCCGCATGAGCAACCTCATGTAAAGGGAATTGTTGAATTTTTGCCATTTTTCCATAGCCCCGTTATACATTCCGTCAAGTTCTGGCTTTACAAAAACAGGTTGTTCCAAATAAATGACATTGGCCGAATCCAATTCAGCGAACATCTGTGCATAGACTTCACGCTGAGAATCAAATTTAGGTTTCCGTCCCCCCCCCTCTAGTATCTTGAAAGCTTCGGAGTAAGGAACATCCCCATACATATCGGTAAGATTTGACATGAAGAGTACTTTAAGCGTACGGGATATTGCCTCAAGGGAGCGATCATCATCTTTAACTGCAAGATCGTGCATATGTACCGTATTATTGGCATAACGTGAATAGGCGTTCCATACGCTCTGCCAGTTGCCATCACTTATAAAATAGCGGTGTTCCTGACGTGTGGTGCCTCCCGTAAAAGCGGTGAACTGTATCAGCTCATCGTTCCAGAACCACGTATAATTTAGCCAATAATCGGCACCATTATAAAGAAGGGGTTCAAATAGACTACTTGCCTTGATCTCCCCCACGGTAGTCGTGTTGGGATTGGTGTTGATCTCCTCAAAATTAGAGGTGCATGCCATTATGGTTAGCAAAAGAATCACAACCGTTATAATTTTATTGATAATTTTCATGGTTATACTATTAAAGAGAGAGTTTTACGTTAAGTCCATAAGATCGGGTGAAGGGGAAGGTCATGGCCTCAATACCCCTATGGATAGCGTCACCGTTCAACATGCCCCCTTCGGGATCATACTGGGGGAATTTAGTCCACATCCATAAGTTTGAGCCAAAGACTGCGATCTCGGCGTTCTGAATAAATCCTGCTTTTTCCATAATCTGCTTAGGAAAGCTATATCCCAACCGCACTTCCCTCAATTTAATAAAGGAGGTGTCAAAGGTGTTTGATTCGGTATTGTTCCGGTTCCAGATGTAGGAGTTATAATAAGTCTGTATGTCACTTGTCACGGTTTTATTTTTGGTATATGAAGTCGTACCATCTGGGTTTTGAATGGCGTTCACCCCCTCATGCACGAGACCGTCGTAGCGCCCCGGTAGCGAGTTTTTCAATTTCCCCTGATAAGAAAGGGCAAAATTTGTCACCGAAAAGGTATTTCCTCCGTACTGTCCGGTAAAAGTGGCGGACAGCGATAGGTTTTTATACCTGATATTTTGCGTCATACCCGCTCTCCAATCCGGGTTTACCTTTCCTATCCTCCTTTCCGGATTTTGGTCCAGTATTGGATATCCGTCAGAATCCACTAAATCCATCCCGGAAGCATCCACTTGATTTCCATTTTCATCCAGAAAGGTTGACCCTTCGGGGGCTTTTTGAAGACCACGTCCATAAATGACATGCATTTCTTCACCTATATAAGAATTTACGTAAACTCGCCCACCAATGGTGGTCCCCATATCAGTCTGCAGCGGCTCATTTGGATCCCAACCGTCCTGAAGGCTTACCAGCTCATTATAATTTCTTGACCAGTTTAGGTCAAAAGACCAGTTAAAATCGTTGCTTCTTATGGGTACAAATGATCCCGAAACCTCTATTCCTTTATTTACAATTTCACCGGCATTTATCTTTAATCCCGTCGCCCCTGTGATCTGGTCTGTATCTACAGATACTATCTGATCTGTAGTGGAGGAGTAATAAAGGGCAAGATCAAAAGATATTCGGTTTTTAAAAAAGTGCCCTTCCAATCCCGTTTCCCAAGCTTCCACATTTTCGGGTTTGATCAATGGGTCAGGGATGGTGCCGGGAAGCACATATCCACCGGGAAAAGATGTATTACCGTAATATTGATCAAGGGAATAGGGGGAGGTATCATTTCCTACATTGGCCCAAGAAAAGCGCAATTTGAGCAAATCTATCCAAGAAGCAGATTCTTTTAGGTTAAGGACCCTATCCAGTAATATACTGGTGGCGACCGAGGGATAAAAGAAAGACCTGTTTTTTGGTGATAGCGTACTCGACCAGTCATTGCGAGCGGTAACATCCACGAAATAGGTATCGTCCCAGCTTAGGGAAACCAGACCGTAAAGGCTGTTCACCTCCTTTTTACTTCGGTAATTGTAAGGGTTTGGGAAGACACCCTGAGGTAGATTCTCGGTGTGATAAATACCTTCATCACCCAGTTCATATAGAGATAGTTGATCACGGAAATATTGCGAATATCTGTTATTGCCACCCAGTACTGTTGAAAGACCAAACTTTCCATCTGCCCAAGTGTTATTTTCATACCTTAAAAGAAATTCATTGTTGAATTCATACCTGCGAATGGTCTGTTCCCTGTACATCCCCCTGGGCCTACCCGTAGTATAAAATGGTTTTTTCTGCGTACGGAACTCATTGGACCAATCCAGTCCCGAACGCAGGTCGAGGGTCAGGCCCTTATAGAGTTTAAAATTCAGTCCTATGCTTCCAAAAACCCTATCCCGCTCCAACGCGTTCACCTCTTCGTAAAGCACGCGGTAGGGATTATATGAATTGGATGAAGGGAATACCAAACTTTTCCCGTCTGCTCCTTGGGCCGTGTAATTTTCAAAATTAAAGCGCCCATCATTATATTCATTTTTCCAATCATCAATACCATTCACATTGTACCCCCATGCCAGATCATACATGACACTGGTCTCATCATATCCCGAAACAGGGATGTTATTGCTTTCTTTCCGGAGATAATTTACTTTGGTTGTTAGACTGATATAATCGTTGATCTCTGTATTAAAAGAGAGGGCAAGATTTTTTTGCCTATAGCCCGTGTTGGGAAGGATCCAATCATTCTTCACGTCAGTTACAGAAAACCTTGTACTTGTGCCCTTGCCATTACCACCTGAAATGGTGACGGAATTTCTTGCGGTTACCCCTGTTTTGAAAAGACCGGTATACCAATCATCCTGATACTCCCATGGCAACTTTTGGAATTCGCCAGTCTCCCAATTTTTGGAAGCGTACAGATAACGCATTTTCTGGGAATCAAACTCTTCACCAAAGGTATATCTTGAATAGTGGCGGTTGACGGCCACGCCGTCAGGGGCCATATCCTCCGAAAGTTCCCAAAAAGAATAGGGTGTCAAGCCTTGATCGGAACCATTTCCATATTGTTTCTGGAAATCGGGAAAATAGCCCGCTTTTTCAAAAGTAATGGTGGAATTTAATGTTATCCCAAGTCCTTTTCCCTTTTTTCCTGATTTGGTCGTGATGATTATGGCTCCGTTCCCAGCTCTTGACCCATAGAGCGCACTGGCGGCCGGGCCTTTTAGCACAGAGACAGATTCTATATCTTCAGGATTGATCTCACTGGCCGCATTACCAAAATCGACCGGGGCGTCAGCCTGTGCATAATTACTATTCCCACGTGTCGCGGTTGTTCCTGAGGTGACAGGCACCCCATCGATCACGAAAAGAGCCTCATTGCTTCCATAATTTAAGGATTGTTCCCCCCGTAATACCACACGTAGGGAGCCGGTGGGCCCAGAACCTGCATTATCTAACGTTAGTCCAGCCACCTTTCCAGACATGGAATTTAACCAGTTACCCGAAACCGTCTTGGTAAGTTCATCTTCATCAACTTTGCCCACAGCATATCCCAAGGATTTCTCTTCACGCGTAATTCCCAGTGCGGTCACCACAACCTCGTTAAGAGCGTTGATACTTTCCTGCAGTGTTATCTGGGAAATACCAGGGTCATTGGCATTTATCTCTTTCGTGTCAAAACCTATAAAAGAGATCACCACCAAAGCTTTGGGATCTGAAACCTGTAAACTGAATCTGCCGTCAAAATCTGTAGTGGCCCCTTTGTTAGTCCCCTTTTCCGTCAACGTGGCTCCAAGAAGAGGCAAGCCCTGCTGATCTAACACCACACCCATTATTGTAGTTTGTTGTGCCCAAAGCTGGGAACAACAAAAAAGTATTAGAAGGAATAAGTATTTTGTCTTTTTCATATGATCGTGCTTTTACTTTTGGATCTATGTACCGTTTTTTTAAGTCTGTTTATTTTAATCCCTTTCGAAATGACCAATAGTAACCCTTTTGCATGGTTTCGAAATATTTCAATAATAATTCTTTAGAAATCAAATATAGTTAAATATGTATATAAAACATTCAATTTAGCATAAATTAACTTAAAAATGATTTTTATTGGTTGTGTTTATGATATATTTGTTTCGATTTAATATAAAAATAACAAAAAAAAGAAACTTATAAAAATAAGCATAAGTAGGATAAGACCTATTAACTCTACTTTATGTTTTTGTAAATTTTACGGATGCTTTTTTAAACAATTAGGCTTTTAGAAGAGAATACAAACAATAGGGAAAATCCAGCAATAATAGTTTTGAACTGTTAAAGCACTCTCTATAACAAAAAATAAATAGCTGACCATGAAAAAACTGACCTACTTATTTATAAGTATTTTGATCACGTTTAATGCCTGTTCCAATTCAGACAATGACCCCATTGTATCTAAAGGGACCAGTGATTCAATTAGCCCAATCTCTGCGGAACAAGCACAAACCCCCAGGGTGTTATTTGCCAACATTCAAAACATAGAAAAGGGTGAGGACTCCCCAATAATCGCCCAAAATCTTATAGAGTATATTGATGCTGTACCTACAGGTGGAACTATTCATGTTTCCATTTATCTTTTTGAGTATAAACCGATTTTGCTGGCCTTGCGCAAAGCCTATCTCAGGGATGTCAATCTTAATATTATGGTAGATTCAGGTGACAGGAGCAATAACAATGGAACAGTTAATGAAATAAATAGCTGGGGAGACGATATTCAGATTGTTAAAATAAAGAATGATGCGAGCTCAACGGCCATAAACCACAACAAATTCGTCCTGTTCTCTGAAGTGGCTACAGACGGAAATACTCTAAAAAATGTAGTTCTCCAGACCTCACATAATTTTGAACAAGTCTCACTCAGTAAAATCCAAGATGCCGTTATCTTTGCTGACTCCGAACTTTATAACGCTTACCTCAAGTATTGGAATGCCATGAAAATCCTTAGTTCTTCTGGGATGAAAAATTATACCTACACGGAATACACTAACAGTACTGGAAATCTTTCCGCTTATTTCTATCCTAAAAGAAAAGATGGAAAACGTTATGGAGAAGATACCTTTATCGAAATTTTGAATAGCATTACTGATCCCAGTACAACAACCATCCAAATAGGAATGTCTGATTGGTCAGACTCCCGCATATCGATCTTAAATAAATTGGAAGAATTACTTTCCCGAGGTGCTACTGTTGAAATTATTACAAAAACCAGCAATAAAGGCCCAAAAATCCTGAACGCTTTAAAAAATATTGAAGAAAAAGGAGCCTACGTTAAGATATTCAACACCTCTCAAATCAATATTCACATGAAGGTAATGCTCATCAATGGTAATTACAAAAACAGTAATCATAACCTAGTGATAACCGGTACACAAAACTTTACAAATAATGCTCTTTGGAACAATAACGAAACGAGCCTGATTCTTACAGATCATATGTTTTTCCCCAAATATGAAGAGTATTTCTCCCAGTTGAAATCATTACCGGGAATTTAAATAGTTTTACATCCCTGAATACAAACTATTAAAATCAACAACCTCGGGACAAGCCCACGAGGTATGAATTGGAAATTTATTTTATATTTCGAGGCAAGCCTCGGGGAATTAAACCCTCTGGGGGGATTAAAAAATGTCAATTTTAAACACTTGTTTAGAAAATATTTAGTCACAATAATAAATGGTTCTTATTGTAGTTTTTTCTGCTAATATTCTGAAATCAGTTGTTTTAAGGCATAAAATTACATTGAACTTAAAATCCAACAAATGGAATCGTCAAAGCATTACCCCTCATTTATTGACCGTTTAAACAAAAATTTTAAACTTATACTCCTGCTTTTACTTTTTAGTTCTGTTACGCTGGCACAAAAGGATTTTGTTGTTAAGTCCCCTAATGGTCAAATCACATATCACTATTCTATCATAAACTCTCAACCCTCTTACACTATTTCGTTTAATGGAAAAAAGGTCATTGACGATTCTGACTTAACTATGAATTTTAAGGAAAACGGCTCTTTAAAGGATTTAAGTGTCAGTCATTACACAAGAAAAAAGATAAATGAAAAGTATGAACTGATCGTAGGTAAATCAAAGAATATAGAAAACAAGTGCAATGAGCTGCGCCTAAATCTAAAGGAACGTTCAAAAACTGGACGTAAACTTGTTTTTGTAATACGTGTTTATGATGATGGTGTCGCATTTCGTTACGAATTCCCAGAACAAGAAAACTGGAGATCCTTTGTAATGACAGATGAGCTCACCTCTTTTAATATTAGTAAGAACCCGACGGTCTATGCCTTATGGTGGGGTAATTACAATAATGATCACGAAGGTCTCTACAACATCACCCCTTTCAACGAAATAAAACAGGATACGCTGCTCGATATGCCGTCTCTCTTCAATTTTTCCGATGAAATCTATATGGCCATCACAGAGGCCAACCTAAGGGATTATGCCGGGATGTACCTTAAAAAGAAGGAAGGCAAACTGGTGAGCCAGCTTTCGCCATTACCAGGTCAAAAGGAAATCAAAGTCAAGGCCACCCTTCCTCATAAAAGTCCGTGGCGCGTGATCTTATTGAGTGATAGAATTGGCGATCTCATCGAAAGCAATATTATCACGAGTGTAAGCGACCCGCTGGAAATTGACGACACCTCTTGGATCAAGCCCGGAAAAACCGATTTTCACTGGTGGAACGGCGATATTACGCCCGACACCACTTTCGCACCCGGCGCAAATTTTGCAACCAACAAATATTATATAGATTTCTGTGCCAAAAACAACATCGATTATCATGCAGTGATCGGTTATGGCGGTTTTGCATGGTATAAAAGTGACGCCGACGGGTATTCTTCGGTAGGGCCAAATACCGATGTGACCACGCCAGTAGGCACGCTGGATATGCAAAAGGTCTGTGATTATGCAAAATCAAAGGGAGTTGACATTGATGTCTGGGTAAACTGGAAAGCGCTATATCCACAACTTGAAAATGCGTTTACACAGTATGAAGAATGGGGTGTAAAAGGGCTCATGGTTGATTTCATTAATCGGGATGATCAGGAGATGGTGAATATTATGGAGGAAATCCTGAAAAGTGCCGCAAGCCACAAACTTTATATACAGTTTCATGGTTCTTTTAAACCGGTAGGTTTACATCGTACATACCCAAATGAATTTACCCGTGAGGGAACCCATAATTATGAACAGAATAAGTGGCGGTCAAAACCAATTAGCCCAGAACATGATCTCAATGTAGTCTATACAAGGATGCTGGCTGGCCCTACTGATTATCACTTGGGCGGTTTCAGGGCGGTTAAGCCAGATGATTTTACACCACAATATACACGTCCGCTAATGGGGGGAACGCGCAGTCACATGATGGCGATGTATGTTGTGCTGGAAAGTTACCTTAGCATGGTGGCCGATTTCCCCAAAGCCTATGAAAATCAGGAGGGTTTTGAGTTTATAAAAAACGTGCCCACAAGTTGGGACAATACCCATTTCTGTCAGGGAAAACTGCAGGAATATGCTATTATTGCCCGAAAAAAAGCCGATATCTGGTACGTAGGGGGAATAAATAACAGTGTGGAACGCGAGATTGATTTCAGTTTTGATTTTTTGGATAACAATAGATCCTATAAAGTAACTTTGTATCAAGATGCGGCAAATGCTAAAACTGCGCCAAACGAACTTCAAAAAATAAATATTACTGTCAAAAAAGGCGATCATAAAACAATAAAAATGGCAGCGGGTGGCGGAGTTGCCATGCGAATAATGCCCGCACAATAATTTTAGAGCAACAAGCAAACCTATTTAATTACGGAAATAAAAATTTACAATGAAAAAGTATATCTCCTTTGCCATCATTATCTGCATGGCAGCTACAACGACCATGATGGGACAATTTAACGACAATGTGGTGATCGCGCACCGCGGGGCCTGGAAGCAGGCAAATAATCCGGAAAATTCCATTGCCTCTCTCAACGCTGCCATTAAACTGGGCTGTCACGGCTCTGAGTTTGATGTACACATGACCAAGGACAATATCCTGGTCGTAAACCACGATCCTGAATTTTATGGGCTGGATATAGAATCTTCTACTTATGAAGAACTTTTGAAAAAAGAACATCCCAACGGCGAAAAAATCCCCACTGCCGAAGCATATCTCAAAGAAGGGATGAAACAGGATAAAACAAAGCTCATCTTTGAGATCAAAACCGCCAAAGCCGGAAAGGACCGAACCTTGGAACTTGCCAAAATGTCAGTTGATCTGGTTCATAAGTTAGGTGCCCCGAAATGGGTGGAATATATCTGCTTTGATTTTGACGCGGGTAAGTATGTACATGAACTTGACCCTGAAGCTAAGGTGGCATATCTCAATGGTGATAAGACCCCAGAAGAAGCTAAAGAAGCTGGTTATAGCGGCCTGGATTACCACTTCACCGCGTATGAAAAAAACCCGCAATGGATCAAAGAAGCGCATGATATAGGGCTCAGTATCAATGCATGGACGGTCAACGAACCCAAAGTGATGAAAAGCCTACTGGATCAAAACATTGAATTTATTACTACAAATGAGCCGGAAATGCTTTTCAAAATTCTTTCAGAACAAAAAAAAAATAGATGATTTCACGTTTTAAATTTATTTCTTTTCTTTTTACAATTCTTTTTTGCAGCATACTCCACGCCCAATCTTTTAAAAAGATCGCGCATTGGGGGGGGGATGATATAAATGAGCGCTTAGAGCATTTTTTGAATGCCACTCAAGTCAGGGAAGACCGTAAGGTAGCCGTTTTTGATTGCGATGGAACACTTTTTGGGCAATCACCCTATTACTTGGCAGACGAATCCATCTTGGCTTATGCCGAAAAAAATTACGCCTTCAAAAATGATGAATTTTCAAAAAATAAAATGAAAATAATCGACACGCTTTTAAAAGGGGACAATGAGGGTACAGATTATGTAAGACGAAGGATAAACTTTCTTTCAGGACTGAGCGCAAAAGAAGTAGAGGAAATAGGTGAGAATTGTTTTGAAGAAAAATACGCACATAAATTCTATCCTGAAATGCAAGAACTTATTGCGAATTTAAAAGCATACGGTTTTGAGATATGGGTGCTTACCGCCTCACCTGAAATTTTATATCAATCCTTTGTAAGTGAAAATCTCGGGATTCCAAAAAATAGAATACTGGGGGTTAAATCCGTAATAAGCGGAAACAAAGTAACAAATCAAATAGTAAATCCAATCCCGCAAAATTATGGGAAGGCTCAAGCGATTCAAACGTTTATAAAAGCAAAACCTCTTTTTGTCGCTGGCAATAGTCGTGGCGATATGGAAATGATGCAGGAGTCCATAGGGATGAAACTTATTGTTAATCCAGACAATGAAAAATTATTTGATGTTACTAATGGTACTCTGAAAGGATATACTTTGAAATCCTACTGGGAACAGGAAGGTGCTATAATAGTAAGCTGTGAAGATTCTCCTGATAAAAAAATCAGATTTGTGGTAAAACACTAAATGTACCTCCCAATACCGACAATCGCGCTGCAGCCTATTCTTCTAAATAAGGCTTTACTTTAATAGCGCTGCCCATAACTTGTATCCCTCCGCGTTTAGATGAAGGCCCTCTTCGGTATATTTTGCGTCTAAATGATCGTGCAGATCGATAATTGTTAAACCTTTTTCTTTCTTCATTTCCTTAAGGAAATTATTAATTCTTAAAATATGATCATCTTTTCCATAATGATTTTTATATACTCCAAAGTTTGCATTTACAGGTAAAATGGTTTGCACATAAATACGTGTTGAAGGACTTTCTTTTTTAATGCGCTGAAGTATTTTCTTATAGTTTTCAATAATTATTTCATCGGGAAAATCCCTTGATATATCATTGATACCTATAAGAATAAAGATTTTTTTAGGATTCCCCTCCGTAATCTCGTCTAACCTTTCTAAAATACCAAAAGTTGTATCGCCAGAAATCCCCCTATTTCTGGCCGTAGGGATTTGCAAAAGCTCCTCCCAGTGGTTTCTGGCTGTAATACTGTTTCCTAGAAAAATGATATCATTTTCTGAGTTGTGATAACTCCTAAATTGCTCGACTTGTTGATCATAAGTCTTTGGTCTATACGTAGTGTCTGCTACACTTATTTGAGCAGAAAAGTTTAAAGTGGTAGCAACAACCAATAAAACAAGGATCCAGTTTTTCATACTTGACTAATCGAGTACTAAATATAAAAAAGCAGCCAGTGCCGCACCGAGTATGGGGCCTATAATAGGGATCCAGGAATAGTTCCATCCACTGTCACCTTTTCCTTTAATTGGAAGGATGGCATGCATGATTCGCGGCCCAAGATCACGGGCTGGATTGATGGCGTAGCCGGTCGTGCCGCCCAGCGAAAGGCCTATTCCCCAAACGACGAAAGCCACAGGTATCGCACCGATGGAGCCCAGCCCCACTATGGTAGTGTGGGTCCCGTCATCGATTTTTCCATCGGCAAAATAGAATACACAGACCAAGAGCACAAATGTTCCCAAAACCTCACTCAAAAGATTCGTGAAATTATTACGTATTGCCGGAGCAGTACAGAAAACGGCTCTTTTTAATCCTTTATCGTCTGTGATATCAAAATGGTCCTTATAAACTAAATATACAAGGCTTGAGCCTATCATAGCCCCTATGAACTGTGCCAGAATATAAGGGGCCACGTCTTCCCATGGAAAACTCCCGGCAATAGCCAATCCAATTGTAACTGCCGGATTTAAATGTGCCCCGCTAATAGGACCAGCTACAACTACACCGGCAAAAACAGCCAGTCCCCACGCTGTTGTTATAATAATCCAACCTCCTCCATTACCCTTGGTTCCATTCAAAATAGCGTTAGCCACTACTCCTCCACCAAGTAATATTAAAAGTCCGGTTCCTAAAATTTCTGCTATAAAAGGTGTCATAAATCAAGTGGTTTTTAATTTTCAGTCCAGAATTCTAAAGCTCTTATAGCTTTGTACCAGCCCTTTATCCCTTCTTCTACATCAGTTTTATCTTTTTTGGCTACAAATCTTCTCTCTTCTTCCCACGTTTCCCGTATTTCTTCCTGATTTTTCCAATAACCTACAGCAAGACCCGCTAAATATGCTGCTCCCAAGGCTGTTGTTTCTGTCACTTTTGGCCGTACAGTGGTGGTTTCCAAAATATCAGATTGAAACTGCATGAGCATATTATTAACACAAGCGCCACCATCTACACGAAGTTCTTTGATTTTTATACCCGAATCAGCTTCCATTGATTTAATTATATCCATAGTTTGATAGGCAATAGCCTCAAGAGAGGCTCGAGCAATATGAGCATCAGTAGTGCCTCGGGTGATTCCGAAAATAGTTCCCTGGGCTTTCTGATTCCAATATGGGGCGCCCAGACCGGCAAATGCAGGAATAAAGTAGACTCCATCTGTACTTTCAACACTTTTGGCCAAATTTTCGACGTCAGCGGATTTTTTAATGATACCCAGTCCATCACGCAACCATTGCACAACGGCTCCACCTATAAAAATACTTCCTTCCAATGCATAATCTGTTACCCCATTAATACGCCAAGCTACAGTTGTTAATAGGTTATTATCAGAAAATACAGGTTTTTTACCTATGTTCATGAGCATAAAACATCCAGTCCCGTACGTACTTTTTACCAATCCTTTCTTGGTACACATCTGCCCAAAAAGAGCTGCTTGTTGATCTCCCGCAATACCTGCAATAGGAACTTTTGAGGCAAATAGGGTTGTTTTTGTATGGCCATAAACTTCGCTGGAATCTTTTATTTCTGGCAACATTGATTTTGGGATATCAAAATAATTTAGCAATTCGTCATCCCATGCCATAGTATTGATATTAAAAAACAAGGTACGGCTTGCATTGGTGACATCAGTTATATGTAGCTCTCCTTGAGTAAAATTCCAGATCAGCCAGGTATCTACCGTGCCCATTAAAAGTTCACCAGCTTCAGCCTTCTCACGGGCCCCTTCCACATTGTCTAAAATCCACTTTACCTTTGTACCCGAAAAGTAAGAATCAATTATAAGACCTGTTTTATCCTTTATCATTTTGGCTTTTCCGTCCTTCTTGATCTGTTCACAATAATCTGCGGTACGCTTATCCTGCCAAACTATGGCATTGTATATGGAATTACCGGTTTTTTTATCCCATACGATAACCGTTTCTCGCTGATTGGTTATCCCAATAGCAGCAATATTTTTTCCATTTAGGCCCTTTTTAGTAATAGCTTCAGCAGCAACACCAGCTTGTGTGGACCAGATCTCTGCGGGGTCATGTTCCACCCATCCAGGCTTAGGAAAAATCTGAGTAAATTCCTTTTGTGCGATAGAAATTATTTGTCCTTTCTTATCGAAAACGATTGCGCGAGAACTTGTAGTTCCTTGGTCCAGCGCAAGTATATACTGTTCTTTTTGGTGGTCCATAATTATTAATTAAATATTAAGAATTTATATTTCAATAGAATTTATTAAGGCTCATGATGAATACAGTTGGCAAATCATACTCTGTTTTATACGTGTTCATTTTTAGATATTTATAAATTTAGAACAACAAGAATTCTTGCTTCATCTTCCGCCTGCCTCATTTTTGACCTGTTTCCGCCATCAGGTAAGCGAAAAATTTCCTTAGAAAAAAAATAATTAGAAAAGTTACATTTTATATTTATAGCAATCCTATAACAAAATTTATTTCCTTCCACTCAAAATAACATAAAGCCATTTATTTAAAGTATATAATTTTGAGCTAATTTTTTAAATTCTTTGATTTGATCGTTCTTCCAAATCTCATCCCTTCCCAATTCTTCGGCAATTAATTCTGCAACGGCCGGGCTCATGTCTATAGCTGCCCTCGCGTCTAGAAAAAGTGCCCTTACCCTTCTTGCCAAAACATCTTCAATGGTACGCGCCATTTCATAACGTACAGCCCATATAACTTCCGCTTTGCGAAAGGGAAGTCGAGGATGTAACTTCTCATTCATTTCTGGCCTTTCTGCCATGAGTTGCTCAATTTTGGATTGGTCACTCCCATATACATAGAGATGGTTTTTTGTGTCATTAACTTTTCCAGCTCCGTATAATTTAAGGTTCTCAGTATTACATTTCTTTTTGGGGAGTTTTTTTAAAGCAATGGCTCTGTCTATAGTGTCTTGTGCCATCTGGCGAAAGGTTGTCCATTTACCACCAGTAATCGTGATAAGGCCGGTTTTTGAAACAATAATCTTGTGGCTTCTGGATATTTCCTTGGTTTTTTCAGAACCATCCTTGGGCGCTGCAAGTGGTCTTAAGCCAGCAAAAATGCTACGAACATCTTTTCGGCTGGCATTCTTAGAAATATATTCATTGAACGTTTTAAGTATAAATTCAATTTCCTTTTCTTGAGGTTGAGGTTCTAAACTGTGACTTTCTAATGTAGTGTCTGTAGTACCTACAAGCACTTTATCATGCCATGGCACAGCAAAAAGCACTCTACCGTCAGCTGTTTTTGGAATCATAATAGCATCTCCTCCTGGAAGAAAATGGTTATCAAATACTAGATGTACTCCTTGACTGGGCTTTAAGATATTTCTTGCCGAGGGATTGTCCATATGAAGTATTTCATCAGTAAAAACACCGGTGGCATTTATAATGGTTTTTCCCTTAAAAGAATATTCTTGCCCAGTTTCGGTATCTTTTGCATAAACCCCGTTCACCACTTCATTATTTTCTTTCTGAAGCCCCGTTACCTCAAAATGATTTAATAAAGTTGCCCCTTTTTGAATACATGTTTGAGCAATATTTACCGCTAACCGTGAATCGTCAAATTGACCATCTTTATAGGTAACCCCACCCTTTAATTTATTTGTATTGATCGTACTTAAACGTTTAATAGTCTCTTCTTTATTTATGTGAGTAGACTTACCTAAGCTTAGTTTTCCAGCTAAAAAATCATAAATTTTTAAACCAATAGTATAATAAACCCCTTCCCACCATTTATAATTTGGAATGATGAACGTCTCATTTCTTACGAGATGGGGAGCATTTTTTGCCATTAATCCACGTTCTCGTAAGGCTTCTTTAACCAAATCAATGTCCCCTTGAGCCAAATAGCGCACCCCGCCATGTACTAATTTTGTACTTCGGCTTGATGTTCCCTTAGCATAATCTATTTGTTCAAGTAATAAAGTTTTATAACCACGGGCGATACTATCTAAAGCACAGCCTAAGCCCGTTGCCCCGCCTCCTATTACAATCACGTCCCACTGAGAGTTTTGAGATAGCGAGGATATAATATTTTGACGGTTAAAAATTTTATATTCATTCATTTGGTTTCGATTTATTTTCAAATATACAATATATATAACATTTCGGAATATATTGAAATATAAAATCGATTTTAAGTATCTCCGGACAAATCAGTCTTAATATATTTTAGAGTAGTATATAGGCAATAATTTTGGGGTGCCAAATTAATGTCTGCTGGGATGCGAATGGTAAATATGGTGATTAATTAAACTCTAAAGTTGGGTAATTTACAGTTATGTCTTTAAATGAGTTAAAATGAATTTTTATAAGATAATTTTATGAATACTATTTTCTTATAGAAAGGGCCTTTACACGCCTCGTTTCAAAGTTATTTCTGTTACAACGTATAAAACAACATCCTTCTTTGGTTGCGTTATAACATAATCTTCCTTAAGCAACGAAACCATTTTGGTTTACATAAACTCCATAAATTAATGCAATAAATCAAAAGAGATGATACTACCATCCTCTGAAAAACGTAAGGGAAATCTAAATTATGTAATATCTTTATAAAGGAATTTTATGATGAAAAACACGCACCTATTCATCCTATTCTTGATGTTATTGGTTATCCCGACCAGTAAAACTTCGGCGTGCGAAAATTCTTCTAAAAACGGAAAAAAATTCCTATTCTAAAGAAGAGAATCATTCCAATAAAAAATCATGTTGTGATTCTGATCAAAAAGACGATAATGACTGTGGCGGGAATTGTAACAATGCTTTTTGTTATTGCCCCAGTACGTTAAATATTCCAATTTTTTTTACTGATTTTGAATTATTGAATACAAATAACTTTATCCTTTTGGTTAACGAATATACTTACGTTCAACACACACCAAAAGCAGTTTATCTTTCCATTTGGCAACCGCCAGAAATCTCCTAAACCTAATTTTGACAGATAGGTCCGTCATTTAAGTACAAGCTTTTGGGTTGTATTTTTCAGTTTTTACAACAATTAAAAAAATATGCAATTGAAACGGAGTTTAGAATACCTCGTTCCCATAAATAAGAGATCATGAAAATGAAAGTTTCAAAACAAAGAACACCTATATACTACCAATTTTGCCCAATGGAAAATGACGGCAAAGGTGCAAAATGGATAAGCAAAGACGAAACAATTAAAAATCCTTATTATGGTTCACAAATGTTGAGTTGTGGCAAAACCGTTGAAACTATTAAGGAATAAATCAAATGAAAGAAAAGATAAAATATTTGATAGTATTCATTGGAATATTGTCTATCAATGTCATAATTGGTCAAAATGTGGTTCATTACGATTTAACAGTGACTGACACCATTGTAAATTATTCTGGAAAAGAAAAAAGAGCCATTGCAGTAAATGGACAAATCCCAATGCCAACGTTAACGTTTACAGAAGGTGACATTGCAGAAATCGTAGTTCATAATAAATTAAAGGAAAGCACCTCTTTACACTGGCACGGCGTTTTTGTTCCTAACAAATATGACGGTGTTCCATACTTAACACAAATGCCGATAGAACCTAACGAAACATTTACCTATCGTTTTCCCATTATTCAAAGTGGAACCCACTGGTATCACAGTCATAGCGGTTTACAAGAACAACTGGGAATGTACGGCTCTATGGTTTTGCTAAAGAAAAAAGACGACCGCACATTTAGAAAAGAAATTGACGATTTACCAGAAGTTCCTATCGTTTTAAGTGAATGGACAGACTTAAAACCTGAGAATGTGCATCGTATGTTGCACAATGCAAACGATTGGGCAGCCATTAAAAAAGGAACAGTTCAAAGTTATTCCGAAGCTATTAAAGCAGGACACTTCAAAACCAAATTAGGCAATGAAATGAAACGCATGTTAGCAATGGACCTTAGTGATGTGTATTACGACACGTTTTTAATAAATGGAAAGAATGAAAGCCAACTTCCTCAGTTCAAAGCAGGCGAAAAGATTCATTTACGCATTTCAAATGGTGGAGCTTCCTCTTATTTTTGGTTGAATTATGCAGGTGGGAAAATCACTGTTGTAGCCAATGATGGAAATGATGTGGAGCCTGTGGAAGTGGATAGATTAATCATTGGGGTTTCTGAGACCTATGATGTTGTGGTTACAATTCCTGATCAAAATACGGCTTACGAATTTTTGGCAACGCCAGAAGATCGAACAAAATCTGCATCAATTTATTTAGGAAGTGGCATAGTTCAGCTACAAAGCAGAATGCCAAAACTGAAATATTTTGAAGGGATGGAGATGATGAACCATATGATGAATATGGACGGAAGTATGGATGATATGGGAATGGATATGTCATTACAGCAAATGGATATGAATACTGTCATGTATCCAGAAATAACTGGAAATCCTGAAGGGAAAATAAATGACAAAATGAACCATTCCAATGATTCAATAACTACAAACCAAGACATCGTTACTTTAAATTATGGAATGCTGAAAGCACCACGGCCAACCATATTGCCTATAAATGCCCCAGTTAGAGAATTACGTTTTTAACTTACAGGAAACATGAATCGCTACGTGTGGAGTATGGATAATAAAGTGCTTTCAGAAAGCGATAAAATCCTGATTAAAAAAGGTGAAATCGTAAGGATCACGCTTCACAACGCTTCTATGATGCGACATCCTATGCACCTTCACGGTCACGACTTTAGAGTTTTGAACGGCCAGGGCGAATTTGCACCTCTTAAAAACGTGTTGGACATTATGCCAATGGAAACCGACACTATAGAATTTTTAGCAAATACCGAAGGTGATTGGTTTTTTCATTGCCATATTTTATACCATATGATGGCCGGAATGAATAGAGTTTTTTCGTATGAAAATCAAGCACCAAACCCATATTTACCGAACAAAAAATGGGCTTACAAAAAATTACAAGCCGAAAGCAATCAATTTCATTTTATGGCCGAAAATGATTTTGCAACTAACGGAAATGATGGAATGGCAATGCTGCAAAATACCCGTTGGAGCTTTGGAACGGAATGGCGTTTAGGCTATCATAATGAACACGGTTACGAAACGGAAACCCATATTGGTCGATATATTGGAAAAAACCAATGGTTTATGCCATTTGTTGGTTTTGACTGGAGATACCGAAAACAGAATGGAGATACCGAAAAGAATGTATTCGGGCAGAGCAGCACCAAAGACCAAAGGGCAGCTTTGAGTTTGGGTGTGGAATATACGTTGCCATTGCTGGTAAAATTGCAAGGCGAAGTTTATGCTGATGGAAATATACGTTTTCAGCTAATGCGTAAGGATATTCCTATTGCACCACGATTAAGATGGGCGTTTATGGTAAATACCGACAGGGAATATATGACTGGTTTTAAATATATCGCTACTCGTAATTTAGGGATTTCATCGCACTATGACAGCGATATGGGAATTGGATTTGGTGTGACTGTAAGCTATTGACAAAGAATTACTAAAGCTAAAAGCGATATACATTAAACTGATGTTGTTAAGTATTGATCTGATGATCAGCGCACCTGCCTTATCAAAACTATCATGTTATGACCATTTAATAAACATCAAGGAGGTTGGGGAAAATAATTCATAGTTGACTTAGAAACTAGTATAGCCGTAAGTTAATTAATTATCCTACCAATACTCTATCTTAAAACATAAAGGCTGTGGAAAATTATTTCAAAAAATCCTATATATTCTATATAAAGTTTGTCTGAGGCTGTGCTCCACAATCAATTAAGGACTGTGAACTTCTTATAAAAGTAAGCAGCAAAAAAGTCCATCAAACGTTTGTTTGATGGACTTTAAATAAATCTATAATGTATTTAATTGAAGAACTTTAAGTTCTAGAAATACAGTTCCCTATAATTAATACCCTGGATTCTGCTTCAGGGAAGGTAGACCATCTGCTCCCACGCTCAGGTCAATCTGTGCCTGTGGGATGGGATAATAGTCATTCTTACCTGAAATAAACCTACCGCCACGCACGTCTGTAGTAATATTCCCTTGATAATCAAAATATGCGTTCAATGTTTGATCTGCAATGCCCCAACGCACTAAATCAAAAAACCGATGTCCTTCCATAGCCAGTTCAAGCTTACGCTCAAAATAAATGGCCTCTAGGGCGCTTTCCTGTGATGCAAATTCAGAAGATGTATAATCTGAAATATTGTAGTTTGCCGCGTCTTGGTTGCTAAAACCAGCTAAAGGATCTGCATCGTCTATATATTTCTTCAAAAATCCAGCCTTATTGGCAGCTCGTTCACGTACGCGATTGACATAGCCCATTGCCGTATTCAAATTTCCGGTCTGTGCTTCCGCCTCTGCCCCCATAAGCAGAACATCCGCAAACCGGATGATATGCACATTAATAGCCGTTCCTGGAGCCCATGAACTTTGATCAGCATATATATCTTGGGTTGCCTGCCGATAAATATTCTTTTTAGGCGCATATGGACCTCCGTAACTTTGTTCCCGTACCCACGATGCACCTGGGTGATTTCCCCAATCGTGGTAAGGAATACCCCTTCTACCTATCGTCCAGTCTGCCCTTGGGTCAAGCGAACCTGTATAGGGCGTAAAAGAATCGCCAGCACCTACACCAAAATCACTTTTTACTGGAGCAGCATTATAATTGCTTAAGTATGGTAGTCCAGTGCTTTCATCAGTTCGATAAGAGTTCATCAGATCTTGAGATGGCTGATAGAAACCACAACATCTAAATGGACTGTTGTACGGAAAGTTTAATTTTCCACCTTGATTGGAATTTGTTATTGTAGAAGTACCATCATTAGCTACCATCTGAATATCAAAAACGGTTTCAGCGTTATTTTCGGTAGCAGGGTCAAAATTGTCCTTAAAGAAAGGAACTAAATCGTACTTCACTCCGCCTGAATTAACTCCCGAGGTAATTACGGTAGTAAAAATATCCCTTGCCTCGGCAAATTTTTTCTGATACAGATAAGTCTTGCCTAGATAAGCTGCGGCTGCCCATTTATTAGCGCGGGCAAAATCTGACTGTGTAGCCGGCAGATTATCGTAAGCAAATTGAAAATCAGCCTCTATCATCGGCCAGATATCTACATCATTGGGTTGCTGAGGATCTTCAGTATTCTCATCTACATATGGCACCATATTCCACATTTTCTTAAGTTCAAAATAGTAATGTCCTCTTAAAAAACGGGCCTGAGCCTCAATACTGAGCCTATCTGCATCAGATATCTCCTCTACATTCCCAAGAATCCTCAGGGTATTGTTGCAACGTGCTACACCCTCATATACCGCCTTCCATTTGGTATTAAAGAAACCATTTGACGGGTTTGAGATAAACTTAACGATTTGATCTATCGCCGGTTGATCTCCTCCAAAACTTCCTTTACTGGCTTCGCCACCAGCTACTGTGCCATACACCCAGTCATCTGGGGCCGCTTCCCATGGGCCGCCCCCACCTAATGCGTTATTAGCATCTTGCTGTCCATCAAGGGCACCATATGCTCCTATCAATAATTTCTGAGCACCTTCAGTAGTGGTTACAATATCATCACCTAAGGCACCTAAAACAGGCTGCTCGAGAAAATTATCTGAGCAAGAACCTAATAGAAGTAACCCTATTATAGGTAAGTAAAATTTACTTATTTGTTTTATTATTTTCATAACTATATATATTAATTTTTTCTCAATCTAATTAAAATGAAGCATTTATACCAAGGATGAGCTGTCTCTGATTGGGATAAGCACCTTCATCTATTCCCGCACTTAAAGTTTCTGTTCCTCCTCCAGCTATCTCTGGATCAATACCAGAATAGGAGGTAATTGTAAAGGCATTTGCGAGTTGTGCGTAAATACGCAGTTTGGTAATACTCATTTTTTCAAGGGCATTTGCTGGAAGGGTATAGCCTAATTGCATTTGTTTAGCCCTCAAATAAGACCCATCTTCTACAAAATAAGAGTTAGGAACGTCGGCGAGGCTGAAAGATCCTGTAGTCTGCTGAATAGGCGCTGAGGCATTTAAGTTTTGAGGGGTCCAGGAATCATAAAGAGCGGTACTACTTTTAGCACCTACAAAAGAACTGTAGAAATCTGTCCACCATTTAACGTTGTTCCAGATATCGTTCCCTTGCGATCCATAAAGGAATATACTAAAATCCCAATTTTTATAGAGCACTTCCAAATTGATACCATAAGTAAAATCTGGATTAGGATTGCCTAAAAATGTGCGGTCAGCATCAGTAACCTGATTATCGCCATTCGTATCGGCATAACGGAATCTACCTACTGCAACATCAGATTGATACGTTGCGTTGTTATTTCCCGTAGCGGCAATCGCTGCTGCGTTGGCCTGATCAATCTCTGCCTGAGAATCCCAAAACCCTTCTGTTTGATAACCATAAAATTGACTTAAGGAATGACCCGGAGCATTTCTTATAATTGAGCTACCATTAAAACGTCTTCCTTCAGTATCAACATATTGCACCCCATCGGCAAATTTGATAATCTCATTCTTGTAAGAAGTGAAGGTGAGGCTAGTATTCAATCTAAGATCATCAGAAAGATTAAAATAAGTTGATAAATCGATATCAAAACCCGTATTTGTCATTTCTCCAACATTACGATAAGGCACTAGTGCAGTTCCCACTGTAGCAGGCTGCGTAGGATTATATAAAAGATCTGTAATATTCTTTCTGTAATAATCTGCACTTAATTGTACCGTATTATTGAACAAAGTGGCATCTATACCAAAGTTTGAATCTGCATCGCGCTCCCATTTTGCATCTGGATTTCCTATTCTTGTCTGTCTAAACCCTTCTACATTACTATTATTGCTTCCTGTGATATCATAATAGGAATTCAATTGATCTCCACCATAGGTGGTAAAACCATTTTCGGGATATACGTTTATTTGATTTCCCCGTACTCCATAACCACCTCGTATTTTCAAGTCGTTTAACCAGCTTATTTCGGGCATAAAATCTTCATTCATAATATTCCAACCGACACTGGCAGCAGGAAACCATCCATATTGTTCATTTAGAAAGCGGGAAGAACCATCTCTTCGTACAGTAGCACTTAGAAGGTATTTATCATTAAAATTATAATCAAGCCGTCCAAACAATGAAGACAAGGCATCAGCATACTTAAAACCATCATTGGTTTGCGTCCCGGCACCTGTCCTAAGCGTTACATAATCAGGGTCAAACGTATAGTAACTTTGTCTCGACGCACTTGCTTCTCTCCCTCGATTTTGATAGGCTTCCGTTCCTATAAGTACTGTAAGGTTGTGCTTATCATTAAACACATTTTTATATTGAACAGTATTGGTCCATGTCCAGTTATAACTGAACTGGGCAGTTTCAGTATAGGAATTTACGGTTAGGTTTTCTGAGTTTTCATATTCCGGAAATTGAAACGAGTTAAAACTATTGGAAAAATAGGTTCCCCCATAGCTACTTCTAAATGTAAAATGATCGGCAAAATCTGCTTCTATAAATACATTTCCGAAAATTCTATTAGAAACTCCTCTGTCATTTTTTCTTCTTTCAGCAATGGCAACAGGGTTTTTAGCATTACCCAGGTCTGAGCCAAAGGAACCTGCAAAATTACCCCTGATATCATATACAGGTATAATGGGCAGTTCCCTAAAAGCAAAACCTATTGCACTGCCTTCCGTTAAAGCATCTATTTTCGGGTTATCACGAACGGTAAAACTTATATTTTGACCTACACGTATATTATCGTTTATATCATAAGTAGCGTTTGCACGAATCGTATATCGCTTTAAATAGGTGTTCTCAATGGTTCCCTGTTGATTAAAATAATTGAGCGATAAAAAATAACTTCCTTTTTCAGTCCCATTACTTACAGAAACGTTGTGACTTGTAATACTTGCAGGGTCAAAAACTTCTTGAAACCAATTCGTTCCTTGTTTATTAGCTTTCACAATTCTGTAAAAATCACCTACCGCATTAGGATCTGTATATAGCGGATTCACATTATATAGCGATTCATCTACCGTATTAGCTCCCACTGGGGCTATATAATTAGGCAGAACAGGATCAGGACCATTACCATATTGACTATGATCTATAACGCTATTCGGGTTTGTATTTCTGATCGCCTGAAAGGTGAGTTCTGCAGTTTCTTGAGAAGAAAGTATATCCCAGGGATTACCTTTCTGTATCAATTGCATGCCATAATACGAATCATAGGATACCTTCATTTTGCCTTTTCCTTTTTTCGTTGTGAGGATAATAACACCGTTAGCAGCTCGGGCTCCATAAATAGATGCAGATGCCGCATCTTTCAAGACTTGCAGACTGGCTATATCATTGGGATTAATATCAGCAATGGTTTCTGTAGGTATACCATCTACCACATAAAGCGGGTTGTTATTGCCAAAAGTACTTGCACCCCTAATTTTTATCTGAGGCGTTTGACCAGGCTGGCCACCACCGGTAATGGTTACCCCGGAAACTCGTCCTTGCAACTGGCTTGTTACCTGTCCAGAGGGTTGTTGTACCAGCTCATCTACTTTAACAACAGATATGGCACCGGTAAGATCTTGTTTACGCTGTGTACCGTAACCCACCACGACCACTTCATCAAGCTGGCCGGCATCTTCTTCTAAGGTAACGTTTATGGCCGTTCTTCCATTTACGGCAATTGTTTGGGTGGAAAAACCCACATAACTGAAAATAAGTGTTGCATCTGCAGCGGCATCTATGGTAAAGTTTCCGTCAAAGTCAGTCTGGGCACCAGTATTGGTTCCGTCCACAAGCACACTCGTGCCCGGTAACGGCAAGCCATTTGCGTCTGTGACCGTACCTGTAATAGTAGTTTGTACCGGCGCAGCGGGCACGACGCTTAAAGGAATGTTTACGTTACTCGCCATTGCTGGAACTCCCAGCCCCAGCAGTATCGAAAAAAAACCCATTTTTAAAGTGGGAAAACCGAATCCTGATTTTCTTAAATTGTAATTTTTTCTCATAATAAAGTTAATGTTAAGTGGTGATTGAAGTTTCTAGACTCGTAATAAACGAAAACGATTTCATCTCGTACCAATCATCGAAAGCATACATCAATATTAACAAAATATTATTCAATATTAAAGTTAATATTGAATAATTAATAAAGGTACTTTATACGCTTAAAAATGAGAATATAATATCATTTGAGCTGATTATATATACAGAACTACGTATTTGAAAATAATAAAGACTCATTTTTCATCAAACACCAATATTAAAAACACATTGAAAATAAGGTTTTATTAGTTTATCAACATGAAAACGGCAAATTTAAAATTGATACTATATTAGACAAAAAAAACCAGGAAAATTTCCTGGTTTTTTTTGTCTAAATATGACTTTTATCACATGGACCGGTGCTTTGAAGCACGCGCTTTCATCGCGTCATACATACCGCTTACTTTTTTATCGAATTCAAGCGGATCTTTAAAATTAGCCTTATTATCTTTAATGCGTTGTGACCCACCCAGAATCACATCTATCTCATTGTTTTCTAAACCATCAACCGTTTTTGAAGCTACAAGTTCGGGAGAATCCATTTCACCACCAGAAGCGGTTTTCATCATTGGGGTATCTGTAGCCGTAGGATAAACGATCATTACATGTATGTTAAAGGGTTTTAGTTCTCTTCTCATCGCCTCAGAAAAATGTTTTACTGCTGCTTTGGTCGCTGCATACGGCGCATAAAATGGCATAGCAATTAGCCCCAGTCCAGATGACACATTGATTATGGCTGCTTCCTTACTTTTTTTCAATAAGGGCAGCGCATGTTTGGTAAGCAAGATCAGGCCGGTCACATTGATGTTTTGCTGGGCAATGATATCTTCATCCTCAATTTCCTCAAGATTACCAGCACTTACCACACCGGCGTTGTTTATCAAAATATCAAGATGGCCCCATTTGTTTTTTACCGTTGCAACAACATTCTTGATAGATTCAAGCTCTGATACATCGCCCTGTATACATAAAAATTCAGCTTCTGGAAATTCAACTTTTAAGGTTTTTATGGCCTTGAGATCACGACCTACCACGGCAATCTGTCGTACGTCTTTTTTATAGAGTTCAGCAATTATGGAGCGGCCTATTCCTTTAGATCCTCCGGTGATCAGTACTTTTTTGTCTTGAAAGTTCATTTTTATTGTTTTCGTTCGGTTTTACAGTGATTTTGGTCAATTACCAATCACTCATTAATAGGTCGAATATTTTTCACGAAACTAACTTTTACCACAACCGTATAGTGACACACTTGGTTTTAATCCCAACAGTTAAAAAAATGGTTCAAATTCACCCCTTTTCTCCCGTTTTTCAATGCTTTTGCCCTATTTATAACCCGCAAATTTGAGTATCTTGCTTTTCCGTTAAATAAATTCAACTACCATATTTTATGTTTCTTAAAACATTCTCGATCTTTACATTGCTCAGCATTATTCTCACGCTGCTTTTGGCTGAAAATGGCATTGCACAAACCAGTCCGCTTTCCGTAGAAAAAATCATGCAAAACCCAGAGTGGATGGGTACTTTTCCTTCTAATATAGAGTGGGGACCGCAGGGTGAAAACATTTATTTTGATTATAATCCCGAGCAAAATCCGACAGATTCGCTATATAAAATTAGCCTAAACAATCAGGATAAAATCGAAAAGGTAAGCTTGCGCGAAAAAAAAACCATGATCCCTTCATCCGGGACTTTTAATCAGGATAAAACCAAAAAACTATATACAGAAGATGGCGTTCTTTATGTTTATGACATTAAAAAAGATGCCATAAAAGAATTGCTACAGTTGGATTCTCGCATTCAAGATCCCACTTTTATGCATGATGAAGATAAAATTGCCTTCACGTATGCAAACAATGCGTACCGCTATGATCTAGAACAAGGAAACCTGCATAAACTTACCAATATTCAGGAAGGAAAAATACCAAAGGAAGACGAAAAAAAACAATCTGAAAAGGACAAATGGTTGGAAGATGAAAACCTAGAACTGCTCCAGGTGGTACACGGGCGCGAGGAAGATGTGGAAAAAACCGAAGCTTATAATGATTTGCTTGACCAAAAGGAACCTTACGCATTTTATCTTGATGAACGGTCGCTCAGCAATCTGGAAGTTTCTCCAAATGGCGATTACATTACCTTTAATCTTATTACCCGTGAGCGCGGAAAAACTACCGAAGTACCCAATTATGTGGATGCTTCGGGCTATACAACAGACATCAGCGGCCGCACAAAAGTGGGCGATGAAAAAACGGAAGTAGAACTCGCCATTTACAACGTAAAAAAGGACACCGTTTATATGGTCAAAACTGATGAGCTGCCCGGCATTAAAGACCAGCCAGATTATATAAAGGATTATCCCGATAAAGAATGGAAAGAAGAAGTACGCGAAGTCGTCCTGTCAAGCGCTTATTTTTCACCGTCTGGCGAAAAAGCCATAGTAAACGTGCGTTCTAAAGACAATAAAGACCGCTGGATCGCCGAAATAAACCTAGAAAACGGAAGCTTAAAATCCCTTGATCGCCAGCGCGACGAGGCTTGGATCGCAGGCCCAGGAATTGGCTGGACTTTTGGCGGCGGGACCATGGGTTGGTTGCCTGATAATACCCATATTTATTTTCAATCTGAAGCCAGTGGCTATTCGCATTTATACCTTCTGAATGTTGCAAACAGAACCAAAAAAGACCTGATTTCGGGCGATTTTGAGGTTTTTGACCCGTTTTTGTCCAACGATAAAAAATCCTGGTTTCTGACCACTTCTGAAGTTGGCCCCGGTGAGCGCCATTTTTACAAAATGCCCGTCATGGGAGGTACAATGGAAAAACTCACCGCAATGGAAGGGAATAATGAAGTTCACCTTTCGCCAGATGAGAAGTATATGGCCATTCTCTATTCCTATAGTAACAAACCTTGGGAACTTTATCTCAAGAAAACCAGAGCAAACGCCGAAGCTACCCAATTAACGCATGGTCAGAGCGACGCTTTTAAAAGTTACACCTGGCGCGATCCCAAGCAAATTAAGTTCAAGGCAAGCGATGGCGTTATGGTTCCCGCCCGACTTTATGTGCCAGCAGATAGCGTAAATAACAATGCTGCGGTGGTTTTTGTGCACGGTGCGGGTTATTTGCAGAATGTGCACAAATGGTGGTCAAGCTATTTTAGGGAATATATGTTCAACAATATGCTTACAGATATGGGCTATACGGCGATAGATATTGATTACCGCGGCAGCGCGGGTTACGGCCGTGACTGGCGTACCGCAATTTACCGCCATATGGGCGGAAAAGACCTCAGCGATCAAGTGGACGGTGTTAAATATCTGGTTGAAAATTATGGTGTAAATCCCGAAAAAATAGGTATTTATGGTGGTAGTTACGGCGGTTTTATAACGCTTATGGCGATGTTTAACGAACCCGAAACATTTCAGGCGGGCGCTGCATTGCGATCTGTAACAGACTGGGCGCATTACAACCACGGCTATACCGCAAACATTCTCAATGAACCGGCAGAAGATCCCATCGCCTACCGCCGCTCCTCCCCTATTTTTTTCGCCGAAGGCTTAAAAGGTGATCTGCTTATAGAACACGGTATGGTAGATACAAATGTGCATTTTCAGGATGTGGTAAGGCTTTCGCAACGCTTGATAGAACTGGGCAAAAAAGACTGGGAAATGGCCATTTTTCCGGTAGAAAGTCACGGTTTTATAGAACCTAGCAGCTGGACCGATGAATACCGCCGAATCCTAAAACTGTTCAATGAAAGTTTGCTGGGGAAGATGGAATAAGGTGCAATTATAAACTTACTCTGATCTTTTAGTTTTTAATTTAATCCGTCTCACCTAATTTATACATTGATTTTGCAATACTTAAAGAAGTTTTATCATATTCTTCATGTCCGTAATCATGTCTATCATTCAGTTCATAAAATTCACGATATAGATCGAAAGGATTTTGAGACTCCGCTACCCATTTAACTATAATTTCTAAAATTTCATTCATGACAGGCTGAAAAGTCATTCGTCCATCTGATTTCCTTACACCGTTATTATCAGATTTTCTTTTACCCAAATTCAGAAATATATTTTTTTCATCATAAATAATATTCCTTGCTTCTTTGAATTCTTTACCCTTTGGTAAATAATCCATTAACAATTTTCTTATACCCCTATAATATATATTGTACTTTCCTCTGGATCTTCAAACTCTTTACCTAATAGTTTTCTTAATTCATCAACCTCCTCTAGATTACCTTTTTCAGTATTTATAGATAACTGCTTACCAACTTTTTCACTGGCTTTTTGAAGTAATTCCATGCGCTCAATATCCGCACTGGATAACTCTTCTTTCTTTTTTTTCTTATAATTACCTTTTGCCATAATTTTTTTATTTAATTTCTAGAATATTTCTAATTCGTTCACTAGTTACTTTTATACTATCGTCATTCCAGGATATAGGATTCAGTTTGGCAACTGCATTTTTATAGTTTGGGTAAAATTCTCTAAAAGCCGCATGATAACTTTTATCATAAAGTTTATCCATATACCATGTGAAAAATGTGTAAACCAAAGATTCATGAATTTCATTCTCATTGGCAAACTTTGAAACCAGAAAAGGATTGTTGATGTAATTCCTGATATACCTAAATTTATCCAGAGATAAGAAATAATCTCGAGCAAACGAGTCAGCCTTTTCTTCAATAAGAAATAGATCGTCGTCACCAGTTAAATGAAAACTGTTTTTCTCAATTAAATCAAAATCAAAAAGAACATGATGTAATTCGTGCATCAGCGTAAACCAAATTGTGGAATATTTTTTATTGAAATCAGTAATTACCACACAAGGTTTGCTATTAATAATAAAAGTACCACCCCTGACTTGAGTTGTAGATAAATAATCTTGAAATATTAGAGTAACTCCAGTACTATATAAAGCTCTGCATACAGTATACAAACCATCTCGGACGTCTTGTGAATAAGGCTTCATCTTAATTATCAAATCCTTTAATTTCTCTCGATCGTAATCATGCGGATTATCGATAACTTTAAAGGTTTGATAAGCTGATTTAACCCAGAAATCCTTCATTTTATCTGAAAAACTTCTTTTAGTTCTACTATATAACGGTCTTTCTAACTTCTCTTCATATTCCTTTATAGATTCATATCCGAAAAAATCAAGAACTTTTTGAACAAGTTCATCCGTACCATAAGCAGGTTTAAAAAAACCTAATTTGGTTAACGTTTTAACATCAAAATTTCTCAACAGAAAAGTAACCTTTCTTGCATTGTCAATTGACGCCACATTATCCTCATTTTGATTTTTCAAAACTATCTTTACAAATTTATCAATCTCAATATCCAGAAACTCGGCCAGTTTGATTACGTGAATCAAGTTCGGTTGCTTTGCAGTACCCGAAATAATTTGATCAAAAACGTCCTTATCAATTTTAAGGAGTTTTAAGGCCTTAGTTTTACTAATATCGAATTCATTCAATTTCTGTTCAAATTCTTGTTTTACATCAATATTTTCGCTGTCAGAAAAAATTGACTTCAAGATATTATCCAAACTTGACATTTTCATAAAAGGGTATTTACATCGTAAATTTAGGCTAATTTTAAATAAAATGGGCATAAAAAGGGTAATTACCCCTAAATATTCGATCGTAAGTACAAATTCTATTTATTCGGAATGATAAAAAAGCCCTTAAAATCGACGTTTTAAGGGCTTTTTCGGTTAAAATAAAAAGTAAAATTCACTGTTTTTATTCAACGGTCACAGGAAAGGTTGCTACAAAATCTGTCTCGCCAGCTGCATTTATAATATCTCCGCTAGCTACTCCTGTAGCCTCTTTTGAAGGTTCATGAATTAACGTGATTGAAATAGTGCCAGAACTGGCCTCTGCTGTAGAAAGCGTAAACGCTATCCCAACAGGATCTACACTGTCGCTACCACTTATATAGTCAGCTTCAGTATCTGCATATGCAAAAGATGTATTGAGCGCGTCAGATTTGGCAAAGAAAAACTGGTGCTCATGGGCCTCTTCCTCGATTTCTAAAGTGATATTTTCAGCTGGAAAAACAGTCTGATTTAGCAATTCTATATCTCCGGAATAGATGGTATTCGCTGTTAACGGGCCGCTTACAGTTACTACCGGCGCATTAGGACCATCGCCATCAGAATCATATGATTTTAGCGTAACTATATCTCCGGAAGGTCCAGTCAGCGTCACATTCATCGTTGTGATTACTTCCTCTTGATTTACGATCGCCGGGATATCATCGTTTGAGCAACTGCTCAACACTGCTCCAGCTACAACTAAAAAGGTTATTAATTTATTTGTTTTCATAATCTAAAGGTTCTTGTTAATAATTGAATTTGAGTTGGATTCTAAAATTTCGACCCAGATCGTCCACATAATACCGTTGCCTGTTCAGATATTCCCTAAAACTGGTATCCAGAATATTATCTACATAAAAGCCAAGCGTGAGATTCGAGTGCTGTGCCACTTTAAAATCGATGCTAGAGTTAAAATGGAACAGGTTATAACCCGCGGGTGGGTGGCTGATCTGCACGGTCTGGTTAATGGTCTCGCCGTTGTCTTGAAGCACCGGCACCGTAAAATCATTATCGGGGTAACGGGTCTGCTTAAAAACCGACTGACTGCGAATGCCCAAGGTCAAATTATTTAGCTTCGTGTTTGTATACGTAAGCGTATTGGTCCAGTTGGGCGCGGGCATATCAATGAGCGCGCGGTTTCTGGTCAAATCCTGGCCGTTGACGTAAGAGAAGTCTCCGTCAAGGTCAAAATGTTCGTCAAACCTGTACTTGGCATTCACATCAATACCGTATAAACGTGCGTTTACTTGTCTATATTCATACACGGGAAAAGCGCCGCGGGTGGTCTGCTCAATGGCATCGGGTTCCAAGATTATAAAATTATCTATTTTGTTATAAAAAGGGTTTAGTCCAAAGCTGAAATCACCCACCGAACCGTCAAGCGAAACGCTGGCCTTGTATGATTGTTCCTTGTCCAGCCGCAAGTCTCCCAGTTCAATAACTGCTGCGGAATGGTGCAAGCCATCGCTGAACAATTCTGCCGGATTAGGTGCCCGCGATGCGGAACTTAAATTGACACGCCCCGTGAGGTAATCACTAAAAGTATATTTTGCCCCTAAAGTCGCCGAAAGGTTGTTATACTGAAATTCTGGAGTTGTATACAGTTGATTGTCCAACCGCTGCCGCACGATATTTCCAAAATCAGCATCATAACCGCGCTCTTCCCAACGGGAAGTTTGATAGTATTTCTTCGCATCTATATTTATATAATCATAACGCGCGCCTGCATCAAATACCAAGTTTTCAGAAAGATTATAATCTACCGTAGCATAACCTGCCGCAGTGTACATCGTATAATCAGGAATCAAACGGCGAACGCCAGTATCTGGATCGGGAAAATTGACCTGATACATACCTTCTGCGCCAAAGTTTGCCGTAAAATCTGGATTGGAGTTCCATTCAAAATTTCCGTTTATTGTGTGCGTGGTCAGCTCAAGGTCAAGCGAGGGTTTATCTCTATCGTCACCGCGACGTATGTCATATTCCTGTCTATTATTCAGCTGAAAGCTATAGGTCAAATCCAGTTTGCCGGCGTTTTCAAAACGCTTAAACACATTGATCTTGGCAAGTTGATGGCTCACATCTTGTCGCGGTGGGTCAATAGTAGAAGTAAATGGCCTCACATAGTTTGGTATAGCTGCATTAATTGCCGTCACCAGATCGCCAACGCTACCTATATGCGACGCCCGTAAAATGCCAATATTCGCGTGATAATAGCTATAATAGGCCTCAAAACCGTAAGTAAATTTGTTCAATCCCACGCTCACTGAAAAGTCCTGCTCGCGGTTACCCGTATTGGAAAGCACATAATCTGGCGCTTCACGGTCACCAAAATATTTCAAAGTCCCCTGACCCGTGAAATGAAAGCCCGATTTGTACGCTTTTGTAAGGCTTGACGTCATTGAAGTGCCTCTGCCATTGCTCATAGCGCCAAAAATAGTCCTACCAAAAAGTGTATCCTTAACCGGTGCCACTGCAGGATCTGTAACGATCACACCGCCCACCGCATCGCCACCATAGCGCAGCGCCCCGGCACCTTTTACCACAGTCACGTTTGCTGCAGTATTAATATCTAGGTTAGGCGCGTGTTCCACACCCCATTCTTGATCTGCCATGCGCGTACCATTATTGATGATCAGCACACGGCTGCTGTGCAAGCCCTGAATTATGGGTTTTACCACCGTGCTTCCAGTATTAAGAGACGAAACGCCGCTCACTTCTTTTAGGGCGTCACCCAAACTACCACCACTAAAATTTTCCAAGGTTTCAGTTTTTAGGGATTCTTCGGCGCCGGAAGTGGTTTCGGCGCGGTACTTTTCACCTTTTACCGTGACTTGATTTAATTCTTCGGTATGGTGTTCCAGCTTAAAATCGCGGGTCAAATCTTTACTTATTTCTATAGTAAAGGTCTTCACGTCACATTCGGGATGGGTGACCGTGATTACGGTTTTGCCGGCACAAAGTCCTTGGAGGGAATAGTTTCCGTCAAGGTCTGTTTCGGCATAAACCTGTTGACTTTCTACACTTAGGACCGCTCCTATAAGATTGCTGCCGTCATGAAAATCTATGACTTTTCCCGATAGGGTATAATCACATTGTTGCGCTTGTCCCGTCAAACAAATGAACAGGAGAGCGAAAAACTTTAAATAGTTCATCGATAAATAATGTTTGAATATAGACAATCAAGTCATAAGACCACTTAAGTCTTTGAATAACTGATTATTCTGAAAAATAAAAATTGAAAGAATTATCCCGCGAGGGGATCTCGAAGCGGTTTGCTCCTATTACGCCAATGGTGGCGCTTTATTGAGAAATATCCCGAAAAGAGGTGCAGGACTAAAGTTATTGTGATAAACCACGGCAACCCGAACGGAGGAAAGCATGGTGAATACAGCAGGTTTGTATGCCATATTTTGCGGTGGCACATACGTATCTGTGTGTGATTGCGCATGCGCTAGCTGACAGATTGTGCAACCTTCTTTGGCTTTATTGCTGTCGTGGGTGAACTGATGTAGATCGGCACATTTAAACGCAAGCAGTAACAGTATAAAAAATACACTGCCCCATTGCCTGAGAAATTGCCTGTTTCTGTTCATCATTGCAAAACTATCTGAAGGAACCAAGCATTAGTCAAAAACAATGTTAAATTTTTAAATTTTGCGGTATGCTCAAAATGTAGTTAATCTGTTGAGGTTTTATTGTTTTTTGCCTTGTAAGTTGGTGAAGATAATGAAAGCAAATCAACGGCTATTTCGAGTTGAGAACTAAAATGAAAATCAACTAATTTTCAAAACAGAAAACCCTAAAATTGTTTTTTTCGTAAAGATTAAAAGCAATCAGAATCTATCCTATTTTGCTATTTAAAGTATAGCCAAAGTTCCATTATCTTCGTTATATTGCACTATATTGAAGGTTAATTATTAAAAATAGAAACATCAAAAGCCCAACTTCCACTACTGCCCTTTTAGTATTTTCGCTTTCCGCGAAAGAGGAAGTCAAGCGAAAACCTCTATTTGGGGCTAAAAATCGGGCTACAGGTGAGTTTTTTGACCTCCTGATCAATAAAACTTCCCAATTAGTTTCAACTATTGGGGCAGATGTGATCTGGTTTGATGAAAGTAAACAGCAAGGCCAAGATTTTTCTTCCCGCATTACACAGGCCTTCAGTGATTTATTTGCTCAGGGCTATGAGAAAGTAATTTCTATTGGGAACGACAGTCCAGACCTTACCACTGCACATATTGAAACAGCTCTTCAAAAACTGGAGGAAAACGAGCTCGTTCTGGGCCCTTCCGCAGATGGCGGAGCCTATCTTATAGGGATTCATAAATCCCATTTTAACGCAGCTGCTTTTAAGGCACTTCCCTGGCAACAGGAAAACCTCTTTGCAGAACTGGTCGCAGATGCGCATACCCATAAACGATCGGTTACCTTCTTGGAGATGCTGAACGATTTTGATACGCCGGAAGATGTTTTCGCCTATGCGAAAATAAATCCGAAAAGCGTTATCGGATGTTTTATTGAAAACCTGACCACCTGTAAACAGCCGGTTTTTGATCAATTTTTATTCGTAAAACCTTCACGAAAATGCCGTTCCATTCGCGCTTTGCGTGCTCCTCCATATCAAATTGCCGCTTAGGCAAGCCTTCCTCCTCTTCTACTTCGATTTTTCCTTAGCGGAAAACTATTGCGGTAGTTCCATTTTTTCCTTATTAAACCCTTATTGAAAATTCTATGAAAATAGGTTTACTCATCTTTTTGCAGCTATTTTTTATAACTGCTCTTAGTCAAACCCAATCCTACACAACTCAAGTGCTCGACGATACTGGAGCGCCCGTTCCTTATGCAACGGTAAACGAGGTGGGAACCCAAAATTATACAACTACCACGGAAAGTGGAAGGTTTACGCTAGAAACCACTGCGACCAATTTTACGATCCGTATTTCTTCTGTAGGTTTTGAAACGCTTAACATCCAGGTAAGCAACGGCAATCTTCCAAAACAGATCACCATGAACCCCTCTTCTGAAGAACTCGACGCGGTCGTCATTACCGCCCTGGGCATAGCGCGTGAACGGCAGGCGCTAGCGTCATCAGTTTCTATCGTGAGCGAAGAACAACTTACTGAAGTGCCCATGACCAATCTCGTTAACAGCTTGGCCGGTCAGGTGGCCGGGGTGCAGATCACCAATGGTTCTTCTGGCGTGGGTTCTTCTTCGCGTATTATCATTCGTGGTGAAAACTCGCTCAGCGGAACCAATCAGCCGCTTTTTGTGGTAGATGGCGTCCCCATCAGCAACGAGCAGATTACCAGTGACCTAGTGAACGATGGCGCTTTGCAGGAAGTGGATTATGGCAATGGCGGTGCAGATATAAGTCCTGATGATATCGCTTCCATTTCTATATTAAAGGGAGCAGGTTCTGCCGCATTGTATGGTTCTCGCGCGGCAAATGGCGTAGTCTTGATCACTACTAAAAGAGGCCGCCGCCAGCCCGGTTTTGGCGTAAGCACCAGCAGTACACTAACCATAGAAACTCCTCTTACCCTACCCGATTATCAAAATGAATATGGTGGTGGTTCAAACGGTGAATATGCTTTTCAAAACGGTATAGGCGCGGGTGTTAACGACGGTGGCATCAGCAGTTATGGACCAAGATCGGATCAAGGCCAATTGATCCCACAATTTGACAGTCCGTCAACTGATATTAACGGAAATCCCGTGCGTGGCGGCGACGTGATCGCGCGTACCTTACCTGATGGTTCTTTTACTGAAATTACGCCCACTCCCTGGATTTCCCGGCCCGATAACGTACTGGATTTTTTTGAAACGGGCGTGACTTATCAAAATAACGTGGCGATTTCTTCCGCAAGTGAAAATAGCAGCAGTAGGTTATCTTACAGCAGTTTGCGCAATGAAGGTATTGTACCTAACACAGATTTTAAACGCGACGGTCTCGCCCTAAGCCTGGATCAGGACTTGAACGATAATTTACGGGTTTCAACATTTGTGAATTATATAAATACACGCAGCGGTAACCGGCCCAATTTGGGTTACGGTTATGAAAATGTTTTGTACGGATTTAACTGGACGGGGCGCCAGGCGAATATCGCCTCGATGCGCGATTACTGGCAAGCAGGCCAAGAAGGTGTTCAGCATTTTGATATCAATTATCTCTGGTTGACCAATCCGTATCTTACTTTATATGAAAACACCAATAGTTTCAATAAAAACAGGGTTTTGGGGAATGTTTCGGCTACTTATGAATTTTCGCATAAGCTGAAACTAACGGTACGCGGCGGACTTGATTTTTATCAGGATAACCGCGCTTTCCGAAGGGCAAAAAGCACCAATAAAAACCCGGAAGGAAGTTATAGGGAAGATTACGTAAAATACCGCGAACTCAACAATGACGTGCTTCTTACCTATAAAGATGAGTTTAATGATGATTGGGAGTATTCGGTTTCAGCCGGTGCCAACCGTTTTGATCAGAAGATCAACTATTCGTATGCCGAAGCGAGCCAGTTAGCACTTCCAGATATCTATAGCCTTGCAAATTCCAGAACACCTTTAAAGGGAAACAGCCAGATTTTTGATAAGCGCATTAATAGTGTATATACTTTCGGCAACATCGCCTATAAAAACCAGATATATCTGGATGCAACCTACCGTAATGATTGGAGCAGCACATTACCTGATGGCAACAATTCCTTCGGTTATTACTCGGCCGGGCTGAGTTATGTGGCTTCAAATATGTTTGAGATGCCCGAAGCCATTTCTTTCTTAAAACTTAGATTAAGCGCGGCGAGTGTGGGCAATGATACTGACCCGTATCAAAATACACAGAACTTTCAGTTCAATCAAAATTATGGTTCCAGTTTTCGGGTAACCAATGAAACCGTGCTTAAAAATGCCAACCTAAAACCGGAACGCCTAGACGCGTATGAAGTGGGGCTTGAAGCCTGGTTTTTAAAAAGCAGGTTACAACTGGACGCTTCGGCCTATCAAAACGTGAGTAAAGACCAGATCATCTCGCGGCCTATTTCCTCAGCAAGCGGCTTTCAAAATTACAATGTGAACGGTGGTAAAGTGCGCACGCGCGGCCTTGAGCTTATGTTAAGCGGCGATATTATAAAAGGTGGCGATTTTGGTTGGCAATCTTCGGTCAACTTTAGCACTTTCCGCAGCGTGGTCACCGAACTTCCCGAAGGCGTGGATCAGTTCGTGACGGGATCTGCCAATATCTTTAACGGCGGTTCCAACACGGTTTTTTACATCGCCAGAGAGAACGGCCGCGTGGGCGATATGTACGGTACCGGTTTTGTAAAAGTAGATGGCGAGACGCTTTACGCGAATGGTTTCCCGGTGCAGGACAATACCTTGCGCTTATTGGGTAACTATAACCCTGATTTCAGCTTGGGTTTCAACAATAATTTCAGCTATAAAAATATAAGCCTAACCATACTTTGGGATTGGCGCCAGGGCGGAACCATAGTTTCGAGGATCAAGGCGCTGGGAAGCACATCTGGTGTTTTAAAAGAAACTCTTGTAGGTCGTGAAAATGGTATTGTAGGCGCTGGCGTAAGAAATGCCGGTACAATGGAAAGCCCCAGTTACGTGCCCAATGATGTTTCGGTAAGCGCGAGCTCGTTTTACAATAACTTTTATGACCGTGGCAATGAAGAGAGCGCACTTTATGATGCTTCTTACCTAAAATTACGCCAGGTGAGCATTTACTACAATTTCCCTTCAGCATTGACAAATTCCATTGGCTTTACTACCATTAAAGTGGGAATTGTGGGCAGTAATTTGCTCCTTTTTACCGAAAATCCACATTTTGACCCCGAATTAAACGGCCTCCAGGAACGCAATATCGTGTATGGTGTTGAGGATTTCTCTTACCCTTCCACACGCAATTTTGGCTTTAGCCTAAAAACCCAATTTTAAGAGAAAGAATTATGAAAAATATAAGCCTACTTTTAATCGGTCTCCTCTGCCTAACGTGCATCAGTTGTACCAATGATTTTAACGAACTCAACGAAAACCCCAACTCCCCGCCAGAAGTCGATCCTCAATATTTACTCACCAATGTGCTCACGGTTGAAGCAGATGCAAATACATACGAACAAGGTTTTCTACTGGCCAATTACATAGAACAGTTTTCTGCCAGTGTAGAATTTGAACGTATAGACCGGTATGAGATGGGATCTAACAGTGAATATTGGAACCTTATTTTTGGATTGTTGACCGATCTTAAATCCATGGAAAATTTGCCCGGTTACAATGAAGCGTATGGTGCCGTGGGCGATATCATGAAGAGTTTTTTGTTTTCGCAGTTGACTGATATGTGGGGCGATGTGCCCTATACTGAAGCTTTACTGGCACTTGATGATCAGTTTACACCAAAGTATGACACTCAGGAAAGTATTTATACAGATCCTGAAACCGGAATCCTGGCGGTTTTGAAACGTTCTGCCGAAACACTTCAAAACAGAAACACAAGTATACAGGGCGATGTGATGTTTAGCAATGATCTGAGCAAGTGGGTGCGCTTTTCAAATTCGCTGCGGTTGCGCTATTTATTGCGTATCAGCAAACGCGTTACGGATTTTTCTGAAATGCAGGCACTGGCCGATTCGGGCATGCTGATCGAATCTAACGATCAGAACGCCGTGGTTCCTTATTTGAGTTCGGCACCCAACCAATTTCCGTTTTTTACCGCGGCACTGGGCGCCTATGGCGAACACCGCATGACCAAAACCGTGGATTCTGTCCTTAAACTATGGAACGATCCGCGCATCAATATTATTTATAAACCCACACAACTGAGCGTTACCAGCGGAAATACAGAGTTTAAAGGCTTATTGAACGGTCAAAACAGGGAAATTATTAGCGAAAAAGGTATTAATCTGAATGATATTTCACTCTTTGGGTCAATTTATCGCGATCAGCCTGATGGCGTTGATGGCCAGTATATGCAATATGCCGAAGTACAGTTTGCCCTTGCCGAAGCGGCCGCCAGCGGTTATATTACCGGTGATGTCAAAACCTATTATCAGAACGCTATCACGGCCAATTTAAATTATTATGGCGCTGAAGTTCCCGCCGGCTATTTTGAGCAGACAGCGGTTACACTTACCGGCGACAAAGACAGTGATCTCATTAAAATATTGACTCAAAAATGGCTCAGTTTAATTTCTAATGGGCACGAAGCCTGGTTCAACATTCGCCGTACCGGCATTCCCGCATTAAAACCGGGCCCCGATAACCTGAATGACGGTCGTTATCCTGTACGTTATTTATATCCAGAATCTGAGCAGGCCACAAATAGTGCAAATTATCAGGAGGCGGCAGAGCGCATGGGTGGCGATGATATTAATAGTAAAGTTTGGTGGGAATCCCCCTAGCCCCCGAAGGGGAAACTTTAATCTTGCGTGTTACTGACCTGCAAGGTTTGAAATTGCCGACCTGCAAGGTGTTGCCGAGGAACGAGGCCTCCTTGTAGGTCTATACCAAGTTGAATTGAAAGTAAAACCATTTCGCTTACGCGGAAAAACTTGAAAAAATAAACCTAAACGTTTAATAAGATAAGTTTAGACTGAGAAATACCTACAAGGAACCCCATTTGTTCGTTCCTCCCAAATGCGGAATACCTTGCAGGATAGGTAAAATTTATTTCTTGGTCACGAAATAAACTTTAGGAAGTTCCTCCCTTTTTGAAGGGGAGGTGCCGAAGGCGGAGGGGTTTTGACCTGCAAGGTGTTGCCGAGGAACGAGGCCTCCTTGTAGGTCTTTGTAGGTTTTTCCTCGGTTGAAGGTTGAAGGTTACAAGACCTGACAGGTTTTTAAAACCTGTCAGGTCTGAATTGAAGATGGTTCAGAAGGAAAATAAGATTCCGCCTTCGCGGAAATAAAAAATTAAATACATGAATAAAAAAAACATACTTAAAACCTTCAGCGTAATCGCCATACTAGCGCTATTGATTAGCTGCAATTCGGAACAAAAAACAGACGATTCCGGGCTAAAAACGGCTTCTTGGGAAGAGATTTCCGCGAAAGCGAAAGGAACTACGGTAAATATGATGATGTGGCAGGGAAGTCCTGTCATTAATAATTATATGAATAATTATGTCGTTCCGCAGCTCAAAGAAAAGTACAATATTGACCTGAAAATAAGCGGAGGGCAGGGACCGGAAATTGTGCAGTTGGCAATGGGAGAAAAAGAAGCCGGCATTACTAATGGACAGGTAGATATCGTCTGGATCAACGGGGAAACCTCTTTTCAACTGCGTAAAATCGATGGGCTTTGGGGACCGTTTATAACACAATTACCAAACATCAAATATATCGATCTTGACGACCGCTACATTAATACTGATTTTCAACAGCCAATTGAAGGAATGGAGTGCCCTTGGAGCATTGGGCAAGCAGCAATGGTATACGATTCGGCCAAAGTCTCCAACCCACCACGCAATCTCGACGAACTGGAAACCTACGTTAAAAAATATCCCGGCACCTTTACCATAAGTAATGATTTTTCGGGCATGACGCAGTTAAAAAGTTTTCTTGCCGAACTGGGCGGAAGCCCAAACAGCTTGAATGGAGAATTTTCGGAAGAGAAATACAACAAGCTTTCCAAGCAATTGTGGGTGTATCTCAACCGCAACAAAAAATACTTCTGGAAAGCCGGCGAAACCTTCCCCAAAGAACAGACCAAAATGAGTCAACTTTTTGCCAACGGCGAACTTTATCTGGGGTTTGGATTTAGCGAGGGCGGTATTGAAGAAAAAATAGTAAGCGGCCTATATCCCAAAAGCGCACGCTCCTACCCGTGGGAAAACGGAACTATCAAAAACACCAATTATATGGGGATTTTGGACAATGCACCCCAAAAAGCCGGCGCGATGCAGGTAATTGATTTTTTAATTTCTCCTGCCGCACAGTTTGAAAAATCACACGCCAATAGCATGGATTCTAACACGATTTTAGACATAGGTCGCCTGCCCGAAGAATGGAAAGAAAAGTTTACAAACGCACCGCACCGCCAGTATGGTCTGGAAATGGAAGATCTAAAAGAATACGCCATCGAGGAGCCAGCCCCAGAATACATGATCCGTCTTTATGAAGATTTTAGAACCCAGGTGATTGAAAAATAAAAGCTCCATACTCGGGATTACCTTTTTTGTGCTCATTGGCGTGGTGCCTTTTATTGCCGCTTTTATCTACGCATTAGGCTACAGTTTTGGGCTGCTAGGCGTGCTCAATAATGGTTTTACCACCCGTTTTTGGCAAAGCGTTTTTGAATCTGGCGAATTTTTAAAATCCTTTGGCTACAGCGCGGCGATCGCAATAATTTCGCTGGCACTTTCCATAGGCGGGGCGCTGTGGGTCACGTTGAAATTTCGGCGGGAACTGGATAAAAAATTCCTGTCGTTTATGATGTATTTGCCGCTGGCCATTCCCGGCGTGGTGGCTGGCTTTTTTATGATTCAGCTGTTTTCTAAAGGTGGTTTTTTTGCCAGGGTTGCTTTTCAAATGGGCCTCATTGAAAAAACATCACAATTCCCCGATTTAGTGAACGATTCGCTCGCTTTTGGCATTATTGTGACATTTATTACTATGCTCATTCCGTTTTTTACTTTGCTTTTTCTGAACGTTTATAAAAACGAACGTATTGAAGAACTTTCTATTTTGGCGCATGCGCTGGGCGCGAATGCGAATCAGGTAACACGGCGCGTATTTTTACCAATCGTTTTAAAGAAAACATGGGTGCTCATTGCCCTGTATTTTATTTTTTTGCTCGGTGCTTATGAAGTTCCGCTCATATTGGGTCAGGAATCGCCGCAAATGCTATCGGTACTTATCATAAGGGAAACGCGCCAATTTGACCTCAGCAAAATATCTGAAGGTTATGTTGTAGCGGTGATCTACACAATTGTCGTTTCGATCACAGCCATTTTGCTGTTTTTGCCCAAACAAAAAAACGTCTATGAAACCTAACTGGAAACCTTATATTTTGAGTCTTATTGTGCTGTTGATACTCTTCCCGTTTATCTTCATGGTATTGCTGTCCCTATCCTCAAGTTGGCGTTTTCCCGAGGTGTTTCCCGGATATTTCGGTTTTAAAAATTGGGTTACACTTCTGGGTTCTGAAGCAGGATTGTTGCAGAGCTTTATCATTTCTATAGTTATTTCACTTTCGGTGGGAATTGTGTCCACTTTCAGTGGATTTTTAATCAGTCGGGCGGTTTTTTACCACAAAAAGAAGCGGATTTTAACCCTTTTCGCCTATTTTCCATATGTTTTGGCTCCCGTAGTTTTTGGTGCCTGCCTGAGTTTTTTCTTTCTGAAAATGGGGCTTTTTGGTAATGTGACTGGCGTGATCGTGGCGCAGTTTCTGATCGCCTTTCCCTACGCGCTGATCTTTTTTGGCAGTTTTTGGAACAAAAAAATAAAAAGCTACGAAGATCTGGTCGCCACGCTAGGCGGCACTTCGCAGCAAACTTTTTTTAAAGTACTGTTTCCGCTGGCCAAAAGTATGCTGCTCATTTGCTTTTTTCAGACGTTTTTGATCTCTTGGTTTGAGTATGGCCTAACCTCGATCATAGGTGTGGGCAAAGTGCAGACGCTCACCATAAAAGTATTTTTGTTTATCAAGGAAGCCAATTATTACTACGGCGCTCTGAGCTGCTGCCTGCTTATTTTTCCACCGGTGGTGCTGTTGTATTTCAACAAGCGGTACGTATTTAAAAATCTTATTTAATGTTTTTAGAAGTCCATAATATCATAAAAAGTTTTAATAACGAGCACGTGGTGAGGGATCTCAATTTTACCCTTGACGCGCATAAAACGCTGAGTATTTTGGGCAAATCCGGCTGCGGAAAAACCACGATGCTCAAGATCATCGCGGGGCTGGTAAAACCCGATTCGGGCAGCATTTCGCTAAAAAGCAAAAACATTACCAGCGCGCGCCCAGAGCAACGCAATATTGTATATTTATATCAGGAAGATCTGCTATTCCCCCATTTAAACGCTTTTGAAAATATCGCTTTTGGCCTACGGCTGAAAAAAACCAGAGATCCTCAAATCAAGGAAAAAGTCAATCACATGATCGATAGTCTGGAATTAAATGGCCAGGCCAGCAAGATGCCCACGCAGCTTTCGGGGGGACAGCGGCAACGAGTATCTTTTGGCAGGGCCATTATAACAAATCCGTCGTTGCTGTTGCTCGATGAACCCTTTGGCAGCCTGGATGCCGGTACGCGCCAGCGCATGCAATCACTTTTTAAAAAGCTTACGAAGGAGTTTGATATCACCTCCCTATTTGTGACTCACGATCTCAAAGAAGCGGTTCTTATGGGCGATGAAATAGGTTTTATGCGCGCGGGAAGGCTTCAGGTATATAAAGAAAAACAGGATTTTATAAACGACCCGGAAACGGGCGTCCAGGAGGAAATTGAATACTGGAAAGGGTTATCCTCCCCTAACCCCTCCCAAGGAGGGAAACTGTGATGGCTAATTTTGACGATTAAATGAATACTGAACGTTAAAAGCCCTTCCATTAGGGGAGAGTTGGGAGGGGAAAAAATAAAAATATGATGAAAAAACAAGTTTGGATAGATACAGATCTTGCCGCAGGCATGAAAAGAATAAGCCGTGAAGGCTATAGCGATGTGGATGACGCGTTCGCGATCCTTCAATTAACAAAGGCTGATAACGTTGAAATTAAGGGGATAAGTGCCGTTTTTGGCAATACTTCTCTCGAAAACGCATTTCCGCTGTGCCAAAAAATGAACGCGGAATTTGCCGCGGGGAAAATTCCTATTTATAAAGGTGCGGCCGAAGCGCTAAACCTGAAAGAAGTTAAAACAAACGACGCGGTAGAAGCGCTGGCTGAAGCTATAAAGCAACAAAAAATGATAATTCTGGCCATCGGACCGGCCACAAATATTGCGCTGTTGCTGCTCAAATATCCCGAGCTTAAAAGTCAGATTGAAGAAGTGGTGCTGGTTGCAGGTCGTCGAAAAGCCACTGATCATTTTGAGATAGGTAACAAAGGCGTTCATGCGCAGGATCTTAATTTTGATCTGGATCCTGACGCTTTTCGTATATTATTTGAAAGCGGCGTGAAAGTGGTGCTTTGCCCGTTTGAAATATCCAATAAAGTGTGGCTGAAAAGAGCCGATCTAGATCGACTGGAAAAGGGCGATGCGGGCAATAAATGGCTTGCTGAAGTATCACAAGCCTGGCTCGCACAGTGGATTTATCTGGGCGCAGACGGGTTTAATCCTTTTGATGTACTTGCCAGCCATTACCTCATCGCACCAGAAGATCTGGTCATGGAAGAACTAAACGCACACTTGGAAATTCATCCAGATGACACCGTTCCAGAAAACGACCGAAAAGTCTTTAAAAACTATCTTTTATGTGATAAAAATAGCGGATTCCGCGTGACCTATTGTTATGATGTGGTGGATGGTTATCATGACAAACTGATGAAGAGTTTTATGATGGAATAAGGTGGTTTTAGATTAAAAACAACCGATTTATGGCAAAAAATGACGAATTTTAATGAAAAGTAATATATGAATACGCTAGATAACATAAAAAATCGATTGATCGATAAGATATTATTGACCTCTAATGCTGATTTACTTGACGCTATTGATTCCATTTTGAATGCTACCCAAACAGAACATGCGTTAAAATTGAATTCTTATCAACTTGAAATGTTGATGATGAGCGAAAAAGATATCGAAGACGGCGCCTTAATTTCGGAAACGGACTTAGAAAAAGAGGATGCTGAATGGATGGATTAAATCTTTTTTGGACTGCAACCGCTAAAAGACAGCGCAATTATATCTTTGAGTATTGGAACAACCGGAATAAAAGTAAAGATTACTCCCAGAAACTAAACCTTTCCATCAGAGAGAGAACTAAAGTATTGAAACTAAACCCCGAAATGGGGAAAGAATTTGGTTATAAGGACATGCGCTCAATTTCCATGGGTCATTATTCGATTTTATACAAAATAGCTACCGAAAGAATAATAATTACAGCTTTTTGGGACAACAGGCAAGATCCAAAAAAACTGCTCGATTTTTTGAAAACTATTAACCATTAGCATGATTAATTAAGCAATTTGGTTATGAAATAATCCTATCCACACCAGGAAAATTATCTCTACGACACCGTCAGACTGTCTCAAAACCCATCACCTTTTCTTTCATAAAAAAGCAGGGTTCCGTATCTTGTGGTATGGAATTTATACAAGGAGAACCACGCTGTCAGATCCAACTCTTCCCGACCTCTATCG
>Ga0314774_1000139_pt1 | contig 64614 bp, 63 predicted proteins | sample MetaGCBIA2018_FD_204515 | JGI IMG/M metagenome (GOLD analysis project Ga0314774, IMG submission 204515) | Cryopeg brine microbial communities from Beaufort Sea near Barrow, Alaska, United States - CBIA 2018 | ecosystem: Environmental > Aquatic > Marine > Coastal | place: USA: Alaska | collected... | reverse complement strand
AATAGGTTACAAGTACTTCGGGAAGTAATAAATTGGTTATTGTTAGTAATGAATCTGAGGGCATCGAAATCTTTATTTCAAAGTTCCCTCATTTTTAGTTACTCCACAACTTTTTGTGTTGAGCCAACAAAGGTTCAATTTTTAGGAATGTCCCACACGGCCCCCTCTGGGGGCTAGCCAAAGCCACCTTCTAAGAAGGTGTGATTTTTACTTTCTTCTGAACTTCTTTTATTTTTTATTTGGATACCAGTTGAGCTGTACTACTTCAATATCGGGATTTCCTTTGTTGACCAGTTCCTTAAATTTCTTTACGTCACTAAGTCCGTCTTGACCGCGGTAGTGGTAGGGATACACTTTTTTTGGTGCAAAAGCGAGAACTCCTTCAGCAGCGCTTTCAACCGTCATCGTGTATGGCAGGTTCATACATACAAATGCGTAATCAATATCCTTGAGGTTGCGCATTTCCGGAATATCTTCGGTATCACCAGAAAAATAGACTCTAAGGCCATTTTTTTCGAGCACATAGCCATTGCCGCGCTCTTTCGTATGAAAATCCTTAGCTTCTTCACGCAGATTGTACATGGGAACTCCCGTGATTGAAACACCGTAGATTTCAGTGGTTTGGCCGTTGGCAAGAATGGTTACCTGTTCTTTCATACCAGCATCCAATTTATCTGCCACCGCTTGTGGGACAACAATTTTAGTTTCTGGCGTTTCTATGGCCTTAATTGTTTCAGGATTAAGGTGATCACCATGAATGTCTGTCACAAGAATGATATTCGGCTTGGGCTGGTCACTAAAAACTTCGGCACCGCCAACGGGATCGATATAAAAAACGGTGGTATCTATATTAAAAACCGCCGTAGCATGTTCAACGGGCATAACATCAAAATCAGGTTCATCCTGATCTTCATCATTCATGGCCATTTTTTCTGCCTCTGGGGCGGTATTCTCGGTATTTTTGTCATTTTTACAGCTGCTTAAAATAAGGCAAACGGTAAGTAGGAGTAACATGTTTTTCATAAAATAATTGATATTTATATATTTAATTTCATTTTAATATCTGCACGATCGTAAGGATTGTCCACTTCTAGCGGAATTTCTTCAAAACCAAACTTCCGGTAGATATAAATCGCATTCTCTAATGTACGATTTGAGTATAAAATCAAACTAGTAATTGGCTTTTCTTTAGCAAAAGCAAGCGTAAATTCCATAAGCCGCTGCCCAATGTTCTGACCGCGATAATTGGCATCTACAGCCATTTTCGTTAGTTCGTAAACCGCTTTTTCTACCAGCATCAATGCTACCACGCCCACGATGTGGTTATCAATTTTAGCAACTAAAATATGACCTCCTTTTTCAATGATAAAATGCTGTGGGTCGCTTAGAACTTTACGGTCATACGCCTCTACTAGAAAAAATTCTTCAAGCCAGGCAATATTGAGGCGTTCAAAGGCTTCGGTATATTCAGGTTTAAAGGTGTCAAAAGTTAGGTTGGTCATCATTTGGTTTTAATGAATCTTCAAAGTTAGGTTTTTTGAAGAATGAAAGGATGCAGGACGAGAAGTGAAAAATGAAAAGTGAAAAGTGAGAAGTGAAAAATGAAAATAGAATAGATGAAAGAGAATAGAGATAAAAAATCATGAAATGTTCTTAGACAGTATGCGTCAATTAATTCTGGCACTAGGTGGCTGAGTGAATTTCTTGAAGCCCAAGCGGAAAGGAATTTATATCGAAGCCTCGGATAAATTATTCTGAATTCTGAATTCGGTTCAAACGTAACAATTTGCTTAAATGACGGGCTTCTGTCCAGACTAATCAGGGAGGTAAAATAGAGAAATAGAATAGAGAATAACGAAAAATTCATAGCGACAATAAACGATTATACAGTTAAACAAATCAACAGCTAAACAATTTCATAAACCTGCAACTTTTAACCTCAAACCATTATTCCATTTTCCCAACGATATTTTGTAATTTACACACTCTTAAGTTTTAAGTTATGAAAGATAAAAAATTAGGTTTAAATACCATTTGCACTCATGTGGGCGAGGTGCGGGATGAACAGTTTAAAGGTGCGATTTCACCTATTTATATGAGTACGTCCTACGCCTTTGAAGATGTGGAAAAAAAGCGCTATCCACGATATTTTAATACGCCCAACCAAGATATGCTGGGGAAAAAAATCGCTGCGCTAGAAGGTGCAGAGGCGGGAATGTTATTTGGCAGTGGTATGGCTGCCGTGAGTACGGCACTGCTGTCTTTTCTAAAACACGGCGATCACGTGGTTCTTCAGAAAACCCTCTACGGCGGCACATTTAATCTCGTGGAAGAAGAATTTGAACGCTTTGGCATTGAGTACTCGTTTACAGATGGCCTCGACGAAAAAGCTTTCGCGAAAGCAATAAGGAAAAATACCAAAGTCATTTATATCGAGACGCCTTCCAACCCATTATTGACCATCACCGGACTCGAAATGGTGGCAAAACTGGCTAAAAAGCATGAGATTATTACCATGATAGATAATACTTTTGCTTCTCCTGTCAATCAGAATCCCATTGCTCACGGAATTGATATTGTGATTCACAGTGCGACAAAATATATGGGAGGCCACAGCGATATTACAGCTGGAGCCATTGCTTGCTCACAAGAGCATATGGAAATAATCTGGAACAAATCTAAAAATCTGGGAGGCAGTCTGGCCGATTTTATGGTCTGGATGCTGGAACGTAGTTTGAAAACGCTCGGACTTCGTGTAAAAGCACAGAATAAAAACGCCAAAAAATTGGCGAAATGGCTTGAGAAAAATGAGCACGTCAAGCAGGTTTATTATCCGGGTTTAAAATCGCACCCAGATTATAAATTGGCAAAATCGCAAATGTCAGGTTATGGTGGGATGCTTTCTTTTGAATTAAATGAAGGGCTTGATGCAGCTCTTTTTCAGAAAGAGTTGAAACTTATTAAAAGCAGCATGAGCCTTGCAGGAGTAGAGAGTACTATTCTTTCTCCTACAAAAACTTCACACGCTTTGTTAAGTGCTAAAGAGCGCGAAAACCAGAAAATAAGCGATGGTTTGTTGCGGTTTTCGGTGGGGATTGAAGATAAAAAGGACCTAATTGCTGATCTCGAGCAGGCGCTTGAAGCAATTACCGCACAGCAACTCATAAAATAAGTAAGTCGAGTGCAATATTTCGACTAAATCACTCAAATTAATAATTGAATTTCCGCTGGGGGTCATGCCGAGCATAGTCGCAGTGCGGAAAGAAAATACAACGAATGAAATTAGACATACTCGCCATAGGGGCGCATCCTGATGATGTAGAACTTTCCTGCGGTGCCACATTGGCCAAAGAAGTGGCAAATGGAAAAAAAGTAGGTGTTCTGGATCTGACACGCGGCGAGTTGGGAACACGCGGCTCTGCTGAAATGCGTGACGAAGAAGCAACTGCAGCCGGAAAAATATTGGGACTTAGCGTTCGTGAAAACTTAAGGCTTGCCGATGGTTTTTTTAGAAACGACCGGGAATCGCAGATCAAGATCATAGAGGTGCTGCGCAAGTATCAGCCGGACATTGTTTTTTGCAATGCGATCAGTGATCGGCATATTGATCACGGCCGCGGAAGTACACTGGTGAGTCATGCTTGTTTTTTAAGCGGACTTCTGAAAATCGAGACCGAGATGAATGGTGCAAAGCAGGAAAAATGGCGGCCAAAACATGTGTATCATTACATACAATGGGAAAACATTAAACCTGATTTTGTAGTAGATGTTTCTGGTTTTATGGAAAAGAAAAAAGAAGCCGTTCTCGCCTATAAATCGCAGTTTTATGATGAAAAAAACGAAGAATGGAATACTCCTATAAGTAGCATGAATTTTAAGGAAAGTGTAGATTACCGAGCCCGAGATCTAGGTCGCCTCGTGGGCACCGAATACGGCGAGGGTTTTACTGCGGAGCGATTTCCCGCGGTGAATTCGATTTTCGACTTGATATAAGTCTACAGCGAAAAAAATAAAATTTATTATTGTGCGAACTGGGGATTTACCGTACATTTGCAACCGCATATTTTAGTAATGAAATGTGTTTAAAATGGTGGTTGTAGCTCAGTTGGTTAGAGCGCTGGTTTGTGGTACCAGAGGTCGCCGGTTCGAGCCCGGTCTTCCACCCGAAGAGCCTTTCAGAAATGAAGGGCTTTTTTGTGCAGAAACCTCAAAGGAAATATAAAATTAATGGCGAGAAGTTTATGCTGAGCAAAGCCGAAGTAAGCCCGGTCTTCCACCCAAAAAGCTTCTTCATAGCGAAGGAGCTTTTTGGGTGTCAAAAAACCAGCATAAAAAATGAGGTCTAGAGGTTATGCTGAGCCTAGCCAACGTAAGATCTATATTCCGCCCTTAATAAAAGACTGTTTAGAAAGTTGATTTTTAGTTGCGCTGATTAATTCAGGATGCAAGTCTTATAGACTTTTTAGACGGTCTTTTTTCTGTACCAAAGTCAGTCGTTTATAATACTGGGAAATGTTTGAAAATATCTAAATGGAACGCGCCCGTTTGGTTTATGTTTTACCTTATGGAACGCAGCATGAATATAAAACCGTTTCTGCCGTTACGATATGTTTATTGAATTTTAATAAATTATTCCACATGCTCAAATTCGTGACCTGTATAATACACAATTCTACTTTTAATAATTAACTTACTCTTTTTTATAAATTTCGCAGGTCAGTGATTTTTTAATATTCTTCTATACTTAAATGCATTTATGGTTTTTCTACCTATTATCATTGGGATTGTCTTGCTTGTACTCCTTGTTGCCGTTGTTAAATTAGATACATTTATTTCGTTTGTGTTGGTCTGTTTACTTGTGGGGGTGACAGGAGGCTTAACGATGGGAGAATCTATGAACGCCATAGAAGCGGGTATAGGAAATACGTTAAGTTCTTTGGTCCTAATACTAGGATTTGGGGCTATGTTAGGAAAACTTGTTGCCGCTAGTGGTGCTGCAGATAAAATCACCAACAGTTTGGTTGATTTATTTGGTATTAAACATATACAGATAGCATTGATCGTAACAGGGTTTATCGTGGGAATCCCAATGTTTTATACCGTAGGTTTTGTCATATTGGTTCCTTTAGTGATCGCGATCGCTACGACCACTAAGCTGCCCTTGCTTTATGTAGGTTTGCCTATGCTTGCATCACTATCTGTGACCCATGGTTTTCTACCACCACATCCCGCCCCCACCGCCATTGCTGAAATATACGGGGCAGATCTTGGTCTCACCCTTATTTATGGGATTATAGCCGGAATTCCTGCTATTTTAGTCGCAAAATATCTGCTTTCCGGTGTCATGAAACGCATACAACCCAAACCATTGGAAGAATTTATAGTGGAACGGGATACGCGCTATGCTGTTCCACCTTTGTCAATAAGTATAACCATCGCGCTTCTTCCCGTAATTCTTATTGGTGGAACTTCACTATTGAACATATTTATTCCAGATAATTCCATTATAAGCGCAGTGGGTAACCCTTCCATTGCAATGCTTCTTTCCGTGCTAGGTGCTATTTATTTTTTGGGAATACGTACCGGTCGTTCTATTAAGGAGGTAATGAAAACGTTATCAGATTCTATCGCAGGGATTGCAGGCATATTGCTCATTATTGCGGGAGCAGGTGCTTTTAAGCAGATTATGGTGGCTACGGAAATCAGTGGTCAAATAGGGCAATTACTGGGCGGCCTGGGTCTATCTCCTTTATTATTGGCTTGGCTTATTGCAGCATTGATTCGGGTATGCGTAGGTTCAGCTACGGTAGCTGGGCTTACGGCAGCCAGCATTATTATGCCAGTGGTAGGATCTTCAGGTGTTTCGCCAGAATTATTGGTTCTGGCAACCGGTGCTGGCAGCATCACTTTTTCTCATATCAATGACGGCGGTTTTTGGCTTTTTAAAGAATATTTTAATGTAAGTATCAAAGAAACCCTGATGTCCTGGACATTGATGGAAACCTCGGTTTCTATCGTAGGGCTTATTGTCGTCTTATTGCTTAACCTAATTGTTTAATCATGAATATTGAAGATAGAATTAAAGAACTTAACATAGAACTACCTCCTGCGCCTCCACTGGGCGGAGTTTATAAACCGGTAATGCAGATAGATAAAATGCTCTATATATCTGGGCAGGGTCCCGTTAAAAACGATGCTTCCTTAATTACCGGCAAATTAGGAGCAGATCTTAATACTGCTGAAGGTTATCAAGCGGCTAGACAGGTGGGTCTCACTATGCTAGCCACAATTAAAGCCCAGATAGGTGATCTTGGCAAAATTAAACGGATTGTAAAAACTTTCGGGATGGTAAATAGCCAACCCGATTTTTTTGAACAGCCTAAGGTCATTAATGGTTTTAGCGAACTTATGGTAGAACTGCTGGGTGAAGATGATGGAAAGGGAGCACGCAGCGCCGTAGGAATGATACTTCCCGGAAATATTGCTGTTGAAATTGAAGCAATCTTTGAAATATACTGACAATGAAACAATGGTTTGAAATTGCCCAGACCGATAAATTGCTCACTCCTGCTTTACTTTTCTATCCTGAGCGTATTGCCAGAAATATAGAAAAAATGATCGATATCGCAGGTTCTGTCACAAGATTGCGCCCACATGTAAAAACCTATAAGTGTGCAGAAGTTGTGACCATGCAAATGGAAAAGGGAATCCAAAAATTTAAATGCGCTACACTGGCTGAAGCCACAATGCTCGCCAAGGCCGGTGCACAGGATATTTTAATTGCTTATCCTGTAGTAGGGCCAGCGGCTTTTAAATTTTTAGAACTGCGCAAGAAATTTGTAAACTCCGAATTTTCGGTGCTTATAGATCATCCTGATCAAATACAGTTGTGGCTTAAAAGTGGTGAAAATATACCGGCTTTTATAGATATTGATGCAGGTATGCACCGTACGGGAATACCTATGCATGAGGCTCAAAATCTTTATGACCAGATTATCGCTTCAACGCAAATTACCTTTAAAGGCTGGCATATCTATGACGGGCACATTCATGATAAAGATATTAAAGACCGAAAAATTTCGGTAGCAAAAGCATATAGCGGTCTTGAAGAACTATTGACTCAAACCAATACCAGAGGTACTGAAATCATCTGTGGCGGAAGCATAACCTTTCCCATACATGCTAATTTTCCGGAGCGCACGCTTTCCCCGGGCACCACGTTGTTGTGGGATCAAGGTTATGCTGAAAGTTTCCCCGATATCCCCTTTGATATAGCCGCTACCGTGGCCACACGCGTCATAAGCAAGCCGGGGATGCATATGCTCTGTTTGGATTTGGGACATAAAGCAGTGTCTTCAGAAATGAAAACAGCACCTGTTTTTTTTCCACAACTTCCTGATGCGAGCATTGAAGTGCACAGTGAAGAGCATTTGGTCATCAAAACAAATAAAGCCGAAAACTGGAATATTGGGGATATCCTTTATGGGTTTCCCTGGCATATCTGTCCCACTGTTGCGCTCCACAATCAGGCGGGCATAGTTGAAAATCGGATAATAACTGATTTTTGGACGATAGAAGCACGCAATAGAATTTATGAGTTATGAATACAAAAACACCTTCTGAAAAACCCCTCATTTTTGATGCGCATCTAGATTTGTCAATGAATGCCCTAGAATGGAACCGTGATCTTACGTGTACAGTAGAAGATATACGGAAAATGGAAAAGGGGATGAACGACAAACCAGACCGAGAGCGTGGTACGGTTTCTTTCCCAAGTTTGCGGGAGGGAAATATTGGTGTGGTAGTAGGAACACAAATTGCCAGATATGCAAAGAGAAGTGGAAACCTTCCGGGAGCAAGTTGGAATTCCCCAGAACAAGCTTGGGCGCAGACTCAAGGCCAACAGGCATGGTACCAGGCCATGGAATATCAAGGCCACATCAAACAAATAGTTGATAAAGAAGGTCTTGAAAATCATTTAACCGCTTGGGAAGAAGATGCAGTCAACACTCCGTTGGGACTCATACGCAGTCTTGAAGGCGCTGACTCCATAATCAGCATGCATCATCTCGAAAAAGCGTATGAAGATGGCCTACGTGCCATTGGCCCCGCGCATTATGGGCCAGGTATATATGCACAGGGTACAGATGCAACGGGTGGAATAGGGCAGAAAGGGCGAGAATTGTTAAAAGAAATGGACGGGTTGAAAATTATTCTGGACACCACACACCTTTGTGATGATAGCTTTTGGGAAGCACTTTCACATTTTAAAGGTGCTGTTTGTGCAAGCCATAATAATTGCAGGGCACTCGTGCCACATCACCGGCAATTTTCTGATGAGCAGTTAAAAGAACTGATTGCTAGAGATGCTGTTATAGGTGCAGTCATGGACAATTGGATGTTAACACCGCACTGGATCCGTGGGAAATCTACACCCGAAGGTGAAAACATCTCACTAATACAGGTTGTAGATCATATTGATTATGTGTGTCAACTTGCCGGAAACAGCTTAAATGCTGGCATAGGATCTGATCTAGACGGTGCTTTTGGAACGGAACAAAGTCCTAAAGACGTCAATACAATTGCTGATTTACAAAAAATCCCAATACTGCTAGCGGAAAAAGGATATAGTGAAGATGACGTACATAACATCTGTTCTCAAAACTGGTTACGATTCTATAAAAAAGCCTGGAGCTAAAATTTTAGAAGTCCGCACATTCAGAGTAATAAAAAAGGGACCTGTTCATATAGAACAAGTCCCTTTTTTATAGCATTTAAATAAGCATTACTTATCTACCATAATGCGCTCTTCCTGATTGGCAACGTTCCAAGCAGTGTAGAATACGAGTTGGGCACGTTTAGCCAATAGCGGATAATTTATTTTATCTGGAGTGTCGCCTGGTTTATGATAATCAGCATGCACACCGTTAAAGTAAAAAATGATGGGCACGCCGTTCTTGGCAAAATTGTAATGGTCTGAACGGTAATAAAAACGGTTGGGATCGTTATCATCATTGTATTTATAATCCAGATCCATGTTCATATATTTTTTATTGGTCGCTTCAGAAAGATCGTTCAATCCCTGGCTCAATTTATCAGAACCTATCAAATACACATAATTTTCATTGTCCATATGCGCTGCGTCCTGGCGTCCTATCATGTCAATGTTGAGGTCTGCTACGGTGCTGTCTAGGGGAAAAATAGGATGCTCCACATAATATCTCGAGCCTACGAGTCCTTTTTCCTCACCCGTGACATGCAAAAAGAGAATACTGCGTTGTGGGCGGTAGCCTTGCTTAACAGCTTCTTGAAAAGCTTCGGCGATTTCCATCACGCCTACGGTTCCAGAACCATCATCATCGGCGCCATTATTAATCTGGCCATCTGGACTAATACCTATATGATCCAAGTGTGCAGAAACCACTACGATTTCATTCGGTTTTGTACTTCCTTTTATAAAAGCGGCCACGTTTTCAGAGGCTTTAATTCCACTTCCAGCCTTAAAAAAGCTTGCCGGTACGGTTTGAAAATAAGTGGAATCCATGGCTGATCCTATTTTGTGATCTTTATAGAATTCCCGAATGTAATTGACTGCTTTTTTTTGTCCAGGTTCTCCGGTCTCTCGGCCTTCAAACTCATCTGAAGCGTATGTATAGAGCATTTCCTTGGCTTCTTCGGCCGTGATTGTTTTTGCGAACGGTTTAGGATCAACCTGAGTCATGTCCACATTTTTTGCATTGTCATCAGTGCCCATTTGTGAACCACAATTGGTCAACATCAGAGAGCCCGCCAGTGTGGCGGAAAGCATTAGCATTTTCATATTTTGAATGTATTTAAAAGAAATAATCTTGTATTTGCTCAAGAGCATAATTAAAAGTGCCCCAAAAGTAGTACTTCCGAACTGTTCCGGAAAAAAGTAAGTCAGATTTTACTTGGCAGCCTCTACTTCAGGTGCGCAGCTTATGCTATAAACCCCGGCGCTTTCCGTGGTTTTTATATTAACACTTGTAAAGTCAGGTAGGAAGGCGGCAATTGCGCCAATTCCCTCAAAGTCTTCCTTATTATGGGTAGAGGTGAAAATAATACTCTGTGAATCTCCATTTTGCGCCGCTTTGGCACCGGTAGGACTGTCTTCAAAAACAAGACAATCATGGAGCGCAATGTCTAAACCATGGGCGACTTTCTCAAAAACCTCTGGATTTGGTTTTCCTTTTTTTACATGATCGGCATGTATCACGACGCTGAAATAATCGTGTAAGTTTAAGGTGTCCATGATAAAATCAACATTTTCCCCGGGAGCGGCCGTTCCTATTCCCATGGGGATTCCCAAGGCTTTTGCCTTTTCCAGAAAATGCTCTAAACCCGGAACGAGTACTACATCTTCGGCATAAATATCACGGTATTCGGCTTCCTTGTCCCACGCTATTTTTTTTACCTCGGCATCCGTAAAGCGGTCGCCAAAAAGGCGTTTGATAATCTCATCGTTTACACCATGTATATCACGCATCACTTCTTCGATCGTGAGATCCAGTCCCAGCGTTTTTAACTTTCGCTGCCAGGCACGATGGTGCACCATCATATTATTTATCATGGTGCCATCCATATCAAAAATAAGTGCTTTGCAGGAAAATGCAAGAGTGGTATGCATAGTAAAAATGGGTGTTTAGAATGAAAAAATAGCTTTTTTCAGAACGTTTTTGATCCTAAATAGCTCGTTTTTTCAGCTGAATTCGAAAAAAAACTTCCGCAGAAACATAATAAGATATTAATCTTTTTTCTTTTTATTTCGCCAGATAAGATAGAGGATAATGAAGATTATTGGCAGGATAATAAAAATAATTACATCTGCCGGTTCACTTAGATTAATAGGCGAGTTGTTTGAATTATTGGGAACATCTTGGGAAACCTGCATGCTGTTGAAAATTAGAATTAAAAATGGCTTAAAAACGATAGAAAACAGGTCAAAATTCGGTTAAAATACTTTAAAAACATAGCCTAAAAGCCAATATAATATGGCAAACACGACAATTGTCCCTATACAACCGCAGCTCCCGCCGCCTATTTTTTTTGCTCCCCAGCCAGCGATAAGCGCCCTAAAAATATTTTTCATTAGTATCAGATTTGATTAGTTAGCAACTAAAATACATGAATAATAGTTTTATTTGCATGATGGCCGCTATATTAACAGGACTTTAATTTTTGGCTTCGGTTTTATTGCTGCTCGCATTGTAGTTTTGAAAGAAAATACAGCATATGAAACTTAAAAAACTGGGTAAAACTCAATTGGAAATACCACCTATCGCCTTTGGCGGAAATATTTTTGGATGGACGGCAGATCAAAAAATGTCCTTTAAACTCCTTGACGAACTCTTAGAAAATGGATTTAATTTTATAGATACCGCAAATGTATATTCTCGCTGGGCAGAAGGGCACAGCGGCGGCGAGAGCGAAACTATGATAGGAAAATGGATGAAAGAGCGCGGCAACCGCGATAAAATGATCATTGCCACAAAAGTGGGAATGGATGTAGGGCAGGGGCATGTAGATCTTTCTGCAGATCATATTTTAGAACAGATTGATTTAAGCCTAAAACGTCTGCAAACCGATTATGTGGACGTTTATTTCAGTCATAAATTTGATGACAATACACGCATTGAAGAAACGCTCTCCACCTATAAACAACTTGTAAATGAGGGAAAAGTGCGTTATATAGGTGCTTCAAATTTCCCGTTAGCTGAACTTATGGAATCTATGGAAATTTCAAAAAATAGAGGTTTGCCGCGCTATGAAGTCTATCAGCCGAAATATAATTTGATGCGCCGTGACGGTTTTGAAGGTGCAGTGCGCGAATTTTGCATGGAAAATGACATTTCTGTGACCAGTTATTTCACCTTGGCAAGCGGTTTTCTAACAGGAAAATATAATGCAAAAGAAGACGCTGAAGGCCGCGCACGTGAAGGCCAAGTTAAAAAGTTTTTTAATGATAAAGGAGAAAATGTTCTCAAAGCACTTAGAGAAATAGCAGAGGAGCACAATGCTTCCCAAGCCTCAGTAGCCCTAGCGTGGACGATGGCCCAGCCTGGAATTACCGCGCCCATTGCCAGCGCGACCAAACCAGAACATTTGCAGGCTTTTTATCAAGCGGTACAAATTGATCTCAACGATGAGCAACTGGAACGTCTTGATAAGGCGAGTAGTTAATCCCCTCCCGGCCTCCCCAAAGGGGAGGAGCCTTGATAAGCAAAAGTTTTCTTTAAGAGTGAACTTGGTGTTCCTCACCTTTGGGGAGGCTAGGAGGGGAATATATCCTCAAAACATCTTCTAAAATCGTCCGTTTTTCGGTTAATATTCCCTGAAAAACGGGCGATTTTATACCTTTATAGAACTGATTATTACCCGTAAAAACCCAAGCTTTGTCCCAGAGTTGAGCATCAATAAAAGATTGTAAGGTTGTGGCTCCGCCTTCTATAATGAGTGATTGGATTTCTTTTTCAAAAAGTATATTACAAATTTGAATTGGTAGGTTTTTAGTGAAATCCACTTCAATAAACTCTAGATTTTCACTGTTTTTTTGCTGTTTTTCTGTAAAAACAAGCGTTTTTGTGTCTCCATTAAAAACAGTGGCTTCCGCAAGGATTTTTCCTTTTCGATCCATCACAATCCGCAACGGATTATTACCATACCAGTCGCGTGCCGTCAGACTGGGATTATCTTGTAAAACCGTATTTGTCCCCACGAGAATGGCCTGCTCCTGAGTACGTAATTTATGTCCGATTTGGCGAGAATAGCCATTAGTGATCCAGACCGGTTCTTTTTTATCGCGTTTTTCTGGGCTTGGCGCAATAAAACTATCAAGTGTTTGCGCCCATTTTAGAATGATAAACGGTCTTTTTTTCTTATGAAAGGTAAAGAAACGTTTATTGATCTTTTGGCATTCTTCCTCAAGAACGCCTACAATTACTTGCCGTCCCGCTTTCAGAAGTTTTTCAATGCCGCGACCGGCAACTTTGGCAAAGGGATCAACGGTGCCAATGACGATTTTAGGTATATTTTTGGCAATAATAAGATCGCTGCAGGGCGGCGTTTTTCCATAATGACTGCAAGGCTCAAGGCTTACGTATAAAGTTGCTTTTCTGAGCAATTTTTCATCACGCACATTATTTATCGCGTTTACTTCGGCATGCGGGCCGCCGTAGGGACTTGTAAATCCTTCGCCAATGATCTTATTATTGACCACGATTACAGCACCCACAGACGGATTTGGCATCGTCGCCGGAAACCCATTTTGAGCCAGTTGCAAGCAGCGATCCATATATTTTTTATGTATCTTCACGCCTCAAAAATAAGAAAAAATGACGGCGTATTCATGCTTTGGCGGCACCATAAAAAACGCATAAAAATTTTTAAACACGCATAAAAATGACCATTAGACCTATAAAAAAAGAAGATAATGCCACAATTGCAAAAGTGCTTCGCACGGTTTTGATAGAAATGGGCGTGCCAAAAGTAGGAACCGCCTATGCTGATAAAGCGTTGGACATTCTGTATGAAAGCTACGATCTGCCCCATGCAGAATATTTTGTAATGGAAGATAATGGCAGACTTCTGGGCGGCGCCGGGATCGCGCAGCTTGCCAACTATAATGGCCCGGTCTGCGAACTACAAAAAATGTATTTTTTGGCCGAAATCAGGGGGAAAGGTTACGGGATGCAAATGATGGAAAAATGCCTTGATTTTGCCAAAAAACAGGGTTTTGAGCAGGTTTATATAGAAACGATGCCTTACATGAAAGAGGCGCAAAAACTCTATAAAAAAGCGGGATTTCACTATATTGATGGTCCCATGGGCGATACCGGTCACCACGCCTGCCCAGTGCACATGCTCAAGGATTTAAAAGAGTAGAATGAGGATTAAAGACTTTCGCGAAAAATTCATTTCAGCATTAAAAACATATTATCCAGAAACGGAAATTTTTACGTTTTTTAACCGCCTTGCGGAAGCGTACTTAGGTATGAAACGCATTGATATTACCTTGAATCCAGAAAGAAAATTGACCGAAACCGAGCAAAAACGCCTTAAAACGGCACTAAATCGGTTGAAAATTCATGAACCTTTACAATATATTCTAGGGGAAACTGAGTTTTATGGGCTTCGGTTTTTGGTAAATAAAAACGTACTCATTCCGCGTCCGGAAACCGAAGAATTAGTAGATTGGATCGTTACAGATTTTCAAAAAACCTTTTCCGCTGCGCGGAAGAATGAAGCCTTTAAAATACTTGATATTGGCACGGGATCGGGCTGTATCGCGGTTTCTTTGGCAAAAAACCTTCCGCAGGCGCAGGTTTTTGGTTTGGATTTTTCAAAAGAAGCGCTAGAAATGGCAAAAAAAAATGCCGCTCTCAATTCCGTAGAAATTGAATTTATACACGCCGATATTCTGGAAATTGAAATCCTTCCGCAGCAATTTGACATCATTGTTTCTAATCCGCCATACGTACGCCAACTCGAGAAAGCGGAATTGCAACCTAACGTTCTAAATCATGAACCGGCTTTAGCGCTATTTGTTTCAGATCAGGATGCTTTGGTTTTTTACAGGAAAATTGCCGCTATAGGTTTAAGAAATTTAGTAGCCGGTGGGCTGCTTTATTTCGAGATCAATGAGTACCTTGAAGCGGAAACCCGCGATCTAGTCGCCGGTTTGGGTTATAAAGAAATAGTTTTGCAGAAAGATATTTTCGGTAAGCCCAGAATATTAAAAGCCATAAAGCCATGAAGAAATTTGAGTCCATTTGCGTGTTCTGCGGTAGCAGCGAGGGCAACGACACCGCTATTATAGAGCAAGCTTCCCAGTTGGGAAAAACGCTTGCCGAACGTGAGATTACATTAGTGTATGGTGCTTCAAAACTGGGGATTATGGGTAAGGTTGCCCATGCTGCGCTTGATCACGGCGGAAAAGTAGTGGGCATTATCCCAAAATTTTTAAAGCTGAAAGAAGTCGTGCATTTGGGCCTTGATGAAATGATCACTACAGAAAATATGCACGATCGTAAACTGCTTATGCAAGAAAAAAGTGATGCGTTTATTGCACTTCCGGGAGGTTTTGGCACGCTTGAGGAGCTTTTTGAAATCATTACCTGGTCGCAACTAGGTCTGCACCATAAACCCATTGGGCTGCTCAATACCAGCGGTTTTTATGATCATCTCATCGCCATGCTCGAGGAAATGGTGCGACGGGGTTTTTTAAAGATGGGAAATATGGAGCTGCTCATCGTTGATGATACTATTGAATCGCTACTCGAAAAAATGGAAAATTTCAAACCCAATATTATGGCCAAATGGCTAAAACCGGAACGTACTTAAAAAATAGGCGTTTATTAGAAAAAACAGCGATTATAATATTTAGCAAAATCTTTTCAATTAAGAACGAGTTTTGCGTTAGGGATTGAAGTGGATCTGCCTGCCCCTACCGGGAGTAAGCCTTTTTGCTAGGAACGAGCAAAAAGATTATAGCGCAAAGCCCGACCCGTTAGGGAAACGCCCAAAATCCTATACATAAATTCGAAAAAGAGTTTAAGCAAGAAATGATCACAAAAGAACAAATAAACCAACTTCGAGACGAACTGCGCCAGCATAACTACAATTACTACGCGCTGGACAAACCTGAAATTTCAGATTACGATTTTGATAAAAAGCTTCAGGAACTACAAAAGCTGGAAGCCGAGCATCCAGAATTTTATGATGCCAATTCTCCGACATTACGGGTAGGCGGCACGGTGACCAAGAATTTCAAAACGGTAAGGCACGATACGCGCATGTATTCGCTGGCCAATTCCTACTCTCAAGAGGATCTGGAAGATTGGGAAAAACGCATCAAAAAATTGGTCGAGGGTGATGTGGAATATGTTTGTGAACTCAAATATGACGGCGCTTCAATCAGCCTCACTTATGAAAATGGTTCCCTCGTTCGCGCAATAACCCGTGGCGACGGCACACAGGGCGATGATGTGACGCACAATGTACGCACGATACGTTCGGTGCCTTTAAAGCTGAAAGGCGATTTTCCGGAGAAATTTGATATAAGAGGGGAGATTGTGCTGCCATATTCCGGTTTTACCAAAATGAACGCAGCGCGTGTGGAAGCCGGGGAGGAGCCGTACAGCAACCCGCGCAATACCGCTGCCGGAAGTCTAAAGTTGCTGGACAGCGCAGAGGTAGCACGCCGCCCGCTGGAATGTTTGATGTATACAGTTGTGGGCGCCGATTTAGGTGTTTCCACACAATTTGAAAGTCTGGAAAAGGCGCGCAAATGGGGATTTAAAGTGCCAGAAGCGGCAAAATTGGTCAAATCGACTTCAGAAACACTTGATTTTTTAAAACATTGGGATAAACACCGCCACGATCTACCTTATGAAACAGACGGTGTGGTGATTAAAGTCAATAGTTTTGAGCAACAAGCAGAACTGGGTTACACCGCAAAAGCGCCACGCTGGGCGATGGCCTATAAATTTAAGGCCGAACAGGTTTCTACGCTGCTAAAAAAAATAACGTATCAAGTTGGACGTACGGGAGCAATAACGCCGGTAGCCAATTTAAAACCGGTACAGCTAGCGGGAACGGTTGTAAAACGTGCTTCGTTGCATAATGCTGACCAGATCGAAAAGCTGGATGTTCGCGAAGGCGATACCGTCTTTGTAGAAAAAGGAGGTGAGATTATACCAAAGATCATTGGGGTGGATTTTGAGAAGCGCGATCCCACTTCTCAACATACACCCTACCGCAGTACCTGCCCCGAATGTGGCGCCGAACTGGTGCGCGCCGAAGGAGAAGCGATACATTATTGTCCTAATGCCTTAGGTTGCCCGCCGCAGATAATTGGGCGTATTCAGCATTTTATTTCGCGACGCGCGATGGATATTGAAGGTTTGGGCGGAGAAACGGTTGCGCTTTTGGTCAAAAATGGACTCATACACAATTATGCAGATCTCTACGAACTCAAAAAAGAGCAAATTCTGCCTTTGGAACGCATGGCTGAAAAGTCGGCTGAGAACCTGATAAATGGTATAAAAGCGTCTAAAAACGTCCCATTTGAACGGGTTTTATTCGGTCTTGGAATTCGCTATGTGGGTGAAACAGTGGCTAAAAAGCTGGCCAAACATTATAAAAGTATCGATGCTTTGGCGGAAGCCAATGAAGAAGAATTGATTGCCGTAGATGAGATAGGCGGCCGCATCGCGCAAAGTGTGGTACGTTTTTTTGAGCAGGAAAAATCTATGGAGATTATCAATAGGTTGAAAACATATGGCCTCCAACTGGAAATTGCTCCTGAAGCGCTGGAAAACCAAAGTGATACATTGGCAGGGAAAACCTTTGTGGTTTCGGGCGTTTTTGAGATGTCAAGAGACGATTTAAAAAAATTGATCGAAGACAACGGCGGTAAGGTTTCTGGTTCTATTTCTTCAAAAACCTCATACGTTGTGGCCGGTGAAAATATGGGACCAGCAAAACTTGGAAAAGCGGAAGGTTTGGGGATTCCTATTATTTCCGAAGCTGATTTTTTGGGGATGGTTTAGGGTGGAATTGAGAATGAAAAGTGAAAGTGAAAAGTGAAAAGTTAAAAGTGAAGAGTGAAAAATGAAAAATTTGGTAAAGGTGATTGTATTGAATAAGTAAAATACAATTTATCGTAACTCATCCCTCGCTCTGTCGGAATGACTATCCGGAATCATCTCGACAGAGGTGCTTTTTTCGTGGCGCCAAGAGATCGCATGATTCAATAATTCTACAAAAAAATATTACACTTTGATCAAAACTCCTTCACTTTTTAAACTATTTGCCTCATCAAAGTAAAAATCAATGCGCCCCAGGTTAATCCCGGCCCAGCCTACTTGATTGATGAGCACATCTTTGCCCGCTTTGTTTTTTGCTATGACAGGTTTGGGTAAAAAAGTATGGGTGTGACCTCCGATGATGAAGTCTATATCCTGTGTTTTCGCCGCCAGGCCTAAATCTGATATTTTGTCTGCTTCATATTGATAACCCAAATGCGATAGACAAATCACAAGGTCGCATTGTTCCTCCTTTTTTAAGGTTTGAGTCATATCCTGAGCGCGCTCTATGGGGTCGAGATATTTAGTTTCCTTGAACATCTTAGGATTTACGAGTCCGTTAAGCTCGATTCCGAGGCCAAAAACACCAATTTTTAGCCCATCACGCTCATAAATTTCATAAGGTTTGGTAAGGCCTTCCATAATAGTATTTGAAAAGTCATAATTGGCAGTGAGCAGCTTAAAATCGGCATTCGGCATTTGCTCAGCCAGGCCGCCCACACCATTGTCAAAATCATGGTTACCTACAGTTGCCGCGTCATATTTGAGCATGCTCATGAGTTTGAATTCAAGCTCACCACCATAAAAATTAAAATAGGGCGTACCCTGAAAAATATCACCGGCATCAAAGAGCAGCGTATTGGGATTTTCCTTTCGAACGGCTTCAATAAGCGTCAATCTGCGCGAAACCCCGCCCAAGTTTGCATAATTGGGATCATTTGCCGGAAAGGGTTCAATGTGGCTGTGTACATCATTAGTGTGTAAAATGGTAATGTGCTTTCTGGCTTTTGGTTCCATTGCCATTAGCGAACTTCCGGCGAAGCCGGTAAATGCTGATGCAGCTGCCGTATTTTTAATAAAATGTCTTCTTTTCATAACCTTATTCTTTTATAAAACGGTTATCGCGAACAGGGGCGATGGTATCATTGTCTGTAAAATAATCAATGAGTATGTTGCGTACTTTGTAATCCAAATCCATAATGCTCACCGGTTTTTTAAAGAAATCCATGTGATCACCGCCGTTTTGCAGGTAATCATTTGTGGCAATAAAATAGGTCTTTTTGGGATCAACAGGTTTGCCGTTTATGCTTGATTCTTCAATGTCGCCACTATCGTTGATTACTAAATGTAGACCATGCATGGGATGGGCGGTGCCGTGTTTGAGATAGTCAAACATCTCATTGACTTTTTTTCCGCTAATCTCAAGCACGACAACCTGATTCTCAAACGGCATAATATTATAAGCCTCGCGCATGGTGATATTGCCCTGCGGAAGGGAAGAGCGGATACCACCATAATTGAGCAGTACCGCGTCAATATTGAATTTGGTGCGTTTATTAAAAATAGGATTGGCGTAAGCCATTACCACGTCTGCCATCATATTGCCCAGGGCTGTATTGTATTTAGCATCTGATTTAGTAAGTGCTCTTGGGGAATAGGCAATTATGCTATCCATTTGCTCATCTATGTGTTCTTTGTAAGGTTTTACAAACGTGTCTATCTTGTTAACGCCGGTCAGACTATCAGTTATAGGAAGTTGTTTTCCATCTATTTCTTTTAGGGCGAGTGTATTATTTTTACAGCTAAAAAGGCAAAAAAGAAAAAGCAGGGGCAAATAAATAGAGCGCATAATAGATGAATGGATTATGGGTTTCGGGTTGTCGTAATTTGAGTACATTTGTGATCAAATGCAAAATTAGATGTTTTTAGACGTTTGGCGGGAAAAACGCATTAAAAGAAATCCGGATGAGGCCATAAAGTCTTATTCTGGTGCTACGCCCACGTCCTGTATAAAACGTATAGGGCTGTTGATAGATACCACAGTAGATGTTGATGTGGAGTTGCTAACTGAGTATATAGAAGGACTGCGACAACATGCACGCTTAGCTACCATCTGTTATGTGCGACATGTTAATAAAATGGGATTTCATGCCAATAGTACGTTTGATAACACGGCTTTTAATTGGCAAGGAGAGCTGAACAATGCACAAGTGGATTTTTTCTTGAACCAAGAATACGATCTGCTCATAAGTTATTATGCAGAAGCACGGCCTGTTTTGCAATTTATCACCGCAAAGGCCTCGGCATGTTTAAAGGTGGGATTTCCCTCGCGCAGTGATCATCAATTAAATGATCTTACGATAGATACCAAACCAGAAAATGTGACCATTTTCTGTAGTGAATTGAAAAATTATTTAAGAATATTAAAACGCATAGAATAGCATGCAGCAATTAAGAGGAACAGGAGTTGCCTTAATCACCCCCTTTAAAAATGATCTGAGCGTAGATGAAACTGCGCTTACGCAACTTATTGACCATACTATTGAGGGTGGTGTGGAATATATTGTAATTATGGGAACTACGGCAGAAAACGCCACGTTGAGCCCTAAAGAGAAAGCACTGGTAATAGCTACTGCAGTGAAAGCCACAAGAAAGCGGGTGCCACTTGTGCTTGGTATAGGTGGAAATAACACAGCAGCCTTGTGCGACGAGATTAAGGATCGCGATCTCACAGCATTTGACGCGCTACTTTCCGTATCGCCTTATTATAATAGACCTACGCAGCAGGGGATTTATGCGCATTATAAAGCGATTGCCGAAGCTTCGCCGCTTCCCATCATTTTATATAATGTCCCGGGGCGTACCGCTAGTAATATTTTGCCTGAAACGGTGTTCAAACTGGCCAATGATTTTAAGAATATCATAGGCATCAAAGAAGCGGCCGGAGATATGGTGCAGCTGTTGCGCCTTTTAAAAGATAGACCGTCAGGTTTTATGGTAGTCTCTGGCGATGATATGTTGGCCTTATCAACGGTTATGGCTGGTGGTGAAGGCGTAATTTCAGTGCTTGGTCAGGGGGTTCCTAATATGTTCAGCACGATGATACGGGATGGCTTGAATGGAAAGTTTAAAGCGGCAAATGATGCTCATTATGCCATGATGCCGCTTATGGACCTTATTTTTTCCGAAGGAAACCCGGCCGGGATCAAAGCGCTGTTGGCATTGCAAAAAATAGGAAATGCAGAAGTAAGGCTTCCGCTTGTAAAAGCAAGCGAAATTTTAACACATAATCTTGCAACAAGTTTAAAGGCGCTATAGTCTTTTGTTTGTTAGCTAAAAAACCTTATTTTTGCACGATGTTTTTAAAACCTATGAAGAATCTCTTTTTTACAGCCTGTAGTCTCCTTTTATTAGCTTCTTGTAGCGAATATCAAGAAGCGCTGAAATCTGATGATATGGGTGTGAAATACAACATGGCAGATTCTTTGTACAATGCGGGAAAATATACAAAGGCCATAAAGCTATGGGATCAAGTGGTTCCTAATTATAAGGGTAAACCACAGGCGGAGCGAGTGATGTTTTTGTATGCAGATACGTATTACAGAGCTGGTGATTATTACCTTTCAGGGTATCAATTTGACCGTTTTGCTACATCATATCCACAATCTGAAAAGATCCAGGAAGCAAAATTTAAAGCGGCCAAAAGTTATTACGAGCTTTCTCCATCCTATGACCTTGATCAAGACCAGACACAGAAAGCACTAGACCAATTACAGATTTTTCTGGGTCAATATCCAGAATCTGAATATACAGAACAGGCAGATTCCCTTATAGTCGAATTAAGTACTAAAGTTCAAAAAAAGTCGTTTGAGATCGCAAAACAGTATAATACGATTATGAAATATCCAGTGGCACTTTCTGCCCTGGATGATTTTATTTCCGATTATCCTGGTTCTCCTTTTAGAGAGGCCGCTTTTTTCTATAAATTGGATTCACAATACAAATATGCCATAGGAAGTTTTGATGTACTTGTAGAAGATAGGCTTAAAGAGGCTATTGATATCTACGATACCCTGATACGATATTATCCCGATGGCGCATATAGGGAGCAGGCAGACGAGATTAAGGCAGATATTGACAAGCGCATGCAAAATTATTCATAACTTAGGCAAAACAACATGAACGTGAAAAACCTTGAAGCACCAGTAAATACAATTACCCTTGATAGGGAAGAAGTAGATGCACCTACGCAAAATATCTATGAGGCCATAAGCATCATTGCAAAAAGGGCCGCACAGATCAATACAGATATTAAAAAAGAACTTTTAGAGAAGCTTGATGAGTTTGCTACTTACAGCGATAGTCTGGAAGAAATCTTTGAAAACAAAGAGCAGATCGAAGTTTCTAAGTTTTATGAAAAGCTTCCGAAACCACACGCTATGGCCGTACAGGAATGGCTGGACAACAAAATTTATTACAGGGATACTTCTGCTACAGAAGACACTAAAATTTAAAACATAGTGCTGGGCGGCAAAAAAATAATCCTGGGTGTAACCGGGGGCATTGCTGCGTATAAATCCGCTTGGTTGGTGCGCTCTTTTATAAAAGCGGGCGCTCAAGTTCGCGTGATTATGACGCCAGAGGCTAAAGATTTTGTCACTCCGCTTACGCTTTCCACACTTTCTAAAAACGCGGTGCTTTCGTCTTTTACACAAGATGAAGAAAATGAACTGTGGAACAATCATGTAGAACTCGGCCTTTGGGCCGATTTTTTTGTTATTGCTCCAGCCACGGCAAATACGCTTTCCAAAATGGCCAGCGGTGCAAGTGATAATTTGTTACTTGCTACTTATCTTTCGGCTAAATGCCCAGTATATTTTGCCCCGGCAATGGATCTTGATATGTACAGACATTTTACTACGCAGGCCAATTTTACACGGTTGCAAAGTTTTGGTAATATCATGATCCCGGCGACCAGCGGGGAGCTTGCCAGTGGTCTGGAAGGGCAGGGTAGAATGGCAGAACCAGATGATATAGTTGCGTTTATAACCAATGATATTCAGGCAAAATTGCCATTTTATGGCAAAAAAGTGCTTATTACGGCTGGCCCTACATACGAAGCCATTGATCCCGTACGTTTTATAGGGAATCACAGCAGTGGTAAAATGGGCTATGCGCTGGCGAAATGTGCTGCAAATCTAGGTGCGGAAGTAATTTTAATATCTGGCCCTACGGCCTTAACTTTAAAACATCCTTCGGTAAAGGTGGTACAGATTTTTAGTGCCGCCCAACTTTTTGAGCAGGTAAAATTGTATTTTGAAGGAGTTGATATCGCAATTGCCGCGGCCGCAGTGGCAGATTACAGACCAGTAAATCCGGCAGATCAGAAAATAAAAAAGAAAACAGGAGACCTGCAGCTCACCCTAGAAGCTACAGAAGACAGTCTAAAATATATGGGTGAGCATAAAAAAGAGCAATTTCTGGTAGGTTTTGCCCTTGAAACTGAAAATGAGATAGAAAACGCACAGGCCAAGCTGACGCGCAAAAATCTAGATCTTATTGTTCTCAATTCGCTTAATGATAGCGGGGCAGGATTTGGTACGCAGACTAACAAAGTGACCTTGATCGACGCTTCGGGTAATATTGAACCGCAGGAGCTGAAGCCTAAAAATGAAGTGGCCAAAGATATTTTTAACCGAATAAGACAAGCATTAAATGTTTAAATTTCTCGTATTTCTTGTTCTTTTTTCTGGTTTTTCCGCGTCAGCGCAAGAATTGAATTGTTCTGTGGAAATCAACGCAGAGCAAACCGGCCAAGCCAATCTGCAGGTGTTTAAAACACTGCAGAATTCCATTAAGGAATTTATGAACAATACTAGTTGGACCGATGGTAATTATAAACAGCAGGAACGCATAGATTGCAGCTTGATCATTATCGTTTCCAATCTGGATTCTGATTATTTTACGGCCAGTATGCAGATACAATCGGCCAGACCAATCTACAATTCTACCTATAATTCTACGGTTTTAAATTATAACGATACCCAATTTGGCTTTCAGTATACTGAATTTCAACCAATGAATTATAATCCCAATAGTTTTGATTCTAATCTGGTTTCGGTACTTGCCTTTTACGCCTATACGATGATAGGCCTTGATGCGGCAACCTATGAGCGTGACGGTGGACTTCCTTATTTTGAAGAGGCCAAGCGTATTGTGAACACCGCCCAGCAAGGTGGCAATGCAGGTTGGTCTGCGCAGAGCGGAACACAGAGCCGTTTTCGGTTGAATGCCGACCTTTTATCACCCAATTTTGCCGATTTTAACGAGGTTTTGTACGCTTATCACCGTAATGGACTCGATTATATGGCAGATAATACCAAAGATGCCAAGCAATCTATAGCAGTAACCCTTGAGCTTTTTAACCAGATGTATAACAGCCGGCCAAATAATTATCTTACGCGCGTTTTTTTTGATGCCAAAGCCTTAGAGGTCTCCCAGCTGTTTTCGGGCGGACCGCAGGTTAACATTTCCAGTCTGGTTTCAACACTCAATAAAGTGGCGCCAACTAAATCAAGTTTCTGGCAACAGATTAAACTGTAAACGCATATTTTTTCTTTGACGTTGCAGGAAATGTCCGTTATCTTTACGACAGGAATATGTTTCCTTCAAATAAAAATTATTGCATGAATAAAGTCCGATTATTGGGTGTTTTTCTAGCCATAACCGGTGTTTTACTCATGGGCTATACAGAACACGACTTGCTCGGTTTTATGGAAGGTGCACTTTTAGGTGGAGGTTCTATAGTTGTATTTTCGGGACGTCGTACATTTCAGAAAAGGGCTTTAAGCAGCCATTAATTATATAAAAAAATAGAATAAAAGAACTTGCTCACAAATCTTCATATAAAAAATTACGCGCTTATTGAGGAGGTCAATTTGGCCTTTGACTCTGGTTTTACCGTGATCACGGGAGAAACCGGTGCTGGTAAGTCCATATTACTGGGCGCGCTAGGACTTATTTTAGGTCGGCGGGCAGATTTATCGAGTATTGGCGATCCAGAAAGCAAATGCGTGATCGAGGCGCAATTTCAAGTGGGCAATTATGATTTAAAAGCGCTTTTTGAACGTGAAGATCTCGATTATGAGCCGCAGAGCATTATACGAAGGGAAATCCTTCCCAGTGGTAAAAGCCGGGCGTTTGTAAACGACACACCCGTCACGCTCAGCCAACTTACCGCCCTAGGCGAACGCTTGGTTGATATTCACAGCCAGCATCAGACTTTAGAGCTTACCGATAACGATTTTCAATTTCAAGTTTTAGATGCCTTTGCCGGCAATCAAGCTTTACTGGCAGATTATCAAACTTCCTATAAAAGCCTAAAAAAAGAAGAGCACGAACTTAAAAAATTAAAGTCTCAGCAAGCCGAAGCCCTGCGTGAAGAGGAATACAAAAACTTTTTGCTTAACGAATTACTGGAGGCAAACTTAAAACCCGGCGAACAGTCAACCCTGGAAGCGCGCTATGAGACCTTAAACAATGTAGAGCAGATCACAGATGGTCTTGCCGATGCACACCACAGCCTTACCCGTGAAGAGCTAGGCGTTGTTGATCAATTGACGGCTATAAAGGTGCGGGTTTCAAAATTGGCCAGCTTTAGCAAAGAACTGGCAGATCTCAATGCGCGTTTAGAAAGTGTAGGCATTGAGCTAGATGATATTGCTGAGAGCGTAGACGCCATTGCCCAGAATACCGAGGGAGATCCCGAAGAGCTGAGCGCACTCGAGGCCCGTCTCAAATTATTTTTTGACCTACAAAAAAAGCACAGTGCAGGTTCTATAGAGGAGGTGATCGTGATCAGGGACGCGCTCGATGAAGAGGTGCAATCCATGAATGATCTGGGCGGAAAAATCGCCAAATTGGAGAAAAATATTGCTTTCGCGAAAGAAAATTTGGATGCCATGGCAATCAATATTTCAAAGAAGAGAATCGAAAAAATAAAGCCCCTTACCGAAAAACTGGAAGCGATACTCAGCCAACTGGGAATGCCAAACGCACATTTTGAGATGACCCTTATCCCAACGGAAGAATTTAGGGACAACGGGAAGGAAGATCTGGAATTTCTATTTACAGCAAATAAAGGCATGCGCGCTCAGGAACTGAAAAAAGCAGCTTCCGGCGGTGAATTATCTCGGATTATGCTCGCTATTAAGTCGGTTTTAAGTGATTTCACCCAACTTTCGACACTTATATTTGATGAGATTGACACTGGCGTAAGTGGTGAGGTGGCCTTAAAAATGGGGCAGATCATGAAAGGAATGGGTAAACGTATGCAATTGGTAAGCATTACCCATTTACCTCAAATTGCCGGTCAAGGGGGACATCATTTTAAAGTATTTAAAAAAGATAAAGAAGAACGTACCACAACCCGCATAGAGCAGTTAGACGCCTCCACGCGCATCGACGAACTTGCAGAAATGCTAGGCGGAAAATCCACTTCAGAAGCGGCACGCGATCATGCGAGGCAGCTGTTGAAATAAGGGAAGTGACGTGAATTCTAAATTTTGAATTTTGAATTGAAAAAGAAAAGTGATCTATTTCTAACCTGCGAGGTATGAGCGAGGCACGAGCGATCCTTGTAGGTTTAATTACATAAAAACGGATGACGAAAAAAGAGGTTAGATGTTAAAAAAAGGAAATCGGATGTCGCTGTAGTAGGTGGCTGAGTGAATTTCTTGGAGCCCTTGCGGAAAGGAATTTGTATCGAAGCCCCGGTTGGAATGGAGAACAGATAATTAAAAGAGAAAAGATCAGAGAACAAAGAAAAAATATTATAGATAAAGTATCCACTTCCGTGGAAATTTAAAATATTTCGCGTAGCGGAAAGAATCAGAAAAACTAATCAAAAACCATAAAAATGGCCTACAATTTACTAAAAGGAAAACGAGGAATCATCTTTGGAGCCCTTGATGAAAAATCGATCGCCTGGAAAACAGCAGAGCGCGTTCATGAAGAGGGAGGAACGTTTGTACTTACAAATGCGCCCATTGCAATGCGCATGGGCAGCATCAACAAACTGGCTGAAAAAACCAATTCAAAAATCATTCCCGCAGATGCCACTTCCATAGAAGATCTTGAGAAATTAGTGGATGGGGCCATGGAGGAACTGGGAGGTAAAATTGATTTTGTACTGCACAGTATTGGGATGTCCATTAATGTGCGCAAGGGCAAACATTATACGGATCAAAATTACGACTGGACCGCCAAAGGTTGGGACGTGAGCGCTGGCTCTTTCCATAAAACCATGCAGGTACTTTATAAAAAAGACGCGATGAACGCGTGGGGCAGCATTATCGCACTTACCTATATGGCAGCGCAGCGCGTGTTTCCAGATTATAACGATATGGCCGATAACAAAGCGTATCTTGAAAGTATTGCCCGTAGTTTTGGTTACTTTTTTGGACGTGATAAAAAAGTACGTGTAAATACAATCTCACAATCGCCTACGCCTACTACAGCAGGTCAAGGAGTGAAAGGTTTTGACGGTTTTATCGCTTACGCGGAAAAAATGAGTCCACTGGGCAATGCTACGGCACAAGAATGCGCCGATTATACCATTACCCTGTTTTCAGACCTTACCAGAAAAGTAACCCTACAAAACCTATATCATGATGGTGGCTTTAGCAATATGGGAGTTAGCGATGGCGTCATGGAAGCTTTTGTGAAAGATAAAGAATAAAAAAGGTGCTCAAAAACCGGTTTTTAAGCTCAAAAACCGATTTTTTTATATGAAAAACGGAGGGTTCAATGGCATATTTTTTTTCTTTTATAATTCCTGTTTACAACCGTCCCGAGGAAGTGAGGGAACTCCTAAGCAGTTTTGAAGGGCAGGATTTTAAAGGGGATTATGAGATTATTATTGTAGAAGACGGCTCTAGCCTTACGGCGGAAAAAGTGGTGGAAAGCTTTAAAAACCTGCCTATACGTTATTTTTTTAAAACCAACAGCGGTCCCGGCCCCTCGCGTAATTATGGTATGAAACGGGCAAAGGGAGACTATTTTATCATTTTGGACAGCGATTGTATTTTGCCATCTACGTACCTAAACACAGTACATTGCGAACTGGAGAAAGAAACCGTAGACTTTTTTGGTGGGCCAGATGCTGCGCACCAGGATTTTACTTCGTTGCAAAAAGCCATCAATTATAGTATGACGTCATTGTTGACAACTGGAGGCATCAGAGGGAGGAAAAAGACTGCAGGAAAATTTCAGCCGCGTAGTTTTAACATGGGGATATCCAAGGAAGCGTTTGTTGCTTCGGGAGGTTTTGGGAAGATCCATCCTGGAGAAGATCCTGATCTTACGCTGCGCTTATGGAAGTTGGGATTTAATTCCCGTTTTATCGCAGACGCTTACGTGTATCACAAAAGGAGGATCTCTTGGGGTTCTTTTTACAGGCAAGTGCGCAAATTTGGTCTTGTGCGGCCCATTCTCAATGTCTGGCATCCCGATTCTGCCCGGTTGACGTATTGGTTTCCCACCATTTTCACCTTTGGCGCAGCCATGAGCATCCTGCTTCTATTATTTGGCATTTTGCCGCCATTTTTGCTTTTGATGGTATATTTGCTTATTTTATTGCTTGATGCCAGCGTAAAGAATAAAAGTATTTTAATAGGATTTATGGCCGTTTTTGCCACACTGGTGCAGTTTGTGGGATATGGTCTAGGTTTTGCTGAATCCACGCTTGCCGTAAGTTGGCTTAAAAAGCTACCTCAAGAACGCTTTCCGCACCTATTTTTTAACTAATTTTGAAGAAAGTTCACAAGTAATCATGGCAGAAAAGCGTAAAAAATTCAGAAAAATAAATTTTCGCGTTTTTTCGACAATATTGGTCATAACAGCCTTGACCTCTATTATGCTGAAGTTGAATAAGGATTTTACTTTTAGGGTAAAGGTTCCAGTATCCTTTAATAATTTGCCACAAGATAAACTGCTGAAAACCTATAATACCAGTGTTATCAATGTTTCGGGCGTAGCTACCGGCTATGAGTATCTAAAATATAAATTTTACGATCAGCATTTCAACATTGATCTGGCCGCATTGACCAAAAAAGACAGTAATCTCTTTTATCATGATTTTAATCCAGATAACGATCGTTTAACGGGAAGTTTAGTCAACAGTGTTTTAAAATCATTTAAACCGGATACCTTATTTGTCATACTTGACACTAATTTTGAGAAAAAAGTGCCTGTACGTTCTCAGATTGAATTAAACTACGCACCGGGTTATGGCAGTTTAAAAGGACTGGAGATCAATCCAGATTCTGTACTCGTGCGGGGGCCGAAAAGCAGCATAGACACGCTGCAGGCGGTTTATACGCTTAAAGAGCGCTTTAAAGCCGTAAAATCTAACCTGAAAGATAGCATACAGCTAACTTCCTTAAAACGTATAAAACAGCTGACAATTGAACCAAAAACGGTAAAATATAATGTTGATGTGGATAAATTTACCGAAGGTACACTCACGGTACCCTTACAACTTATCAATGTGCCCCCGCAAGTAACTGCCAAAATTTTCCCGAAAAGGGTAAAACTTATATTTAATGTAAACTTTAAAAATTATGACCGCTTAAAGCCGTCCGATTTTAAAGTGGTCTGTGATTTTAATAAAATAGACAGTACAAGCACCACACTTACTCCAGAAATTGTACAGTCTCCAACTTATGTGCGCGATTTGCGCCTGGCGGAAAAAACCGTGCAATATTTATTTGTGAAATGATCGTTGTGGGCCTTACGGGTGGTATAGGCAGTGGGAAGAGCACAATCGCTGGGTTTTTTAAGAAGCTGGGCGTGCCAGTATACATAGCAGATGAAGAGGCTAGGAAATTGATGCATACACCTGCGCTTATCGCTCAGGTGACGGCACTTTTTGGCCATAAAGCGTATACAAACGGGATTCTGAACCGTTCCTACATTGCTAGTCTTGTTTTTAATGATGGTAAACTTTTGCAGCAGCTCAATGCCATTGTTCATCCCACTGTTTCTACGCATTTTAAGCAGTGGAGCCAGGACCAACAAGCGCCTTATGTGATTAAGGAAGCAGCCATTCTCTTTGAAAATCAGGGTTATAAAGAGTGTTATTTTACAATTCTGGTTACCGCACCACTGGCCACTCGTATCAAACGCGTTATTAAAAGAGATCATACCAACGAGGAAAAAGTACTTGCCCGAATAGAACAACAGTGGGAAGATGAAAAAAAGATTCCAATGGCCGATTTTGTCATTGACAATATAAATCTAAAAAGAAGCGAAAAAGAGACTAGGAAAATTCATGTTAAAATCTTGCGAACCCTTGTAAATAGTTAGATTCTCAATGTTAACATTTGGTTAAATCGAAAGCCGACTAAATGTTAAAATCATAAATTTGAGATATGAATAAAAAGTTGTTCGTACTTCTTGTAGTGCTAATGAGTTTATCTCTTATAGGCATAATATTCGTTCAAGGATATTGGATCTCAAATAGTATTGAAACGAAAAGAGGGCAGTTTGCATTTAATGCCAAGCAAGTTCTGAGTGCAGTTGCTGAGCAGTTACACAAGCTGGAAATAGATAACCTATCCACAACTATTCTTGCGCTGCGTGATAAGAATGGAATACCAGAAAATGAAAATTTGTATGATCTGCTCTACGCAAAAAATGATACACTTACCGATGAAATCTATATTCTTCAAGATGGTATATTAGAGCAGGATCGTAAATTGAGCGTGCCAGTTCTTGATTTTGAGATTGATAGCGTAAAATTTAAAAAATATCTGCAGCGTCAGGCGACAACAATTATGAAATATAAGGGAGATTCATCAGCCCTTGACCGGCAGGCTCGTTTGTCGCGAATTGTTAACATGAATGAACTTGAGCGCTACACACTAGAACAGATTGTGGGCGAGGTAAGCAGGAAAGTGCCTATACATAAAAGGGTAAATGAGGAAGAATTGAATCGCCTGCTCACCATAGAACTCGCCGAGCGCGAGCTCAAAACAAGTTACGAGTTCGCTATTTATAACAATGACCTGATGACCTCTGTACACTCAGACGGCTTTGATAAGGGCATTAAGGAAACAACTTTTAGCGTACCTCTTTTTATAGATATAGACGGCAATAATGATTATCAGCTTCTGGCTAATTTTCCTGGAGAAAAGCACTTTGTAATCTCTTCTGTATTAGGTATGGCTGCTTTAAGTATTCTCTTTACGCTTATAATTGTGATCGCTTACGCCAGTGCCTTGCAGCAACTTGTTAAGCAGCGGCAGATTTCAGAAATCAAAACAGATTTTATCAATAACATGACCCATGAGTTCAAAACTCCTATTGCTACAATTAATCTAGCTCTTGATGCAATACGAAATCCTAAAATAGGTAGCGATCCAGAAGCACTTAAGCGCTATCTGGGCATGATCAGGGAAGAAAACAAACGTATGCATGCGCAAGTTGAAAACGTTTTGCGTATTTCAAAACTTGAAAAGAACCAACTTGATATTAGTAAAGAGCGTCTTAAATTACACGATCTCATCGAAGATGCCGTTACACATATTGAGCTTATTGTAGAAGACCGCGAGGGCTATGTAAAAATGCATTTGGGGGCTTTAAAATCGTCTATTTTAGCTAATGAATCTCATTTTACAAACGTCATTGTAAATATTTTGGATAATGCTGTAAAATATACTACTGGCAAACCAGAAATAGATATCTACACAGAAAATGTAAGGAATTATGTCATCATGAAAATAGGAGATAGAGGTGATGGAATGTCAAAAAATATACAAAAAAAAATATTTGATAAATTTTACCGGGAACATACCGGTGATATTCATAACGTAAAAGGCCATGGCTTGGGCCTTGCTTATTCAAAGCGCATTGTAGAAGACCATAATGGTGAGATCTATGTGCAAAGCGAAAAAGGAAAAGGAAGTACATTTATAATCAAATTACCATTAATATCATAAACTCATGGAAACAGAAAACAAAAAAATCTTACTTGTAGAGGACGATCCAAACTTTGGAACGGTACTCAAAGATTATCTATCAATGAACGACTACGATGTGACCCACGCCAAAAATGGTATGGAAGGCTTCGAGAAGTTTAAAAAAGATGACTTTGACCTATGTATCCTAGACGTAATGATGCCGTATAAGGATGGTTTTACACTAGCCAAAGAAATACGTGAAAAAAACGAAGAAGTGCCCATTATTTTCTTGACCGCCAAAGCGATGAAGGAAGATGTGCTGAAAGGCTATAAAGTAGGGGCAGACGATTACCTGAACAAACCTTTTGACAGTGAAGTGCTCTTGATGAAGATCAAAGCGATCATCATGCGCAAAGCAACAGACTCTGTGGCAGATAGCAAACAGTTTGAATTCAATATTGGTAATTTTTTCCTGAATTCAAAGTTGCGTTTCCTCACTTTTAAGGATAACGAGCCCAATAAACTTTCACCGAAAGAAAATGAATTGTTGCGCCTATTAGCACTTCATGAAAATGATCTAATGCCGAGAGAATTGGCATTGACTAAAATCTGGAGAGATGACAACTATTTTACTTCAAGGAGTATGGATGTTTACATCGCAAAACTGCGTAAATATCTAAAAGTGGATGATTCTGTAGAAATATTGAATATTCACGGGGAAGGTTTCCGTCTTGTTGTCAAGAAGGATGAAGAACAAAAGGAAAAAGAGAAAAGCGAAAGTAATAATTAAAAAGGATGGGTAGGGGTAAGAAAACTATAGTGTTGATACCCCCGATCCGTTTATCGGGGTTCTTACTCCTTTTTAATCTCATTCTTTAAGTCAAAATTTAAAATCTATGATTAGAATCATATCTCATAGGCTGGACCCGAGATAGTTGATTTATAACACCGATTTTAAATTTTGATTTATTACTTCGATTATCTTTTTTAAATCATAGTGGTGATCGAACCATTTTATATCGGGATCTTTGCGGTACCAAGTCAATTGGCGCTTTGCAAACCTGCGCGTATTTTTCTTTATTTCTGAAATCGCTTCAGTTTTGGTCATTTTCTCTTCAAAATAGGCGAATAATTCCTTGTAGCCTACCGTATTTAATGCGTTCAGTTCTTTCTGGTCATATAGGGAGCGAGCTTCTTCTTCAAGACCTTGTTCCATCATGAGATCTACGCGTCTGTTAATGCGGTCATATATGATTTCGCGGTCAGCGGAAATTCCTATTTTTAGACAATTAAATGGTCTTTTCACCTTGTTTTTGCTCAAAAATGAGGAATATGGTTTGCCTGTGGAAATGCAAACTTCCAGTGCCCGCAAGACGCGCTGTGGATTGTCAAGGTCTACACTATTGTAATGATTGGGATCGTGTGTCTTCAATAATTCCTGAAGTTCTTGTAAGCCATTTTCAGCGAGTTTTACATTCAATTCCTGACGAATGGAGGGTTCTATTTTTGGCAAATTATCCAGTCCCTTTAATACCGCATCCACATAAAGGCCAGAACCTCCCACCATTATAGCTATTTTGTGCTCATCAAATACCGTTTTTAGACGGTTTAGGGCATCTTTTTCAAAATGCCCAACACTATATTTTTCTGTTATGGAAATATGCTGAATAAAATGATGCTTCGCTTGCTCCAGTTCGCCGACTAGAGGTACCGCCGTACCTATCTGCAATTCTTTAAAAAACTGTCTGGAATCTGCCGAAATGATTTCGGTACCGTAATACTGCGCCAGTTTTATGGCAAGCGCGGTTTTACCTATTGCAGTGGGACCTACGATAGCAATAAGAAGTCTATCCATAACTACAGTTTTGTACCACATTTATGGCAATATTCTGCCGAATCCTGATGATTTTTGGTACCACAATTATGACATGCCTGTGTATTTGTGTGTACATAGTCCGTATCTTTTGATACTAATGTCTCCTTATTTTTGGCCATTTCTGATGTGACAATACCAGTAGGAACCGCGATAATGCCATATCCCAAAATCATAATTACTGCTGCAATAAACTGCCCTGCGGCGGTTACGGGAGCGATATCGCCAAATCCCACCGTGGTAAGGGTGACGATACACCAGTACACACTTATAGGAATACTTTTAAAACCATGCTCCGGCCCTTCCACAAGGTACATGAGCGTGCCTGCGATTACAGAAAGTATTAAAACGGCAAACAGAAAAACCAGGATTTTTGGCCTGCTGTCTTTTAGGGCGCGCGCCAGTTTATTACCCTCTCCTATGTAACGCGCGATTTTTAAAATCCTAAAAACGCGCAAAAGACGTAGCGCCCGTATGGCGAGAAGTGCATTTGTTCCAACAATAAAAAACGATAAATAGAGTGGGATTGTGGAGAGAAAATCAATGATTCCATAAAAACTGAAAATATAAGCGGTAGGTTTTCTGATGCTTATTACCCGTAATATGTATTCAATTGTAAAAAATATGGTGATGATCCATTCTCCCAGATAGAAATAATCGTGGTAAAGCGCATTGACTTCGGAAACACTCTCAAGCATGACCAGAATAATGCTGAATAAAATGAGCACGAGCAATACAATGTCAAATGCTTTTCCCGCAGGGGTATCTGCCTCCGCGATAATGGTGTGTATTTTTTCCCTCCAGTTTTGTTGATCGGTCTGTTGCACTAGATATTTTTAGACCCACAAGGGGAGTTGAATATTGTAATTGGCTGAAATTCAAAAACATTCTCTATTCGGTAAACAAAGCGGAATTTCATTTTGTTTTTGAGAGCAGTAAAAATAAAGCTTATCTATTTATATCCTCTATGGCAAGTATTTTTATGCCTTTGCGGGTACGAAAATACGACTGAATAATGTGCCGCGCTTCCTTACTATCTGTCATAGGCGTAATGATGCGTTGAAGAATTTCGGTATTGAGCTGGTGATTCAGGTTAAAGTAACCAAAACCTTTAAATTTACCATCTTCTATAAGCAGGGCCGCCCGTTCTTCGTGCGTTCGGCCACGGTCTATAAGCACAAGGTCTTTTCTTTCAAAAAGAGCAGTTGCGATGTAGGATTTTGCCCGCTCGTTGTATGCGCTTACCGATTCTTCTGTATTGGCTTCAGGTTCATCTTTTTTAAGTCCCATTTTTTCAACATCCAATTCATATTCTTCAGCAATTTTATGCAGATGCGCCTTGGCCGATTGATAATTACTGAACGTCCCTATTTGTGCTTTTCGGGCATCGGCGCGTTCTATTTTAAAATTGATATATCCCTTATCATCTTTAAAGGAGGTAATTTGATTTTTAAAAAGCTTTTTGTGTGGACCGCGGTTATGAATGGGCCTATTCTTGATAACTTCCTCATTTTCTTTGAGCATGGCCAAAAGTTCGCTGCCTGTTGGCTCAAAACTTACCGCTTCCACGTCGTTCTGTAACTTTCGTGATCTTTTGTTTTCACTGGTAAAATGTTGTGATACGCTTTTTTTCATATTCCGGCTTTTACCTATGAACAGAATACGGCTATTCTCATTGTGCAAATAATAAACACCGGTAGTGCTGGGTACTTCTTTTATGAGATCAAGCAGTTTGGTATCCAGCTTTTTTTTCTGGTTCAGCTTAACTGATTGCTGTATGATTTTTTTTGTGGAATCTTTATCCAGCAAAAGCTTAAACAATTTTACGGTAGCCAGCGCATCGCCATTGGCCCTATGTCTATCGGTAAGCGGGATGCCCAGGCTGCGTACAAGTTTTCCAAGGCTGTAGCTGGGCTCCTCGGGCAGCAGATCTTTGGCGAGCTCTACGGTGCAGAGGCTTTTTTGCTGATAATCGTAGCCCAACCGGTCAAATTCTAACTGGAGAATACGGTAATCAAATTCAGCATTATGGGCTACCAGCACGCAATCTTGAGTAATCTCGAGGATGCGTTTTGCGACCTCGTAGAATTTTGGTGCATTTTTAAGCATATTGTTATTGATCCCAGTAAGCCCCACCACAAATGCTTGTATGGGGCGTTCTGGATTTACCAAGCTTATAAATTGATCTACGATCTCGTGACCATTAAACTTGTAGATGGCGACCTCTGTGATGCCTTCTTCATTGTATTTTCCTCCGGTGGTTTCCAGGTCAAGTACTGCGTACATAAAAAATAATTACTCATTAATGCTCCTAAAAGCGCACAAAATGCATTAAAACGGTTAAAAACAGCATGAAATCACTGTTTAATCTCTCTTTCCAAAAATTGCGCTTCCTATTCTTATCATATTGCTGCCCTGTGCCAGCCCCAGCTTGTAATCGCCGCTCATGCCGGTGGAAAGTATGGTGAGCCCATTAGATTCTCTAAAACGCTCGTAGAGTTCTTTTAGTGTTTTGAATTCTTTGGTCACCTGTTCCTCATCATCGGTAAATGTGGCCATGCCCATAAGACCTACAAGTTTTACATTGGGATACTCTTTTGCTTTTTCGTTTTTCAGAAATTCTTCTGCCTTATTGAACGGCATACCATCTTTACTGTCTTCTTGAGCGATTTTTACCTGTAAAAGTACATTTATGGTACGGTCGTTTTTCTCAGCTTCCTTGTTGATTTCCTTAAATAATTTAGGTCGGTCTGCGCTGTGCACAAGACTTACATAAGGCGCCATTTCCTTGACTTTATTGGTCTGAACGTGCCCTACCATATGCCATTGAATATCTTTGGGAAGTGCTTCGCTTTTATCGGTCATTTCCTGAATCCTGTTCTCGCCAAAAATACGCTGACCGGCATCATAAGCCTCTTGCAGGTCTTCGTTGGGTTTGGTTTTTGAAATGGCCACCAGAATAACGTCGTCTGAAATTTCCTCGCGGAACTTTTTAATATTTGCTGCTATGTTCAAAGCTTTCTTTTTGATAAGTGATTGTTCCGTAAAGTTAAGGATTCGGAATTTAGAACATCTCTAAAAATCCTACTTTGGGCGCTCGTTTCTTCTCTCCCCACTACTTTATTGTCAAAATACTCATTTGGCGGTGCTAAATTGCATTTTTGATGTCTATTTTCAGAAGAAAAAAATTCTTACGTTATTATTCCAAACGGAATTTCTAGAGATTCCCATTACTATATTTCCGCTTCCGCGAAAACCATATTATTCCAATGTATTGAAAAAATAAGTGATTTTTAAACATTAGTTCAAAATTCGTAAATCGTCACCCCGCTGCGCAATTTCGGCTGAATATAAGTCGATTTCGGAGGCATTTTCAGATTGTTATCCGCAATCGCCTTAATTTCATCAATAGTGGGCGGAAGCATGCTAAAACCTACCGCAAACGCTCCAGAATCTACCTGTTCTTTTACCCGTACCATATCATTCTTGCCAGCGCCATATGCGATACGGCTGTCGTTTCGCAAATCATCCAGTTGTAATATCGGTTTTAAAATGGTGGTGTATAAAATCTGTGCATCCAGCGCCTCGAGTGCATTGTCGAAGTTTCGGTGTCTTTTACGCAGTGCGAGTGAATAGAATCTACCGTCTAAATACATGCTAAAATAGTGTGTTTTTTTGGGTTCGTAGTACTCACTTCCACGATTTTCGATCTTATAATAATGATCGAGTGCGATGAGAAAACCTTCGCTGTCCAGGCCGTTTAGATCTTTTACCAAACGGCTAAAACCATGTACCCGCAGCTGCGATTCCGGAAGGAGATAGCTCATAAAAAAATTATAGGGCTCGCTGCCGTCATGCAGTTTATTGTCTTTCTTTAAATCTTCGGCAAGTAGGTACGATGAACTTGATCTATGATGCCCATCTGCGATATAGACCGGGTTAATAGTACGGAACAGCTGTGTGATTTCGCTTAGCAGATCAGCATCAAGAACAGGCCATAAATAATGTGTGTCGCGGTAGGTCGTTGTAAACTCATACTCTGCCCTTTCGGTCATAACTTGTCCATAAATAGTCATTAGGGCATCGTTATCAGGATATGTGAGCAGCACCGCGTCGGCATTAAAACCCACGGTTTTTAGATAATCCTTAAAAAGCTCTTCACGTTCCTGCAGGGTATTTTCGTGTTTTTTAATAATATTATTGGCGTAATCTTCCACGCTGGCGGCGGCCACAAGCCCCACAAATTCCTGATCGTCCCTATCTACAATTTTGTAAATGTAATATGCAGCCGATTTTTCCTGAATAAAAATACCGTCTTCCTTAAATTCCTGATAGCGGTTGCGCACCAGTTCAAAACGCGCAGTGCCTGTAATTTTTTTATGGTATTTATAGCCCGGGTTTACAATGTGTAAAAACGAAAAGGGGTTGTTGTCCAATCTAGCCTCGAGTTCTGCCTTAGTATAGGTTTCATAAGATCGTGCCGCGATAAGGCTGACTTTATCGCGGGTAGGTCGTACGGCTTTAAAAGGTTTAATATTCAATGGAAAACATTCAGGTTAACTAAAATTAGGCGAATTGGGCTGCGAGGACTTCAGCCTTTTTACTTTTGCTGTAATCGTAAAATCCTTCTTTAGATTTTACACCTATTTTACCCGCGCGTACCATGTTGACGAGTAATGGACAGGGCGCATATTTTGGGTTTTTAAAACCTTCATAAAGTACGTCCATGATCGCGAGACAGACGTCGAGACCTATAAAATCTGCTAATTGCAATGGCCCCATGGGATGTGCCATGCCGAGTTTCATTACCGTATCAATTTCTTGAACACCGGCCACGCCGTGGTATAAAGTTTCAATAGCCTCGTTGATCATGGGCATCAAGATCCGGTTAGCCACAAAACCTGGATAATCATTTACTTCTACGGGCGTTTTACCCAGTTGCTCACCCAGGCTCATAATAGTACTGGTCGTGCTTTCGCTGGTATTGTAGCCGCGAATGATTTCCACAAGTTTCATGATGGGTACAGGGTTCATAAAGTGCATACCAATCACCTGTTCTGGACGCTTGGTCTGGGCGGCAAGTTGGGTGATAGAAATGGAAGATGTATTTGTGGCAAGGATACTAGTGGAAGGGCAATATTGATCCAGTTTTTTAAAGATCTCTGTTTTTATCTGAAGATTTTCACTGGCCGCTTCTACCACGAGATCTGCTTTTTTTACTGCGTTTTCCAAATCAGAAAGCGGAATAATACGTAAAAGGATCTCGTTTTTTTCCGCTTCGGTAATGACTTCTTTGGTCACTTGCCTATCTAGGTTTTTTGAAATGGTGGACATTCCATTTTTCAGCGAATCTTCATTAATGTCTACTAATTGAACTTTAAAACCGCTCTGTGCAAAAGTATGTGCAATACCGTTGCCCATCGTTCCTGCTCCTATAACTGCTATGTTTTTCATGCGTTTTATCTGATTTTCAATGTATTTAAAATGAACCTGTTATTTGGAAGTGTGAAACTACAGATCATCAATAACGAGCATGGCAACCCGAAGCGCCTCTGTGCCCTGCTCAAGAGTTACGGTGGGCGCCGTGTTATTGTTGATCGCATCCGCGAAAGATTCCAATTCGTTTAGAATGGCATTGTTTTCCGAAACATCGGGATTATCAAAATAAATCTGTTTCCTTACGCCCTCTGCATTTTGAAGGATCATGGCAAATTCATCTGGTTTTTCGGGCGCGTCCTTCATGCGTACGACCTCACATTTTTTCTCAAGAAAATCAACCGAAATATAGGCGTCCCGCTGAAAAAACCGAGCTTTACGCATTTTTTTCATCGATATTCGGCTGGCGGTAAGGTTGGCCACGCAGCCATTTTCAAATTCTATGCGTGCATTTGCTATATCTGGCGTATCACTAATTACCGACACCCCAGAAGCCGAAACGTGTTTAACCCGGCTTTTGACCACACTCAGTATGGCGTCTATATCATGAATCATAAGATCAAGCACAACGGGAACATCTGTACCGCGAGGATTAAATTCCGCTAGGCGGTGTGCTTCAATGAACATGGGGTTTTCTATGATATCCCGCACCGCAAGAAACGCTGGATTAAAGCGCTCCACATGTCCCACTTGACCAAGAACTTGGTGTTTTTCGGCCATTTTCTTGAGCATAATAGCTTCTTCTACGGTTTCAGCAATAGGCTTTTCTATAAATACATGCTTTCCTGCTTTGATGACGACTTCCGCGCAGTCATAATGATGACTGGTGGGCGTGACCACTACAATCATATCACAAGCATCAATAAGTGCATGGATATTTTTAAAGGCAGTATATCCGAATTCCTTTACAATGGCTTCCGTTGCGCCCGGGGCCTCGTCATAAAAGCCCATGAGCTCATATTTATCAGATTGTTTAAGGAGTTTTAAATGAATTTTTCCGAGGTGGCCCGCACCCAGAACGCCAGCTTTGATCATAGGTTTCGTTTTCCACAAAAATAAGGTTTCTGGTCAACAATAGCTATTAATTTGACTGCTATGGGAGTATCATTCATTTAAGCAATAGCTCCTCGCATTGAAACAAAAAGCGAGATTATTTGTCTAATTTTGGGCGTACATTCTAGAGTATGTTTACCAACTAAACTTAATAGGAAGATTGGCAAAAAAAATATAGCAGCCATCGCACAGACTAGAATTTATATTTAAAATCGATATATTTGAAGAAAGGCATAAATACCATGGTTAAAAAACAAGAGCTTATAGCATATTTAGCGGCCAATAAATCGCGTTTTTTGGAGGAATACCATTTGGTTAAAATTGGTGTTTTTGGCTCTATTGCTCGTGAAGACCAGACCGAGGATAGTGATATTGACATAATTGTTGAATTTAAGGAAAATACAAAGGATTTATATGAATTAAAGCAAAATTTAAAAAAAGAACTTCATATGAATTTCAATAAGCCAATAGATATTTGCCGTGAGAAGTACATAAAATCTGTGTTTAAAAAACAAATTCTTTCAGAGGCAGCCTATGTCTAATTATGTTTCCGTAAATACTCCTGAACTTGAAATAGCATGCGTTTTACGTCACATCGAGCGCAATTTAGATGCTTTTGTATATTCTTCGACTATGCTCAGGATGACAAAATCCAACATTTGATGTTTAAGCGAACAAGCCTATGTTTAAAATATCTCAAAAAGATGAAGCGTGCATCCGGAATATTTTAGAATCTATAGACAAGATTAAGAAGTACTCTCAAAAATTTAATGATGCTGACTCTTTTTATGCTGATGAGATTTCATTTGATGCTTCAATGATGAATTTTATAATCATAGGAGAAATGGCGGGGAAAATTTCAGGTGAGTTTATTGCTTCCTCCGAAAAAGAGATAAGTTGGATTAAAGTCAAAAATTTCAGGAATCTGATTGCACACAATTATTTTGGCATTGATGCTGAAGAAGTATGGCAGATCATACATGGTAGTTTAGCGGATTTAGATAAGGTCTTAAAAACGTACTTGTATTAAATCCATTGGCATTCTAATTAATAGATGCAGCCACACATAATCAAAAATTACAATATAATTAATGAAAGATACGACCCGCCATCAGGGAAAACGCCGTTTGCTGGCCAAGATCGTAGCCGATAAGGGAATCAAAGATGAAACTATTCTGGACGCCATTAGGAAAATACCGCGGCACTGGTTCATGGATAGTAGCTTTGAAGATCACGCATACCAGGATAAAGCGTTTCCCATTGCCGCAGACCAGACGATTTCTCAGCCATACACCGTAGCTTTTCAAACGGAATTGCTAAACCTTAAAAAAGGGGATGCCATTTTGGAAATAGGTACGGGCAGTGGCTATCAGACCGCTGTACTGTGCGAACTGGGCGCCAAGGTATATTCCATAGAGCGCCAGCAAGCGCTTTTTAAAAAGACAAAGAATTTTTTGTCCGTTCTGGGCTATCGCCCGAAAAGACTCACCTTTGGCGACGGCTATCTGGGGATGCCAGACTATGCACCCTTTGACGGAATAATTGTTACTGCAGGCGCGCCGTATATACCCAAGGCACTATTAAGACAACTTAAAGTAGGAGGAAGGCTCATTATTCCTGTTGGGGAAGGTGGGACACAGGTCATGACTCAAATAACACGAAAGGAAACCCGAAAATTTGAAAAAAAGGAATACGGCGATTTTCGATTTGTACCGCTGCTTGAAGATAAAAATTAAAGGCGTTTAAAGGATACTAATTGGTGTCTAATTTTTTTTAAAATTATCTAAAACCCTTCCGAAGCCTGAATCCACAGTAAAAGATATCAATGAATAACGACCACAATACATATATGCAACGCGCCATCGCGCTCGCAGATCAAGGGATGCAACAAGGCTCCGGTGGCCCATTTGGCGCGGTGATCGTAAAAGATGGTAAAATTATTGCCGAAGCTAGTAACCAAGTGACCTCTACAAACGATCCCACGGCACATGCCGAAATTGCAGCGATTCGTGTTGCGTGTCAAAAACTGGGCACATTTCAGTTGGATGGTTGTATTTTATATACTTCCTGTGAACCTTGCCCCATGTGTCTAGGCGCGATTTACTGGTCGCGGTTTGAGCGGGTATTTTATGCAGCTAACCAACAGGATGCAGCAGCGATCGGGTTTGATGATCAGTTTATTTATGATGAAATTGAAAAGCACATGAAAAATCGTAAGATTCCATTTGAGCAAACCGAAAGGGACGCGGCTGTTGCCGTATTTGATAAATGGGATGCAAAAGGCGATCGTATTGATTATTGATTTTCATCTTTCTTGAGTATGCTAACGGTTACCAGCAATTGGCCCACATGGCGCTGGCTATGTTCAGCGGCATGAAAAAGCAGGCCGATAAGCGTTGTTGGCAATTTTTTTCGCCCTACCGTTCGGAATTCGGTGAGCGTTGCAGGATCTAGCGTTTTAAAATACAGGAGCGCTTCATTTACCTTTTCTTCAAAAGCTTCAATAAATGACTGTATAGAACCGTTTTTATCGACTTTTGACTCGTTTTTTAAGTAATCAAATTGTGCGTCGCTCAGGACATTTTGTTTGGCGTAAGTAAGCATACGGTCCAAAACTCCCGTGATATGCTTTAAGTGAAATGCCACAGAGGCTCTTCCAGCAGGTTTTATATAAAGCATTTCAGAAGGAAAATCCTCAGAATATATTTTTATTTCTTCGAGGGATTGCAATAGCGTATGCGCGGCCGGTTGCAACAAATCTGGAATGCTGGGAACAGAGCCACGCAACCAGTTTTCGGGTTGTTCTTTTTCAATGTTCACCGTTTAGGTTTTTTGATATTAGCAACCGCATTCGCCATAAATGGGTTTGGTAATTACAGCGCCGCTTTCATGCACTACGGTAATCGTACCTTCACGATGGTATAATTCGCTGCCCAGTTGCACCTCTTTTTTAATATCCAGAATTACTTCATAACCGCCGCCATCACCGTCTTCAGCATCTACGGGAATCAGTTTATTATCTACTGAAATATAAGCAGGGTTGCGCTCATAGCTATCTACATAAATGAACTTCTGTGCCTTAAAATCAGCTTCATTTTCAGAAAAATAGCAGGTGCATCCCATAACATCTTCTGGAAATCCCTGTATTTTTGTGAGCTTAATGCTTGGCTCATTTTCGCAGGAAAAAAGGGTGATACAGGTTATTGCTAAAAGGGAAATATACTTTTTCATGGTTCAAAAATAACCAATTGTAAAGGACTTTTTACTTCGTAGAAACAGGAAATTAAAATGCAATTCAACGTTTCACGATCTTTAATGCCTCCTTTTGCGAATCAATTTTGAGAAAATAGATCCCTGATAAAAATAGACTTATATCTATTTTTTCATTAGCGGCACTTAAAGTTCCCATTTTAAGCAGTTCACCGTTTAAACCTATAATGCGATAGTGAAAAGACGACCCCAAAGGCAGATTATCTATGGAAATTAAGCCAGTTGTAGGCAGCGGGTATAAACTGAAACCGGTCGCTTTTTCAACCGGATTCAATTTTAAGGGTATGCTGTCCAGATAGTCTGAAAGATAGGCGTCCAGGTTAAAACGGTGCAAGCGCTGTGGCGAATTGACAAATGGTGGTTTAGAGAAATATTCATTAGAAAGGTAATATTCCAGTCCGTCTTTTTTACTAATTCCCTCTGCCTGTGTAAATGGCAACTCCAGCCTTAACTTGCGCTTGTTTGCATTGTTAAAATCAAGGTTTTTATAATCGTAAACTAGATAGATAAAAGGTTCTAAAGAAGTGCTATAGCCAGATAATACAAGTAAGCGCTTATCTGGAAGCAGTGTGGCGCCCGTAGTAAGCCCCTGTACATTAAGGTTGGTCTTTAGAAGCGCTTTATAAGTTCCAGCCGTTTTCGGCAAGGTATAAACTGCACTTTGCTGGCTCACCCATTGTTTGGTAACGAGGTACAAACTATCGCCAGTTGCAAAAAATGCCTCACAATCATAATCGGTCTGGTTGCTGGGTTTTGCGCTAAAATCAATTTGGTCTTCGTAACTGAAATTTATGGTATCTATTTCTGGTTTATTAGCTAATAAGCTACTTTTTGTCACACGAAGAATCTTCAGATCTTTTCTGTTTCCACTGAGGTTATTGCCAAAATCACCGATGAAGATAAAGTTTTCGTCTTGGGTAATCTCTTCCCAATCTGTGTTTTTGGTTCCTTTTAAGTCGAATTCTTGAGTTATTTCCCCTGTTTCGGGATTTATGGCATACAGTTTAGTATCGTCGCTGTCATTATTAGTGATCAGTTCTGTATCCCAAAAAAGGAGCCCGGAAGTTTCTTGAAGGATTTCGGGTAAATCTATACTGCTGTTGGGAGCTATAATAGTATCTTCATAAATACAGCTGCCATTATTTACCGTAGCCTTCGGATTATAATTTGCAGCCTGTGGATCAGTACATCCCGAAATTTGAGCGTAGCCCGAAACAGTTCCGAGCAAAAGCCAAAAATGGATGTTTAAGGCCAAAAAACAGGTAAAATTGAATGATTTTCCGGATTTCAGTCCCATAATCGATGAATTTAAGGCAAATAACCTTACGCAATATACTAAAGTTTTAAACTGCAACGGGATGCGTCTGGGCAGGAAAAGATTAAAATTTCAAGCCAAAAACGAAGGCGCCGTCATTACCGCCATTATAAATGGAGCGCACATAATCAACCCGCAAAAAACGAAACTTTCCAAAGCCCAGATTGCCCAAACCAACTGAAAATTCGCTGTATGGTCTACCCACTTCTCTCACAAGTAGCTTTGCGCCAGCCAATAAATTGAGGTTCAAGGCACGAATTCCCGGTATTTTACCCAAAATATATCCTTTAAAATCCTGTTCCAGATGTCCTTCAAAATAGCTTTTATTTGTGCTCAGTTCATAATAAGGGAGTAGGTTGAAACCAGTAATACTGCCAGGATTCAGGTTAATCCGCGTTTGGTTACCGCTAAAGTGTTTGTAATCCACAAAACTTATATCCTCACCGTGCAGAAAAGTGCCACCGCCCAGACTGTATTGAAAACTTCCCTTGTTACCCAGTGCCAATTCCTGCGAAAGTCGCGCGCCCAGCTGCGTAAAGTTCAGCGCGCCGCGTGAAGCGCCAAAACCTTGTTCAATGCCCAGATCAAGTGTGGGGTAATGGGATTCGCCCACATTGAATTTCCCGTCTGGATAACTCATGTATTTTTGGTCAAAATTGATACGGGCGGAAATCTTGAGTCGCGCTATTTCATGAGTGGTGATCGCAGGCGTATTAAAATCACTAGGCGCCAGCGGATTATTGGATGTATAATCTACTTTATTTCTAATGAGCACATAATCTGTGGTATTAAAAAGCGGTTTGCGCTGCTCGTAATTTAAATCTGCCTGAAGCTGAAAACCGTTGAAAATCTCCTCGTTATAACCCACTTGCGCAAAACTTAGATCGTAGGCTTTGAGGTAATTGCGTTCCCAGAAAAGCGTGGAAATACTGTTTACTAAACTGGGTATGGCATCATTCGCATTAAACTGTTTTACTTGCTGGCCTCCTCGCAGCCAGAGCGTGCGCCTGGTAATACGGTCAAAACGCTTACTCATGCCTCCGGTAAACCGTAAACGCTCCTCAGAAAGTCCGTAGGTGGCTTTAAGATCTGCATTAAAGGAGCTCTCATAGTTTTCTGTCCAGTTACTGTAGTTTAGATCAAGTGCGCTGTTCCAGCCTTGAAGGGTGTTGAATCGAAGGTTGAGCAACGGGCTGCCCACACTCAACCGCCAGCGCTCATAGGTGTTTTCATAACTATAGCCCAGCAGCGGATCGAGCAGTTTAAAGGTATTGTGAGCAACATCTACAGAATCCATATATTTTTTAGAATGCTCAACTGTTTGCAGACTATCTTTTACCACATAATCGTTCTGCTCTTCCGTGGTAAGTGGTACTGGGCGTACTTTTAGCCAGTAAAGGCTATCTTTTTTGTTGGCGCTTTCAGCGAAAGAAAGGACCTCGTTAGTAAAGCTTTTTCGGTTAAAATTAGGCTCGAAATTATAATTATCATATACCGCAGTAAACCGCCCATCGCCGCCAAAACCGAACATTTTGAACGTAAAATCTATAGTCTGGGAGCGTTTCACCCATAGTTTTTCGGTGGCATCATATTTAAAGTTGTGCTTAAAAACCAGTTTTTCGATAAATGGAACCTGGATCGCCGTTCCCGTAGTAGTCAGTTCGGCGCCATACAATTGCCAGGCGTCTTCAACCACGTAGATAAAACCGCTAAAAACACGGTCGTTTGCCCGTTTCGGGATCACTTCGATCTTGTTAATCAACGCGGAGTTTTCATAAAATGTTCCTACCAGTTTATAGCGGTAATAGTTAAAGGCATAATCGGCAATAGGGGAAACGAGCGCGGCGTTAAGGTCTAGCGTGTTTTCATAGAACGAAAATTCGGCTTCTTGTGCGCTGTTAAAGCTAAACCCCTGATCATCACCGCTTACTTTGCTGGCGGTGATTTTTTCCTTAAAATCGTCTGGTGCGCGATAGGCAATGGTTGAAATGGTCTCGCTGAGGTAAACGATACCAGAACGGGTAGAATCCAGGCCGCTGCCCAGATCGATTTCCTGACCCAGGATACTTTTTGGCGCGTTCTGCACTTTCCATAGACCGCGGGAATAAAAATCTGCTGTATAGGTTTTTTGCTTGGCAATCACTTTTTGTTTATTCGCAATGACTTCGCGGATAATGCGGTCTGCCGGATTTATGCTGGCGTCAACTACAACTTCATCAAGCGAAGTTGCGGCTTCTGCCATTTTAATGGTTAAAGTAAAAGGGAGTTTTTCTATGGAGGCATTTACCGTTTTTGTGGCGAAGCCCAGAAATTGAAATGTGATCGCGTAGTTTCCGGGTTGCGTAATGTTCAAACGGTAATCGCCTTCGGCATTTGACGTAGTTCCAAGAGTAGTATTTTGCACATAAATATTTACAAAAGGCAGCGGCGTTTCATTTGTATCGGTCACGGTGCCGGTAACTTGTGCTTGTAGTAGGATTGTGAAAAAGAGAAAAAGAAGTAGGAGTAGTTTTAATTGCATACCATGAGTTCAAAATTACTCCTAAATAGACCTTAATCCATGTTTATTGTTACATGTGACTATTTTAAGATTCCGAAAAAGCCTAATTATTGAAATCCTTTTTTACGCGGCTTAACTGGCGCTTGCTATCCCGGTCTTTGATCACTTCACGTTTGTCGTGTAACTTTTTCCCCTTAGCCAGTGCGATCTGCAATTTTGCGAGTCCGCGGTCATTGATAAACATTTTTAGGGGAACGATCGTGGTTCCTCCAGTTTTGACCTCCTTATGCAGTTTGTTGAGTTCGCGGCGTTTCAGCAATAATTTACGCTCTTTTTTAGGTTCATGGTTAAAAAAAGTGGCGTGAGAATAAATCTGAATGGTCATATTAACGACAAAAAGTTCATCGTCCTGAAACTCACAAAAACTTTCTGTAATCGAAGCCTTTCCTTCCCGAATGGATTTGATTTCGGTCCCTTCAAGCTTAATGCCGGCGATATATTTATCAAGCAATTCGTACTCAAAACGCGCTTTTTTATTCTTTATATTTACGGTATTGGTCTGTTTCATTACGTTTTTTTAATAAGTGGGAAAACCGACTTCTGACTATTTTCGATTGAGCTTTTAAGGATTTCAACGCTTCGCGGAATCATTATCTAATCGTAACATTTAAAAAGGCTGGCTTTGATAACACTGTTTTTTGGCCTTTTAAGGCCAAAACGATCTATTTCCTTCAAAAATTACTTAAAAGTCTCAATCCAACAAAAATACTATTTTTAAATCAGCTGATGCAATTGAAGTTATAAGCCTTAATTTTGCCGAAAATGAAACATATTATGAAGATTTTCGGGGTTTTGATGCTGATTTTATTGACAATATCCTGCAAGCAGAAGGAAGAGATAAATGTTGCTGAAATGGTCATCAACAAAGCTATAACGCATGCTGGCGGAAAGGTTCTGGATAATGCAACTATTGCTTTTGATTTTAGAAAAAAGCATTACAAGGCCAAACGCGAAAACGGTAATTTTGCGCTTACCCGTTGTTCTGATGCTACTTGCAACGATACGCTAGATGTATTGACTAACAGCGGTTTTGAACGCAGGATTAATAATAAACGTGTAAAACTACCCGATTCATTGATCAATAAATATAGTAACTCGGTCAATTCTGTTCATTATTTTTCTGTGCTGCCATACGGACTTGACAGCCCGGCGGTAAAGAAAGAAGTTCTGGATACGGTACGTATAAAAGACGATTCCTATTATGAGATCAAAGTAATTTTTGAACAGCGGGGCGGCGGTAAAGATTATGAAGATGAATATATGTATTGGGTAAATACCGAAGATTTTACGGTAGATTATCTGGCCTATAATTACCACGTGAACGAAGGAGGAACGCGCTTTCGGGAAGCGTATAATGTAAGAGAAATCAATGGAGTGCGCGTTGTGGATTATAAAAATTATAAACCGGCAACGCAATATCCGGCCCTAGAGTCACTTGATTCCCTATTTTTAAACGGGCAATTGGAATTAATTTCCCACATAGAATTAAAAAATGTTGAGGTTAAGGCTTGTCCCAACTGTTGATCGTTTCCTGTTCCACTTTTGATTTTCCGTTTTCGAGAGTTACTTTAAAAACAGTGCCAAATTCATTGTCGTCAATTTGGGGATAGCGTTTTTCGGCAATTATTTCATTCACAAATTCTGGCGTGGTATTGCTATGACCCACGATAAGTACGGTTTTACCGGCCGTTTGTTCTTTAAAAGAAGAACTGTACATTTTATCGGCATCATAGGTTTTAACCATGAGGTCAAATTCCTTTGCGGTAGGTTCTGCCGTGGCGATCGTACGTTTGGTATCGGTACTGTAAATCGCGTCTAGTTTTTTTCCTTTAAAATATTCTGCCCAGAATTGGGCTCTTTCTTTGCCTTTTTCAGTTAAAATGGGATCGGGACCGCGCTCTTTTTCCGCATGGCGGATGAGATAATAAGTGGTAGTATTCTGTTTTACAATGTCTTGGCACGATAGTGTGACGTAAAAAAGGATAAAAACAGCGGTTAAGACTTTCATATGAATTGTGAATTTAACGTAAAAGATAGAAAATTTTAAGAATCTGTTAAGCGAAAACGTTGGTAATGATCTTTAATTTAATTGAAAATTAATAATAACTAAAAACCCACATAAGATGAACTCAGATAATTTAGAAGGAAAATGGAAACAGGTAAAAGGTAAATTTAAGCAAAAATACGGCGATTTAACCGATGATGATACTACATATGCAGAGGGTAAATTTGACGAAATGGTAGGTCGTATGCAAGAAAAAACCGGTAAGACCAAAGAAGAGATCCATAAAGAGATCGATAATATGTAAGCATTGCTTACAATTAAATTTAACCGCCATTAGTTTTCTAGTGGCGGTTTTTTATTGCCTTTTCTGTTCTGTAAATAGTATTTTTGATGCTTGAAAAGAACTACTCAAAAAAACCACACTGATGATGATGCGCTGTTAAAGGAAAAACTTTTACAGTGGGCTCAAAATCAAGAAACTGTATTGTGGCTTGACAGCAACGGGCACGAGGACGCGCACAGTAATTTTGACGGACTACTAGCGGTGGGTGAAGTTTCGGCGCTGCGGTGTACTGATACCGATAAAGCTTTTGATAAACTGGCTGCGTATCAATCTGAAATTCAAGACTGGATATTTGGTTATTTTTCCTACGATCTTAAAAACGATCTAGAGGATTTGATTTCTCAGAATGGAGATCAACTTGAATTCCCCGCACTGTATTTTTTTCAGCCTCAAAAAATAATTACGATTCGCGGAAATACTCACACAAATGTATGTACCCGAAGCGGAAAATCAATTAGTTACCGACTTTCAAGCGATTAAAAATCAGGTTTTATCTCCTAAAAACACCTCAAATCAATTAAAAATAGAAGCGGGTTTTACTAAATCCGCATATTTAGCGCAGGTCCGCACAATGCTCGATCACATTCACCGCGGGGATATTTATGAGGCCAACTTCTGTCAGGAGTTTTACGCCAGCGGAACCATTTCCCCGCTGGATACTTTTACCGCACTTAACCGCATCTCGCAAGCTCCCTTTGCCGCATATTTTAGAAATGCAGAAAAGTATCTGCTCTGCACCTCGCCAGAGCGCTATCTTCGGAAAAAAGGTGATACGCTCATCAGCCAGCCCATAAAAGGTACTGCAAGGCGAAGTGATAAGCCCACCGAAGATGCGCAACTAGCGGCCGCGCTCGCTAGAGATGAGAAAGAGCGCAGCGAGAATATTATGATCACAGATCTGGTGCGCAACGATCTATCACGTGTGGCGCAAAAAGGCAGTGTGAACGTTGACGAGCTTTGCAAAATCTATTCTTTTAAGCAGGTGCATCAATTGATATCAACTATTAGCGCAAAAGTAGATGCACATATTCCCGTTATTGATTTGATTAAAAAGACTTTTCCCATGGGAAGTATGACGGGTGCGCCAAAGGTTTCAGCTATGAACATCATTGAAAAGCTGGAGCGCCACAAACGTGGATTGTATAGCGGTGCGCTGGGCTATTTTACGCCCGAGGGCGATTTTGACTTCAATGTGGTCATTCGTAGTATTCTATATGATGCGGCAAAACAACAGGTTTCATTTTCAGTGGGGAGTGCGATTACCGCACTTTCCAATCCTGAAAAAGAATATGAAGAATGTCTGCTCAAAGCAAAAGCAATGCGAGAGGTTTTAACAGTTACGGCGATAGTTTGATCAACTTTTCCAAAGGTCAAAACTTTGGAAAAGTTGATGTAAATAAAAAGGTCTTGTTTTCGCTATCTTTGGAATATGCTTGAAGCCTTTAAAAACCATCTGGAAAAACAGTTTCCCTATCTTAAAAAATCTACTTCTATTTTGGCCATTAGCGGTGGTATTGACAGTGTTGCGCTCGCGCATCTTTTACATGCACTGAATTATCCCGTTATTTTCGCCCACTGTAATTTCCATCTCCGCGCTGCGGAAAGTGATAAAGACGCCGCATTTATTGAAAAACTGGCACAAAAGCTCCAAAATCGGGTGATTATTCAAAATTTTGACACCTTGGCTTTTGCCGAAGATCATAAGATTTCCACCCAAATGGCCGCCCGTGAGTTGCGCTACCAGTGGTTTGAGGAACTTCGCCAAGAACAAGGTGCTGATTTTATTCTTACGGCCCACCATGCCAATGATACGTTGGAAACCTTTTTGATCAACCTGGGCCGCGGCAGCGGAATTGACGGTTTACAGGGAATTCCGGAGCAAAACAGGTCGATTTTAAGGCCATTATTGCCATTTTCTCGTGAAGAAATTGCCTCTTACTTCACTAAAAATGGATTCGAATGGCGCGAGGATGCCAGTAACTATTCAGATAAATATTTGCGCAATCACTTTCGGCACCACGCCATTCCTAAGCTTATGGAAGCGGTTCCCAACTTCCTTGATATGTTTTCAACTTCGTTGAAACATCTTCAGACTAGCAGTGCACTAGTGGAGGATTATATTGCATTGATTTATCCCAAAATTGTTACCCAGACTTTTGACGGTTACCGGTTGAATATCGCTCAGATTCAGCAAATTCCCCATAAAGAAGCTGTGTTATATGAACTGCTTAAAGATTTCGGTTTTACGGCTTGGGAAGATGTTTATGCACTGCTGGAAGCGCAATCTGGTAAAGTGGTGCTTTCTCCCACGCACCGGCTGGTTAAGGATCGCAATTTTCTACTTTTGGTAGTAGCTGAAAATCAAAATGACGACATTATTGAAGTGAACGCGACAGATAAAATTCTCCATTTAGAAGGAAGAGTTTTAAGTGTGGAAAACATCGAAAAAATGGATGATTTTGGATCAAAATCGGCTGTTTTTGAAGCCGAAAGGCTCGATTTCCCACTTACTATCCGCAATTGGCAAGAAGGCGATTATTTTTATCCATTCGGGATGCAGGGCAAAAAGAAACTCAGTAAATATTTTAAGGATGAAAAATTCTCTATTTTAGACAAGGAAAAAGCAAAAGTGCTCTGTAATGGCAATGAGATCATCTGGGTCATGGGCCATCGCATTGACGAGCGGTATCGGGTTCAAAAGGGAGCAAAGAAGCTGTTGAAATTTACGGTGTCAGACTTTCCAATAGTTTAAACTTTCGGAAAAGTGGAGCGATGATTCAATTGCTACGCTTTCGCCAAAGGCGGAAAAATAATCCAGTTAGGCAAGTGAGATGCGATCCTGAAACGAGTTCAGGATGACGGAAAAACAAAAAACAATTTAAAACCAAACTATGAAGAAGATTACCCAACTATTCACGTTGTTTTTCCTCCTTACAGGAATCACGATGATCGCTCAGGAGCTGGAATACGTAAAGGCGCATTACGATAAAAAAGAAGTGATGATCGAAATGCGTGACGGCATCAAGCTGCACACCACGATCTATTCGCCCAAAGATAAAACGCAACAATATCCCATTCTCATGAACCGTACGCCCTACAGCTGTCAACCGTATGGCGAAAATGCGTTTAAAAACCGTATCGGGCCCAACGAATTTATGGTCAAGGAAGGCAATATTTTTGTACAGCAAGACGTTCGCGGCCGTTGGAACAGTGAAGGGGTTTATGACAATATGCGTCCCTTTATTCCCAATAAAACCGGCGACCAGACCGATGAGGCCAGCGATACCTATGACACGATAGAATGGCTGGTCAATAATGTGGAAAATACCAATAAAAATGTGGGGATCTGGGGGATTTCGTATCCCGGTTTTTACGCTACGTACGCGTTATTGAGTGAACATCCCGCGTTAAAAGCGGTTTCACCACAGGCTTGTATTTCTGATTTCTTTTTTGATGATTTCCACCATAATGGGGCGTATTTGCTCAGTTATTGGCGTGCCACTGCGCTTTTTGGATATATGAAAGACGCGCCGACCAAAAAAGCTTGGTATCAAATGCCCGAGCTTGGTACTGAAGACCAATATCAATTTTTTCTGGAGCACGAACCGTTGACAAGTCTGGACAGTTTTTACAAGGAAGACAACGTGTTCTGGCAGCAGTTAAAAGACCATTCCAGCTATGACGATTTTTGGCAAAAGCGCAATATTCTTCCGCACTTAAAAGATATTAAACCGGCGGTAATGATCGTGGGCGGCTTTTTTGATGCCGAAGATTTATACGGACCATTTCAGACCTATAAGCAGATCGAAAAGACCAGCAACAATTACAATACGATCGTTTACGGGCCATGGAGTCATGGCGACTGGGCGCGTAATGATGTGCGCCAGGCGATTGGAAATGTATATTTTGGCGACAATATTTCACGTGATTTTCAGCAGAATGTGGAAACGAAATTTTTCAATCATTTCCTGAAGGATAACGGAAAAGGCGAACTCGATTTGCCGGAAGCGCATATGTACGATACTGGCTCAAATACCTGGGACGATTTTACTGAATGGCCAGCTAAAGGGGCTACGCAAAAAACAATGTATTTGGGCCAAAATCAAGTGCTGAGTGAAAACGCTTCTGCCGATATTAAAAACACCTTTACCAGTGATCCCAAAAAACCGGTGCCATATTCAGAAGACATTAAAATGGTTTTCACGCCCAGAAAATACATGACCGATGATCAGCGTTTTGCCGCCCGTCGTCCCGATGTTTTAGTTTATGAAACTGAGGTTTTGGAGGAAGATATGACGCTTTCTGGCGCTATTAAAGCTAAATTGCAAGTTGCTACAACAGGCACCGATGCAGACTGGATCGTAAAAGTTATTGACGTTTTTCCGCCAGATGCGGAAGATTTTGAGGAAACGCAGGACTATTTAAAAATGGGCAATTATTTTATGATGGTACGCAGTGAAGTGATGCGCGGTCGTTTTAGAAACGATTTTTCAAAACCGGAACCTTTTGAGCCAAATGTCAAAACACCTGTAAATATTGAGTTGCAAGCGGTAAATCATACGTTTAAGAAAGGACACAAATTACAGATACAGATACAAAGCACGTGGTTTCCGTTATTAGATTTGAATCCGCAGACTTTTGTGCCAAATATTTATAAAGCAAAAGCGGAAGATTTTAAAAAGCAGGAACATACTATTTATGGGGATTCGGCGATTGAATTTTCTGTACTGGAGTAAAATTTCAAAAACCTCACAGGTTTTTAAAACCTGTGAGGTTTGACATTGACCTGCAAGGTGTTGTTTTTCTGAGGAACGAGGTAAAACCGTCTTGTAGGTCTGAACTTAGTGGTGAAGTAGTGGTGAAGACCTACAAGGAACCCGCTCGTACCTCACGGGAATACCTTGCAGGTCGCTCCCGATTTTTTGCCATAGTCCAAACGTTGACAAGAAGAGACCTGACAGGTTTTTGAAACCTGTCAGGTCTGAGATAAAACGATGTTTTAACCTTCAAAAAACCACCTAAAACGACTGATTTTCGGCAGTTTTAGGTGGTTTTTTACTTTTTGGAAAATGTTTTTGGTTACTCAGCTTTTCTAAAGTTTTAACCTTTGGAAAGGTTCTAAAGCTATGAAATTAAAACTCTATCACCGTTTTTCCGATTGATTTTCCAGATTCCAGTTGGGCGTGAACCGCTTTAAAGTTATCTACGGTCATTCCCTGCAAGGTATTAGTCAGCGTGCTCCTTAGTTCGCCGTTGTCAAGTAATTCTGCTATGGTGTTTAAAGTACGATGTTGCGCGATCATATCGTCTGTTGTAAACATGGAGCGGGTGAACATTAATTCCCAGGAGAAAGTGACACTTTTGTTCTTTAATTTATTCAAAAGTAGCGGTTCAGCAGAACCTGTAATGGAAGTAATGTGTCCCTGCGGTTTGATCAATTCCGCGCAAGCGTCCCAATATTGGTTGAGATCGTGAAAATCTACAATAAAATCGACCGTTTCAAAACCGGCCTTTTTTACATTTTCCACGAGGTTTTTATGATCCACCACGTGATCTGCGCCATGCTCTTTGCACCATTTTTTAGTTTCCTCGCGCGATGCTGTGGTAATCACTTCAAGACCGGCAATCCTTTTGGCCAACTGCATCGCAATGGATCCCACACCACCAGCACCGCCAATAATTAGAATGCTTTTGCCTTCATCTTTCTCTTTGAGAATGCGCATACGGTCAAAAAGAGTTTCCCACGCCGTTAGTGCAGTAAGTGGCATAGCGGCTGCTTCTGCGATGCTGAGCTTTTTGGGTTTGTTGCCCACGATGCGCTCATCAATCAGTTGAAATTCGGCATTGCTGCCAGATCTCGTGAGATCGCCGGCATAATAAACAGCATCGCCTTTTTTGAAAAGCTCGACATTTTCGCCCACCGCTTCCACGATACCCACAGCATCCCAGCCAATGATTTTAGGTTCTTCAAGCGTTTTATCTTTTGCGGCAGATTGCCTGACCTTGGTATCTACGGGATTTACTGAAATCGCCTGCACCTTGACCAGTAAATCGCGGCCGGATGGTTTTGGAGTTTCGGTTTCAAAGAGAATAAAACTTTCTTTTTCATTTATTGGGAGTGATTTTTTAAATCCTATGGCTTTCATGTGTTAGTCTTTTCTGATTATATAGATTCAATTTTCAGTCAATTTAATGGATTTACTATGGAAAATCGAATGGAGAATGATAAGCTTCCCTTAAAGTATTGCACCCCAAACTTGTTCAGAAAACGAGACCTCACAGGTTTTTAAAACCTGTGAGGTCTAATATCAAATTAGTGTGCAATTTAAAACCTATTCTACGAGTAACTTAAAGGTTTTTGAGCCTTGATCATTTAAAGCTTTCACTAAATAAAAACCACTTGATAACTGCGAAATATCGACTGTTTTTAACTGATTTTCACCTAAATCAGCTGTTTTCACCACTTGACCCGAAATGTTATAAATAGTCACTTTATCTACGGGGGGTATTAAAACCAATAAACTGCGACGCAGGATTCGGATACATGTTTAAAGAAGAAAGCACTTCGGTTTTTTCCGCGTTAAGCGTAACTTCTTCATTAGCATATATCTTGAATTCGCCGGGGGCTAAACTGATGGGCGCAGTAACATTTGCCACATTGATGGTGCTTCCGTCAAGCATGTTGAACCAACTTCCAGCTTCCTGAAACTCTGGGTTAATGCTTTTTGTAGTGACGCTAAAATTTCCAATAATAGTGACGTACTTCACCGCATCGCCACTAGCGCTATCATCAGTAAGCTGAATTTTTTTAAGTCCGTTTGTATTTGCCGCATCTACGGTAAAATTAGCAGTTTTAAAAATGGGCTCCTTATGCTTTAAATTAATGAGTTTCTGCCAGGTATCATGAAGCACGACACGGTTTTCATTATTCAGATAATCCCAACCATCAGGTTTTGGTGCGAGTTTGCAATCTGGATTGGGGTAGGGCTGCGGCAAACTGCCGTCTTCACAAGTAAAAATACTCACATCGTAACCCAGTTCACCAAACTGCCAGATCATCTTTGGACCGGGGACCGTAAAGAAAAACGCGCCAGCCGCCTGCATACGTTCTAGAGCAGTGGGAAGGTTTTTTACGTTGTAATCACCGTTTGAATTGCCAAACTCCAGGTTTTTGAACATGAGGCGCTCTTCATCATGACTTTCCATATAACCTACCGCGGCAGAAACTTCAAAACCTTTATCCTGATAGGAAATTCCACCGAAATCTGCATTATCATAGCCCATGGTTGCTTCATTATATTGACCATTTTGAATATCCCAAAGCAGGATTCCCTTGCCTTCATCGGCGCGGTAATTTGCCCATTCATTTTCTTCTTGAGTACCACCTAAATGTTCAAAAATGACTATAAAATCATCTTTTTGGGCCCAATTATAGTCGGCATATTGTTTAAGAACCGCCACGCGATCGGACTGAAAGCTGTTAGTACAATCTTGATCTTCTGAGGTGCAATTCTGGGTAAAACCTTTAGTGAGATCGTAGCGAAATCCGTCAACGTTAAACTCGCTGATCCAGTAATCGGTTACACGTTTTACATAGCCACGCGTTGCTGTGGCACTGTGGTTAAAATCGTTGAAAACACTATACGCGTGGGTCGCGGTCTCATTAAAAAATGGATTATCGCTCCGCGGAACGCCATCTGTACCGCCATTTGTTGTGTTGTATAATCTAAAATATGGATTTTGACCTGTCGCCTGATTGTAAACTACATCGAGCAAAACAGTAATTCCCCGCGCATGACAAGCATCTACCAGCGTTTTAAAATCGTTTCTGGTGCCGTAATATTTATCAAGCGCCATATGAAAAGTCGGATTATAACCCCAACTGATGTTTCCATCAAATTCTTGAACGGGCATGAGTTCGATGGCGTTTATGCCCAGATCTTCTAGATAATCGAGCCTGTTCATCACCGAAGCAAAACTATGATTGTCATCAAAATCGCGGATAAGCAATTCATAAATCACTAGATCTTCTTTCGCCGGAGGCGTAAAATCTGTGTTTTTCCATTGATATTCGGTTTCGTCAAGATCAACATAAGAGATATCCTGATTCGTTTTATCTGTAGGATAAGCAGGAAGATCTGGATATACCGAATTTTCTATAAATGAGTCATTAAAAGGATCTAAAATCAACGTAGAGTAGGGGTCTGCCACCCGAATTTGATAGTCCGCTACATATTGATATAACAGGTCTGAAACTGTATTTTTCGAAAGATCAAGTGTGATCCAGAAGCGATCTGAACTACTGTCTTTGTTTAGTAAATAGGCGTTTGAAATTTCCCAATCCGAACCATTAAAATTGCCAATTAAGTGCACAAAATCCTTGTCTGGAGCATACAAAACAAACGTGGCGGTATCTGGATTTGTAAGATCATAATTAAAGCCATTTTGCATTCCGGCAGGAACTGCAGCTTCAGTGGGCGTAGGATTTACAAAGGCGCTAAAATCTCTTTCTACGGAATTATCTGTTCCATTTTCTGAAGCGACGAGTTTAAAATCTACGTTTTCATTTACGGTATAATTAAAACTGTAATTCGTAATCCCCATTTGGCTATTTACCGAAGTGCCATTTACAAACAATTCAAAATCTGCCGCATCGCTGCTTGTCGCATTGATATTGAACGCGCTGCCGGCATCAACAATGCTGATCTGTTCTGCAGGTGAATCAAGTACTACGCGGAAAGTGCCAACATTGAACAGAAAATCGCTGGTTTTTTTTATTCCATCCTGAGATTTTGCTAAAACACCAATTTGAGAAATTTCAGTATCATTATAAAAAGTGGTAGGCGTCAACGTGTAGGAATACGACCCATCGCCGTTAGCGGTAAATTTTGCCGTTTCGGGAGAATTGCTGAAATCGGAACCGGTAGCTTCTGGGTTACCTACAAAATTTCCATTGGCATCAAAATACCATGCCCAGAGATAAACGTCTGGTGTTCCCCATTCTTGCTGTACATCTAATCCTGAAAGGGTGAGGGTGATTTGTTCATCTTCATCAAAGGGATCTGGGGAAACTGCTATTTGCTGGGCAATGCTCACCGCGGTCATTAAGAACGCACATAAAAAAGATAGTTTTTTTTTCATAGGATTTGGTTTAAAAATAAAAAAGGCTGTCCAAGAAAGTGCTTTTTCGTCAACCTGAACTTGTTTCAGGTTGTCATTAAGATTGTAAATCAGAATGATACGATTCTGAAATAAATTCAGAATGACGTGTTTTAAGCTTTCTAGACAGCCTTTTGTAAAGACTTTTATTGCGCTAGCGGAATAAAGATATATCCCCCGGTAAGATCATTGAACCAGATCTCATACATACCGGCAGTAACCGGGATATTTGCACCTCCCATGGAACCATAACCGCTTAAAGCAGTTGTGCTTCCCCAGTTTGCATCCCAGGCATTATCGGCCCTAAATTTGAGTTCGCCGTCTACCAACTCCACTTCCTGAATCTGCCAGATATGTGGATCAAATTCAGACTGTGTCATATCTGTATCTGGTGCGTCAAAACCGCCTTCGGTACGCGCTGTACCTATAATGGCGATAGAAGTATATGTTGTAGCTGCAGAAACATCAAAAGGCGCAACGGTAATTGACGGTTCGTCTTTATTTAACACGACGGTATAATATCCTTCAGAAGGAACGGTAATGGGTTGTGGATCGTCGCCGCTACCATCATTTACTGCTGCTACACCATCCTGAAGACCCCATTGTGGTTGCCATTCACCGCGCACTTCAATAAATTTAAAACCTGTTCCATCGGCCAAAAACTTACCGGTATAGCTGAATTCTTTTTCATCATCCGGGTTCCTAACGGCTGGAGGATTATTTGCATTATTATTATAACCCACTGCGGTAGCATCACCAACTAAAAACAACTGCGGAAGCAAAACCTCTTCTCCTCCTCCTACATTTTCTGGTAAGAAAACGTTTAGTTCCTGTACATCGGAAAACTGTTCTACGGTGTTAGCATTTCCATTACCGGCAAAAGCATGAAGTCTAACATAGACTGCACCGCTATTGTTTGCCACGGCATTGCCGTCTGCATCTGTAGTTGTTGTGTCAGGATCGTTATCAAGACCTGCATCTGCAGCCAGACTTAAAAGTTGGTCAACGGTCACTCCAGCATTGGTGTCATTTGTAGAACCCAGCACGGTCATGTCTGTAAATTCCAACGTAGGCGCGCCTTGAATTTCATAGGTGATATCTGTGGGAATACCCAGATCAACCTCATTCCATACAAAACGTTCCGCGAGATTGCTTCGTGTATCATTCGTTAAGATATACTCTGCCGAAAAGGTGCTGGTAAAGTTAAGCCCTTCTGCGTCTGGCTGAATGGTGAGATTTAGCGTGTCATCATCAGAACAGCTGTTAACGCCAATGGCGAGAAACATCGTCAATATAATTAGAGAGCGTTTTTTCATGTGTATATACTTTATAATTAATGTTTAAGTTTAGTAACCCGGGTTTTGGGTCAGGTTTTGATTAGAAGAAAGGCTCTGATCTGGGATAGGGAATAATTCTCTAAATTCTGCTATGGAAGTGCCCGTTTGCGGGCCACCTTTATAGGACCAGATGTACTGATTGCCGGTGTATAAGCCAAAACGGATCAAATCCTGACGGCGCACACACTCCCAGTAAAGTTCGCGAGAACGCTCATCAATAAGGAAATTAAGAGTAAGATCGGCATCGGCTATATTGCCCGCATTGTTGCCAAAAGCCCTTTCGCGAAGCGCATTTACATATTCAAGAACAGTTGCCCGACTTCCACCGCCACCACGCAAAGATGCTTCTGCATACATAAGCAGTACGTCAGCATATCTAAATAGAGGAAAGTCAGTATCTGTAAAGGTCCTGTCTGAACCAAAACCGCCATCTGAAGTCCTGTTGGAAAATTTGGCAACGAGATATCCTTGTGCCGTGTTGCCCACCTCACTGATTTCTATAGGTCGGTCTTCGGTAATAAGTGTATTCCGTGAATCACTTTCAAAAATCGGGTTTTCGGTAAATTGTCTTGAAAACTGACTTCTGGCCCTAAATAATCCGCCAAAACCGGTTGGATTTACACCTAGCGATTCACCGTTATTTTCGGGATTTCCGACTTCGCCCTGTATCAGGATGGTGGTGCCACCATAATTCTGAGCATAACTGCCGTCATTCACTACGGGGAAGATAATCTCATTCTGAGCGCCATTGGTATTGTTATCGGCCATGAAATTCTCAAGATAATTAGGCGTAAGGCTGTAGCCGCTACCTATAATTTGCTCACACTGTGCAAGACAATCTGCATATCTGGCCTCACCGGTGTATACCTCTGCGTTGAGGTAAATTTTTGCGAGCAGCATATGCGCCATTCCCTGATCTACGCGGCCATATTCATTCTGCCTGGCGGGTACAAGATCATCCATGATCGCGTTCAATTCACTTTCAATGTAGGTAAAAAGTCCGGCGCGATTCAATTCTTCGGCCTGTACAAAACCTACTGCATCTTCTTCGGTATAAAAAGGAGCTTTGCCAAACAGGTCCATAAAGTGATAATAGGCGAGGGCGCGTAAGGCTCTTGCCTCTGCACGATAAGTTTGGATATCACTGCGCAGTTCGTCTGAAACCTCTCTGCCGTCCAAAACTTCTGGTGTAGTCTGGCGCAAAAATTCGTTGGCCAGTGAAAGTTCGTAACCGGCACGGGCAAAAACACCAAGAATTAATGGGTTGTCTGATCCCCAAGTGTTGCGCTGCATACCGCTTAGACCAGGGTCGTTTTCATACGTCCATATAACTTCATCTGTACTTAAGTTTTCCAGGTTGAAAAGCCCACGGATATACTGACTGGTACCCCCATCAATACCGGCGAGGTTAGGGTCTCCATCTGGACCGTTGATCCCCGGGAAACTCAAATTCCCATATACACCGGCAAGCGCCTGCTTGTAAGCTTCGGGCGAAGTAAATAGATCGTCAGATGTCAATTCATCATCGTCTTCCAGTTGAACGTCCAGGTCGTTTTCACAGCTTGTGAAAACACCGAGGCCCAACATTAAAAATAATACTACTTTATAGGTGCGCATTGTTGCTGTTTTAAAATCCATAATTAATTCCGAATAAGAAAGTTCTAGGGCGGGGATAGATTGTAGCGTCTATTCCGTTGTTTGAGATTTCTGGATCAATACCAGAATAATCTGTGATCAAAAAGGCGTTTTGAACGCCTGTCCAAATTCTTAGATCACTTCCACCGGTAAAATCCTTATTAAAAGTATAGCCCAGTGTGATGTTATCCATTCTTAAGAAACTACCGTCCTCCAGATAATAATCTGATAAGATCACATCTGGTGTGTTCTGAAAGTTAGATTCCAAAATCTGCGTAGGTACATTGCCTACAACCGTTCTAAAGACGTTACCATACTGCGCTCTTGATGAAAGTACGTTATTGTAGATCTCATTGCCAAAAGCGGCACGCATGTTAAAGCTAAAATCAATGTTCTTGTAACGAAAATCAGTAAGAAAGCCCATGGTCAAATCAGGCCTGCCGTTACCAGCCACATATTTATCATCATTATTAATGAGGTTATCATCATTTAAATCTGCATAAGCTCCTTCAACCGGGTTTCCTGCATTGTCATACAGCTGCTTATAAAGAAAATAGGAAAAAGCATCTTCTCCTTCACGCTGTAAAAGTGCCGTGATTCCTGTACCACCTGAGATACCACCGGTAAGAATGTCCTGACCAAAGGCGAGACGATCTATCGTACGGTCTATGAAAGTCGTATTGTAGTTAAGATTCCAGCTAAAATCATCAGTATCGATAAGGTTCAAGTTTACGGCAAATTCTACACCCTGAGTGATAAATTTTCCTATATTTTGAAAACCTTGATTAGAGAAGTTTGCTCCATCAGGAATAGGCGCTTGTGAAAGCAGGTCGTCAGATTCTTTTCTAAAAAAGTCTAGTGAACCAGAGATTTTTCCATCAAAAAAGCCATAATCTAGCCCTAAGTTGTATTCCGTGATCTCTTCCCACTTAATGCCTTGATTCCTATATGATGGCTGCGCCAAAAATAAAGGTTGATTGCCGAAAGCATACTGTGAATTATTAGTACCAAGTCTGTAACGGGAAAAGTAAGCAAACGCCTCCGTTATATCCTGTTGACCAGTGATACCATAACCTACCCGAAGCTTTAAATTACTCAGAGTGTTTGATTCCTTTAAAAAGTCTTCATCGCTTATCTGCCAAGCTCCACTAACGGCAGGAAAATAGGAAAAGCGTTCCTCAGGGCCAAAACGGGAAGTCCCATCTCGACGTACAGAAGCGCTTAGATAATACTTGTTCTTGTAGTTAAAGTTGCCCCTTGCGAAGTAAGCGAGGAGAACGATATCTGGGAAAGTGGTCGTATCTGGCGCTAAAGCGTTGGGATCTAATGTTTGATAGGTGTTAAAATCTTCCTGCTCAAATTTTTGATAAGAATAACCTGCGGTAATTTCAGAATTGAATTCACCGTAAGAATCGTTATAGACAAAATACCCGTCAAAGAGTTTGTTAGAGACATTGCTGCTATAATCCCTTCTTCCTCCTATAAGTTCGCCCTCTTGCGCGTTTACACCTGCGGCGCTGTTAGGATCTATTAAAACAGTACCGCGGCTGTTGCTCTGATCAAGCCCCAAGTTTACCACAGCGCGTACTTCTGGTAAAAAATGCAACTTATAGTCAATCTTAAAGTTACCGTAATATCTACGTACGTTGCTATAATCCTTTGTTTGTAGCAATTGTGCAACAGGGTTTAAAGGTATATTACCCAAAACACTGCCAGCATCTCCGCCTGTATATTCATAAAACCCACCATACTTAGAATTGGCATCATAAACGGGTTGCGTAGGGTTATATTCAATGGCCTGTCCTTCTACACCTGGCGCAAAACGGTTCTTCTCGAAATTGAGGTTAGCATTGAAATCTATTTTTAAATGATTGTCAAAAAACCGTGGGTTTAAAGCCAGCGAAGTTGTGGTACGTTCAAATTCGGAAGTTTTTCTAAGTCCTTCCTGATCGGCATAACCTGTTGATAAACGCACGGGAAGCACGTCAAATAACGATCCACTTACCGAGGCATTGTGCTGTGTGGAGAATGTAGTCCTGTAAATTTCATCTTGCCAGTCCGTATTGGCATTGCCCAGAAAACCGGTGCGCTCCGGGAAGTTTTCATTAATAAAACCACGAAAATCCTCGGCAGAAAAAATATCAACTTTCTTTGCCAGCGAATCTACGCTCACCTGTGTATCTATGTTCACCTGAAGCTTCGATTTCCCTTTTTTAGTTGTGATAATAATCACACCATTTGCACCACGGTTACCATAGATAGCGGCAGCAGAGGCATCTTTAAGTACCGAAAAAGACTCAATATCATCGGGATTTATAGAAGAAAGTATAGAGCGTGACCCACCGGCAACGCTTTGTACGGGAAGCCCATCTATCACGATAAGTGGGCTATTTGATGCATTAAGGGAAGCCCCGCCACGTATTCTGATCTCAGAACCAGATCCTGGCGCACCACTGGTGTTTATGGTAACACCGGCCACCCGGCCGTTAAGCAGGTTTTCTGCGGTAACATTATTGCCCTTGTTAAAATCATCTTCGCTCACGAGCTCCACAGAACCGGTGAGGTCTTTTTTGGTTGTTGTACCGTATCCTATAACCACAACGGCCTCCAACTCAGAGGCATCTTCAGATAAATTGATATCTTGTGTAGCCTGCCCAGTATACGTTATCGTTTGCGTTTTAAGGCCTACGAAAGAATATTCAATCACATCGCCGTTGCTTATACCGGTTAAGGTATAATTTCCGTCAAAATCTGTGGTGACACCTTTAGTACTGTTTTTTACCAAAATATTGACACCCGGTACCGGTTGATTAGTCGAAGCTTCTAAAACCGTTCCGCTCAAAGTATTTTGCGCAAACGATGTAAAAGAGACGAACAAAAAGAGGAATAGAAATCCCTTTAAAATTGTTTTCATGTACATTTTTTGAATAATTCTATGTATATCCGCAAACACTCATAATTCTCTAAAAATGCTTATATTTAAGTAAAGTAGATTTTATGAACTTATTTGATTTCACAGAGCATTATGGAAGCGAGGAGGATTGCAGGAACCACTTCAAGG
>Ga0314774_1000137_pt1 | contig 65145 bp, 56 predicted proteins | sample MetaGCBIA2018_FD_204515 | JGI IMG/M metagenome (GOLD analysis project Ga0314774, IMG submission 204515) | Cryopeg brine microbial communities from Beaufort Sea near Barrow, Alaska, United States - CBIA 2018 | ecosystem: Environmental > Aquatic > Marine > Coastal | place: USA: Alaska | collected... | reverse complement strand
GTTGTAATTTTCATCCTGTGAGAGATTTCACCAAATTTAGTGAAATTTTAGGGAAGAAAAAAGTCTTTAAAGCATTGTTTTTATTGACTTTTTCTCCTTCCTTATCCTTTACTCTACGGATTTAAGGTATTATTTGTTAAGTTTTTGTTATACATTGCCCAAACTAATTAACAAAAAAACAAAAACATGAACTCAAAAAAGCAATTTTTTTTAGGGATTTTCTCGTTTTTTACGGTCGCCATATTTGCGCAATCGTATCAAGTTACAGGGAAAGTGACAGACTCAGATAACCAGCCACTGCCTGGTGTTTCTGTGACCATTGAAGGAACCTCAAGAGGAACTTCGAGTGATTTTGATGGCAATTATGCCGTTATGGTAGAAAGCAGCGAAAACCTTATTTTTTCTTATGTAGGTTACGATGAACGAAAATTACAAATGGATGGCACAAAAATATTCAATGTCACACTGGCTTCCGGAGTTTCATTAAGAGAGGTTATGGTTGTTGGGTCAAGAAATCCTAACAGAACGGCAGTGGATACAGCAGTACCTGTTGACATTATTGATGTTGCCGAACTGCTAACGGCTGGACCACAAGTTAACTTAAACCAAATATTGAATTATGTGGCTCCTTCTTTTACATCGAACACCCAAACTATTTCTGATGGTACAGACCATATAGATCCTGCTTCTTTAAGAGGTTTGGGTCCTGATCAAGTTTTGGTATTGATTAACGGTAAAAGAAGACATAACTCTTCATTGGTAAATGTGAATGGTACATTTGGACGTGGTAGTGTTGGTACCGACTTAAATGCAATACCAGCCGCTTCTATTGAGCGTATTGAAGTTCTAAGAGATGGTGCAGCTGCACAATACGGCTCTGATGCCATTGCCGGCGTTATTAACATTGTATTAAAAAGAAGTACCAATGTATTAAACTTGAATGTTACTACAGGCGCAAACTTTACTAAAAATGCAAACGACCAAACTGGTGGAGTTGATGGTGAAACCACCAATATTAGTGCCAACTACGGACTTCAGTTAGGCGATAAAGGTGGATTTATAAACTTTACAGGAGATTTTGATGTTAGAAAAGACTACAGCAGAATGAGAGAATGGGAAGGTGATATTTTTAACAGTTACAATACTATTGAAAGATTTGCAAATAATGATGGTTATGATTTGTCTAAATTATTAGATAATGACGTTTCTGATGTCATTCAATATGGTAATGAAGCTGGTTTTAACTTAGACCCTAATGCTACAAAAGGCGATTTACAAGGTATTTTAGGAGCTGATAATACAACTGCTGAATTAGCGGCAAGAGGAATGGAAAGAAGTGATTTTAATATGAGAGTAGGCCAATCTGCAGTGCGTGGTGGTCGGTTCTTTGCAAACTTTTCACTTCCTTTAGATGAAAAAGGTACTGAATTGTATTCTTTTGCAGGAATGAGTTCAAGAACAGGTAATTCTGCTGGTTTTTACAGGTTACCATATCAAAGCAGAACTTATTCTCCAGCTTATATGAATGGATTTTTACCGGAAATTAATTCAACTATTTCAGATAAATCTTTTTCAATAGGTATTAAAGGTAAAGTTTCTGACTGGGATGTAGATTTTAGCAATACTTGGGGTAGGAATGAGTTTCTATACACTATTGGAAACACGTTTAATGCTTCTATGCAAAAAGCTTCACCAACAACTTTTGATGCTGGTGGATTTTCATTTGCGCAAAATACTACAAATTTAGATATAAGCCAGTTTTTTGAAGATACCATGGCTGGATTAAACGTAGCTTTTGGTGCTGAATATCGTTTGGAAAATTACGAAATAGTAGCTGGGGAACCAGCATCTTATTTGCAATATACAGCTGATGGGCAATCTATTACACTGGCTTCACAAACCCCTTCTTTAGATTTCTTTGGAGATAAAAGACCTGGAGGCTCACAAGTTTTCCCTGGATTTGGTCCTAAAAATGAATTATCAAGAGGAAGAAACAGTGTAGCTGGTTACGTAGATATTGAAGCTGATGTAACAGAGAGTTTCTTATTAAGTGGCGCATTACGTTATGAAGATTATTCTGATTTTGGTTCTACTTTAAACGTAAAAATTGCAACTAGAATTAAAGCTGGCGAAAATACAAATTTAAGAGCCGCATTTAATACTGGTTTTAGAGCACCTTCATTGCACCAATTGAATTTCAATTCTACTTCAACAATTTTTGATCAGGCTGGTAATCCTCAGGAAGTTGGTACTTTTTCAAATGATAGTAGGGCTGCGAAATTATTAGGAATTCCTCAACTGAAGGAAGAAACTTCTTCTAGTGTTAGTTTAGGATTTACCTCTAAATTACCAGATGCACATTTAACATTTACAGTAGATGGATATTTTGTTGGCATTAATGACAGAGTTGTTTATACTGGTCAATTTGAAGGACCTGGAACAGGAACAGAATTAGATAACTTACTTTCACAAGCTAATGCTACTGCAGCTTCGTTTTTTGCCAATGCCATAGATACGGAATCAAAAGGTTTGGATATTGTAATAACGCATGATGCTTTGATAGGTACCAATGCCAAGTTAAAATCTGATTTATCTGGTACATTCTCTAAAACAGTTCAAGTTGGTGGAATTAAAGCTTCTGATGTATTAATTAATGCAGGCTTGGTAAGTACTTATTTCCCAGAAGACAGTAGGGTTTATTTGGAAGAAGCTGTGCCAAGAACCAAAATTAATTTATCTAACAGTTTAACTACTGATAAATTCAATGTTTTCTTAAGAAATGTTTGGTTTGGTGAAGTAACTGAAGCAACCACAACACTTGCAAACCAACAAGTGTTTGGTTCTAAAGTGGTAACTGATTTATCATTTGGTTATAAAGTATCTGAGGTTACAACAGTTACTGTAGGAGCAAATAACCTTCTTGATGTTTACCCAGACAGAGCAGGTGATGAATACGGAAATAGAAGTGGTGGTCGTTTTGACTGGTCAAGAAGAGCTCAACAATTTGGTGTTGCTGGGCGTTTCCTTTTTGCAAGATTGAATATAATACTTAAATAATATTTTATATTAATAAAATAAAAAAAGCTTCCTGAAAATCAGGAAGCTTTTTTGTTTAATAACTTTTGAATGAGAAGCAACAATTGCTTGATTAAAATTTAATATTATTTACCCATTATATGAAGTTCTGTAAATTCCTTTGTAATTACCAAAATATTATTTCTTAGGTTGGTAGATATATCAATTATAACATTGTCCACTTCCACTTTTTTAATTTCAAAAGGCAATCCAATTAAATTAATTTCAAAAGTTTCATAAGAAGTAATAAATTTTCCGGATTTAAATTGTTGAATAGTTAAGGAATCTTCTTTACCCAAAAGATTGAAATTTCTTAAGCTAAACCTTCCTTTTTTATAATCAAAACCATCTTCCGCATCTTCATAAACCTGTGATTTTTCATTTCCCAATTTAAAAAAGACATCTAAATGAAGTTCCTCAATTTTCTTTTCCCCAACATATTGCTGAATAGGATATTTTGGGATAATAGCACCTGCTTTCACAAAAATTGGCATACTGTCTAAATCAGCATCCACCCAAACTTCATTTCCTCCCTTTAACAATGTATTATCCCAGAAATTATACCAATTTCCTTCAGGCACATACATTCTTCTTCCTTTGGCATTTGGTTCTGTAATTGGACAGGCTAATATTTTCTCTCCAAAAATAAATTCATCATTTCTGTAATGAGTATGCGTATCAGCTTGGTCATATAAAACCAAGGATTTCAAAATAGGAATTCCTTCTGTGGCATAACGCCAAAATGCCGTATATAAATAAGGCAACAATTGATACCTGATTTCAATGAATTTTCTTACAATATCAGTTATATTTTCACCAAAAGCCCAAGGCTCCTGATCTCCATGGTCACCAGATGAATGCGTTCTGCAAAATGGGTGAAAAATTCCCAACTGAATCCAGCGTGCATAAAGTTCCCCATTCGGCTGTTCTGCAAATCCGCCAATATCTGATCCCACAAATGAAAATCCTGACATACACATGCGTTGTGCCTGCATATTTGCAATGGTTAAATGTTCCCATGACGCTACATTATCGCCGGTCCAGGTTGATGAATAACGTTGTGTTCCAGCATACGCCGCTCTGGTAATCACAAAAGGACGTTTTGGATAAGAGAATTTCTTTAATCCTTGGTAGGTGGCTCTTGCCATTTGCATACCATAAATATTGTGTGCTTTTCTGTGGCTGCATTCGTTTCCTTCATAGTCATGCCTCACATCATCAGGAAAAGTTTTACCCGGAACATCCATTATTGCAGGTTCGTTCATATCATTCCAAACGCCTTTAACACCAATATCTACAATAAGTTCTTTAAACAAACCCGACCACCATTCGCGAACTTCCGGTTTGGTGAAATCAGGGAAATAGCATTCTCCCGGCCAAACTTTTCCTTTCATATAGGGACCGTCGGCACGTTTACAAAAATAATCTTTCTCTAATCCTTCTTTGAAAACACTGTATTCATTGTCTATTTTTATTCCCGGATCAATAATAGCCACGGTTTTAAATCCATTATCAGCCAATTCTTTCACCATCCTTTTCGGATCAGGGAAATATTCTTTATTCCAAGTAAAACACCTAAATCCATCCATATAATCGATGTCTAAATAAATGGCGTCACAAGGAATTCTTAACTCCCTAAACTTATTAATCACTTCTTTAACGTTTGATTCCGGATAGTAACTCCATTTACATTGGTGATAACCCAATGCCCAAAGTGGCGGCAATTCATTCGGTTTTCCTGTTAAATCAGTATAATTGGATACCACTTCACCCATTTCTGGCCCATATATAAAATAATAATTCATTTCGCCTCCCTGCGCCCAAAAACTAGTAACATTTCTGCGTTCCTGACAAAAATCGAAATACGCGCGAAATGTATTGTCGAAAAATATGCCGTAGGCTTTTCCGTGATGAAGCCCTGTATAAAATGGAATTGCTTTATAAATTGGGTCAGTATCCTTATTAAACGCATAAGAATCAGTAACCCAATTTTCAAATCGTTTTCCCTTTAAATTTAAAGGGACAGGTTTATCACCCAATCCGTAATAGCTTTCTTTTTCTTGCGAATTTTTAGACATCTTTACAATGTTCCCTCCAAATTCATAACTTTCTTCCCAATGAAATCCAAGTTCATCTTCAGAAATAAGGGTATTGTCCTTTGCATCAAAAATTGACTTTCTCATATCCTCTTTTGAAATATGACAAATTAATTTAGAAGTTGTAATAATATATTTGCTGTCGTCTTCTGTTACTACAAGATGGTTAAAGCCTCTGCTTGCATAACGTGTAATGGCATAGGAAAAATCATTCTCAAAAATGGAAGTTGTAGTGTAACGAAATCGCAACACACTGTCCCTTTGAATAGTTAGCTGTAAAACAACATTATTTTCACTTGTAAAATAAAGTGTGTCAACGTCTTTTTTATAGGAGATTATTTTTGAAGGAAACTGATTTCCTTTATTTTCTAATTGGGTATTTATAATCATAAATTAAATTATTTGATCGAAGTGCAAACGTACTAAAATAAACAATTTGATAAATATAATTTTTATTAAAAATATTACCGCTTTATTAACATAAATATAAAATTAATGCAATTAAGCGGAATTAAATTTAACAGAATTTTAAAATTGAGATGCCAAGTGGCGGCAAAACAAGAATAGCGGAAAATTCATTAACTTTTTTAGGTTGTTTTTTTATGGTAATTTTTTTAGCATTTATAGCGCCACTTCCTCCATATTTCTCAAGATTGCTGCTAAATACTTCCAGCAATTTTCCTTTTCTCGGAACCCTAATTTTATAATTTTCCAATGTTGTTGGTGAAAAATTACAGATTACCAACACATCGTCTTTAGGATTCTTCCCTTTTCTTAAATATGAAATCACTGAGTTTTCGGAATCATCATAACTTACCCACTCAAAACCTTCATGACTGAAGCCTTTTTCAAATAAAGCAGGCGTGGATTTATAAAATAGGTTTAAATCTTTAAAATAATTTTGCGTGTTTTTATGCGGAGAAAACTCCAATAAATTCCAATCCAGACTTTTTTGAAAATTCCATTCTTCATAATGCCCAAATTCGCTTCCCATAAACAACAACTTTGTGCCGGGATGCGTAAACATATAGCCATACAACAAACGAAGATTTGCAAAGCGTTGCCATTCATCGCCTGGCATACGCCCTAAAATCGTTTTTTTGCCATGCACCACTTCGTCATGAGACAAGGGCAACATAAAGTTCTCAGTAAAAGCATAGGTTAAACTAAACGTAATTTCATTTTGGTGGTGTTTTCTGTAAATGGTGTCTTTAGAAAAATAGTCTAAAGTATCATGCATCCAACCCATCATCCATTTCATTCCAAATCCCAATCCACCCACAAAAGTTGGTTTGGAAACCATAGGGAATGCGGTAGATTCTTCTGCAATAGTTTGCACATCCGGAAACGATTTATATACTTCTTCATTTAATTCCTTTAAAAACAAGACCGCATCTAAATTTTCATTTCCTCCATAAATATTTGGTTCCCACTCACCTTCTTCACGCGAATAATCTAAAAATAACATAGAAGCGACTGCGTCTACGCGCAAACCGTCGGCGTGGTATTGTTCCAGCCAATAAACAGCATTGCTGATTAAAAAGGAACGGACTTCATTTCTTCCGTAGTTAAAAATAAGGCTTTTCCAATCCTGATGGTAACCTTTTCGTTTGTCTGGATGTTCATACAAGCATGAACCATCAAAAAAACCAAGTCCATGTGCATCTTCAGGAAAATGTGAAGGCACCCAATCTAAAATAATTCCAATATCGCTCTGGTGCAATTTATCGACCAAATATTTAAATTCTTCAGGATAACCAAAACGAGATGTTGGCGCGAAATATCCCGTTACCTGATATCCCCAGGAAGGACCGTATGGATATTCCATAATCGGCATAAATTCTACATGCGTAAAATTCATTTCTTTAACATAAGTCACCAATTCATCCGCCAATTCAAAGTATGATAAAGAACGATTTTCTTTGCCTTTTTTTCTCCAAGAACCCAAATGCACCTCATAAACAGAGTAAGGAGCATCTAATGCGTTATTTTTTTTGCGTGTGCCCATCCAGCTCTTGTCTTCCCATGTGTACTTATCTTCCCAAACCACAGATGCCGTTTGAGGAGGATGCTCGCACCTGCGGGCATACGGATCGGCTTTTTCTGAAACGTAATTATTAATGCTTGAATGTATTTTATATTTGTACAAATTTCCCTTTCCTACTGAAGGAATAAACCCTTCCCAAATACCCGATGAATCCCACCGAACATTCAAATTAAATTCACCATCAACCCAATGATTGAAATCCCCAATTACTGAAACTTGCTTTGCGCTGGGTGCCCAAACTGAAAAATAGGTTCCTTTAACACCATTCACTGTTATAATATGAGAACCGAATTTTTCATACAATCGATAATGTTTTCCGCTTTTAAATAAATTGATGTCAAAATCCGAAAAAAGACTGTGTGTAACTACGTTTGCCATAAATTATATACTAAAACCATCTGGAATTAACGCCCCTTTTTTAATAACGACTATACCATCTCGTATAACATAAGTATCTGTTTCCATATCTTTAAGATGTTTTCCTCCATTAATTCTCACATCATTGCCAATACAACAGTTTTTATCTAAAATTGCGTTTTTTATAAAACAGCGTTTCCCAATCCCCATTGAAATTATATTCTCATCTAAAATTTGCTCAAGTGATTGATAAAAATCTGACCCCATCATATAAGTATTGATAATAATTGATTCAGTATCAATTCTTGAACGAACGCCAATTACAGAATGTTCTATTTTTCCTGCGTTTATAATACAGCCATCCGCAATCACCGTTTTATCTAAAACTGTTCCCGAAATTTTTGTAGTAGGCAACATTCTGGCATGTGTGTAAATGCGTTTTTCTGTACTGTATAAATTAAATTTCGGAAAATCATCCGTCAAGCCTAAATTTGCTTCAAAAAATGAATCAATATTTCCAATATCAGTCCAATAGCCCTCATATTGAAAACTAACAACTTTATGTTTATCAATTGCTTGAGGTATTATTTCTTTACCAAAATCATTTGTGTCTGGATTGCTCATCAATTCAACAAGAAGATCTCTGTTAAAAATATAAATTCCCATTGAAGCCAAATAATTACGGCCTTCATTTTTCATTTCATCACTAACTTCGGAAGTCCAATCCGGCAACAATTCAGCAGCAGGTTTTTCAATAAAAGAAGTTATCTCATCTTTATCGTTTGTTTTCAGAATCCCAAAGGAAGTGGCATCTTTTCCATTAACGGGAATTGTTGCTATAGATATAGCGGCATTCATTTCAATGTGTTTTTCAACCATTTCATCAAAATCCATTTGATATAATTGGTCTCCTGATAATATTAACGCATAATCAAAATCATGATTTAAAAAATGATGCATACTTTGTCTGACAGCATCTGCCGTTCCCTGAAACCAAGTGCTGTTTCCGGGAGTTTGTTCAGCGGCCAAAACATCGACAAATGCAGAACTAAAAAAACTAAAATGGTAAGTATTTTTAATGTGCCTATTTAAAGAGGCCGAATTAAATTGGGTTAACACAAACATACGCTTGATGCTTGAATTGATACAATTTGAAATAGGGATATCCACCAACCTATATTTACCGGCAATTGACACGGCAGGTTTAGAGCGCGTCTCTGTTAAAGGGTGTAATCGAGATCCTTGTCCGCCACCTAAAATAATTCCTAAAACTTTATCCCCTACCATATTTTACTGATTTAATGATTTATATAAATTGATATATGCCAATGCCGATGCATCCCAAGAGTGGTTGATGCCCATTATTATTTTTCTAATTTTGTTATATTTTATCTGATTTTCAAACAATTTCACGCCTCTTTCAATAGCTTCTGTGATTTCTGAAACCGTAACTTCATTGTGGCAAATTCCAAATCCACCCTTTTCTGAAATATCAATAACCGTGTCTTTTAAACCTCCAATACTTCTTACAATTGGTATTGATCCATAGCGTAAAGCGTACATTTGATTCAATCCGCAAGGTTCTACTCTTGAAGGCATCAATATGAAATCGGCTCCCGCATAAACAATATGCGCCAATTTTTCATCATATCCTATAAAAGCATTGTAAGAACCCACATAATCCTTTTTTAATTCAATCAATTCCGCTTCAACAGCATCATTTCCAGAGCCCAATAAAAATATTGAATTGTCATTTTCTTGAAGTACTTTTTTAAAGGTTTCCGGAAATAAATCTGCGCCCTTTTCCCCTACCAATCGACCAATAAACGCAAAAAGAGGTTTCTCAAAGTCTAAATTATAATGACTGCAAATCCATTTTTTATTGAATTCCCTTCCAGATACAACAGTATTTATATTGTAATTTTCGATCAAATAGGCATCTGTTTCTGGATTCCATACTTCCCAATCGATACCATTCAAAATTCCTGTACATTTTGCACTTTCATAACTTAACAAACTTTCAAGTCCATTGGCTGATTTCTTCAATTCTTCCATATAACTTGGGGAAACTGTGGTAACTTTCCAAGCGCATTTAATGGCCGAGGCTAACGGGTTTATGTTTCCGTCCCAATCCAACAGCCCAACATTGTTAAAATCAAATTCTGGAATCATATTCACTTTGTCATGTGAAAACCAGCCCTGATATTGTGCATTGTGAATGGTAAGCACTGTCTGAATATTTTTTAATTCCGCATATACGTAACATTGTGTCATCATAAAAGGAACAAGTCCGGTATGATGGTCATGGCAATGAACTGTGGTTGGTTTTGTTTCCCAGGTAAGCATCCAATTTAAAGCAGCAATTTGAAACGCCAAAAACCGATCGGTATCGTCAAAAGAATACACATAATCTTTGAATATCAATTCAGGAATATCCACTAGAAAAAGATCAAAACCAATAGTATTGTTAACCAATGTTTTAATTTGATATTTATATTCTTGTTTTCCTAATTTTAATTTTGAGGTAAATAAAACAGAAAACTCATTGTCTTTGGTAAATTTATTGTCGTAAAAAGGCATAATTACTTCCGAAGGGAAACCTGCATCATTTTGATATTTAGGAAGGGCTCCAACAACATCAGCCAAACCGCCGACTTTTGCTACCGGATAACATTCTGCGCCAATATGTACTATTTTCATTTTTTTATTTTTTGTAAAGTAAATCTATAATAGCGCTAAGATTAATTTCTTTGATTTATTTTTTTTTTCTGAATTCAAATTATAAGGAAGGTTCTCCAATTGCCTGCTCCAAAGCTTTAAATGTTCATAACTATTTATTAAAATGAAAAATTACAAAAAAATCTTTAAAAAGTAAACATTTTAAATTATAATTTTGTTAAAACAAATGGAAAAACAAAAGAGGGAAATCTTTCAATCTCCCTCTTTTAATCATGATGCTTAAAGCATTTTATTTTAATAAATTTCTCTTAAGCTGACTGTTCCTTTTTTATCAAGTTTAACGCAGATCCTTCTTTATACCATTCAATCTGGCTTTCATTGTAGGTATGGTTTAATTGAATAATATCTTTGCTTCCGTTGGCATGAACCAACTCCAAAGACAATTGTTTTCCTGCAGCAAATTTATCCAAATCTAAAAAGTTAAAAGTGTCATCTTCCTGAATTAAATCATAATCCGCTTCATTTACAAAAGTTAATCCCAACATTCCTTGTTTTTTAAGGTTTGTTTCGTGGATACGTGCAAAAGATTTTACAATAACTGCTGCAACGCCCAAATGACGTGGTTCCATTGCTGCATGTTCTCTTGAAGAACCTTCACCGTAATTATGGTCACCTACTACAATTGAATAAACGCCGGCCGCTTTGTAAGCTCTTCCTGTATCTGGTACAGTACCAAATTCGCCAGTCAACTGATTTTTTACTTTATTGGTTTCTTTACCAAATGCATTCACGGCACCAATTAAACAGTTGTTTGAAATATTGTCTAAATGTCCACGAAAACGCAACCAAGGTCCCGCCATAGAAATATGATCGGTAGTACATTTTCCAAAGGCTTTTATCAATAATTTAGCTCCTTTAACTGAATTTCCAATAGGTTTAAATGGCGTTAATAATTGCAATCTTTCAGAAGTTGGACTTACAACAACCTCTATTCCACTTCCATCTTTCATTGCGGCAACATAACCAGCATCTATTACGTCAAAACCTTTTGGTGGCAATTCAAAGCCGGTTGGCTCTGTAAATTTAACTTCTACACCATCTTGGTTAGTCAACGTATCTGTCATCGGATTAAAATCCAACCTTCCTGAAATTGCAATGGCAGCAACCATTTCTGGTGAAGCCACGAATGCGTGGGTATTTGGATTTCCATCAGCTCTTTTTGAAAAGTTTCTGTTGAAAGAGTGAATTATGGTATTTTTTTCTTGTTTATCAGCGCCTTCTCTTGCCCACTGACCAATACAAGGTCCGCAAGCATTTGTAAATATTTTAGCATTTAAATCTTCAAAAATTGTCAATAACCCGTCACGGTCAGCCGTATAACGCACTTGTTCCGAACCTGGGTTGATACCAAATTCAGCCTTTGCAACTATTTTATTGTCTACCGCTTGTTTTGCTATTGAAGCTGCTCTTGATAAATCTTCGTAAGATGAATTTGTGCAGGAACCAATTAATCCCCATTCCACTTTTAAAGGCCAATCATTTTTTGTGGCTTTTTCATTCATTTCACCAACTGGCGTAGCCAAATCTGGTGTAAACGGACCATTTAAATGAGGTTTTAATTCTGATAAATTAATTTCAATAACTTCGTCGAAATATTTTTCCGGATTTGCATACACTTCATCATCGCCAGTTAAATAAGATGCTATTTTATTGGCTTCATCAGCCACTTCGTCACGGTCAGTTGCACGCAAATAACGCTCAATAGATTCATCATAACCAAAAGTTGAAGTTGTGGCACCTATTTCAGCACCCATATTACAAATTGTACCTTTACCTGTTGCAGAAATCGATTTGGCTCCTTCACCAAAGTATTCAACAATAGCACCGGTTCCGCCTTTTACAGTTAAAATACCGGCAACTTTTAAAATCACGTCTTTTGGCGCTGTCCAACCAGATAATTTTCCAGTTAACTTAATACCAATCAATTTTGGGAATTTTAATTCCCAAGCCATTCCGGCCATTACGTCAACAGCATCAGCACCTCCTACTCCAATGGCAATCATTCCTAATCCGCCAGCATTTACAGTATGTGAGTCTGTTCCAATCATCATTCCTCCTGGAAATGAATAATTTTCAAGTACCACTTGATGAATAATTCCTGCTCCCGGTTTCCAAAATCCAATTCCGTATTTATTAGACACAGAACCTAAAAAGTTAAATACTTCACTGCTGCTATTTAATGCCGATTGTAAATCTTTATCAGCACCAATTTTAGCTTGGATTAAGTGATCACAGTGTACGGTTGTTGGCACAGCCACTTTGGTTTTGCCAGCCTGCATGAATTGAAGCAAGGCCATTTGTGCAGTCGCATCCTGGCAAGCAATTCTATCTGGCGCAAAATCAACATAATCTTTTCCTCGAACAAAAGCTGTTTTCGCTTTGCCATCCCAAAGGTGGTTGTATAATATTTTTTCAGCTAAAGTTAAAGGTTTTCCAACAACAGTTTTAGCGGCATCAACACGTTCTGCCATTCTGCTGTAAACTCCTTTAATCATTTCAATATCAAAAGCCATATCTATAATTTTAATTAAGTTATTTTAATGTAGCGAAGGTACAAAAAATGATTCCTATATTTAACAAAATGGCAGTAATAGCTCATTTTTTACAGTAAAAATATTTACAAACCGTATTTTTTTTAAAACGGTAAAAAAGGATCACGAAAACGATATAGAAATTAAGAATATGGTAAAAAAAAGTAGGTCTGTAAGCCGGATTTTGTACTTCGAAAAGTTCTTATCATTTATCTAGACTATAAATTGCTCTATAGTTCGAGCTGCCTACCCCTTGAAATAATGCGAGTCACACTAAAATTTCAATATACATGGCATTTCACCGCATAGAGTTTACCTGGTTTCACTACAGCCGAACTGTACTTGCTTTCTGTTGCACTTGTCCTCGGCTTGCGCCGGATGGATGTTATCCACTATGCTACTCTTTGGTGTCCGGACTTTCCTCTCCAATAAATTGAAGCGATAAGACGACCTACTAATTTTTTTTTGCAAAAATAAACTAAAATTTGACAATAAAAAAACCCACTCATTACTGAGTGGGAAAATTGCTATGAAAAAGAAAAAGTATTGTTAGATATTTCACTAACAACTTTTCAAATATAGTTTGTTTTTCAAAAAAATATAAAGTCCTTTAACTTTTATTTTTAAGAAAACATATCTTTCACTTTTTCAAAAAATGATTTGTCTAATTCTGAAGGATCGGGTTTGAAATTTTCGTCCTTCTCATTCGCTTCAAAAAAAGCTTCTTGTTCCGATGAAAGTGTTTGCGGTGTCCAAACATTGATATGTATTAGCAAATCACCATTTCCATAATTGTCTATACTTGGCAATCCTTTTCCTCGCAAACGCAAAATTTTTCCAGACTGTGTTCCAGACTCAATTTTAATTTTTACTTTTCCTGTTACAGTATCAATATTTTTTGAAATTCCCAAAACCGCTTCGGAAAAATTAATATATAAGTCGAAGTGTAAGTTTGTTCCTTCTCTTTTTAATGTTTCGTGAGGTATTTCTTCAATTACCACAATTAAATCTCCATCAATTGCACTGTTGCCCGGAGCTGAATTTCCTTTTCCGTTAACTTTGAGTTGAACTCCTTCTGTAACGCCAGCAGGAATTTTTATAGAAACAGCTTCTTCTTTAAATTCTAATCCGTCACTATCTGCATTTTTTGGTCTTTTGTCTAAAATTTCCCCTGCACCATGACAGGATGGACAAGTTGAAGCAGATTGCATTCGTCCTAAAATGGTATTTGTAACGCGCATCACCTGTCCTGCCCCATTACATGTGGTACATGTTTTATAGGTAGCTCCTTCAGCCATTACTTTTCTGCGAACTTTCACCTTTTTTTCTACGCCGTTGGCTATTTCCTCTAAATTTAATTTAACCCTTATTCGTAAGTTACTGCCTTTAACACGAGCTCTTCCGCGGTTTGATCCACCAAAGCCACCGCCAAAGCTGCCTCCACCAAAACCACCGCCAAAAATATCTCCAAACTGGCTAAAAATATCATCCATATTCATTCCGCCACCACCGTAGCCATTTCCTCCTCCATTTTCAAATCCAGCATGACCATATTGGTCGTAACGTGCTTTTTTATTTTCGTTGCTTAGTATTTCATAGGCTTCCGCAGATTCTTTAAACTTTTCTTCGGCTTCTTTATTTCCTGGATTTTTATCAGGATGATATTCTATCGCTTTTTTACGGTATGCCTTTTTGATTTCTACTGGTGTGGCATTTTTGGAAATGCCCAATATTTCGTAATAATCTTGCTTCATTTTTTTTATTTTATTGTCCTATTACAACTCTTGGATATCTGATAACTTTTTCACCCAGCTTATATCCTTGCTCAAGAACATCAATAATTTTTCCTTTTAATTCATCACTTGGTGCAGGAATTTGTGTAATTGCCTCATGCAATTCAACGTCAAAAACATCGCCTGCTTCTACACTGATAACACTTAAACCTTTTTGGGCTAAAGAGTTTCTTAATTTACTGTTTATAAGCTCTACGCCCTTTAAAAGTTCATCATCCTCATCTTTGGCTTTTTTTATTTCACTCAAAGCCCTTTCAAAATCGTCCAATATTGGCAATAAAACTGTCATTAAATCTTCGTTGGCAGTTTTAAATAACTCAACCCGTTCTCTGGAAGTTCGCTTTTTATAATTTTCGAACTCGGCAAATAATCGTAAAAATTTATCTTTTTCCTGAACAAGCTCTAGTTTCAGCTGCTCTTCAACGCTTAACACCTGTGTTTCTTGCTGATTAATTTCCTTATCTTCTATTTCTTTCGATTCTTTGCTGTCTTTCTTTTTACTCATAATTTTTCCATAAAAATTGTTATCCTTTAATCGTCTGCAAAAGTATTGCCATTTTTTGAAATATGCCAATATGGCATTGATAAATATTTTGAAAATAAAAGTTTGGTGTTTTAAGGTTAAAAAGTCAAAAGTTTACAAATTAAAATGGTAATTAAGAATGTTAATTATCGTTTTTTAATTTTATAATTTGGTAATTTGGTATTAATAATTGTTAATCTACTCTAATTATTTTAGCGCCAATTGCTTGTAAACGTTCGTCAATATTTTGATATCCTCGGTCAATTTGTTCAATATTTTGGATAGTGCTGGTGCCTTCAGCCGAAAGTGCGGCTATCAACAACGAAATTCCCGCCCTAATATCGGGTGAAGTCATGGTGGTTCCTTTTAAACAAGACTCATGATTCATCCCTATAACCGTTGCTCTATGCGGATCGCAAAGGATTACTTTTGCGCCCATATCAATTAATTTATCGACAAAGAATAAACGGCTCTCAAACATTTTTTGATGAATCAGCAAACTTCCTTTTGCTTGTGTGGCAACCACCAATATAATGCTCAGCAAATCGGGTGTAAAACCAGGCCAAGGCGCATCGGAGATTGTTAAAATTGAACCATCAATAAAATTTTGAATTTCATAATTGTCTTGTTGCGGTATAAAAATATCGTCCCCTCTTTTTTCTAATTTAATTCCCAGTTTTTGAAAAACGCGAGGTATCAAACCCAAATCAGGCCAGCTAACATCTTTAATGGTTATGGAAGACCTAGTCATCGCTGCCATCCCAATCCAGCTTCCAATTTCTATCATATCTGGCAAAATTCTATGTGAACAGCCGGCTAATTTTTTAACACCTTTAATATGCAATAAATTAGAACCTATTCCTTCAATTTTCGCCCCCATACTGTTCAACATTTTACACAATTGTTGAATATATGGTTCACAAGCGGCATTGTAAATTGTGGTAACTCCTTTCGCCAATACTGCCGCCATTACAATATTTGCGGTTCCTGTTACTGAGGCTTCATCCAACAACATAGTGGTTCCTACCAGTTGCTTAGCTTCCACTCCGTAAAACATTTCATCTTTATTATATCTGAAAGTGGCTCCTAATTGTATAAATCCTTCAAAATGTGTATCTAATCTGCGTCGGCCAATTTTATCGCCTCCCGGACGTGGAATATATCCTTTCCCAAATCGAGCCAATAATGGCCCCACAATCATAATTGAACCACGTAAAGAACTTCCTTCTGTTTTAAATTTTTCTGATTCTAAATATTTTAAATCTAATTCATCCGCCTGAAAAGAATACGTATCCGGATTAATCCTATCCACTTTTACGCCCAACTCACTTAATATATAAATCAATTTGTTAACATCCCTAATATCCGGAATATTGCTTATAGTCACTTTTTCAGGAGTTAATAAAACGGCACATATTACTTGAAGCGCTTCATTTTTAGCGCCTTGAGGTGTAATGCTTCCGCTTAATTTATGACCCCCTTCTATAACAAATGTTGACATTATATTGGTAGATAAATTGGTTTATTGTTTCTTTTTCAATATTTTAGCTTTGCCTGTAGGCTTTCTTTTTCTCATCAGATCTTTCACTTCCGATAAAGATTCATTTTTACCTTCTAAATCAATTTTCCCCTTCGACAAATCAAGTAAATGCTTGTAAATTATATGATCATCAACGGTATCTTTGTTCCAGTTTAAGTAACATTTTTTCATATGATTGGCTATGGCAAAATATAAAGCTTCACGTACTTCACCTTCTTCCCAGGTTAGGGCAACATCAATCATCGTTTGAATATTATTGCCATAAAATCGGTATTTTGAATCATATTTTGGATAGGCCAATCGTTCTGGTTTTGCAGCCAATTCTTCCCTTTCAGGTTTTGGATAGGGAGATTCGGCATCCAATTTAAAATCAGACATAATGAATAGCTGATCCCATAATTTGTGCTTAAAGTCGGGCACATCACGTAAATGAGGCTGTAAATTTCCCATAACATCAACAATGGCTCTCGCCATTTTATTGCGTTCTTCTGCATCTTCAATTGCCACACAATTGTCTATCAATTTTTGGACGTGTCTCCCGTATTCCGGGATAATTAAATGAGGCCTTTCTGAATTGTATTCTAAATCGAATTCCATGGATCTGTTCTTTCTATAATATATTTTGCAAAATTACAATATAAATATTGGTTTTACAATGTGCATTTAAGGTATAATTACAAGCTTTGCAAATTGTAACAACAATTTTTTTACGCCAAATGAGGTGAATTTTATTTCGGCTTTTTGGCTGGCGCCATACCCTTCTAAACTAAGCACTTCGCCTTTTCCAAACTTTGCATGCTCAACAAAAGTTCCCACAACAATATTATCGTCAAATAAATTTGCAGAGGAAGCCATTGAAGCATCCACTTTTTTAAAGTTCGCAGGACTTTTAAATTCAATTGGAGCTTGCTCTACTTTCTTGGTTGGCTTACGCTGTATTGGTTTTTTAAATCTAATTTTATCTTGTGGAATATCACCAAAAATATCCTCATCAACAAAAGAGTTTTGTTTGTGCGGCGGCATCTTTGGCGTTAAATGTTCTAAAAAAACATCATCAACTTCTTCTAAAAATCGGCTTGGCTCGCAATCTACCAATTTTCCCCAGCGATATCTGGTTTGGGCGTAACTTAAATAGGCTTGTTTTTCGGCTCGTGTTAAGGCAACGTAAAACAGACGACGTTCTTCTTCCAGTTCGCTTCTTGTATTCATGCTCATGGCCGAAGGAAATAGATTTTCTTCTAACCCAACCACGTATACAAATGGAAACTCCAATCCTTTTGCCAAATGAACGGTCATTAATGAAACGCAAGGCTTATCATCTTCCGCTTTTTTATCCAAATCGGAGGCCAAAGCAGCATCTTGCAAGAAAAAAGCTAAAGAATCATCCTCTTCTTTTTCTCCTTGTTCATCAGTAAAGTTTTTGATTGCATTTAACAACTCTTGTATGTTTTCAACCCTGCTAACACCTTCCGGCGTTCCTTCACTTTCTAAATCCTGAATTAAATGCGTTTTTTGAACCACAAATTCAGCAATCTCGAAAGCATTTTTAGTTTCCGATTCAATTTGAAAATGCTGCATCATGGTCACAAATTCTGAAAGCTTTCTTTTTGTCCCCAAATTAAGATTCATATCAAAAGTGCTGAGATTCATCAACAACTCAAAAATTGATATTTTATAGTGATTGGCAGCTACTTTAAGTTTGTCAATGGTAGTCTCACCAATGCCTCGTGACGGATAATTAATGATTCTTTTTAATGCCTCCTCATCAGTAGGATTGATGAGCAATCGCAAATATGCCAGGGTGTCTTTAATTTCTTTTCGTTGATAAAACGACAAACCTCCATAAATGACATAATCTATGTTTTTTTCTCGAAGCGCATCTTCAATAGCTCTAGATTGTGCATTTGTTCGATATAATATAGCGAAATCAGAATTTTTCATCTGTAAATTCATGGCATTGTCAAAAATTGAGTTTGCTATAAACCTGCCTTCTTGCACTTCAGTAATGGTGCGCATTACTTTTATTTTTGGTCCTTCACTATTTTCGGTCCAAATTTGTTTGTCGAGTTTGGTTTTATTTTTTTCAATAACGCTATTGGCAGCTTCAACAATATTTTTTGTGGAACGATAATTCTGCTCTAATTTAAAAATAGACACATTATCGTAATCACGTTGAAAGTTCATGATGTTTTTAATGTTTGCGCCACGAAAAGCATAAATACTTTGCGAATCATCACCCACCACACAAATATTCTGAAATCTGTCGGCCAAAGCCTTTACAATTAAATATTGAGAATGGTTGGTATCTTGATACTCATCAACCAAAATATATTTAAACCGATCCTGATATTTTGCCAAAACTACCGGAAATCTTGTCAATAATTCATTAGTTCTCAACAACAAATCATCAAAATCCATAGCACCTGCCTTAAAACAACGATCTACATATTCTTGATAAATTTCCCCCATTTGCGGACGTTGTGCCATTTTATCGGCTTCCATCAAATCGGGATCATTATAGTATGCTTTAACCGTAATCAGACTGTTTTTAAAGGAAGAAATCCGACTCAAAACCTTTTTTGGCTTGTACCGATCTTTATCCAATTGCATTTCTTTCAGTATGGAAGAAAGCAATCTTACGGAATCTTGTGTATCGTAAATAGTAAAATTAGACGGAAAACCCAATCTGTCTGCTTCTGAACGTAAAATACGCGCAAAAACAGAGTGAAAAGTTCCCATCCATAAACTTTTGGCTTCAGAAACACCCACAACCTTTCCAATACGGCTTTTCATTTCACGTGCAGCTTTGTTGGTAAAAGTTAACGCCAAAATATTGAAAGGATCAACATTTTGATGCATTAAATGCGCAATTCTATAGGTTAAAACACGCGTTTTACCAGAGCCGGCACCGGCAATAATAATCATTGCGCCATCTTTGTGCAATACGGCGGCTTTTTGCGATTCGTTAAGATTTTCTAAGTATTTGGTCACAGGAATTCTTTAAAAACCAAAAGTACTACTCAAAATTTAGTTAGGCAATAAATTTATCATAATGTTTATTTAATTTGTTGCCTATAAAATTGATTTGTATAAATTATCAATAAACCAATCACTATCAAAAAACTAAAAATCAATAGAATCAAACTGAAATTTTTAATGGCATTAAATTGAAACAAAAACAGAAATCCCTGTAAAAACAAGAGTAATTCAGTGACGAAAACTCCCGTTAAAAACATCAGTATTCCAACTTTTGAAGTTGGTTTATGAAGGTTAATTTTCCCCAATTGATCTACTATTAAAAACAAAAAGACACTTAAAAACCCCAAAGTGAATAAATGAAGGTAGCCAATTATAAAAAATGGTTTTAAAGCCAATGATTTTTCTGCGATATAAGGAAATGCCGATAAAATTTGACTGATAATTTTAAAACTATAGGAAATCAAACCAAATATGAGTAGTAATTTTGAAATAAAACTCCATTTAATTTGTAAAAATGCATGACGCATTATTTTTATCAAAAAACCCAATGAAATTAATTGCAGCACCGAAGCCACAAAACCTATGACAAAAATTAATGAAAAATCAGAACTCCATAAAACGGATAAGGCATAGGCTGGAATACAGGCCATATTTAAAAATAAAAAAAAGCCCTTTTGAAGTTTTGCTGAAATTAAAATTTGCTGATTTTCGAAAATTTTAAACAGCAATCCGAAAAGTGCAAAAACGAAAAATCCATTGTACAAAAAGTGAAGATAAAAATAGATGGTATTATAATACAAATCTGTTTTTCCTTGTGTTGCAATCACAAAAGCCAAAAACCAAGTAGCCAAACTTGAAAGCAAATAATAGTAAATTCCGTATTTAATTAATTTAACCGAAATATCATTTCCCTGTAAATCTTTTAAAACCCTAAAGGACAACACATAAGAAGTAAGTCCAAAAACAGCGAGCAACACAATGGAAAATATTTTATAACCACCTAAAGGAAAACTAATTAACATTAAAGAAATAGCCACCAATAAAATTGCTAAAGTTGTTTTATATACTTTTTTTCGTTTATTGGTATCTGAAATAAAATAATAAATAATTGCCCCAACAACAGAAAGGTAACCCCAACCTAAAAACGCCACATGAGAATGGCTTTGCAATAAACTTTGATAAGGAATAAATTTTGTGGGAAATGCAAAGTTCCATCGCATCAACAATCCATACAAAGCGGATAAAATAAACAAGGTTAATGCATATAAGTAAAGAAACTTGCTTTTTTTGTTCACTAACATTTAAAAGATTTAGGCTTACAAATAAACAAGAAATTTATTAAATCTCTTAAATATTTAAACAAAAAAAAGACTGCCTTTTCAGGACAGCCTCTTTCAAACTAATTAACCAAATATTATTTACTGAACGTATAGGTAAGACCTAACATAACCATACTTGTATTCATTTCATAACCAACTTTTGTTCCTGGAACAGCGCCATAAGGGTTTGTTGCAGATGCCAACATTGGATTTAACATTTGACCTTCTGTTTTTCCACCACTTGTTCCGTAATGATACACACCATTTAACTTAAAGTTATCACTAATAGGATAACTTGTTCCAAATTGAAATGCATTTTTAATAACGGCTGTTGCAGGAATTGAAAAGAATGCCAATTCACTGTCAATTGGGTTGCTGCTATAAGTATAACCAACTCTTAAAGGTAATTTTTCAATGCCTTTGTATTGAAAACCAACTGACAAAATTTGAATATTTTTCCACCCAAATCCTTCAACCGATCCAGTTTGAGTCCATCCTTTTGCTTCAAAACCTTTAGTATTTTCATAATCTACTTCTCTTAAATCAATTGCAAAATCAAATAGATCTGTTGAATACCCTAAACCAAAAGATAAAATTGCAGGATAATCCATATTGAAAGCATTTGCTGAAGTAGTATTATCTAAATACGTATTTTCGAATTCTAAATCTCCAAATTTTTGTGTTGTTTTGTATGAAGCTCCTAATTTAATTCCACCTGGTGAATGATAAAACACCCCAAATTGAGCTCCATAACCTATAGCTGAACCTTTATCACTTACAGGATATCCTGCTGCATTAGGATTTGCTGTTGGATTTGGGGCCAATTCTAATGTTGCATAATTAACTGTTGGTTGAACACCAATAGATAATTCTTTTGTAATTTCATAAGCCCATGCAATTCCTACTTGCAATAACATATAGTTTGATTCAATGTGTCCAAAACCTCCTGCTTGTTGAGGATAATTTATAGGATTGGAATTTAATGTAGGATTAAAGCCGGCACTCATTGGATTATTAGCTTCTTCAGGAAAAGTAACCCCAAAACCGCTGATACCAAAAGCAGAAGCACCAAACGTATGTTTGCTACCTTCTTTTCCCCAAACCATAGCCAAAGCTGGCATTGGCGATACGCCCTTATCATCTTTTGTTACACCAGATACTGCAGGAGAACCAGCTCCCATCATTCCTGCAGGAAGAGAAGAACTTAATTCAGGCGACGAAAAGAAAGCACCAATGTCAAAGTTAATTATTTTACTGTCAAATACTGAAATTGTTGCTGGATTCCAGTGTAACGCACCGCTAATATCTAATGGCTGTGCAGTTGCAGCGCCACCCATGGACATGTTTACAGAACCCACTCCTTGCATAAGGTGCCCCGCTTGCGCGAAGGTTGCAGTTGTTAAAAGCACGAATGCCAATCTTAATAATTTTTGCATAATTTTGATTTAAATTTAATGTTCTTTTTTTAATGAAACTTTTGTTACGTTTTTATGTAACATTTATTACACGCTGATTGATAGATATTTATATAATAATCTGCTACAAAATTAAAAACTATACAAAGTAATTATGCTGACATTTATCAGCAAAAGTTTTGTATTTAAAAATACTTCCAATAAATTTGACCTCTATTAATAATAATTATGGAATACACTAAAATTATGGAATTGTTGAGTTATACAATTCCTTCTCTTATCACAGGTGCTGTCGCTTATTATTTTTTTCTCAACCATACCAGTAGTGAAGAAAGGAAAATGAAATTAGCTCTTTTAAGGGAAAATCAAAAACAGTCCTTGCCCATAAGGCTGCAAGCCTATGAAAGAATGGCTTTGTTTTTAGAACGCATAAATCCTTCAAAACTGGTATTAAGAATTACTTCAGTCAACAACGATATCAACGCTTATTCCCAAAGTTTAATCAACACTATTGAACAAGAGTTTGAACACAACCTAGCGCAGCAAATCTACATATCTGATAAATGCTGGAGTGTAATTATGGCCGCAAAAAATGCCACCATCCTTATTGTACAAAAAACGGCTGAAGAAGAAACTGTTAACAACGCACAGGAATTACGTGAAGCCATTGCAAAAAGAATACTAAATAGTTCTGCTCCCTCAACTACTGCACTGGCTTTTATTAAGGAGGAGGTTAGAAACTTCATTTAAAGAATTTTATTACTGCAAAAAAAGGAGCATAAAAAAACCCTCAATTAGGAATAAATGAGGGTTTTAACTTTCTAACTAAAAGCGTCAATCTCTTTTTGCTTTCTTATCTCTTTTTGCTTCCTTTTTTTCTTTTGCCGATTTAAGCGGTTCTTTTTTGACGTTTTTTTTTGAGTCTTGACTTTTTGCCATAATAATATGTATTAAGTGTTTATTTTAAATTTTTAATTAAGTAAATGTAAAAAATATTTTTGATTTGTTTACCTAAAAAAAAACAAAGAAAATAACAAACAATATACTCAGGTACTGTAAATAAAAAAACCGCAAAAGCGGTTTTTAAATCTATTTTTTAAAACAATATTGTTATTTGGCAATATTCACAGCTCTTGTTTCCCTTATTACGGTTACACGAACCTGGCCTGGATAGGTCATATCATTTTGAATTTTTTGAGAAATACTAAAAGAAAGTTCTCCTGCTTTGGCATCAGTTACTTTTTCACTTTCAACAATTACACGCAATTCCCTTCCTGCCTGAATGGCGTAAGCTTTTTGAACACCTGCAAATCCAAAGGCAATATCTTCCAAATCTTTTAAACGTTGAATATAAGAATCTAAAATTTGACGACGTGCGCCCGGCCTTGCACCTGAAATAGCATCACAAACTTGCACAATAGGCGCAATAAGCGTTTTCATTTCAATTTCATCGTGGTGTGCCCCTATTGCATTGCAAATTTCAGCACTTTCATTATATTTTTCAGCCCACTGCATTCCTAATAAAGCATGTGGCAATTCACTTTCTGATTCCGGCACTTTTCCAATATCGTGCAATAAACCGGCTCTTTTGGCCAATTTGGCGTTTAAACCCAATTCTGCAGCCATCAAACCACACAAGTTGGCAACTTCACGTGAATGCTGCAGTAAGTTTTGACCATAAGAAGAACGATACTTCATACGTCCAATGGTTTTTATAAGTTCAGGATGCAATCCGTGAATACCTAAGTCAATTACCGTACGTTTCCCAATTTCAATAATTTCCTGCTGAATTTGTTTTTCGGTCTTTTTTACAACTTCTTCAATACGGGCCGGATGAATTCGTCCGTCTGTAACCAAATTGTGTAAAGCCAATCGCGCAATTTCTCTTCTCACAGGATCAAAACAAGATAAAATAATGGCTTCTGGAGTATCATCAACAATAATTTCAACGCCAGTAGCAGCTTCCAAAGCGCGAATATTTCGCCCTTCTCTGCCTATAATTCGACCTTTCACATCATCAGATTCAATATTAAATACAGAAACGCAATTTTCAACAGTTTGCTCTACACCCACACGCTGAATCGTATTTAATATTACTTTTCGGGCTTCTTGTTGCGCCGTTAATTTGGCGTCTTCAATAGTTTCCTGAATGCTGGCCATAGCATCTGATTTCGCTTTTTCTTTCAAAGAAGTAACAAGTTCTTTTTTAGCATCAACAGCAGACAATCCTGAAATAACCTCAAGCTGATCGACTTGTTTTTGGTGAAGTTTATCAACTTCTTCAGTTTTTCGATCGTAGTATTCAACTTTTTTATCGTACTCACTAATTTTTGTGACAATATCAAGGTTTAATTTTCTATTTTTATCGAGTTCCTGAGATATTTGGGACTCTTTATCGCGTGCACGTTTTTCCGCTTCAGCTATTTTTCTGTCACGGGCAATAATCACTTTTTCGTGTTCAGATTTTAACTCAATAAACTTTTCTTTTGCCTGTAAAATTTTATCTTTCCGGGTTGCTTCTGCTTCAATTTGTGCTTCTTTAATAATTGTTGAAGCTTCCTTTCTAGTATTTCTTAGAATCTTATTGGCCTTCGTTTTCTCTAGCGTTTTGGCTATCACATAGCCTATCGCAAGCCCTATTGCTATACCAACAATAATTGGCATTATATATTCCATCATATTTCAGTTTTAGGTATAAAAAAGCCTACATTAGAGAGGTCTTATAAACTCCTTTAGACAAGTTTAGGATTAACTAATTGGTCAAGGATCCGTTTAAAACGGCTTGCTTTTGCAATTAAGACTCATCCTTTATAAAGGTATAATGTTGAGTTTAACAAACAATAACTAATGTAGGCAGTATTATTATTATTTTATTTTAAAGAACTTATTTTTCTAAATGCGTATCAATTAACGCACCCAATTTATTAATTTTTTCTGTCACTTCTATCATATCCTGATCTTTCGTAATGGAATTAATTTCAATAAGAGAGGCAAATTGTAAAGCACACATGGCCAATACATCTTGTTTGTCACTTACCGCATAATTCTTTTCAAATTTAGTAACCAAATCATTGATATGATTTGCAGCTTTTCGCATACCCTCCTCTTCATTTGCGTTCTTCACGTTGATTGGATATACCCTGCCGGCGATTGTTACTTTTATTTTTAAAGGTTCTGCCATTTTAAAGATCTTATTCACTTAATTGAACAATACATGTGTCAATTTCACGAATTAATGCGTTTATTTTGAGTTTCGTTTCCCTTCTATCTTCTTTACTGCCTTCTATAGTTTTAGCAATTTTTAATGTTTGGTACTTTTTTTCAATATCATTAAATAATCGCTTTCCTTCAGCTAACTCATTCTCTAATAATGCTATTTTATTGAATAAAAACTCATTTTCTTCTTTCAAAAAATTATAATTTTCCAAAAGTATTCTGAGTTTATCTTCTACTAATTTAACAACTTGTATTATAGAACTCATCTTTGTTTTAGGAATATAAACTATAAATACAAAGTTAGTGTTAGTAACGCAATATTACAACTGTTTTCTTTGCATTTTATAAAAAAACGTAAAATATTTAGTGCTTAATGATTAAAAAATCAAACTTTATAAAAAATATTGTAATTAATTGGTCATTAAATTACCCTAAGTTTGAAGTACTTAAAGTTAAAAGGAAAAGAAAAAAGAAACCTTTGCTCATAAAAATATTATAATTTATAGTTAAATTATGCGTTTGATTGAATAAGTGAAAAATTGTATTTCCCTAATATGAATATTATAATTGAGGATGACTTAAATTAAGCATTTCAGGCGCTCCTCTCAAAACTTTATGAACTTATTAAGTTGCGAAATATTATTTAGTATTTTAGCCAAAAAAAATATTTGTGAAAAAATTTATAACACTTTTAATCCTATGTTCCCATTTTCTTGTTTTAGGACAAGCAAGCATTACTATGCAAAAAACGTATCCAATCAACTATTTTGGAAGTCCTTTAGAAATTCCGTTAATTTTAGCAGGAACTTTTGGGGAATTGAGATCCAATCATTTTCATACAGGATTGGATATTAAAACGGAACAGAGAGAAGGTTTAAATGTATGTGCCTCAGCAGAAGGTTACATTTCCCGAATAAAAATTGCGCATTGGGGGTATGGAAAAGCAATCTATATCACGCATCCAAACGGCTACACAACGGTTTATGGGCATTTGCAGAAATTTAGCGACCGTATTGAAGCCTATATTAAAAAGCAACAATACAAAAATGAAAGTTTTGAGATTCAGCTTTTCCCAACTGCTTCGGATTTAACTGTCAAAAAAGGTGAAATTATTGCGTTAAGCGGAAGCACCGGAGGATTTGTAGGACCTCACTTGCATTTCGAAATTAGAGATACCTCTACTGAACAAACAATAAACCCTTTCTTTTTTGGCATAGAAATAAAGGATTCTAAACGCCCAACAATTACTGATTTGGTTGGCTACTCTTTGGATACGGATTCTCAAATTAATCAGGTCAATATTCCATTGCAGCTTTCCTTCAAAAAATTAAGTAATGGAGATTTGCTTGCCGATAAAATTAATGCTTTCGGAAAAATCGGTTTTGGCGTAAATTCCTATGATCAATTGGATAATGCCGTAAATAAAAATGGATTATACAGTTTGGAACTTTTGGTAAATGGCGAAAAATTTCATGAATTTAAAGCGAGTGTAATCGCTTTTACAGAAAATAAATTTATTAATTTACTTATTGATTATGAACGATTTGAAAAAACCGGACAACGAATTCAAAAATGTTTTGTGGAACCTTCAAATAAATTAAGTGTGTATTCACCTTCCGTTAATAACGGTTATATAACTATTGAAGACAAAAAATCATACAATGTAGAGATTATTGCAAAAGATTTTAATGGCAATACACAAAAAATATCCATTCCAATTACCGGAAAAAATGACACTATTTTAGTTCGAAAAACAGAAATGGTAACACCATACAAAATTAATTGCACCCAATTTAATAAGTTCAGCAAAGATGGAGTTACTGTCGCTTTTCCGAAAAATACCTTTTACAATGATTTGTGGCTGGATTTTGACGTAGCCGAATCTATTGCTAAAGTTCACGAACCAACTATTCCTATTCATAACAATTATACCATTACTTTCGACGTCTCTAAATATTCTGACATAGAAAAGCAACAATTATATATCGCTTCCATAAACAAAAAAGGCAGAACGAGCTATGAATCAACAGTTAAAAAAGATTCAACATTTTACGCTTCAACTAAAAGATTGGGAAAATTCACATTGCTTTACGATAGAGATGCTCCCACCATTCAGTTGCATCATTTTAAAGACAATCAATGGATCAGCAATCACAAAAAACTGCAGGTTAAGATTTTTGATTATAAATCGGGCATAAACACTTACAGAGCAGAAATAAACGGAGAATGGATTTTAATGGAATACGATGTGGCAACCGGATTGTTAACCTATGATTTTAACGATAAAGTTTTCACTGATTCCAAACATGAACTGAAAGTGGTAGTCACAGATAATGTTGGAAATTCAAATACGCTTACAGCAACCTTTTTTAGAAAAATATAAAAGTCCATGCTAAAAACAGCAACGCTAACCTTTTGTCTTTTATTGGCAACCTCTTTAATAACTGCCCAAACGGCAACTGTTAAAGGTGTTTTAAAAACCAATAAAAACACACCCATTGAAGGCGTTGCGATTACCTATTTAAATACCGGGACCACTTCTGATAAAAACGGTGAGTATCGCCTAACCATCCCTGCAAATACAGAAATCAGCTTAACGTTTCGCCATATTTCCTTCACTACGTTTGTTAAAATTGTAAAGCTGCAAAAAAACAAGACGCTTCAGTTTTCTCCGATTTTAGCACCTAAAATTGAAGTCATCAATGAAGTAAATATAAAAGACAATAAAAAAGATGCACAAGGTTTTCTAACTGTAAATCCGAGCGATGTTGCAAAAATTCCTGGGGCAAATCAAGGTATTGAAAATATATTGATGACTTTGCCAGGAGTAAATAACAACAATGAATTAAGCACCCAATACAATGTGCGTGGCGGAAATTTCGACGAAAATTTAGTGTATGTGAATGGCATTGAAGTTTACAGACCTTTTTTGGTGCGATCAGGACAACAAGAAGGATTGAGTTTCGTAAACAGTGCGATGGTACAAAATGTAAACTTTTCCGCAGGCGGATTTCAGGCAAAATATGGCGATAAACTTTCTTCGGTTTTAGACATTACCTACAGAACACCAACAGAATTTTCAACAACGATTAATGCAAGTTTGTTGGGCGGAAGCGTAACTGTTGAAGGCGTAATGCTTAAAAACAAATTAAGTGCTTTGGTTGGCGTACGCTACCGGGACAATAGCTTATTTATCAACAGTAAAGATGTGGTCACAACCTCCAACCCAAATTTTGCCGATGCCCAAACATTTTTATCGTATCACGTAAACCCCAAATTAACAATCGATTTTCTTGGGAATATTTCCCTCAACAATTACAATTTTACGCCGCAATCACGAAGAACAAAATTTGGAACCATCAGCAATCCTTTAGAATTGATTGTTTATTATGACGGACAGGAAAAAGATAAATTCAAAACAGTATTTGGTGCTTTAAAAGGAAGTTACTTGGTAAATAAAAATTTAAATATCAATGTAACAACATCTAGCTATCATACCGTTGAAGAAGAATATTATGATGTTTTGGCCAGTTATAATCTGGGGACAGTTAACAGTGATTTTGGTTCTGACAATTTTGGGGAAGTTGCATTTTCTGAAGGAATTGGGTCGCAATTAAGTCATGCACGCAACGATTTGGATGCTTTAATCAATAATGTTGAAATTAATGGAGCCTTCAAAAAGAATAGCCATCAAATAGATTTTGGCATTAAATACCAAAATGAAGACACCAAAGACCGTATAAATGAATGGGAAGTTCTCGATTCTTTAGGATTTAGCGTTCGACCTCCAAATTTCATCTCAAATAACCAGCCATACGAACCTTTTACTGGAGAACTGCTTCCTTTTCAAAATATTAAGGCGAAAAATCATACTAAAATAGACCGATTGGTTTGGTTTGCGCAATACAGCAAAAATGCTTTTTGGAACAATCATAAAATTTGGTACAATATAGGGCTGCGTTCCCATAACTGGAATGTGAATGATCAAAATTCTAATAAAATAAGCAAAATAAGCTACAGTCTTCGAGGCCAGTTTTCCATAAAACCCGATTGGGAAAAGGATATGCTTTTTAGAATTTCAGGAGGAATGTACAACCAACCCCCATTTTACAAAGAACTTAGAGACCAAAGCGGAAGGGTGATTCCAACCATTGACGCGCAAAAATCAATACAAGTCGTTTTAGGAAACGATTACAGTTTTAAACTTTGGGAAAGACCCTTTAAACTGGTTTCTGAAGTTTATTACAAAAATTTAACAGACGTAAATACCTTCACAGTTGACAACGTGAAAGTAAAATACAGTGCCGATAATAATGCAAGTGCCTATGCCACAGGAATCGATTTAAGATTGAATGGCGAATTTGTTCCCGGCACTGAAAGTTGGGTAAGCATCGGATTTTTAAAAACGGAAGAAAATAAAAACAATCAAGGTTATATTCCGCGTCCGACTGACCAACGTTTCAAATTTGGAATGTTGTTTCAAGATTATGTTCCCAACATCCCAAACATTAAAATGTACTTAAATTTGGTTTTTAATACTGGTGTTCCCGGCGGTTCTCCCTCCTATTCAAATCCGTACCAATATCAAAACCGATTGAATGCGTACAAAAGAGCCGATATAGGAATTTCGTACGTTTTTACCGATGCCAAAAACCAATATCAAAGCGGCTGGCTTCGAGATTTTAAAGAATTATCTGTTGGATTTGAAATATTCAATATGTTCGATGTGCAAAACGCCATCACCAATACTTGGGTTCGCGATGTGTATTCAAAACAATTTTATGGCATCCCAAATTATATGACGCAACGGGTGCTGAATATTAAAATCGATGTAAAGTTTTGATTATCGTTTAACTGTTTATTTGTTTAATCGGTGAATTGTCTAACTGTTAAAAAGTTATAAGTTTTAAAATCCAAAACACCAATAACCAGTTCTCAGTTACAGTATACAGTCACAATTTGAACTTTAAAACTTACGAACTGAAAACTGCTGGCTTATTAAACTTAATCCAAAATTTGACTTGTATGCTCCTTTGTTTTAACTTTTGTAATCACGTCTTCTATAATACCATTTTCATCAATCACGAAAGTAGCTCTGTGAATTCCGTCAAATTCGCGTCCCATAAATTTCTTTGGTCCCCAAACGCCAAAAGCATCGATTACTTTTTTATCTTCATCAGCCAATAATGGAAAAGGCAGTTTATTTTTCTCCATAAAATTTTGCTGGCGTTTTGCCGAATCTGCGCTCACGCCTAAAACTTCGTATCCTTTGGCTAAAAAAGTATGATAATTGTCTCGCAAATTACAAGCTTCCGCCGTACAGCCTGGCGTGCTTGCCTTCGGATAAAAGAACAATACCAATTTTTTTCCTTTATAATCAGAAAGTTTAACGGTATTTCCCTGTTGGTCAAGCGCTTCAAAATTTGGTGCGGTGTCGCCTATTTTTAATGTTGTCATAATTTGTATTTTAGCTTTTTGTAAAGATACTAAAAATGACCAAAACCGAAAAAGTTCAATTTGTAATTGACACCTTGGAAAAAACATACCCAAATCCGCAAATACCGCTGCATCATAAAGATCCCTATACCTTATTGATTGCAGTATTGTTATCGGCACAAAGCACCGATGTTGGTGTCAATAAAATCACCCCAAAGTTATTTGCCAAAGCCGACAATCCTTATGATATGGTAAAACTTTCGGTGGAAGAAATTCGGGAAATTATAAAACCTGTTGGTTTATCGCCTATGAAATCTAAGGGAATATTTGGACTGTCGAAAATACTGATTGAGAAACATGGCGGACAAGTACCTCAGAATTTTAAAGACTTGGAGGAATTGCCGGCGGTCGGACATAAAACAGCAGGTGTTGTATTGTGTCAGGCTTTCGAAATTCCAACTTTTCCTGTAGATACACATATTCACCGTTTAATGTATCGGTGGAATTTAACCAATGGGAAAAACGTTGTGCAAACAGAAAAAGATGCCAAAAGATTATTTCCAGAGGCGTTATGGAACAAACTGCATCTACAAATTATTTATTATGGTCGAGAATATTCTCCTGCAAGAAACTGGAATTTAGAAAAAGACATCATCACAAAAACAATCGGCAGAAAAATTTTTTTAGAAAAAAACCCACTTTAGGTTATAAAGTGGGTTCAAAAGAACATTAATTCAAATGTAATTCAATATGATGGTTTTTGTTGGTTTTAACTATCCTTAATTGCCTGGAATAGTTGAGCAAATATTGAATTATTTCGCGTCTTGGTTGCTCCATCATTGGAGACTTTTGTGAGTAAAGTTTCATCATAAATAGTTGGTTTATACTACTTAAACGATAAAATTTCACTTTTATTATGTTTTTTATTTAGTTAACTAAAATTATATTGTGTTTTTCTATTAATTTTCTCAAATTAATCAAAGCATAACGCATTCTGCCCAAAGCGGTATTGATACTCACATCAGTATTTTCGGCGATTTCCTTAAAACTCATGTCTTTATACATTCGCATTAACAACACTTCTTTTTGGTCTTCAGGTAATTCCTCAACCAGTTTTTTAACATCCTCTAAAATCTGGGTTTTAATAATCTGATTTTCAACAGATAGCATTTCATCGCTCAGCACATCAAAAATATCAAAATCATCTGTGTTGTTAAATTTAGGCAATCTTTTATTTCTTCTGAAATGATCAATAATCAGGTTATGCGAAATACGCATTACCCAAGGTAAAAACTTACCTTCTTCATTATAAGCACCTCTTTTTAAGGTGTTTATTACTTTCATAAATGTGTCTTGAAAAATATCTTCGGCGACATCTCTATTTAAAACTTTAGACAGTATAAAACTAAAAATTCGTTGCTTGTGACGAATTATTAAAATCTCTAACGATTTTTCATGTCCATTGATGTAATTGTTGACAAGAACGCTGTCAAGAATAGATTTACTTTCCATAATTTAAATACATTATAGGGGTTGGTTAAATGTGTATTTATCTAATTTTATAAAAAGTAATGTTGCAGAATAGGCGTTTTTTTAGCGTTTATATAACAAATATCAGTTTTTATTTTTAAAAATGCAATCTTTTTTGGAATAAAATTAATATTTAATGCTTTATCCAAAATTGTAAACATGAATACTCCAATTTTTATTGAATGGAAACCCCCCTTTGCGCTCATATTAAAATTTGTAAGTACCTTTGCAAATATTAGTTTTTAAGGAAAATGACTCACAATATCGCAGCACTTAGTCCGAAAGAAAATATACTCATTAAAGGAGCAAAACTTCATAATTTAAAAAATATTGACGTTGCCATTCCAAGAAATAAACTGGTGGTAATTACCGGACTTTCGGGTTCAGGAAAATCAAGTCTTGCTTTTGACACCTTATTTGCAGAAGGACAACGCAGATATGTAGAAAGTTTATCATCATACGCACGTCAGTTTTTAGGAAAGTTAAACAAACCAAATGTAGATTATATCAAAGGTATTTCACCTGCCATAGCCATTGAACAAAAAGTAAATTCCACCAACCCACGTTCAACTGTTGGTACTTCAACAGAAATCTATGACTATTTGAAACTGCTATTTGCCAGAATAGGAAAAACCTATTCTCCTGTTTCAGGAAATGAAGTAAAAAAACAGACAGTAGCTGATGTGATCAATTATATTAAAACTTTAGATATAAATACGAAAGTATTGCTTTTGGCTCCTGTTCATATTCCAGAAGAAAGAAGTCTCTTGCAAACTTTGAAAATATTGGCGCAGCAAGGGTATTCCAGAATAAAATACAAAGGTGACGTTATTAGAATTGAAGAAGTTGCTACTGAAATTGAACATGATTTTCATTTGGTGATTGACAGAATTGTGGTTCAGGATAATGAAGATTTTTACAACAGATTGGGCGATGCTGTTCAAATAGCTTTTTTTGAAGGAAAAGGGGAATGCATTATTGAAGATGTAAAAGCCGAAAAACAAACAGCTTTTAACAACAGATTTGAACTGGATGGCATTCAGTTTTTGGAACCAAACACACATTTATTCAGTTTTAACAATCCATATGGCGCTTGTCCAGCCTGCAACGGTTTTGGAAATGTGATTGGAATTGATGAAGATCGGGTGATTCCAAATACCTCTTTGTCCATATATGAAAATGCGATTCTTCCCTGGAAATCAGATTCGTTTGCCCAATACAAAAACGACCTGATTGACAACGCCTATAAATTTGACATCCCAATACACAAACCTTGGTTTCAACTTTCAGAAAATCAAAAACAACTTATTTGGAACGGTAATAAATCGTTCAGGGGCATCCATGATTTTTTCAAACATTTAGAAGAAAAAAGCTATAAAATTCAATATCGCGTAATGCTTTCCCGCTATCGTGGAAAAACAAAATGTGCCACTTGTAACGGAAAACGACTCAGGCCAGAAACCAATAACATTAAAATAGACAACAAAAACATTAATGAACTGGTAGATTTGCCTTTGAATGAATTGGCCGATTTATTTAAAAACCTTCAACTCAATGTTTACGACCAACAAATTGCCAAACGATTGCTTGTTGAAATTAACAACCGACTGCAATTTTTAAATGATGTGGGTTTAAGTTATTTAACCTTAAACAGAACTTCCACAACATTGTCCGGCGGAGAAAGTCAACGTATTAATCTGGCCACTTCACTGGGAAGTAGTTTGGTTGGTTCTATGTATATTTTAGACGAACCAAGCATTGGATTGCATCCAAAAGATACAGAACGATTGATAAAAGTACTGAAGGATTTACGCAATATAGGAAATACAGTGATTGTGGTTGAACATGATGAAGACATCATGAAGGCGGCTGATTTTATTCTTGATATTGGTCCTGAAGCCGGAACTCTTGGCGGCGATATTGTGGCTGAAGGAAATTATTCAGCGATATTAAAATCTGATTCCTTAACCGCAAAATACTTAAATCATCAGCTAAAGATTGAAGTTCCAAAAATCCGAAGAAAATCCAACAAAAGTATTGAAGTAATTGGCGCCCGTGAACACAATTTAAAAAATATCAATGTCACATTTCCTTTAAACAGTTTAACGGTGGTTACCGGAGTTTCAGGAAGCGGAAAAAGCACCCTGGTAAGCAAAATACTGTATCCGGCAATTCAGAAACAATTGGGCGGTTATGGAGAAAAAGTCGGACAGTTCACTGAATTAAAAGGTGACGTAAATACCATTGAAAACATTGAGTTTATCAACCAAAATCCAATCGGACGTTCAAGTCGTTCAAATCCGGTAACGTACATTAAAGCTTTTGATGACATCCGAACATTATTTGCTGCAGAAAAATTAGCAAAAATAAGAAACTATCAGCCAAAACACTTTTCTTTTAATGTGGAAGGCGGCAGATGTGAAGTATGTAAAGGTGATGGCGAAGTGACTATAGAAATGCAATTTATGGCAGATGTTCATTTGGAATGTGAAGCCTGTAAAGGAAAGCGATTTAAGAAAGAAGTACTGCAGGTCACCTTTCAGGGAAAATCCATAAACGATGTGCTAAACTGTACTATTGATGATGCCGTAGCGTTTTTCACGAAGCACAAAGAAACAAAAATTGCCAAAAAATTAGGTCCGTTACAGGATGTTGGATTGGGCTATGTCACTTTAGGACAATCATCTTCTACCCTATCCGGAGGTGAAGCGCAGCGCATTAAACTGGCTTCCTTTTTAGTGAAAGGAACCCGACAGGACAAATCGCTTTTTATATTTGATGAACCTACAACCGGGCTGCATTTTCATGACATTAAAAAGCTATTGAAATCTTTTAATGCCTTAATTGAAAACGGTCATTCCGTTATTGTGATTGAACACAATATCGATTTAATTAAATGTGCAGACTATATTATTGATCTGGGCAAAGAAGGCGGAAAACTTGGCGGCGAACTTATTTTTCAGGGAACGCCGGAAGATCTTGCAAAATGTAAGGAATCTTACACTGCGCCTTATCTGTCCGAAAAATTAAAGTGATTTATTGCTTAAAATTAGTGCCAGAAGTTTTGAGGGCCTAAAATGCCTAAAGTTAAATAATCCTCAATTTTATAATTAAATGAAGACAAACAACTTTTTAACTTTTACAGACAATCATCTTATTTTTTAATAAATTATCCTTAGTAACTCATAAAAGCCCCTTTTTTATAACTCTAAGTACTCCAAACTCTAGACATTTTAAGTACTTTTTAGTTAATAACTACTCTTTAGTTTCAGCATTTAAAGTTTCCAGCTTGCTTTTAGCCAACACAAATTCAGGAAACAATTTTGTGGCACGTTCAAAACTCAATTTCGCCTCTGCCTTTTTGTTTAAACTGTTGGCAATAATTCCTTCCAGATAAGCAATAGCAGCTTTTAAATTAACATTTTGGCTGTAATTTTTATTTACCTGAAATGTTATTTTAACAGAGCCGTCATCAGGAAGTTTATCCGCTTTTTTAATTGAGACATAAGCATCCTCAAATTTATTCATTCCAAATTGCAATCCAGCCAATTTATATGCGTGATAATTGTTATTGGTTTTTGCAAATAAATTTGCATAAGCTTCCGTAGCTTTTTCGGTTGCACCCATAGATTCTAAGGAAATCGCGTTCATTTCCATCAATTCCAGATTATCAGGTTTATTTTTCAAAATATCGTTTGTCACCAAAAAACAGGAAAGAAAATTTCTGTCGTTAAAATACAAATAAGCCAAACTGTCCTTATAGACACTTTTTGGACCTTCCAGTAAAACAATGGAAATCATTGCGTTTGCAGCAACAGTTTTATCGCCATACGCTAAAGCCTGCTTCATTTTTTGTTGTTCAAATGATACACCGTTAGCTGTTTGGGCTACCGCAGCAGCAGCAATTAAAAAAGAAAGAATAATAAAAATACGTTTCATCAATTTTAGTTTAAACATTAAGAAAGCGAAATTATCAAAATAATACTAAAAACAAAGGTTTTACCATCATAAAAATTACCTAAAAAAATTAATGTAGGATGCTCCCCTTTGGGTCTCGCTTTCGCTGACAACTTTTTATAGGATTATCTGATAAAAACCTCAAAATGGATTGGTTCATCCTGATTGCAGTTGGGGGACTTATCCCTAAAATCGGATTTACGATTTACGACCTGTCTGCAGTCAGAAAAGTTTGGATTTTGGTTTTTCTATTTTCCTTTATTTTTGCTGTATCTTCGCACTTTAATAAATTGATTGCATTTAGATCCTTTATGAAAGCTTTACTATACTTAAATAAATACTTTTTAAAATATAAATACCGACTGCTAATAGGGATAATTATTACAATTTGTTCTAAAATTTTAGCATTGCAGGTTCCTCAACTTATTAGAGAATCCGTAAATGTCGCTGAAGATTACAGAAACGGGATTGTTACAGATATGACCGTAGTAAAATCGGAATTGTTAAATAACATTCTTCTCATTGTTGCCGTAGCATTGCTTTCGGGATTTTTTACTTTTTTAATGCGACAAACCATTATTGTCATGTCGCGTTTAATTGAATTTGATTTAAAAAATGAAATTTACCAGCAATACCAAAACTTGTCATTAAATTTTTACAAAAAAAACAAAACCGGTGATTTAATGAATCGCATTAGCGAAGATGTAAGCAAAGTGCGCATGTACGCTGGGCCGGCCATTATGTATACCATAAATATGCTGGTTTTGTTTTCTGTGGCCATTATTAAAATGTATAATATTGATGCCACTTTAACCAACTATACGATATTGCCATTGCCTATCTTATCAATTTTAATCTATTATTTAAGCAGAGTCATAAACAAACGCAGCACCATTGTACAGCAATATTTGTCAAAATTAACCGCAAGTGCCCAAGAAACTTTTTCAGGAATAAGTATCCTAAAATCGTATGGTGTTGAAAAAAAGACCATGACTGAATTTGAGAGTTTGGCAAATTCTGCCAAAGAAAAAAACATCAGTTTATTTAAAGTTCAAGCCTTATTTTTTCCTTCCATGATTTTACTGATTGGATTGAGCAATATCCTGGTTATTTATGTTGGCGGATTGCGCTATATTGAAGGCACTATTTCTTTAGGTGTTATTGCTGAGTTTATTATGTACATAAATATGCTTACCTGGCCAGTTGCCGTTGTGGGCTGGGTAACTTCCATCATCCAGCAGGCTGAAGCATCACAAAAGCGAATTAACGAGTTCTTAAAACAAGAATCTGAAATTAAAAATAAGGCTATCGCTCCATCAAAAATTGATGGAAACATTGAATTTAAAGATGTGTCATTTACCTATGACGACACCAACATTGCCGCGCTTCAACATGTTAGTTTTAAACTTGAAAAAGGAAAAACACTGGGTGTTTTAGGAAATACAGGTTCTGGAAAAACAACGCTTATCAGTTTAATTGCCCGTTTGTATGATGTAAAATCGGGTGAAATTTTAATTGACGAACAACCCATTGAACAACTCAATTTAGGCGATTTGCGTCAAGGCATTGGTTTTGTTCCGCAAGAGTCCTTTCTGTTTTCGGATACCATAAAAAACAATATAAAATTTGGTGATGAAAGTGCCTCCGACGATAAAATTGAACAAGCCGCCAAAGATGCCTACATCCATCACAATATTGTTGAGTTTAACGAAGGCTACAACACGTATGTGGGAGAAAGAGGCGTTACGCTGTCGGGCGGTCAAAAACAACGTGTTTCCATAGCCCGGGCACTTATTAAAGAACCTGAAATTTTAATTTTTGACGATTGTCTATCTGCTGTTGACACAGAGACAGAAGAAATTATTCTGAATAACTTATTTAAAGTAAGTCAGGATAAAACCACCATCATTGTTAGCCATAGAATTTCATCGGTAAAAAATGCAGATGCCATTCTGGTATTGGAGAAAGGAAAAGTAATTCAACAAGGTTCACATAATGAGCTGATTAAAATTAAAGGCTATTATAAGGATCTTTATGAACAGCAACTTTTGGAAAAAGAAATTTGAAAATAGCGAAATAAGTCAAAATATTTTATAGATTTGTGTCAAAATCTAATAGAAAGATTAATTAAAATAGAGGGTTAAATATGAATGACAATGAACATTTAGAACAAGAAGAGATATTCTCTCAAGTTCTTAGAGCAGGAAGAAGAACTTACTTTTTTGACGTAAGAGCAACAAAAGCCGAAGATTATTACTTGACTATTACCGAAAGTAAAAAATTCACACATGACGATGGATCTTTCCATTACAAAAAGCATAAAATTTATTTATACAAAGAAGATTTTGTTGAATTTAATGAGATGCTCAAAGAAGCTACCAGTTATATTTTAAATGAAAAAGGTGAAGAAGTTATTTCAGAACGTCACCAAAAAGATTTTAAAAGACCGTCAGAGGTAACTGAGAATAATGAGGAAACAGTCTCAGGATCTGAAAGTTTTACTGATGTAAATTTTGAAGATATATAATAAAAAACTTCAGCCAAATAAAAAAACACTTCAATTGAAGTGTTTTTTTTATGTCAAAAAAAAGCTGATGAATAGAATCATCAGCTTTTTTTGATTTTCGTATTAAGCAAGTACTTTTTGCACTTTATCAGCAGCTTCCTGAAATTCGGTCGCTGAAATTAAATCCAATCCGCTATTGTCTAAAAGCTCTTGTGCCTCTTTTGCATTTGTTCCCTGTAAACGAACAATAATAGGAACATTAATGGCGTCACCCATATTTTTGTAAGCATCAATTACGCCTTGTGCCACACGGTCACAACGCACAATTCCACCAAAAATATTGACCAAAATTGCTTTTACATTCTTGTCTTTTAAAATAATTCTGAATGCTGCTTCAACACGTTTTGCATCTGCCGTACCGCCAACATCCAAAAAGTTTGCAGGTTCCCCGCCAGATTGCTTGATTAAATCCATCGTACTCATCGCCAATCCTGCTCCGTTCACCATACAACCCACGTTTCCGTCTAAATCCACATAATTCAACCCTGCTGCATTTGCTTCAACCTCAATTGCATTTTCTTCTCGTAAATCTCTCAACACTGCTAAATCTTTATGACGAAATAATGCATTGTCATCCAAAACAACTTTTGAATCCACCGCTAAAATTTTGTCATCCGAAGTTTTTAACACCGGATTGATTTCAAATAAAGTGGCATCAGAATTTACAAATGCCGAATATAAAGAAGTCACAAACTTGATCATTTCTTTCAATGCAGTACCGGATAGCCCTAAATTAAAGGCAATTTTACGTGCCTGAAAGGCCTGCAATCCCAATAAAGGATCCATTTCTTCCGTAAAAATTAAATGAGGTGTTTTATCGGCAACAGTTTCAATATCCATACCTCCTTCAGTAGAATACATAATCATATTTTTACCGGTAGCCCTGTTTAACAAGACAGACATGTAGTACTCTTCAGGTTCATGTTCTCCCGGATAATATACATCTTCAGCAATTAAAACCTGATGAACTTTTTTTCCTTGAGGTGGTGTTTGAGGCGTTACCAACATCATTCCTATAATGCTTTCAGAAATTGATTCAATATCTTTCAAACTTTTAGCCAATTTAACGCCGCCGCCTTTGCCGCGTCCGCCTGCATGTATTTGCGCTTTAACAACCCACCAGTCTGCCCCGGTTTCTACCGTCAATTGTTTTGCCGCTTCTACCGCTTTTAAATGGTTATCGGCAACAATGCCACGTTGTATTCTTACGCCAAAACTACTTAGTAATTCTTTTCCTTGATATTCGTGTAAATTCATTAGAAATAATGGTTTTTGTAAATATCAACAAATGTACTAATCCTAACTTAAAATTTATCTTGTAATTGAAAAAAGTTTTCAAAACATCAAGTAATTTAAACGTTTACAAGAATTAATAATTCGAAAGTCTCTAATAAATTTTATTTAGCATTAAAAACTAAATATTATCGGCAATAAATATTATTTTTGCTACCCTAGTTTACTAATTTGTACTAATTTTTTAACATCCAGTATTTCAATTTTTCTGTCTGAAACAGACATAATTCTCTCTCTATTGAATTTTGATAAGGTATTCATGACACTCTCTTTTGAATAGCCTAACATATCGGCCAATTCCTTTCTAACGACTGGAAAAGTATCTGTTTTTACTACAATTTCTGTTGTTGAATATTTTATTATGATTTATTTTCAACTTTTTTAGTTTATACTCGATTTTTATGCCTGTAACTAAAATGTAATAGGAGTCTATATTAATAAGGATAATGTATCCATTTTCCCTTATAGGTTAAGCTCATTTAATTTTAACGGCACAGTTAAGGTTAAAATATTTCTTTTCAATATATTTTTCATTTCTGCAAAAATCTTCAATTCAATTTATCTTGTAATTGAAAAAAGTTTCACATTGTGTAACAATATCTTATTTTTGCGTCTATATAAAGTAACATTTATTTAAGATGATTTAATTGATGTCTTAAATATTTTAGCAAAAAAAATCGATTTCCCTTATTAATTTACAATGAAAAAATACCTATTTATTTTTTGTTTACTCATTTTTTATCAGGCCTATTCTCAGTCAGATAAAAAATCAGCGAATGCTTTACGAATTGTTGAAAAGCCATTAATTGATGGTGTTTTAAACGAAATTTTTTGGCAAAAAGCCGAATCTGCCCAAAACTTTGTAATGTTCAAACCCGGCGATGGCGGCAATGAAAGAGAAAATATGAAAACCGTTGTAAAAATAGCGTATGATGATGAGGCCATCTATTTTGGTGCAACAATGTATGATGACAAACCAGAAGAAATACCAATGCAATTTGGAGGAAGGGATGATTTTGGAAATGTCGACTTTTTCTTGATTAGCATAAACCCAAACAACGACGGGCAAAACGACACTGAATTTGCGATAATGAGTACTGGAGCGCAAGCAGACGCAAAAGTTTCGTCTCATGGAGAAGATTTTAGCTGGAATGCTGTTTGGTACAGCAAGGTTAAAGTTAACGGCGACAGCTGGGTTGCTGAAATTAAAATTCCGTATTCGGCACTTCGATTTTCAAATACGGCCATCCAAACCTGGGGCATTAATTTTCACAGAAAAATCAGCAAATTAAATGAACAATATTCTTGGAATTACGTCGATAAAAAAATTGGTTTATCTACTCAGTATGCCGGCTCATTAACGGGCATTAAAAATATCGTGCCTCCTACCCGATTGAGTTTTTCACCATACGCTTCAGTTTCACACACCACTTACAATGGAAAATCAGAATCTGATTACAGTGTTGGTTTGGATTTAAAATATGGCATAAATGAAAGTTTTACGCTCGATGCCACTCTAATACCCGATTTTGGGCAAACGGCATTCGACAATTTGGTTTTGAATTTAGGCCCGTTTGAACAACAATATGAAGAAAAAAGATCCTTTTTCACAGAAGGGACAGAACTATTCAGCAAAGGAGGTTTATTTTATTCAAGAAGAGTTGGAAATGCTCCGGTAGGTTTTAATAATGTTGAAACAAATTTAACCGAAAATGAAGAAGTTATTGATAATCCCAATAAAGTAAATATGTTAAATGCCTTAAAAGTTTCAGGCAGGACAAAAAAGGGTTTGGGCATTGGTTTTTTTAATGCCATCACCGAAAAAACTTCAGCAAAAATAAAAAATACGGCAAGTCAAGAAATTAGGGAAGAAGTAACTGAGCCTCTTGCCAATTACAATGTTTTGGTTTTAGACCAACAGTTCAATAAAAATTCCTCCATTAGTTTTGTCAACACAAATGTGACCCGGGAAGGCATATTTAGAGATGCGAATGTTTCAGCCTTGCTTTTTAATGTCTCAGACAAAGGCAACAAATACAATATGTCAGGAGATTTTAAATTAAGCAACGTTTTGGAAAATGGCGATCATACATCAGGATATTCCGGTTTTCTTGAATTGTCAAAAATATTTGGCAATTATCAGTATGAAATTGGGCATTCCCGTAGCAATAAAACCTATGACATTAACGATTTAGGCTATCAAAACAGAAACAATTTTTCCAATTATTGGGCAGATATATCTTACCGAATTTTTGAACCCACAAAAACATTTGATGACTATCATATTTCGCTATCGGGCAGTGTAAATTATCAAAATGATTCCAATCAGTATGCGGAAAATGATTTAGGGCTGAATTTTTTCTTTTTCACAAAAACACGATTCGCCTTTGGAGGAGAAATAGAAACAAACATTGGCAAGCAAAATGATTTTTATGCACCGCGTGTAGAAGGACGATTTTTTAAACAAAATCCTGTATTTGTTATAAATGGATGGATTTCTACTGATTACAGAAAAATGTTTGCCATTGATGTCAGAACTACCTATGCCAAAAGATATTCCACTGAAAACGAATACTTTGACCTCACCATTTCTCCCCGATATCGTTTTTCTAATAAATTTTCTGTCATTTATGCCTTGTATTTTTCAAAACTTATTAACGAAAAAGGTTGGGTGAAAAATTTAGAAAACAGCAACATCATTTTTGGAAACAGAGCCCTAAAAGAAGTGACCAATACACTTACAGGTAATTTTAATTTCAATACAAAATCTTCATTGGCGCTGTCTTTCAGGCATTACTGGTCGCCAGTGCAATATGATTCCAATTACTATGAACTGAACAATAAAGGAACCCTCAATAATAGTACTTACCAAGGAAATCACGATATCAATTACAATATCTGGAATTTTGATTTAACCTATTCATGGGAGTTCGCTCCAGGCAGCCAGTTGGTGGTTTTATACAGAAATTCTATTTTTAATGAGGATACGCTGGCAAATTTAAATTTCAAAAAAAACTTGGACAATCTGTTTTCAGAACCTATTTCAAACAATTTTTCCGTTAAATTCATCTATTATTTAGATTACAACAATGTTAAATCCTGGCTTTAACTTAGGCAATAGGAATTAGGAAAGTTGAAAAGAAAATAGAATAATAGAACAGGGAATTGAGAATTGAGACAAAAAAAATTGGATTGATTTAATCTTGAAAAAAAATACAGTTAATTAAACATTTAAACAAACAAATATACAGTTAAACGATTTGGCACCTTGAGCGGAGCCGAAGGGAAACAAATAAACAGTTCAACGATTACACAGTTCAACGTATAAACAAATAAACAAATAAACAATTTTATACAGGAAAAGATTACTTTTACAGAATGATAGAAGCTAAAAATATTCATAAATTTTACGGGGATTTAGAGGTTTTAAAAGGCGTGGATTTATCCATAAATAAGGGGGAAATTGTTGCTATAGTTGGTCCTTCAGGGGCAGGTAAAACAACACTTTTACAGATCTTGGGGACCTTAGACAAACCTACAAAAGGCCATGTTTCCAATCTTTCCATCAGCACTAAAAACCTACTTGATTTAAAAGATAACGAACTTTCAAAATTTAGAAATCAGCATATTGGTTTTATTTTTCAGTTTCATCAGTTGCTCCCTGAATTTACGGCGCTTGAAAATGTATACATTCCGGCTTTAATAGGAAATAAATCTAAAACGGAAGCGGAAGCCAAAGCCAAAGAATTGCTCAATTTTTTGGGTCTTTCAAACAGAATGCACCACAAACCAAACGAATTGTCGGGGGGTGAACAGCAACGTGTCGCTGTTGCAAGGGCTTTAATCAATAATCCAGATGTTATTTTTGCTGATGAACCCAGCGGAAATTTAGATTCTGCTTCCGCAAAAAATTTGCACGCGTTATTTTTTGATTTACGCGATAAATTCAACCAAACTTTTGTGATTGTGACGCACAATCAGGAACTGGCTGAGATGGCCGACCGGAAATTGGAGATGATAGACGGCAGAATCAACAACAAAAAATTATAGTATGGTAGGTATTATTAGTGCAATGCAAGAAGAAATTCAAGCATTGCTCCATGAACTTCAACAAGTTTCAACAACCGTAAAAGGGATGAGAACCTACTATACGGGAACTTTATTCGATAAAAAAGTGGTTCTCGTTTTTTCCCGTTGGGGAAAAGTTGCCTCTGCAGCCACCACCACCCAATTGATCAACGATTTCAATGTTAAAGAAATTATTTTCACCGGTGTGGCCGGCGCCATTCATCCAAATTTAAACATCGGCGACATTGTGATTGGCAAAAACCTGTACCAACACGATTTAAATGCTTTTCCGTTTTACGAAAAATTTGAAATCCCCATTTTAAGAAAGAAGTTTTTGGAAACGAACGATTCTGAAAATTTAATGGGAGCCACCAATTTGTTTTTAGCCACTTACCATCAATATATTGCGTTGGAAGACTCCCTGCTTTTTGACATTCAGCTACCTAAAGTTGTTTATGGTGACATTGCCAGTGGCGATCAGTTTATTTCCAGCCTCAAAAAAATTAAAAAATTGAATAAAAAACTGCCCTCTGCCGTTTGTGTTGAAATGGAAGGCGCAGCGGTTGCGCAAGTTTGTTTTGAATATGAGATTCCATTTTCCATCATTCGCGTCATTTCCGACAAGGCCAATGACAATGCAACCATAGATTTTCCGAAATTTGCCAATTCAATTGCGAGCAAATATGCTTTGGGAATTTTGAAAAACTATTTCTCGTAAATTTCGCCTATTTTTATATCTTTGATAAACCATTTTGAACAATGCAATTTAAGCATCCGGAAATTCTTTACGCACTTCTGTTACTTATCATTCCGATAATTGTTCATTTATTTCAACTGCAACGCTTTGTTAAAGTCCCTTTTACCAATGTCGCTTTTTTAAAAAATATTGAAAGGCAAACACGAAAAAGCGCCCGACTTAAAAAATGGCTTGTATTACTTGCTCGTTTATTGGCATTAAGCTGTATCATTTTGGCTTTTTCCCAACCATATTTTTCAGAATCTTCCACCAGGCAAAATATAAATGTCATTATTTATTTGGACAATTCCTATAGCATGCAGGCAAAAGGAGAACAGGGCGAATTATTGAAAAGCGCCGCCCAAAAAATTATAGAAAACAACAACATTCAAAACAGCACTTTTACGCTGCTTACCAATGAAGCCGGTTTTAATAATTTAGATGCAAGTGGTTTAAAAAATGAACTGATCAACCTTAATTATTCGTCAAATAAGCTTGATCTGAACACTGTTTTACTAAAGGCAAAAAGCAATTATTCAAAAGAAACAAACACCTCAAATAAAATTATATTAATATCTGATTTTCAAAATATCAATACTGAAAATAAAATTGATTTTACGATTGTGAACTCACCTATTTTCCTGCTGCAGCTCACCCCAAAAAAAACACAAAACATTTTTTTGGACAGCCTGTCTATTGAAAGAAAATCTGCCACGGAAACAACGCTGAACATACTTGTGAAAAGCACACAGGTTGTCACTTCCAACATTCCTGTTTCATTGTTTGAAGAAGAAATTTTAATGGGTAAAACAACCGCGAAATTTTCGAATTCGAATCGGTCCGCGATTCAGTTTACGGTCCCGAATTCCAAAAATTTTAACGGAAAAATTTCCTTGGTTGATGATGGGATGGAATTTGACAATGACTTTTTCTTTTCAATTTCAGCACCCGAAAAAATTAATGTGTTAAGCATTGGAAATCCCTCTGAATTTTTACAAAAAATTTATACGGATCAGGAATTTAATTTCACAACTTCCCCGCTTTCCACTTTAAATTACAGCAAAATTCAGAATCAGCATTTGATTGTTTTGGATGAATTGGTTGACATTCCTGCTGAATTGCTGCGCAATTTAATTGCGTTTTCAGAAAACGGCGGAAGTCTGGCCGTAATCCCGTCAACGAATTCAGACATCGGTTCCTATAACCGCCTTTTAAATGCATTTCAGGCAGGGACAATAAGTGCCAAAATTGAAGACGAACACCAAATTACTTCGATTCGTTATGAGCATCCGTTAATGGAAGATGTTTTTGAAAAGAAAGTGACTAATTTTCAATATCCGAAAACATCGGTTCATTACAAAAACAATTTCACGAATAGTTCCTCCATTCTAAAATTCGACAACAATACGCCGTTTATTTCTTCCGTAAAAATCAAAAATGGTTCTTTTTATTGGTTTGCATCGCCTTTAAATAAAGAGATCTCAAATTTTACGCAATCGCCTCTAGTGGTGCCCATTTTTTATAATTTCGCAAAAAGCAGCCTAAAAACCGGGCAACTTTATTATACCATTGCCCCAGAAAACGAAATTGAAATAACCGCATCCATCGGTAAGGATGAGGTTTTGAAGATTTCAAACGAAACCAATGCGTTTATTCCGCTTCAAAAAGTATCCCAAAACAAAGTTGAACTTACTTTGTCGGATGTTATGTTACAAAGCGGATTTTATAAAATCTCAAAAAATGATGATATACTGAAAACCATTGCGTTAAACTACAACCGAGAAGAGAGTGATGTTCATTATGCCGATTTAAAATCTTTGGTTGCTGGTGCTAAAAACATGACTGTTTTCTCATCAATTGATGACCTTTTTAATGAAATTGGCCATCAGCAAAAAATCAATTGGCTTTTTAAATGGTTTTTAGCATTTTCTGTGCTATTTTTGCTCCTTGAAATGCTGTTGTTAAAATATTTCAAAATATGAATTTACTTCTAAAGTCCGCTACGATCATCGACAATTCAAGTCCGTTTCACCTTCAAATTAAAGACCTTCTTATTGAAAACGGCATCATCACTAAAATTGCCGACAAACTTGAAAATCCAAAAAATTGCAAAGAAATTAAATTTGAAAACCTGCATATTTCGCAAGGCTGGTTCGATTCGAGCGTATGCTTTGGGGAACCCGGATTTGAAGAAAGGGAAACCATTGAAAACGGACTAAAAACCGCTTCCAAAAGCGGATTTACGGCCGTTGCCGTAAATCCGAACACCTATCCTGCCCTGGACAATAAATCAGCCATACAGTTTCTAAAAAACAAAGCCGCCAATTCGGCCACCACCCTTTATCCGATTGGAAACCTGACAAAAGGCGGAAAAAGTGTGGACATTGCAGAATTGTACGATATGCAAAACGACGGAGCGATTGCTTTTGGGGACTATAACAAAGCGATTTCAAATGCCAATCTTTTGAAAATCGGCTTGCAATACGCTCAGAATTTTGACGCGCTGCTTTTAAGTTTTCCCCAGGACAATTCAATTGCCGGAACTGGCCTGGTAAATGAAGAAATAAACAGCACAAAGCTTGGTTTAAAAGGAATTCCCTCTTTATCGGAAGAATTGCAAATTGTTCGCGATTTATTTCTGTTGGAATATACCGGCGGAAAATTGCACATTCCAACAATTTCAACGGCAAAATCGGTTGAACTTATTAAAGAGGCCAAAAAGAAAAAATTAAACGTAACCTGCAGTGTTGCTGCACATCATTTGGTGTTAACCGACGACGAGTTGAAAGGTTTTAACGCAAATACAAAAATATTGCCGCCTTTAAGAACCCCAAAAGACATCAAAGCATTAATTAAAGGTGTGAAAGAAGGCGCCATTGATATGGTAACCAGCGATCACAATCCAATTGATGTTGAACATAAAAAAGTGGAGTACAGTAATGCTAAATTTGGAACTATCGGACTCGAAAGTTTGTTTGGTGCTTTAAATAAAACGATTGGATTAGAAACATTGATCGATTGTTTGACCACAAAACCACGAAAAAGATTTAAGGTACCTACATTCCCCATTGCTGAAGGCAAAGCAGCCAACATCACCCTTTTTAATCCGGAATTCGACTATGTTTTTAAAGAGAACAACATCTTATCCTCTTCTAAAAACGCCATTTTTATGAATAAAAACTTAAATGGAAAAGTCTATGGCATTATTTCAAATAATAAAATTGTTGCCCCCTAGCTCCCATTAATTGGAAAGCTGAAAGTTGAAAGCTGAAAGTCTAAAGTTAAAAGGCAAAAGGTTAAAGGGAAATAAATCAGATTAATTCATAATTCAACATTCATAATTAGTAAATCATCAATTAACGGTCATAAACTAAATCAGACGTATGGAAAATCAAACTATAGAAGAAGGAAAAACAATGGCTGTTATCAGCTATTTCACATGGATAGGAACTTTAATCGCCTTCATTATGAACCATGAAAAACGCAATTCTTTTGCTGCTTTTCATATCCGTCAAATGATTGGATTGTCGCTTTTTTCAATCGGAAACGGGTTTCTTAGCAGTTACGTAGGTATGCAAGTTTCAGCAATTATTATGTTAGGCTTGTTTGTGCTGTGGGTTATTGGTTTTATAGGTGCCATCAAAGGCGAAGAAAAGAGAGTACCATTGGTGGGGGATTTATTTCAAGATTGGTTTAATGGAATTGGTTAACCTAATTTTTAAGGTTACTTTTGAAGTCGCGCCCAAAAGCGCGACTTTTATATTTATATTATGGAAAAATTATTATTGCACTTCATTGTTCGGACACCGAAAGTAATCACAGAAAACACCTCTTTGCTCATTTTACTGCACGGTTATGGCAGCAATGAAGAAGACTTGTTTTCGTTTGCAAGCGAATTGCCTGAGAACTTGATTGTCGTAAGCGCAAGAGCCCCTCAAACTTTAGGTTTTGGCAGTTATTCCTGGTACACCATCAATTTCAACAATCCGAAAGGAAGGTTTTCTGATCTTCCCGAAGCCATTCAAGCAAGAGAAAACATTGCTGTTTTTATTGATGAGGTGCAGGAAAAATATGACATTTCACCTGAAAAAACATTCCTTCTTGGATTTAGTCAGGGCTCCATTCTCAGTTACGCTGTAGCCTTAAATTATCCTGAAAAAGTACAAAAAATCATTGCCCTGAGCGGCTATGTCAATAACGATTTATTGCCTGATTCCCTGGACTCAAAAGACTATTCCAAATTGGATTTTTATATTTCTCATGGAAGTGTAGATCAGGTTATTCCGGTTGAGTGGGCCCATAAAACGCCCGGATTTTTAGACCCATTAAACATTAAATACAGCTATAAGGAATTTCCGGTCGGACACGGCGTAAATCCACAGAATTTTTATGAATTTAGCAAATGGATAGAAGAACGGATGTAGTCTTGGTTGTTGGTTATAAGTTGTGAATTATTAGTTAATTTCTAATTATCAATTTTTAATTGTTAAATTGTGAAGCGATAAAAATTTAGTATTATGGAGATATTGGGTATTGATGTTGGAGGCACGGGAATAAAGGCCGCAATAGTTACTGTTGAAACAGGCGCGATTTCTGCCGAAAAAAAAAGAATTCCTACCCCCAGGCCTGCCACGCCTGAGGCGGTCGCTAAAGTTATCCATAAACTTGTGAAGCATTTTAACTGGGAAGGACCTGTTGGCTGCGGATTTCCAACACCGCTTCACCATGGAAAATGTTTGTCGGGCGGAAATTTACATGAAGACTGGAAAGACGTAAACGTCGCCCAGCTCTTTAAAAATGAGACAGGCAATGCATTTACCATTGTAAATGATGCAGATGCTGCCGGAATTGCCGAAATAAATTTTGGTGCAGGTAAAGATAAAAATGGGGTCGTTATTATGATTACTCTTGGCACCGGAATAGGGTCTGCCATTTTTTTAGACGGAAAATTATTGCCAAATACTGAATTGGGACACTTGTATAACCGGCACGGGGACAGTTTTGAGAGTTATGCAGCAGATTCTGCCCGCAAAAGAGAAGATTTAAGTCAGAAAAAATGGGGAAAAAGACTTGATAAGTATTTTAACCACTTAAATTTTATGATGTCTCCAGACTTGATTATCATTGGTGGCGGTGCAAGTAAAAGAGTGCATAAATTCATCCATAAGATTGATATTGACACCCCTCTGGTTCCCGCGGAAGCGGAAAATGAAGCCGGTATTATTGGAGCAGCAATGGCTGCTAAATTTGAAATCAAATAAAATATTTAAACCCTTTTGAATTATTGAAATCAATTCCGCAGATTTTATTGAAATTATTTTAAAAAACCACTGCCATTTCACACCACAAAACCAATGACCTTATTTTACATATTAGACATCTTGGGCACTATTGCATTTGCCATTTCCGGTGCACTGGTGGCCATGAATAAAAAAATGGATCCATTTGGTGTTTTCATCATTGCATTTGTAACGGCAGTTGGCGGCGGTACTATGCGGGACGTTCTAATAGGACGACAACCCGTTATCTGGATGACCGATATTACGTATGTGTTTTTAATTAGTGCCGCGGTTTTTATCGCAATTTTATTTCGAAAAAAATTAAAATACCTGCAAAAATCCTTATTTTTGTTTGACACCATTGGTTTGGGCATATTTACCATAACGGGCACAGAAATTGGAATTAACGCTGATTTTCACCCCGCAATTTCAATCGCATTAGGTACCATGACCGCCTCTTTTGGGGGTGTTATACGCGATATTTTATGTAATGAAGTTCCCGTTCTTTTCAGGAAAGAGATTTATGCCACTGCATGCATTTTTGGATCAATTTCATTTATTATTTTACATCATTTAAATATTGATCAAACCATTGTCTATATTTCAACAACATTTATTGTAATTGCCATAAGATTGATTGCCGTAAAATATAAACTAACTTTACCCACTTTTTATACGGAGCATTAAATGGATTTCAAGGACTTCAAAAATAAGATTTCAAACCTGTCGGAAAGCGCACTTGGCGGATTGGAGGCACAGTTTGAACTTGCACCTAAATTCAGGCAAAAATATGCACAAGAATTTATTGAAGCACGAAATGCAAAAAAAGCGGCAGTATTGGCCCTTTTCTACCCGAATTCTCAAGGAAAAACCTGCTTTTTATTAACCTTACGCGCAAATTATAATGGAGTACATGCTTCTCAAATCAGTTTTCCCGGCGGAAAAGTGGAAAGTACGGATGCTTCTCTTGAAAACACCGCCTTGCGTGAAGCACAGGAAGAGGTTGGAATTCAGCCAGATGATGTACATATTTTTAAGGAAATGACCAATGTATTTATCCCACCCAGCAATTTTATGGTCACGCCTTTTCTAGGATTGCTAAACTATACACCTATCCTAACAAAAAATGAAGAAGTGGAACAAAATATATCGGTTTTGTTGGAAGATTTGTTAAATGAGAACGCCTTTTCAACCACCATAGTAACTACATCCTATGCCAATAACATACTTGTTCCCTGTTTCAACTTAAGTAATTGCATAGTATGGGGAGCAACTGCTATGATGTTAAACGAAATCAAAATGTTATTAAAAGAAATTTAATTTATTTTTTATTAAATTTGTCATTCACTAAAAACGCAATCAATTACATGCCAATTTTTAAAAGGAATTCTTTTGGTCATAATTTATTTTTAAAAAGATGGCTCGTAAGAATTATTGGAGTTGTTTCTCACGGACGGTATCGACGTTTTAACCAATTACAAATTGAAGGTTCTGAAATCATAAGGGAACTTCCAGCCACCAATGTATTGTTTGTTTCCAACCATCAAACCTATTTTGCTGATGTTGCCGCCATGTACCACGTTTTTAACGCTTCTTTAAAAGGAAGGGTAGATTCTCTAAAAAACATAGGTTATATCTGGAATCCTAAGCTAAACATCTATTATATTGCTGCATCTGAGACGATGAAATCGGGCATTTTACCAAAAATATTCGCCTATGTAGGCTCTGTTTCCATAGAAAGAACCTGGAGAAATAAAGGTGAAAACATCAACCGGCAAGTAAAAATGTCGGACATCAGTAATATTAAAAAAGCTTTGGATGACGGCTGGGTAATTACCTTTCCGCAGGGCACCACCAAACCTTTCAGACCCATCAGGCGCGGTACCGCACACATCATAAAAACCTGCAAACCCATTGTGATTCCAATTGTTATTGATGGTTTTAGAAGGGCCTACGACAAGAAGGGGCTGTTGATCAAAAAGAGAAATGTATTACAATCTATGGTCATCAAGCAACCCCTTGATATAGATTATGAAAACGATACTGTTGATGAAATCGTGAAAAAAATTGAGTTTGGAATTGAACAACATCCTTCATTTTTAAAAGTTATTTCAGTCGCGGAGTATAAAAAGCAAGAAGAGGAATTAGACAAACAGCGTTCATTCTGGGATATGTATTAAAGACAGTATCCAAATTTCGTAAGTGAAACAAGACTATTTCGTGCCTTTAACAAAAATCTTTTATCTGTTTAGTCGTTGAACTGTTTAGTCGTGTATTTTTTTTACTTTTACCTTTAAACTTACGACTTTTTAATTCAACCATGCATTCAGCATACACATTGTTTTTTCCTGTTCTGCAATTTCATTTTTAAAAGTTATTTCAGTCGCGGAGTACAAAAGCAAGAAGAAGAATTAGACAAACAGCGTTCATTCTGGGATATGTATTAAAGACAGTATCCAAATTTCGCAAGTGAAACAAGACTATTTAGTACCTTTAACAAACATTTTTTATCTGTTTAGTCGTTGAACTGATTAGTCGTGTAATTTTTTTACTTTTACCTTTAAACTTTCGATTTTTTTAGTTCAACCATGCATTCAGCATCCACATTGTTTTTTCCTGTTCTGCAATTTCATTTTTAAAAGTTATTTCAGTCTCGGAGTACAAAAGCAAGAAGAGGAGTTAGACAAACAGCGTTCATTCTGGGATATGTATTAAAGACAGTATCCAAATTTCGCAAGTGAAACAAGACTATTTCGTACCTTTAACAAACATCTTTTATCTGTTTAGTCGTTGAACTGTTTAGTCGTTTATTTTTTTTTACTTTTACCTTTAAACTTACGACTTTTTAATTCAACCATGCATTCAGCATCCACATTGTTTTTTCCTGTTCTGCAATAAAATCACCCATCATCGCATTGGTTCCTTCATCATTTGCATCGTCTGATTCATTAAGAATTTCTCGTTCCAATTTTAAAAGTTCCGCTAAAGAATTAACCACCAATTGAACGCCTTCTTCACCAGTCGTGATATTTTTACCCACTGCCACTTTAGACAGTTCTGAATATTCCTTAAAGGTATGCAATGGCCTTCCTCCTAAGGTGAGAATACGTTCTGCTATTAAATCAATCTTTATCTGTGAATCGGTATAAAATTCTTCATATTTCACATGCAATTCAAAAAATGATTTCCCTTGAATATTCCTGTGCAAGCCTCTTAAATTTTGATAATACACCTGGAAATTTGACAATAAACCATTTAAACTTACTGTTAAGTTATTTCAGAAAAAATAAATCGAAATAAACATAATTATTATTGATAGTTTTAATATATTTATCATAAATATTTATAGTTATGACAATAACCCAATTAAAGTATGTTTTGGCTGTGGCTGAATACAAAAATTTTACGGTAGCATCCACACATTGTTTCGTTACCCAGCCCACATTGAGCATGCAAATACAAAAACTTGAAGAAGAATTTGACACACAAATTTTCAACAGAAATAAGAAACCCATCCAACTCACCGAGGTGGGCAAAAAAATTATTGAACAGGCAAAAATTATTGTGGGTGAGAGCAACAGGATAAACGATATTATTGACCAGCAAAAGGGATTTATAGGAGGTGATTTCAGGCTGGGAGTCATTCCTACGGTGATGCCTACACTGCTCCCGCTTTTTTTAAAAACTTTTATTAAAAAATACCCGAAAGTAAATTTAAAAATTGAAGAAATTACCACCGAAGAAATTATAAAAAAACTGACCGACGGCCATATTGATGTGGCTATTGCTGCCACGCCACTGGAAAATGATCAAATTAAGGAACGCGTTTTATATTATGAGCCTTTTGTTGGATTTGTGCCTACCGAACATCGCCTTTTTAAAAATAAAACCCTCGCTGTGGAAGATTTACAGATTGAAGATATCTTATTGCTGGAAGATGGCCATTGTTTTAAAGAAAATATCATTAATATTTGCAGTGCGATTGGCCATAAAAACCAACATTTTCAAATTCAGAGCGGAAGTTTTGACACCTTAATCAAACTGGCCAAAGAAGATTTGGGCATGACCATGTTGCCATACTTGCAAACATTGGACTTATCCAATAAAGACACCATGTATTTGAGACCATTTGATGCGCCTGTTCCGGCCAGGGAAATCAGCCTAATTTATCATAAGTCCCAATTAAAAATACAGTTAATTGAATCCTTAAAAAATGTGATAGACAGCGTTATAAGAGGCATTATCACCTTTAACGACGTGAAAATAATTAGCCCGTTACAACAAAAAAAAGGAGCTTAAAAGCTCCTTTTATAATTTTTCACTAATACTAAACACAATTGAAGTTCCGGTTTATTTAAGGTAAACTCCCTTAGCCAATAGTACAATTCCTTTAGTTCATAAGGCAATAATCTGTTTACTGCTTTTTCCAATTCTTTTTTAAATAATTCTTTGTTAAAGCTGACTTTTTCGAGTATAATTTTGGTGTACTCAAACATTGCTCTTGCCATGGATTAAGTAGTTTTAAGTTGGTACATTAAGAACGTAATATTCATTCATTTATTGTATAAATATACCTAATAAGTTTGATTTAAAAAAGCACTTATTATAAATATTTATGAACAACGGTTTAAAGTTTATTCACTTTTTCAATTAAATTGGAACCTGTTTTTTCCAATTCTACATTAATGGCTTTGAAATAAGCTTTTTTGTCTTCGATTTTTTTAACATTCACTTTCTCAATCAATACATCAAATGATTCAATTGCTTCATCGATTATTGCATCTGTTGCTGCTGAACCGGCTTTCGGATTGTACAATTCCCATGTATAACATGCTTCAATAACATCTCCCAGAACGTAATTAATATCCTTTTTTAAATTTTTAATACTTGCCATAAAATTCTTATTGGTTTATTTTGATTGCAAATTTACAAGAAAATGCGTTATTATCGCATCATAAATCAAAATATTCTTTATTTTTTAACATAAATTTTTAATTTATGTTGAATATGCTCTTAATTCTTCAGCACTCCTTATAACTTCACCAATATACTTTCCATGTGCTTTTCAAGGCAAAACAAACTGCTAAAAACAATCATCACCTTGTTAGCTGATTGTAAATTTTTAAATAAAAATCCATTAAAAATAATGATTTATGTAAATTTGTAGTATGAAAACATTTATAGCAAAATTACCCAAGGCAGAACTGCACTTGCACATTGAAGGTTCTTTTGAGCCTGAACTGATGTTTAAAATTGCACAAAGAAACCATATTAATATCCCTTATAGTTCTGTTAAGGAGATTGAAGAGGCTTATAAATTCAATTGTTTGCAGGATTTTTTGAATATTTATTATCAAGGTGCCTGCGTTTTGGTTACAGAGCAGGATTTTTATGATTTAACCTATAGCTATTTGCAAAAATGCGCCGACCAACATGTGCGGCATACCGAAATAATGTTTGATCCCCAAACACATACCGATCGGGGTATTGCATTTGAAACAGTGATTAACGGCATTTCAAAAGCCTGTGAGGACGCCAAAGTAAAATTGGGCATTTCCTCATTATTGATTATGAGCTATTTGCGCCATTTAAGTGAAGAGGAGGCCTTTAAAACATTAAAACAGTCGCTTCCTTTTAAAGCTAAAATTAAAGCAGTTGGACTGGATTCTTCGGAAAAAGGGAATCCGCCTTCAAAATTTAAAAATGTATTTGAAGCTTCTGTAAAAGAAGGTTATATTCCTTTGGCGCACGCCGGGGAAGAAGGTTCTGCAGCCTATGTCTGGGAAGCCATCGACATCTTGGGAATCAAACGCATTGATCATGGAAACAATGCCCTACAAGATGAAAACCTGGTACAGGAAATTATTAAACGAGACATTGCCTTAACAGTTTGCCCACTTTCTAATACCTCGCTTCAGGTGGTGGACGATTTAAAAAATCATCCCCTGAAAAAGATGATGGATCTGGGAATAAAAGTTACGGTAAATTCTGATGACCCTGCTTATTTTGGCGGACAGATAAATAAAAATTATGAAGCCATACAAGAGGCTTTAAATCTTTCTAAATCTGATCTATACCAATTGGCTAAAAATTCCTTTCAGTACTCCTTATTGGACGAAAATACAAAACAAATCTATTTAAATGAACTGGAAGTATATTATAATAACAATAAGTAGTTTTTTAGTTCGTTATGCAATCATAATAAATTTAACCCATGAGTAAAATAGCAATCGCGGTCATGACCGTATTATTTATAACCACAAACGTTTTTAGCCAAAGTACCAAAAAATTGATTGATACCGGCTCTGTAAAAAACCAGTTTGATTATGTTATTGATGAATCAAATAATTATCAGACTTATAAGGTTGTAAAGGCAACCTGGCTATTAAAGTTAAAATCGAATGTTATTGATTCGCTTTTGGCTTCAAAAAAGGAGATTTTGGACAATTCCGATATTATGAATTCCCAAAAACAACTTATTGACAGTTTAAATATAAAGCTGGCTGCAACAGAAACAGTGATTTCGGACTTAATAGCTGAAAAAGAAAGTATTTCGCTTTTTGGCATTCAGTTTGAAAAAGCCACTTTTAAAACCCTGTTCTTTTTAATTGTTGTCGGGTTGGTTGGTGCACTGCTTTTTTTCATCACTAAATTTAAACATAGCAATAGCATCACCACACAATGTAAGGAGGCCTTGAAACAGGCTGAGGATGAATTTGAAATACATCGAGAGAAAGCCTTGCAAAGAGAACAAAAAGCAATGAGAAGGTTACAGGATGAATTGAATAAACAAAAGAAAGAATAGCAATTATTTGTTATCTTTATTCATCGTTAATTTTAAAAAAGTGAAATAATGAAAAAAAACATGGGTTCCGCAGACAAATTGATTCGCATTTTAATCGCTGTTGTCATTGCAGTTTTATACTATTTTGGTAAAATTGAAGGCACACTTGCCATTGTACTTATGGCTTTTTCGGTCATATTTTTACTGACAAGCCTGGTGAGTTTTTGTCCGCTTTACACCATTTTCGGAATGAAAACCAATAAAAAAGAGGCTGAATAGACAAATATAAAATTTTGGATTTTGAATGTTAAATTTTGATTTTAATGTTCATACAAAATATGGCAATTACCTTGTTTGGTTAAATTGCCATATTTTTTTTTAGTATGTAATTATTTATTGTTTTTTTGGTCATATGTAATGCGCATATTTTCATAGGTGATTGTATCGTGTTTAAGTTATGCGCATTTCATTGATAAAAAAAGTAACAGGGCGGAACGTTAAGAAATCGAAGATTCACGAACACCTATTTATATAAATAATAAGTGTCGTGAGCTAAAATGTTCAGTGAACATTTTTAGAGAAAGAGCCAGATAGTGCGATGGCAAGTCTGATGATCTTTTTCTGTAAAATTATCTAATTTTTTTCATAAAATTAAAAATCCAATTTTGATATGAAAACTATGATAACTCCCATCTTGAGAAGGGTTAGGTGTGTGTTTTGAAATTCCAACCATGTTTTTGTTCATTTTCTTTACTCATTATTTTTATTGTTTTTTATTGGTATTCGTGAACCTCCTTCGTCGGTTTACTCACCATAGTTATTGTTTTTTTGGGGTTCGTGAATCTCCTTCGTCGATTTACTCATTATTTTTATTATTTTTTATTGGTATTCGTGAACCTCCTTCGTCGGTTTACTCACCATTGTTATTGTTATTTTTGGTATTCGTGAATCTCCTTCGTCGATTTACTCATTATTTTTATTATTTTTTATTGGTATTCGTGAATCTCATTCTTCGATTTACTCACCATTGTTATTGTTTTTTTGGTATTCGTGAACCTCCTTCGTCGGTTTGTCTTGCCCAACCCTGCGACAAGCTCAGGGCAGGCATCAACGAACCAAAAGAAAAGGCCCTTTCTCGTCAGGTATTTTTTAAATAGAGATTGGAAAATCTCTATTTAAAAACCATATTTCAAAAGCTAAATTTCCTCCAAGGCTTCGGAAATTTTTAACGCTTTTAAAATATTATACTTACGATAAAGAATTTAAGATTTGAGTAAATTCAGATTTTGAATTTTAAATGTTGAATTTTGGATTATTGCTTTGCTGTCGAAACCATTTTTTCCAAGTCCTAGAGGAGAATTATGGTTTTCAAAACCAAACAAGGAACTTGAACCTTTTAACTTTAGCCTTTTTCACTCACCGGAATAAGTGACAAAATTTCTTGGTGTTTCGTAAAGCGTGATGGAAAGTTCCAATTTTTCATCAATTTTTGAACGCAACTTATTCCAAATGACCACTGCAATGTTTTCGGCAGTCGGATTGAGGGTTTTGAATTCCGGAACCTCTTCATTCAGATTTTTATGGTCAAATTTGTCTTCCACTTCGGTTTCAATTAAACTTTTCAGAATTTTCATATCCATCACAAAACCAGTTTCAGGGTGAATTTCCCCTTTCACAGATACAATAAGATCATAATTATGTCCGTGATAATGTGGGTTGGCGCATTTTCCAAAAACTGTTGCATTCCTTGCATCCGTCCAATCTGCATTGTACAATCGGTGAGCGGCGTTAAAATGTGCTTCTCTGTTAACGGTTACCTTCATATGTTTAATTTTTATTTTTTATTGTACAGATGCTGTTCGCCATTAACATTCCTTTACATATCAAAATTTGTGAGGCTCGGTTCATTTGTTGTTTTTTATTGCTTTTTATTTGTCAAATGGAACGCCTAGAATCTTTCTTTTTTTCTGTTAGGTTATTTTGTTGCTGGCGTTTCATCTGTTTAAATTTTATTTTTTTATTGGAACAGCTGCTGTTCGCCATTAATCATTCCTTTACATATCAAAATTTGTGAGGCTCGGTTCATTTTTTAATTTCATCTTTTAATGGATTATAAAATTGTAATACTTATCGAAAATGATTTTAAACCATTCCGTATAAATCTCAGGATGACTTTCTATTTCCTTCTTCACTTCTTCTATGGTCATCCATTTAAAACTCTCCACTTCTTCCCTGTTCAATATTGGATGCTCATTATGATAGCCCATCAGAATATGGTCCAATTCGTGTTCCGTCAGTCCATTGTCAAATGGCGCTTTATAAATAAACCAGGTCACTTCTTTTAAATCGCAGACAAAGCCCATTTCTTCCTTCAGGCGTCGCCTGCCAGCTTCAATATTTCCTTCTCCGTCTCGCTGATGGCTGCAACAGGTATTGGTCCATAATAAAGGGGAATGGTATTTACTGGATGCTCTTTGCTGCAGCAACAGTTCCTTTTTATCATTGAACACAAATACTGAAAATGCCCTGTGCAGCATCGCTTTTTCATGTGCCTCCATTTTTGGCATTAAACCAATTTTCTCGTCCTTTTCGTTTACCAATATGACTTGCTCTTCCTGCATACATTTTTTAATTATTGCAAATTTACACTTTTTAGGCGGTAAATAAAATTTATTTAAATAAATACAATTTACTGATTATCAATAGAGTATGTTATTTTTTCTAAAAGTATTAAAAATTATTTTAAATATATGTTGTAACATATATTGTTTTGACATATATTTGCATACTAATTAAAAACATACAAACATGAAAAAATTAAGTATTGTCATCGCATTGTTTAGCCTTGCATTTGTGCAGGCTCAAACCTCCTGGAATTTTGATCCGGCGCATTCTTCCATTCGATTTGCTGTAGACCATATGGTCATTTCAGAAGTTGAAGGTCAGTTTTCAACGTACGAAGGTTCCGTAATTGCAACAAAAGATGACTTTTCTGATGCAAAAATCAACTTTGTAGTCGATGTAAACAGCGTGGATACCGATAATGAAAAAAGAGACACTCAATTAAGGGGCGCTGACTTTTTTGAGACAGACAAGTATCCAAAAATGACTTTTGTAAGCACTTCTGTTGATAAAACAGGAGATTCAAAATACAATTTAAAAGGAAAATTAACGATACGTGACGTGACCAAAGAAATTACTTTGGCTATGACTTATGGCGGTACTGTTAAAGATCCCTGGGGAAATACAAAAGCCGGATTAAAAGTTACGGGTGTGATCAACAGAACCGATTTTGGCCTAAAATACAATTCCGTACTGGAAGCAGGCGGTTTGATGGTTGGTGAAGAAGTGACCATCACCTGTAAAGTGGAATTGGTAAAAATTTAATCTTAATCTATAAAAAAAGCCGGCGTGATTTTCACACCGGCTTTATTGTATTTTTACAAAAATAAACAGTTTATGAAATGAGCATAACGGAGACTCGATACAAACACCAATGAAGATATGCCAATTACATATGACCAATAAAAAACAATAAATAGCTACATATGAAAATTCAGGACGAAATAAAAAGCAACTTCAGCAATGAATATCATAAAGCAAGGGTAAATATTCATTTCACCCACAATTATCTTTCTGAACAACTGATTGAAATCATCAAGCCCTATAAATTGTCCCCTACACAATTTAATGTGCTTCGTATTTTAAGAGGACAGCATCCTGAAGCTTCCAGCATTGGATTGATTAAAGAAAGGATGCTCGACAAAAATTCGGACATCAGCCGGGTTATTGACAGAATGCTTGCCAAAAAACTGGTGGTCAGAAAAGAGTGCAAACAGGACAGAAGGCAAAAAGACATCCAAATCAGCCAACTTGGCCTTGATTTCCTTTCCAAAATTGACGAACAGGAAAATGAACTTGACCAAAAAATGAAGCATTTAACGCTTAAAGAAGTGACCCAGCTGAATCAGCTGCTTGATAAAATAAGGGGTTAAAGTTGAAAGTTAAAAGGGTAAAGGAATCTTAGGGGATTGGGAATAGGGATTGGGGAATAGGAAGTTCCAGATACCTTATACTTGATACCAGCTACTAATTTATAAAACCAAATCAATTAAAAAAGAAGAAAGCTTCTATATACCTTTTTTATTAAATTATTCATTCAATCCGCGTTAGGGGTTGCAGGGGAAATCCCGGAGTTGCGAGTTTGTGAAGCAATGTGTTGAACAGATCGCCGCGCTGCGCTCGCAACGACGGATTGGAACGGAAAACCCGCCCGCTTTTTCAGCGGGAACGCCCAAACTACTATTTGTGATATACCGCTCCTATTTTCAGCATTTGGGTCAACCAAATTTCAAGCGCTTATTGCCTAAAATTCTAATTGGCAATTTGTGTAATTAGCCATATATTTGCACCTCAAAATTTTAGTGATGACTTTTTTAGAAGAAATAGAACGCAGACGCACGTTCGGAATCATTTCACATCCTGATGCGGGTAAAACCACCTTAACCGAAAAATTATTGCTGTTTGGGGGCGCCATACAAGAAGCCGGAGCCGTTAAAAGCAATAAGATAAAGAAAGGTGCCACTTCCGATTTTATGGAAATTGAACGCCAAAGAGGAATTTCTGTGGCCACTTCTGTATTGGCTTTTAATTACAAAGGAAAAAAAATTAATATTTTAGACACCCCGGGGCATAAAGATTTTGCAGAGGATACTTTTAGGACATTGACTGCCGTTGACAGTGTGATTGTTGTGATCGATGTTGCAAAAGGCGTTGAAGAACAAACAGAAAAGCTGGTTGAAGTGTGCCGAATGCGCAAAATCCCCATCATTGTTTTTATCAATAAAATGGATCGAGAAGGAAAAGATGCTTTCGATTTACTGGATGAAGTGGAACAAAAATTAGGACTGACCGTGACGCCTTTAAGTTTTCCTATTGGGATGGGCTACGATTTTAAGGGCATCTACAATATCTATGAAAAGAAATTAAATCTTTTTTCGGGCGACAACAAACAATCTGTCACCAAAGGAATTGAATTGACCGATATTTCTACCCCGGAACTAGATGAAATTATTGGCGAAGAATCAGCGGATACCTTGCGCGAAGAATTGGAAATTTTAAGAGAGGTGTATCCTGATTTTAATAAAAATGACTATTTAAACTGCAAATTACAGCCTGTATTTTTTGGTTCGGCCTTAAATAATTTTGGGGTAAAGGAATTGCTGGACTGCTTTATTGATATTGCACCATCGCCGCAACCAAAAATGGCCGATACCCGTTTGGTGGACTCCAAAGAAGAAACGCTTACCGGATTTGTTTTTAAAATCCACGCCAATATGGATCCCAATCACCGAAACAGACTGGCATTCATTAAAATTGTATCGGGAACATTTAAACGCAATGTGCCTTATTTGCATGTCAGACTCCATAAAAAATTCAAATTCTCAAGTCCGAATGCCTTTTTTGCCGAAAAGAAGGAAATTGTTGAAGAATCTTTTCCCGGAGATATTGTCGGAATTCAAGATACCGGAAACTTTAAAATAGGTGATACACTCACCCAGGGCGAATTGCTGAACTTTAAAGGGGTTCCAAGTTTCTCTCCAGAGCATTTCCGTTATGTAAACAATGCCGATCCCCTGAAATCAAAACAATTGTACAAAGGTCTGGACCAATTGATGGATGAAGGTGTTGCGCAGTTATTTACCCTGGAACTGAATGGCCGGAAGGTTATCGGAACAGTTGGTGCCTTGCAATATGAAGTGATCCAATACCGACTGGAACATGAATACGGCGCAAAATGCAGTTACGAAAATTTACATGTGCATAAGGCCTGCTGGGTGGAACCTGCCGACCCAAAAAGCGAAGAGTTTAAAGATTTTAAACGGGTAAAACAACGTTATTTAGCGCATGACAAACAAGGACAACTGGTGTTTCTGGCCGACTCCGCATTTTCCGTTCAAATGACTCAGGAAAAATATCCAAATGTGAAACTGCACTTTACCAGCGAATTTTAGCGATTATTCTCAAGGAATTAAGCAGTGTGATTCCGATATCTAAAACAGCACTACGATCCCCTGAAGAATAATATGGTGCTGATGGTTTTGATGACAATCTCTAAATCCATCATTAAATTTCGCTCTTTGATATAATAAAGGTCGTACATTAATTTTTTACGCTGGTCACACACAGAATGCGCATAGGGATACATCACTTGTGCCCAGCCTGACAATCCAGGTTTTACCACGTGGCGTATGGCATAAAAAGGAAGTTCCTTTTCCAATATCCGCACAAATTCAGGCCTTTCCGGACGCGGGCCGATCAAACTCATATCGCCTTTTAACACATTGATAAACTGCGGAATTTCATCCAACCTGCTTTTTCTTAGAATTTTGCCAAAAACAGTGACCCTGCTGTCATTCTTCTGGGCCCATTCCGCACCGTTTTTCTCAGCATTCGCAACCATTGTCCTGAATTTTATAATCCTGAATTTTTTCCCTTTTTTGCCCACTCTTTTTTGGGTGTATAACAATTTGCCTTTATTCGCAAACAGGTTTCCCACAAACACAAAAGGGATTAGCAAAAAGAAAAACACAATTCCAATAAGTGAAAACAATATGTCCATAACACGCTTGAATGCCAGATACAAATTGTTTTGGTGGCTTTTACTGAAGGTAAAATAGTTGTAAAAATCTGACCTTAATTGCGTTTGAGAAATTCGGCGCGTCTCCTCTTCAATAAAATTATCGGCACTTCTGATAGCAATGCCTTTTTCAAACATCATAATAAGCTGTTTGCTTATGTTCGGCTTTATAAATTGAAGGCTGTTTGAACCAACGATTATTTCATTAATGCCTTCATTCATAACAATCTCTTCCAAATTGGCATCAGAAATAGCTATAAAAGTGGGGGTATCATGACCCTCCAATGCCTCATTTGACACATATGCCACAATGCTGTTTGCCTCCTTATTGCTAATAGCAGCCACTAAATATTCAACTTCGCTGACTTCTGCAATCAATAAAATATTTTTTAAAAATCGTGGAGAGAAGATCAATTGAATGTACAGTATTCTATTGATCATTATAGAAAAAAACAAGGTGAGTGAAAAATACACCAGCTGCAATCTGTTCGAAGGCAATACCGGAGAAATTATAGGGGTAAATGTATATAATAATGTGGAAAACAATACGGTTATTCCAATACTTCGCAAGGTTTTGTACCTATTGCTGGCCACCTTTAAATCATAGAGTTCAAAAATTTCACCAAAGACCAACAGGTAAATCACTAAAATGGCCATCCACAAGTTGATGTTGGAATTTGAAAAATCAAAATAATCAAATTTAGAAAACCTATTAAGCACATAAAGACCCAGCAACACAAAGCCCATGTCAAGCACACGCAAATAAAGTCTTCGCTCAGATATATCGAGATGTAAATTGTTGTAGGGCATTTGAAAATGTTATAAGTAATTTCACTTAAAATTCAAAGTTATGCTATTTTTTAACAAAGGTCTAAGGTTAATTGTAAGCTTTAAGCTTTAAGCTTTAAGTTTTAAGTTTTAAGTTTTTTTGGTCTTGCGGTCGTGCGGTCTTGATAAATTTTGAATGTTGAATGTTGAATGTTAAATTATTTACTGAAAACTGTGGACTAGAAATTGGTCGTGCGGTCGAGTTGAGTGTTGAGTTTTAAGCTTTAAGTTTTAAGTTTTTTTGGTCTTGCGGTCGTGCGGTCTTGATAAATTGAAGTGTCTACCTTTAATGTGACGAATTTATTGAGCGCATAAATTATATATATTTGAATTATGGTAAAAAAGTATGACAATGCATTCAAGGTTATGATAGTAGAACTATTGAAATCTGGTATTAA